>Ga0307374_10011025_pt1 | contig 12953 bp, 8 predicted proteins | sample OX3MG_FD_202532 | JGI IMG/M metagenome (GOLD analysis project Ga0307374, IMG submission 202532) | Soil microbial communities from Risofladan, Vaasa, Finland - OX-3 | ecosystem: Environmental > Terrestrial > Soil > Coastal area > Acid sulfate soil | place: Finland: Risofladan, Vaasa | collected...
CTCCTTTCTTAGGCCGAGGTGCGTTCGGTCTTCGTGGTAATACGCAACGTACTCCTTGAGGAGCCGTTTCAGGTGAAGCTCGTTTAGCGCAATGATGTGATCCAACAAGTCGCGGCGACAGCTTTCGACCCAGCGCTCGGCCACACCGTTCTGCCAGGGACTTCGGAAGGACGGCCGAATGCAGGTGATACTCATAGATCGCGCGGCGAGAGGGACCTCAAGTCCGTACTTTGCATCCCGATCAAAGATGAGGTATTTCGGCGCCGTCTCGAACGGAAAGGCCTCGCGCAACTGCTGAACAATCCATTTGCTGGTCGGATGGCGCGTCACGTTGAAATGCAAGATCTGACGGCGGTCGTGGCTCAGGATGAAAAAACAATAGAGAAGGCTGAAAGTCATCGTCGGCACGGTGAAGAAGCCCATCGCGGCGATGGCTCCCCGGTGATTCCGCAAGAATGCCATCCATCGCTTGGCTCGTTCGGGATTTCTGGGTGCGCGGCGCATCCACCGGGAGATCGTTCTCGCGGAGAGATCAAAACCGAGCATGAGGAGTTCTCCGTGTATCCGCGGCGCTCCCAGGTTGAATTCTCGGCAACCATCCGGAAGATCAAATCTCGAACCTCTTTCGAGAGCCTTCTCCTCCCTGCCGGCTTTCGGGTCCAGGAGATCAAGCGCCAATAGAAACGGAAGCCGGACCGATGCCATCGAGCCACCGTCTCCGGCGTGACGACAATCAAAGTTTCTTTCCAGGCGGACCAGATCCGGTGGGCCATGACCCAGAAGAGTTTGTCGAAGCGGCTCAGCATCGGTCGCGGGTGGCGACGCTTCAGCACGGTGAGTTGCTGCCGGAGCGCGAGGTTTTCCAGTACGAGATGCCGACGACTGCGAAACGCGCGAGCAAGCGCTCCGGACCAGAGAAAAAACAGATTGAACATGGCCCGGAGTTATACCAGAATCGCGGACGGATACGGCAGAAGTTACTGATTCTGCGGTTGGTCAGAGTTTTGGCGAACAACAGGGGAAGATACGTCGGGTGATTCATTCCGCAGCGGTTGTTCCTAAACGGGTCACTTCCAGAATCAATTCATCTCGAAAGCCACCTCACTTGCTCTCACCGACTGAATCTACGGCGTTTTCACGCCCTCGAAATGGCCGATCGGCGATTCGCATGCTCTCATGATTTACGGGCGCCCTCGATTTGGTGGCCGGTCTCACACCAAGTCGTAGCGGTGACGGATTCCTTAGGTGGCGCAAGTGGCGAATAGTCGTGCTGGCAAGATGCTAGTCATTGGTTCCCTGGCCGTTACAGCTATCTTCCTGCCACTGGTCTATCCGCTGACGTTGCGCGCGGATGATCGCAAAATTCCCATTGCAGAGTACGTTCACAACGTCTGGCAGGCCGCTGACGGCCTTCCGCAAAATGCCGTTCAGGCCATCGCCCAAACGCCGGACGGATACCTCTGGCTTGCCACTCAGGAAGGACTCGTCCGATTCGACGGTGTGCGCCTTAGAGTTTTTGATCGGAAAAGCACCCAGCAGATCACCAACAACGACATACGCGCTCTATGCGTGACAAAGGACGGAAGCCTTTGGATTGGCACGTTCCTCGGCGACCTCATCCAATGGAAGAACGGGAAGTTCACCTCGTATACAACCGGACAAGAACTCGGAGGCTATGGCGTTAGCGCCATCCATGAGGATGCCGCCGGCAACCTGTGGATCGGTACCCGCGGCGGCGGATTATTTCTTCTCAGGAATGGGAAATTTACCGCTTACACCGTCAAAAACGGCCTCGTAAACAATTCTCTTTCGTCGATCGCGGAAGACCGAGCGGGCAATCTGTGGATCGGAACCGATGGCGGTCTAAGCCGGTTTCACGCGGGCAAATTCGTCAACTACACGACAGCTCAGGGCCTTTCGAGCAATAAAATTTTGGATGTTTACGAGGACCAAGAAGGAATCCTTTGGATCGGAACGAGCGGGAGCGGGCTCGACCGGTTTCAGGACAATAAAATCACAAAGTACACCGTTCAGAATGGCTTGCCGAGCGATTCGGTGACCGCCATCTTCGAAGAGCATGCCGGCGAATTGTGGATCGGGACTTTGGGTGGGGTGTCCCGATTCCAGAACGGCAATTTTGAGAATTACACAGCGAAAGACGGCTTGTCGGACAATTCCGTGGACGCCATCTACGAGGATGCCGAGGGCAGCTTGTGGATCGGCACATCCAACGGCGGACTCAACCAGTTGAAGAAGGGAAGATTCATAACCCACGGTACGTCCGAGGGGCTTTCGGACCCCGTCATCTGGACCGTCACACAAGATCGCTCAGGCAACATTTGGGCTGGGACGGATGGCGGCGGTCTCGACCGGTTCGCTGATGGAAAATTCACTACGTACACGACTAAGCAGGGGTTATCCGGAAATATAATCGGCGCGCTCTATCCCGGCGAGGATGGGAGCCTCTGGGTCTCCACGAATAAGGGACTCGATCAAATGAAGGACGGCAAGATCACCTCCTACTCGGTGAAAGACGGCCTGCCAGTCAAGACAGAAACCTCTGGGCTCGCTCCCAATGTTCTGATAAAGGCAATCGCCGAAGATTCGAACGGCGTTTTATGGTTCGGCACCGATGGCGCAGGCTTGTGCAAATTCAAGGATGGAAAATTCACCACCTATACCGTTAAGGATGGCTTGCCGAGCAACATCGTGCTGTGGCTGACAACGAGGCGCGACGGCGGCCTGTGGATTGGAACCGCTCGAGGGCTGAGCAAATTCGTGAACGGCGTATTCACAAACTACAACACCAAGGACGGCCTCGTCAGCGACACAATCATGACCATGTATGAGGATCCTCAAGACGTGCTTTGGATTGGAACAGAATCAGGATTGAGCAGGCTGAAGGACGGGAAGTTCACCACCTACACAAGCCGTGACGGCCTCTTTGACGACCTTGCATTTCAGATTTTGGAGGATGACGAGGGAAACTTGTGGCTGACTTGCAATAAGGGAATCTACCGCGTCAGCAAGAAAGAACTTAATGAGTTCGCCGATGGCACCATCCACTCGGTGACGTCCGTTTCCTACGGTATGGCCGATGGCATGAAGAGCCAGGAATGCGACGGTGGTGTCCAGCCGGCGGGATGGAAATCCCGCGACGGCAACCTATGGTTTCCAACGATTAAGGGCGTTGTCATGGTTGACCCAAATCACCTCCGAATCAACGATCTGATTCCGCCCGTCCATATCGAGAAGCTGATCGCCGGTCGCGTCTCCATCAGCCGTCCCGAGGATATTCGCCTTCCCCCGGGCCCGGGAAGCCTAGAACTCCACTACACGGCTGTGAGCTTTCTCGACCCACAGAAGATACAGTTCCGCTACAAGCTCGAGGGATTCGATAAGGAATGGGTGGACGCCGGCACACGGCGCATCGCCTATTACACGAACATTCCGCCGGGAGATTACCGCTTCATCGTAATCGCCTCGAACGACGACGGCGTTTGGAATGACACGGGAGCGTCGATCAGCATTTACCTGGCCCCGCACTTCTATCAGACGTATTGGTTCTATGGCTTGTGCTTGCTCGTCGTTCTTGTATCCGGAACGGGTTTTTATCGCGCGCGTGTGAAGGAATCGAGAAGGCGGGAGACGGACCTGGTCAAGCGCGTGGACGATCGTACGGAAGAATTGAAGAAGGAAATTGGCGAGCGAATGCGGATCGAGACAGCCTTACGCCAAGCCGAGGAGAAATACCGGGGCATTTTTGAGGAAACGATAGTCGGTATATTCCAGACCAGTCCAGAGGGGCGATACCTGAGTGCTAATCCAGCAATGGCCCGCACGTATGGTTTTGAATCGCCTGAAGAGCTGATGGCGGCTCACCAGGATATCCGTCGCCAGGCATACGTCGATCCCACGCGCCGTGATGAGTTCAACCGCGTCCTGCAAGTAGAAGGCGTTGTGGAAAGCTTTGAATATGAGATGCGTCGCAAGGACGGCGGGAGAATCTGGCTGTCAGAAAATGCGCGCGTTGTCCGCGACCCCCAGGGAACGATTCTCTGCTACGTTGGAACGGCCGAAAACATCACCGCGCGCAAGCGTGCCCAGGAAGAATTGGAGCGAGAGATTATCGAGCGGAAACACGCCGAGGATGCCGCGCAAGCGGCCAACCGTGCGAAGAGCGCATTCCTCGCGAACATGAGTCACGAGATCCGCACGCCCATGAACGGGATCATGGGGATGACGGAACTGGTTCTGGATTCTCAGCTAACCCCGGAGCAGCGCGAAAATTTGAATGCCGTGAAGTTATCCGCTGACGCCCTCCTGGTCGTGATTAATGACATTCTCGATTTCTCAAAAATCGAGGCCGGAAAAATGGAGTTGGAGTCCCTTCGCTTTGACCTGCGCGAAGGCATGGCGGAGACGCTCAAGACTTTGAGTATCCGCGCCCACCAGAAACAGCTCGAGTTGCTCAGCAGTATCGACTCTGACGTGCCGGACGCTGTTGTCGGTGATCCGGGAAGACTCCGGCAACTGATCTTGAACCTGGCCGGCAATGCCATCAAGTTCACGGCACGCGGCGAAGTAATGATTCATGTCCGCGCCGAAACACAAGACAAGGACGGCGTCTGGTTACACTTCACGGTGTCCGATACCGGCGTGGGTATTCCGGCCGAGAAACGTGGGCAAATCTTCGGGGCTTTCACGCAAGCGGACGATTCCATCACGCGAAAATTCGGCGGCACGGGCTTGGGACTCGCGATTTCCTCCCGCTTGGTCGAGATGATGGGCGGGCGCATTTGGGTCGAAAGCGAGCCGGACCATGGAAGCGAATTTCATTTTACGGCGCATCTCGGAATTCAGCAGGACTCGGTTCCTAAACCTGTCCCGATGAATCTCAACGAACTGCGCGATCTGCCCGTGCTCGTGGTGGATGACAATGCGACGAACCGCCGTATTCTCATCGAGCTACTTTCCAAGTGGGGCATGAACCCCACGGCTGTCGACGGTGGAGCATCTGCGCTCCGCGCCTTGCAGGAAGCCGAGACGGCCGGCCACCCGTTTCGACTGATTCTGCTCGATGCGCAAATGCCGGACATGGACGGTTTTACGCTAGCAAGCCTCGTGAAGCAAAACGCCAGCCTCGCCGACATCACCATTATGATGCTGACATCCGTCGGATTCCTGGGAGACGCCGCCCGCTGCCGCGAACTCGGAATCACTGCCTACTTGACCAAGCCTATCGGTCAAATGGAATTGTTGGAAGCCATCCGCATTATTTTGGGCAAGGCTTCATCGGCGAGAAACCATCTCATAAGCGATTCGCGTCGCGCCGCGGCTGGCCCAGCCACCCAGGAGGGCCTGCACAGGCAGGCTTCAGATTGTCCCGAGGAACACGCGGCGCCCGCGGCTGGCCCTAACGCTGGCCAGCCTATGTATGAAACAAGTTCTAGCGTCTCGGTCCCGCTAGTAACGCGTCACACTCTTCACGAAGCTCACGCGCATCTCCACATTCTGCTCGCGGAAGATAACGCCGTGAATCAATTGCTGGCAGTTCGCCTGCTCGAAAAGCGCGGGCATACGGTGACCGTCGCGGCCAATGGCCAGGAGGCGCTGGCTAAATTGGTCCAAGCCACGTTTGACTTGGTGCTCATGGACATACAGATGCCGGTCATGGATGGGTTCGAAGCTACCGCTGCCATCCGCGCTCAAGAAAAGGACAGCGGCGCGCACCTTACCATCATCGCCATGACCGCTCATGCGTTACGCGATGATCAGGAATGCTGCCTGGCTGCTGGTATGGACGCCTATATCTCGAAACCGATAAATTCGAAGGAACTGTTCGCCCTGGTGGAAACCGTAGCCCGCAAACGCGCCCCTCTCCTCGATATCACCCCCGCCTGACCCCTGTGCTTCGCCAAAACGTCATCCAGGTCGAAAATGGCGCAATTCTCTTTTGCCACTGCGGGAATAAGGAGCCTGCAATCGACCAAGAGTTTCTGTCAGGACCCCGAAGGTTTCTTCTGGGCGGAAATGTGGGCGCGCCTGCGGCGTGGATATGCGTAAGGATGGGCAAAAAGCTGTCCGGACTAAGCGGCTCTATCGTAACGGTGATGCAGCCCACCGAGGCGATCGTGAGAAAAGACGCGACCGGAGGCTATCGAGCACGGTCGGTTGTGCGGTGTTCCCTTCCCGAGTCCGAGATGTGTGCGGTCCTCATGGTAGTAACGAACATATTCAGAAAGCAGCCGTTTCAGATGGCATTCGTTCACCGCGATGATGTGATCCAGCAGGTCTCGTCGGCAGCTTTCCACCCAACGCTCCGCAATTCCATTCTGCCAGGGACTCTCGAACGAAGTTCGCACCGGTCGGATGGCCAGCGAGAAATGGTTCGCTCCGAGACATCAAAACCCAGCATGAGAAGTTCGCCGTGGATGCGAGGCGCTCCCCACGTCGGATTCTCACGAACCATTCGGAAGATCAACTCGCGAACCTCTTTCGGAGTCTGTGTTCGCCCAACTTGCCTCCTGACTTTCGAGATCAGCCTCCCATACATCTGAAAACCGGCCCGGTGCCAACGGATCACCGTCTCGGGCGTGACCACGATGAGCGACTGTTTCCATTGCGACCAAAATCGACCGACGGCAATCCAGAAAAGCCTGTCGAAGATGCTGAGGCTCGGCCGCGGGCGGCGGCGCTTCAGCACGGCGAGTTGCTGCCGGAGCACGAAGTTCTCGAAGACGATATCCCGGCGGGTACGGAAGAGACGGAAGAGCGCTCCGAGGCAGAGCAAAGGCAGATTGAACATGGGTCAGAGTTATAACAGAATTCAGGCGGTGGGACGGCCGCTATGTTATTCATTTCAAAATCGGCGAGAATTTTGGCGAGGCACAGGTGTGGGTGGTCCGAAGGCAGGTAGCTCACCTAGTTTACAAACGTGACCCCAAGAATTCTGCCCGTCCTGAAGAACTAGGAGCGCAAAAATCTTCAGTTCCTTCCCACAGTTTTTGCAGACATATTTGATGAATTTGTAGTTCCACATACTTGAAATGAGGTAAGTGTCCCGACAGCCGAACTGACGAATGCCGTTGCAAATCTCGTTTTCACAATGCAGTTTTAATTCGGGTGTCACTAGGTAAGAATCGCCGTTTGTGTGAGTCTTAAAAAGACATTACCAGGGCGATAGCAGCTACGAGAGCGGCTCTTCGGGAGGCAGTGCGAAGTCTCATAGAGTCGGCGGCGACATAACGCCGCGGACCCGAACGGTTTCGGAACTACATGTACGTCATTTTGCAACACGGCGTCGCAAAACTTCGAGGATTCCTGTCACTAGCATCGCGGGAGTTGGCGGGCAGCCAGGGACATACCCGTCAACGGGAATGACCGCGTCCACAGCGCCGACAACGGCGTGGCTGCCCGCGAATATGCCACCGCTGCACCCGCACGCTCCTACTGCCACGACTAGTCTAGGCGCTGGGACTGCCTCGTAGGTGGCCCTCACAGCGCCGACCATGTTCCGAGTAACTGGACCGGTCACCAGAAGCATGTCGGCGTGTTTGGGAGAGGCGACGAAATGAATTCCGAATCGTTCCAAGTCATAATAGGGATTCGTGAGAGCGGAAATTTCCGCCTCGCACCCGTTGCAAGAGCCAGCGTCCAGCTCACGGATGTTCAGTGCCTTGCCGAAGAGAGAGTGGATCTGGCCGCGCACGACGTCTGGGTTGGACGGAACGGGAGTGATCTCGGCGTGGCCGTCAAGATCCCAGCGGCGCACCAATTCTTCTTTCATCAGGCCGCACCGAGTGAATTGTTTCGCGGTGACCACTGCTCCTTCGCCGACGTCTACGCACCTGCCGCAGGCAATGCACTCGCCGTAGGACAACCTTAGGCAGGGTCGGCCTTCGCGCTCCTCGATGCTGAACGCCCCTGTGGGGCAAGCTTCCGCGACGCGCTGGCCGATGGCCAGGGTGAGGCGCTCGGAGAGAACGTCGGGCATGCGGCTGCCGTCACAGTTCCCAAGCAAGGCCTCGACCGGGATCAGACAGTTCGGCTGGCGCAGGCTCCGCTCGATCACGTCGAAGATCATCGGTCACATCCGGAGTAGGAAAGATTGAAGCTCTTGTTGATCAGAGGGAAATCCGCAATGACGTTGCCCACGACCGCGAAGGGGATTGCGGGCCAGTTTTGAAATGACGGAGACTTTATGTGACATCGAGTTAGCCGGCCATCCAGCGCTTCCAGCCAGTAATAAAGTTCCCCTCGGGGGGATTCCACGGCAGAGGTACCCTGTACCTCTCCTTGCGAGTGGATCGGCAGAAGCACGTCCCCGGCTGGCAGGGCCCGAGCTAACTCTTGAATTAGCCGAGCGGAGATGGCCGCCTCCTCGATGCGAATCTTGGCACGCGCCATCACGTCGCCGTAATGCGTGACAGGAACCTCGAACTGGACGCTATCGTAATATCCGTAGGGGTGGTCGCGCCGCACATCGAGATCTATACCGCTCGAGCGTGCGACTGGTCCGACCACGGCGAGATCTCGAGCCACATCCGATCGAAGGACCCCAGCCGTTTCAAATCGGCTCTGGATCGAAGGCGTCGTCAAGATGAGATGAGCGAGGTTCGAAAACTCACGCGCGGCGTCGGCCACTTCCCGGCTGAGATCGAGCAACTTCCCGGAATCCAGATTCGCTCGAAGACCTCCCGGCACGGTGATCGTTCGCCAGTACCGTGTTCCGCAACACTGCGCGGATGCCTGAAGCAAGGATTCCTTAACACGCATCGCATACGCCGCGGCAACGCTGAAACCCACATCGGTGCACAACCCGCCGACATCTGAGATGTGCGAAACAAGCCGCTCAAGCTCCAGCCCAATCAGACGAATGGCAGAGGCTCGCGGCGGAACGCCGGTGCTGCATGCATTCTCCACTGCCTGGGAATAGGCAACCGCGTGTGCAAAGCAGTTGTCGCCAGAGACTGATTCCGCGATCATCGTTCCTTCTGTCAAGGAACTACCTTCGAACAGCTTCTCTGTGCCTTTATGGGTGTAGAAGTGGCGCAGTTCGAGATTCAGAACCGTATCTCCCACTACGCTGAACCGGAAATGTCCCGGCTCAATGATTCCCGCATGGACGGGGCCTACGGCGACTTCCGCGACACCCTCGCCCTGGACCTCCAAGAAGTAGTACACACGATTCGACCAAGGAACGCCTTCCACCGCATCCACCATTGGATACACCCCGTCGGGCCAGTTCTCGTGGAAAACCAGAGGACGCAAATCAGGGTGTCCTGCTACTTCGACGCCGTACTGGTCGTGGAGTTCTCTCTCATACCAGGCCGCTGCGGGCACCCGGAGTGAAATGGAACGGATGGGGCCGTCGGATGGCAGCACGATCTCCTGGTAGTTTGGCTCACCGGCGTCGAATACGTAGTGGATGAGCTTCTTGCGGTTCGGCCCCAGGCTCGCGAATAGGGTAACGAGACGGGCCAACGCACCATCTTTCGTTGGAGGAAGTGTAATGGCTAATTCGGCTGCATGGTTCTTGTCCATACGACCTGGTGTAGATTTTGTCTCCTCGTGTGTCATCGCAAGACCGCCATTGCCCGTTGCAGGACGACAGTGAATACGTGAGGGATCCGCGTCCCGAAAAATAGGAGGCAGAAGGCAGCGATCCCCATCACAATGTATTCAGACGGGATTAGTTTCCCATTCGCAGGAACCCGATTGGGCTCGCCACACAGCAAACGGAGTAGATGATAGGCGAAGCCGCCAAAGACCACGGAAAGAACCGCGAGGAAGACGGCGGCTACGGCGTAGTGCGCCTCAGTGAAGGCCTCGCTCAGGATTGCGAACTCACTCACGAACAGGCTGAACGGGGGCAGGCCAACGATGGCCAGGCTGCCCAGCACGAGCGCGGCGCTGGTTTGGGGTAGCGTCCGCGCCATGCCGCTGACACTGTCCATACGCAACGTCCCGAAGTTTTGGCGGACGTTCCCGGCGCTGAAGAAGAGAAGTGACTTTCCTACCGCATGATTAAAGACGTGCAACAGCGCGCCGAAGAGCCCCAGTGGTCCTCCTAAACCCAGGCCGATGGCGATGATCCCCATGTGCTCAACGCTGCTGTAAGCCATTAGGCGCTTCAGATTGCGTTGCACAAGAATGAGCAGCCCGGCGACAACCATAGACATCAAGCCGAAGATCAGCAGCAAGGTGTGAGGGAAAACGGGCCCTGTGGCACGGGAAGCAATGGTGTCGTAGCGCATCAAAGCGTACATCGCGCAGTTGAGCAGGACCGCTGAGAGTAGGGCGCTGATGGGCGTGGGCGCTTCGGCATGCGCGTCCGGCAACCAGCTATGCATGGGGACGAAGCCGATCTTGGTCCCGTACCCAACGATAACAAAGATAAAGGCGAGCTTCACCAGGTGCGGGTCAAAACCCATTCGCGGAGCCGCATCCATCAGTGAGACCCAATCCAGCGCAGCGGCCGGATTCATGCCCGCTTTGACTGCGGCGAGATACAGCACGATCGTGCCAAACAGAGCGAAGGCGATTCCTACGGTGCAGACCATGAGATACTTCCAACCAGCCTCGACTGCGCCTTCCGTGTTGTAAAAACCGACAAGCAGGGCCGAAGCCAGGGTTGTTCCCTCCATCATGATCCACAAGAGACCTAGGTTCGCTGAGAGGCAGACACTGACCATCGTGAAGAGGAACAAAAAGACGAGAGCATAAAACCAGCGCGGCGAAGAGAACCGTCCTTCTCCTGTGTGGCGCAGGTAGCCTGATGCATATACCAACACCAAGCCAGAAATAAACGCGATATTGACGAGAAAGAAAGAGCTCAATGCGTCCGCGCGCAAGTAGCGCCCCGCCCGAAGAACGCCGTGTTCGTAAACCTGCCAGACAATGGTCCCGAGCGCAACTATTTCCAAGCCGCCCACGAGTAGGGCCGCGCGAGTGGCCACGCGGGGATTCCGCAAACTCAGAACGAGGCCAGCCCCCAGAAGCGCGATTGCCAGTGGTAACAGAAGGATCATTCTCTAGCCCCGAAGTCGCCGCAACTTCGACACGTCCAGGTGGTCAAAGGTATCCCGGATGCGGAACGTAAAGATTCCCATGAGCAGCAAGCCAATTAGAATGTCGAAGAAGATTCCGATTTCGATGACCAAGGGCATGCCAAACGTTGTGGTCAGAGCCGCCAGGAAAATTCCGTTTTCCAGCACGAGCAGGCCGAGCATCTGCATCAGGGCCTTTCTCCGGCTGACCATGAGGAACGCGCCCGTGAGAATTAGAGCGACGGCCGCGGCCAAAGCATCCTCGGGCACGTGCACGGTCTGGCCATAAGAATGAACAGCCGCATAGGACAGATAGATCATAGCGACGGCAATAAAAACCGATTGAGTTGGCGTCGTCGAGGCTTTCACGTCGCGCGATGTTTTCAGCCGGTCCACCAATAGGAAAAATGCGCGAGGAATGGCGACGACCTTAATCAAGAATACCAATGCGCCAACCACGTAGGCCTCGGCCAGCCTTTCCTGAAACCCCGTGGCGAAAACCTCCGCGGCGATGATCGCAGACTGCACGCTGAACAGCAGTATGCATGTCGATATGCGACGCGCTACCACCAGCAGGAGTACAGTCAGAAACAGGAAAACGGAGAATGAGCTCAGAACTTTGCCCGTCGCAATTTCCACCAGACCCATTTCGTTACCTCTTCGCGAGCATCGTAAAGATCACGGCAAGGGCGCTAACTGCGGAAGCCACTCCCAGGAAGTCCGGCACAAGATACATGCGGAGCTTGGCCACGCTGCTCTCGACCACGGCGAGCAGGCCCATCAATACAGCAGCCTTGAGGAAATAGAGAAGCAGCGCCGCGGCGATGCTCCAAACGGAAACGCGTGACGCCATACCCCAAGGCGCGAAAAGCGCGATCAAAAGCGCCACCATCGTGTGGAGCTTGATTGCACTTGCCCACTCGACCAGAGCCAAGCTGGGTCCCGAATACTCCAGCACCATCGCCTCGTGAATCATGGTCAACTCGAGGTGCGTCGTCGGATTGTCAACGGGCATCCGGCCCGTCTCGGCGATCACCACCATGGCAAGAGACGTAAAGGCGAGAATGTGCACTGCGGAAATGTTAAAGATGTTTTGCTGCAGCGTCCACGTTACCATTCCCGCGATGTCCGCGTGGCCTGCCAAAATGGCAACCGCGACCAGCCCCAGCAAAAACGGTGCTTCGGCCAAACTGGAAATTAACGCCTCGCGGCTGGCCCCCATCCCGCCGAATGCACTGCCTCCATCCAACCCCCCCAGAGAAAGAAAGAACCGCCCTAGCGCCAGGAGATACACGAGCAGGAAGAAATCGCCTCGGGAGGCAAGCAGTGCCGAAGGCTGCACCACGGGAACAAAGGCGGCCACACATACCGTCGTGCCGAACAGCACCCTGGGGGCAAAGGGAAATACCCATGATGCCGAGGGAGGCACGAGGTCTTCCTTGCGGAAGAGTTTGACAAGGTCAGCGTAAGGCCGCCAAATGCTCGCCCCCTGGCGTCGCTGGATCCACGCCTTGATTCTTCCGATGATTCCTCGCAGCAGCGGCGCTCCCAGGATGAGTATCAGGGCCTGGAGAACATTGATTGCAATCTTCATCTCACAAACCTCAAGAACACGAGCAGCGTAACCAGCGTGAGAAAAATGTACAGCAGGTATACTTGAATGTTTCCTGTCTGCAAGCGCCGCAAGCGGTGCGCCGCAGCAACAATGAAGTCCACAAATGGCCGATAGAGAGTTTTCTCGTAAGAAGTTGTACGGACGGAGCGATACGAGATGGATGCGGGGAAGTACGGCTGGCCGGCGGGAAGAATGTCGATCTTGCGATCAGGCCTGTAGACCGCTGAGAAAACGAAGCGAATTGGTTTGGAGAACGCCGTTGAAGTGTATTGCATGCGGCTCGTCAA
>Ga0307374_10011031_pt1 | contig 12950 bp, 13 predicted proteins | sample OX3MG_FD_202532 | JGI IMG/M metagenome (GOLD analysis project Ga0307374, IMG submission 202532) | Soil microbial communities from Risofladan, Vaasa, Finland - OX-3 | ecosystem: Environmental > Terrestrial > Soil > Coastal area > Acid sulfate soil | place: Finland: Risofladan, Vaasa | collected...
AGTGGATGTAGAAGACCGACCGCTTCGACAATGGCCCGGGCTTCAGCCGGCGACCCGACACGACCAGCTTGGAGTAGAGCTGGTCGAGATCGAGCGGGGTGATGCTGTCGAGCCGACGGCCGCCCAACACCGGGATCACGTAATCCATGTTCCGGCGGTAGCCGTCGATCGTTGAGGGTCGCAGCCCAGTGGTCGGCAACCCGGTTACCCACTGCTCGAGATACTCCTTCACCGTCAACTTCGCCGGAGGGACATAGCGGTTGGTGCGGCCCTGCCGCCGCACGTTGTCGAGTTCCTCCCGAGCTTGTTTCTTGGTGGAGAACCCGCGGCGCAGTACCTGGCGACGCTTACCGTCCGGGCCCGAACCGACATCAACGACGAAGAACCATGTACCGGTCTTGGGGTCCTTCCGTGGTGCCGCCGAGGAGTTGCGGCTCATGTGCCTGTGCCTCGCGCCCACAGCGGTCATAGCAGCAGCCAACTCGCTGCCGTAGACGAATCCGCCACGCCCGAGATCAGCACCGCCTCTACTGACCCCTCCGCCTACAGATCATTCCGTCTCGCGCTTCTCACAGGAGCCGGCCGCCGAGAGGAAGGCGCCAATAATAGGCGATATCGGCGCCCTCCCACAGGGCAGGGCTTGAAGTGAGAGGACGCAGAACAAGAACGTTCCTACGCGGACCTCGCGGCGGGTCCGTAGCGCTGCTGAGCTGCCTGAGCCGTTATCCCCAGCTCGGTTCCGATCCGCTTCCAGGAGATGCCAGCTCGCCGAGCCGCATCAACCGCTTCGCTGATCTGGCGCTCGCTCCTCGCGCGAGCCAGGGCGGCTCGGCGTAGTAGGTGTTCGGCCACCGCCACCTCGTCGTCGGGTGAGGGTTCATAATCCTCGAACTGCTTGGCCAGTTGGTCGGCATGATCGAGGATGTCTTGTATGGAGCGGGGCATCGCTATCACCTCAAGAACTTCTGGCGGGCTGGCATGGCGTGGACGATGAACTCGATCCCCTCCGCCGTGGCCGTGCCGATCTCGAGAAGACGGCCGGCATCGTCAGCTCCTATCAGCATGGTGAGTTCCTCGAACTCAAACACTCGGATGGGGTTGCGGTGGGCGTGCAGCATGTCGTCGTCGGCCACCCCGTGCTTGCGGGCGCTCGCCAGGATGACCGGGTCCCATCTACTCCATCAATATAACTTGATGCGCGGCCGCTGGTGACCCAAGAGCGTCGCGCGAGCGGCGCCGCCCAGAACAGGGAGTTCCGGACCGCGAGCGGCACGAGGGACCTGACGACTTGACAGAGACAAAGTCGGCGTAATGGGCGGATATTCGCCTCAGCCGTCGCCACGATCGGTGGCCATGGTGCAGGCGTGATCCGGTCGCTGTGGAGGCGCGGATCCGACAACATGGCGTCCATGCCTGTTCGGGTTGCCATTGTCGGGGACTACCAGCCGGACCACGAGACGCACCCGGCGACCACTGCAGCGGTGCACCACGCCGGGGAGTACCTGGACTTGGCTATGGAGGTCTCGTGGATCGCAACCGACGACGCCGACTCGCTAGCTGCGCTGGGTGACTTTGACGGAGTCTGGATCGCTCCGGGGAGCCCGTACCGGAGCCTTGATGGCGCTCTCGCTGCCATCGGGGTGGCGCGTGAGCATGAGATTCCCCTGCTTGGTACCTGCGCCGGTTTCCAGCACGTGGTCATCGAGTTCGCCCGCCGTGTCCTCGGCGAGGCTGGGGCGCATCACGCCGAGTACGACCCTCTGGCCGCGTCGTTGTTCATCACGCCGCTGTCATGCTCCCTGGCCGGGAAGACATTCGAGGTGGCACTGGACGCAGGAAGTCTGACGCACGAGGCCTACGGCAAGACGCGGGTGTCCGAGCGCTACTACTGCAACTTCGGGTTGAACCCGGAAAAGGAGCCGGCTCTGGCCGCAGCCGGGCTGAAGATCACCGGGCGAGACCAAAGCGGCGAGGCGCGGATCATCGAACTTGCTGAACATCCCTTCTTCGTGGGGACACTGTTCGTACCGCAGGTCGCGAGTTCCCGGGAGACTCCTCACCCGTTGGTCACAGCCTTCGCCCGCAGCGCGTCCACCTGCTCGGAGCGACGGACGAACTCCGACTCGAATGGCCACCGCTCCATCGCGGAGCGGTGGGTCACCGACGACGATCTGTTCGCAGCCCGGCGACGCTTCGCCGACCGTATACCCGGCTTCAGGCCACCGGTCGCCTACAGCGTCGCCCGGATGGACGACGGTCATCTGAGCTTTGGTCATGTCAATGGCCCCACCGGCGAGCACCGGCTTCCCGCCGCCGTCCTGGCCTCCTTCTGCGGCTACACCAACCGGACCGGCACCTTCGCTCTGAGCAGGGATGACTTCTCTTGTGCCGTGGCCGCCCTGGCGCCGGCCGAGGCCGCTACTCACTGGGAACACCCCAACCTGTGGTCGTGGCGACGGTTGCTAGAACAGGCCGGGCCGGAAAGTTCTTTCATAGCCTTATATCTCACCAACCTCGACGACCCAGTGGCCGACGAGCACGATGCTGCCTTCCGGTCGCTTCTGCCCGTACCCGAGCAGAACGGCAGCGCAGCCGGCTAGGTTGGACAAACGAACAGGCGCTCGTAGGCGCTATGCACCTCTCGCTATCTGGGATCAGATTCTGTCGGAGGCCGTGCAACGTAGGGCGACGGACAACCACCGAGCATGGCCACCGCCGGGACGTCTTACCGGAGATCACTGAAAGTACATATCGCCGATTTAGCGTGCCCGGGTCGAGGTCGGTCCGTACTTGGACGAGCGCAAGATTCTGCTCGCTAAATCGGTTCCAGTTCGCTTTCTGCGGGCTCACAAGGAAGAAGTGTTATCAAGAGGGAAAGTTAGTAACAGATATCACACATCTGTGATTAACTGGAGGGTGTGGTAACAGATACGCGTCCTTCGGGGTGGCCTGCCCTCAGCTATGAGGAGCGCCCCTGGAAGATCCCAGACGGGATCTCGCGGACCGAGCGTCGGAAGCTCGCAACTATTTATAGAGCGGCCGTCGTCCCCGAAATCGCCAACATAGGCCGTGTACCGCTACCTGGCGAGGTCGAGGCGGTGGTCGCTGAAGCTTCCGCCGAGATCGCCCGGTTTGACGCCGAAGTGGGCGCTGACATCGCACCCTTCTCTGCCATCCTGCTGCGCTCCGAATCTGCCGCCTCCTCGAAGATCGAGAACTTGACCGCTTCGGCCAAGGCGATCGCCCTCGCAGAGCTCGGTGACCCGAGCCGGCGAAACGCTGCGGTCATCGTGGCCAACACGCACGCCATGCAGGCAGCCATCGCTCTCGCCGACCATCTTGACGAGACTGCAATCCTGCAGATGCACTCCGCACTTGTGGAGCCGACTCATCCTGAGTGGTGCGGCCAGTGGCGAGACGAGCAGGTCTGGATCGGCGGGAGCAACGCTGGGCCATTCGGCGCGCTCTACGTGGCCCCTCACCATGAGCACGTCCCGGGCCTCATGAGGGACCTGGTCCGGTTCCTCGACCGTGATGATCTGTCCCCGCTCACCCAAGCGGCCATAGCGCACGCCCAGTTCGAAACGATCCATCCCTTCCCCGATGGGAATGGCCGGGTCGGGCGCGCTCTTATACACGCGCTGTTGAGAGGTAAAGGCCTCACACGCCAGGTGACCGTGCCAGTGTCTGCCGGCCTGCTCGTCGACACAGACGGGTACTTCACGGCTCTAGGCGAATACCGACTCGGTGATCCGACCCCACTAGTTCATCGCCTCGCCGACGCCTCCCTTGCCGCAATCGCCAACGGACGAGGGCTGCTCAGGGAGCTGCACGAGTTACGCGAGAGCTGGGATGAGCGGGTCAAGGCAAGGCGTGGTGCCACCGCTTGGTCAGTGGCTGATCTGCTGCTGCGTCAGCCGGTGGTCGACTCGGCTCTCATCCAAGAGGAGCTAGAAGTGCCGGCCATGACGGCCAACCGGGCAATCGAGGCTCTAGTGGACGCGCGGATCTTGACGAAGGTCTCCGGCAACTATCGGGACCGCAAGTGGGCAGCTAACGATGTCCTGACCGCTCTCGACGCATTTGCTACTCGGGCTGGTCGGCGAGGCGGCTGAGACCAGGAGCCACCTCCAGAGTCCCGGCACGCCCGACTTCGTCATCTGCCCTGATCCGGGGAGACGGCTTCGGATCCAGAAAGGAGCTTTTGGCGACGGGCATGTCCAGCCGGCTCGCTGACCGCCAAGCTGGAGCGCTGAACGTGCCGGAAAATTTCACCGTGGACCGGAGCGTTCTGCATCGCCTTCCAGGCTGCCTTGCGGCACCGATGACCGCTCGGTATCGCCGATTTGGATCGGGGGACCGAGGCTGGCGGGATCTGATCTGGGCGCGTGTTCGGAGCGGTGAAGTGATACCATGACACCATGGCGAAGAACTTCACGGTCAGACTCCCCGACGACGTAGCCGCCGACGCCGAAGCCCTAGCCCGCGCCGAAGGAAAAAGCCTCAACGAGACCGTAAAGACTGCATTGATCGAAGCCGTCGAACGCCGCCGCAGCGACCCTGAGTTCAAGAAGACCCTGAAGAAGATCATCGAACAGGACCGAGAGCTGCTCGAACGCCTAGCCAGGTGACCTTCCGGTACCTGGAGCTCGACGACTATCTGGCCATCGCCGCTGAGGTCACCGGTCTGCAAGTCGAGACGCTTGTCAACGCGACAAAGACAGACCTGGCCGACTCGGCCCTTCACGCTCGGGCGGCCAGTTTCGGAGATCAGGAGTTCTATCCCGACTTCGTGGACAAGGCGGCGCTGCTGATCGTGCGGCTGGCAAAGAACTTCGGTGATCACAGATTGATCACAAACGCGCCGGGATCGGCCGGTACAGAGCCCCTTGAAGCGGGACGACCGGATGACAGAAATCGCCTCTGACCAGCCACGACGTGATTCATCGGGACGGGTCGGGATGGTCCTGATCGGAGTTCGATTCCCGCTCCGGGCACAGCCAGCAGCTTTCGAGCGTTTTCGCACGACGGGTCGCGCGAAAGGCGTCGGTTTCTTCCCGTACCCCATTGGGTCGATGTTGGGAATCGTGAGGGGAGTGGCGTGCGATGATTTCCGTGGTGGCACGCCGCTCATCTCTGACGAACACGCTCTACCGCCTGGCCCGCGCGTCTGCTACTGGCCGGGCCGCAAGCAGGGGGCCGGCATCGCTGGCGAAGCGTCAGGTGCGCCGCGCCGTCTACCGGTCCGAAGGCAAAGAGACCCGTCGCTTCTTCAAGATGTTCGGGCTGTAGGCGGGGACGCGCCACAAATCGTCAACGGCCCGAGCGGCGTTAGCGGCCTGAGGTTTTTGCGGGACGAATCTGTTTTGGGGGACAAGGCCGTCGTCGTATGACGTCTGTGTCCCGCAAAAAGTGAATGTCCCGGAAAAAGACCGGGCCCGTGGCGCAGGGTCAGGTCCGTGGACGCATTGGGCCGCCGATGGCAGCCCAAGAAGACCCCTCCTCGGAGGCCGGCGCCGGCCAACCGCCCTCGCCGGCCCCGCGCTCGTCAACACCACCGCCGGCCCCGCCCTCGCCGCCGCCGCCGGCCCCGCGCTCGTCAACATCACCGCCGGCCCCGCCCTCGCCACCGCGGCCGGCCCCGCCCTCGCCACCGCGGCCGGCGGTCGTCGCGGCCGGCTCGTCGTCGGCCTCCTGCTCCACGACAGTCGGCAACTCGATGTGGATGACCGTGCCCCCACCCGGAGGTGACGCCGCTGCCACGGTCCCGCCGTGCGACTCCACCACCTGCCTGACGATCGCGAGCCCCAGTCCCGACCCGGGCATGGCCCGGGCGCTGTCCGCCCGGTAGAAACGATCGAACACCTTCGGCAGGTCCCTCTCGCCGATACCGGGACCCTGGTCGCGCACGTCGAGCGTCCATCTGTCGCCCCGCGCCAGCCACACAGCCACGTGCCCGTCGGGAGGGCTCCACTTGGCTGCGTTGTCCAACACGTTGAGCACGGCCCGCTCGAGCAGCGTCGGCTGTGCCCGCACCGACCCGGGGGTCAGCTGCACGTCGAACACGACCGCCGGCGCGCGCCGGCGGGCCCGCTCGACGGCGCGCTCGACGAGCGCGTCGAAGCGCACCTCGATCGGCTCGGACTGGACCTCGTCCTCGCGTGCCAACTCGACCACGTCGCCGACGAGCGTCGTGAGCTCCTGGAGCTGCGCGTTGACGTCGGCCATGAGCTCGGCCCTGTCCTGCGCCGGCAGGTCGGGTACCCGCAGCAGCACCTCGATGTTGGTACGCAGGCTCGTGAGCGGCGTGCGCAGCTCGTGGCCCGCGTCTGAGATGAGCTGGGCCTGCTGGCGCCGCGACGCCGCCACCGCGGCGAGCATCGCGTTGAACGATCTTGCCAGTCTCGCCAGCTCGTCGTCGCCCTGCTCCTCGATGACCGCCTCGAGGTTCTGCGTCTCCGCCACATGCTCGGCGGCGGCGGTCAGCCTCTCCACGGGCCGCATGGTCGCCCTGGCGACCAGGTAGCCGAGCGCGACAGCGGCCGCGACACCGGCGAGGGCGACCAGCCACAGGATCGTGCGAAGGTCGGCGAGTGTGTGCTCGATATCGGTTAGCGGCCGGGCGATCTGGATCGCGTACTGCTCGCCGTTGAGACCGACGTAGCCGCCCTCGGTGATCACCCGGTAGCGCTCGCCCTGGTATCTGACCGTGTCGACGCTGTAGCCGTGGTCGGTCGAAGCCAGCTGCGCTTGGGGCCCGCTCACCGACATCGGCGGTGAGATGCTGGTGAAGGCGATGCTCCCGTCGGTGCCTATCACCTGCAGGAAGCTGTCGTGGTTGCGGTGCAGGAAGGTCGCCACTCTTTGGGGGTCGAGGCCGCCACCAGGCGAGAGGCTCTGCGCGATCGAGACGTCGCTCTGCAGCGACGAGTCGACCTGTCCCAACAGCTCGTGCCTGACCGCGAAGTAGGACGCTATTGCGGCCACCGCCAGGGTCAGCCCGACCGCGAGCGCGACGAGCGTGGTGAGGCGCGCCCGGAAGCTCGTTCGGCGGACCCATGTGGGCACGGGCTAGCTCCTCACCGCTTCTCTCAGGACGTAGCCGACCCCGCGCACCGTGTGGATGAGGCGCGGCTCTCCCGACGCCTCGGTCTTGCGTCGCAGGTACCCGATGTAGACCTCGAGCGAGTTGGAGTTGGCGCCGAAGTCGTAGCCCCACACGCGGTCGAAGATGAGCTCTCTCGGCAGGACCTGGCGGGGGTTGCGCAGGAGCAACTCGAGCAGGAGGAACTCGGTGCGGGTCAACTCGATGCGCCGGCTGCCCCGGAACACTTCCCGTGTTCCCGGGTCGAGGGAAAGGTCCGAATAGCGCAGGACCTCGTCGTCGCTGGGCGTGCCCCGGCGGAGCAGCGCCCTGATCCGCGCCAGGAGCTCCTCGAGCGCGAACGGCTTGACCAGGTAGTCGTCGGCGCCGGCGTCGAGGCCCTCGACGCGCTCGTTGACCGCAGCCCGTGCCGTGAGCATCAGCACCGGGGTCGCGTCGCCGGCTTTGCGAAGCCTGCGGCACACCTCGAGACCGTCCATCCGCGGCATCGCGACGTCGAGGACTATCGCGTCGGCCGGCCGCTCGGCGTGCGCCAGCAGCGCGGCCGAACCGTCGTCGGCGGTCTCGGTCTCGTAACCCTCGAACCGCAGGGCGCGGTCGAGCGCCTGGCGGACCGCCGGCTCGTCGTCGACAACGAGGACTCTCATCCCCTCCAGTGTTGCGGAAACACATGAGAATCGGCTGAACCGGACCCCCTTGCTCCGGTACGATTCGACTCCCATGTCCCGCGTGCTGATCGAGCGCCGCTTGATGGACGTAGCCCAGAGGCTCAAGCGCGCCCGGGAGGAGCTGGCGATCATCGACGAGCAGCTGGCGGTTCTCGCCGACGCCGCCGACGAGGCGCGCATCCGCTCGCTGGTCTCGGAGACCCCGCTGGCGCACCGGGACTACACCGACGCCCAGCGTCACGCCGACGCCATGGACCGCACTCGCCGGTCGGTCCTCTCCGACGTCGCCGAGCTGGAAGCCGCCCAGGACGACCTGCTCGACCGGCTGATCGCCGAGACCACCGCGCCCTGACACGCCCGTATCGTGCGGCGCGCGACCGCCGGGCGTGGCAGGCTGTTCGCTCCGCAGGTACCCCAGCACCGGAGGAGCGACGTACGTGGCTGTGCGAGTTGTGATCGCCGAGGACGAGGCGATTGTCCGCCTCGACCTCAAGGAGATCATGGAGGAAGAGGGTTACGAGGTGGTCGGCGAGACCGGCCGCGGCGACGAGGCGGTGGACCTCGTCAGGCAGCACAAGCCGGACCTCGCGATCCTCGACATCAAGATGCCCGGCTCTGACGGCCTGACCGCGGCACGGGCCATCAGCTCCGATCGGCTGTGCGCGGTGCTGATCCTGACCGCGTTCAGCCAGCGGGACCTGATCGAGCAGGCCCGCGACGCCGGCGCCCTCGCGTACCTGGTCAAACCTTTCCAGAAGAGCGAGCTGCTGCCGGCGATAGAGATGGCCATCGGCAGGTTCGCGGAGATGAAGGCGCTCGACGATCAGGTCAAGTCGCTCGAGGAGAGCCTGGAGGTCCGCAAGGCCGTCGACCGGGCCAAGGGCGTCCTCATGGACGCGCTCGGCTGGGGCGAGCGCGAGTCGTTTTCGTGGATCCAGAAGCGTGCGATGAACGACAGGGTCAAGATGGTCGACGTCGCCGACCGCGTGATCGACGGCAGCCTGCGACCCGAAGGACCCGCGGCCGCGGACGCCGGCAGCGGCTCGGATCACTAGCGCCGGAGGGGCTGATGACTACCTGGCAGTTTGCTGACATCTTCGAGGCGATCGCGGACGTCCTGCCCGACGCCCCCGCGCAGCGCCACGGCGACACCGTGTACAGCTGGGCCGAGTTCGACCGCCGCGCCGACTCGCTCGCGGCCGACCTGATCGGGGCCGGCCTCGGCCAGCAGTCGAAGGTCGCGGCCTATCTGTACAACGGCCCCGAGTACCTCGAGGTGTACTACGCGGCGTTCAAGGCCGGCATGGCGCCGGTGAACGTCAACTACCGCTACGGCCCCGGCGAGGTCACCTACCTCCTCGACAACGCCGACGCCGAAGCGATCATCTTCCACGCGTCGTTCGCGCCGCTCCTCGAGGCGATCCGCGGCGAGCTCCCCAAGGTCAAGGCCTGGTACGTGGTCGACGACGGGTCCGACGTTCCGGCCTGGGCCAAGCGCTACGAGGATGTCGCAACCGCCAAGACGGACAGGACCAAACCCCCCTGGGGGCGCTCGCCTGACGACCTGCTGCTCCTGTACACCGGGGGCACCACCGGGATGCCCAAGGGTGTGATGTGGCGCCACGACGACCTGGTCAACGTCCTCGGCGCCGGCGGCAACCCGTTCATAGGCGCGCCCCCCGCCGAGGACGTAACAGAGATCCGCGCCAGGCTCGAAGCGGGGCAGAAGGGGGTGTCCTCACTGCCGGCGTGCCCGCTCATGCACGGGACGGGGCAGTTCAGCGCGTTCATCGCTCTCGTCGGCGGCGGCTCGGTGGTCACCATGCCGAACCGCACGTTCGACCCGGCTCTGCTGTGGCGCACGGTGTCCGACGCCGAAGTCAACGCGATCGCGATCGTGGGCGACGCGTTCGCGCGACCGATGCTCGCCGAGCTCGACGCGAACCCGGGGAAGTACGACCTGTCGAAGCTCCTCGTCATCAACTCCTCCGGCGTGATGTGGAGCCAGGAGGTCAAGGACGGGCTCCTCCGCCACATCCCCCACGTCATCCTCTTCGACAGTCTCGGCTCGTCCGAGGCGGTAGGGCTCGCTGCGAGCGTCTCCGCCGCGGGCGCCTCCGCGTCGACGGCCCGCTTCAGCCTCGGCAACGGCGTGCGGGTCCTCACCCCCGACGATCGCGACGTCGAGCCCGGCTCGGGTGACGTCGGCGTCATCGCGCTCCCCGGGTTCATGCCCGTCGGCTACTACAAGGACCCCGAGAAGACCGCGCGCACGTTCCGGGTGCTCGACGGCCAGCGGTACTCGGTGCCCGGCGACTGCGCGACGGTCGACGCGGACGGGACCATTCAGTTGCTCGGGCGCGGCTCGGTGGTCATCAACACCGGCGGCGAGAAGGTCTACCCCGAGGAAGTCGAGGAGGTCATCAAGCAGCTGCCCCAGGTCGCGGACGCGGTGTGCGTCGGCGTGCCCAACGAGCGCTTCGGCGAGGCCATCTGCGCGGTGGTGGAGGTGTACCCCGACGCCACGGTGACCGACGACGAGGTCCGCGACGCGGTACGTGCGAAGCTCGCCGGCTACAAGGTGCCGCGCACGGTGCGCCTCGTCGACAGCATCGGGAGGAGCCCGGCGGGCAAGGTCGACTACCAGCGCCTGAAGGCCGATTCCGCCGCGGAGGTCGCAGGGGCGGAGCGCTGATGGGTCGCTTCGTCGACCCGGTGATCGCGGCGGACCTCGAGGCGATCCCTTTCAACCTCAACCTCGGCCATGACAGCCTCGCTGTTTCGCGCGACTTCCGGTCCCAGATGGCCGCGGCGATCGAGCTCTCCGACGAGGTCGAGCGGGAGGATCACGTCGTGGCCGGCCGCTCACGGTGGGAAGGAGAGGGGCCCCACGTGAAGGTCCGCGTCTACCGGCCGAAGGGCGTCTCGGGGACGCTGCCGTGCGTCTACGCGATCCACGGCGGTGGTTACGTGATGGGCTCGTTGGACATGGAGGACCTCCGCTTCGACTCGTGGTGCCGGTCGCTCGGCGTCGCCGGCGTGTCGGTCGAGTACCGGTTGGCGCCCGAGCACCCGTACCCGGCCCCGCTGGAGGACTGCTACGCGGGGCTGCGCTGGGTGTTCGACAACGCCGGCGAACTGCAGGTCGACCCGTCGCGCATCGGCATCTGCGGGACCAGCGCCGGCGGCGGGCTCGCCGCCGGGCTGGCGTTGCTGGCGCGCGACAGGGGAGAGCTCCACCCGGCGTTCCAGCTGCTCGTCTACCCGATGCTCGACGACCGCCAGGTCACACCGTCGAGCAGGTGGGACGTCCCCATCTGGAGCCCGGGCAACAACGAGTTCGGTTGGCGCTCCTTCCTCGGCGACCTTTACGGAACCGACCGCATCCCTGCTTACGCCGCGCCGGCCAGGGCGGAGGACCTGTCGGGGCTGCCGCCGGCGTCGGTGTGGGTCGGCACGGCCGACGGCTTCTGCGACGAGGACATCGCCTACGCGCAGCGCCTGAACCAGGCCGGGGTGCACACGGAGCTGCACTTGTACCCGGGCGCACCGCACGGCTTCGACGCCTTCTCCGCTAAGGCTGCCGTGTCCCGGCGCTGCCGGCGGGACATGCAGGAGTGGCTGCGCGCGGCGTTCGGCCTGGACCGCGAACAGGAGAGCGCCGGTTGACCAACCGGAGAGCGCTAGTCACCGGAGGGGCCGGCTTCATCGGATCGCATCTCGTCGATGCTCTGATCCGCGACGGCGATGAAGTCGTTGCAATCGACAACCTCGAGACCGGCCACCGCGACAACGTCAACCCGGCCGCGCGGCTGGTCGTCTGCGACGTCGCGGACCCCGACGCCGTCGGCGACGCGATGCAGGGCGTGGAGGTCGTCTACCACCTGGCTGCCGCGCGGGCGGTCCTGCGCTCGGTGGACTTCCCCCGCGAGAGCGACCGGGCCAACACGGGCGGCACCTTGAACATCCTGGAGTGCGCGCGCCAGGCGGGTGCCAGGAGAGTGGTGAGCACGTCCTCGTCGTCGGTGTACGGCGGGGCCGCGGTGACGCCAACCCCAGAGACGGCTCCGCTCATACCGAGGTCCCCTTATGCCGTGTCGAAGATGGCAGGGGAGAACTACGCCCGCGTGTACTGGGAGCTTCACCGTTTGGAGACGGTGTCGTTGAGGCTGTTCAACGTGTACGGCCCGCGCCAGCGCCCAGAGAGCGCGTACGCGGCGGTGATCCCGTTGTTCGTGGACGCGCTGCGCGCCGGGCGGCCGCCGGAGGTCCACGGCGACGGGACCCAGAGCCGCGATTTCACTTTCATCGACGACACCGTCGCTGCGTTCCTGGCAGCGGGAAGCGCGCCCGCCGAGCGCTGCGCCGGCAAGGTCTACAACATCGCCGGCGGCAGCGACCACAGCCTGCTCGAGCTGCTCGAACACCTCAAACGCCTCCTGAACGTGGACATCGCGCCGACGCACACCGCCAGGCGCGCGGGGGACGTCGACCGCAGCCGCGCCGACGCCTCTGCGGCACAGCGGGACCTCGGCTGGTCCGCCACGACACCGTTCGACAAGGGGCTAGCCGAGACCGTCGCCTGGTTCACCCGGCGAGGCTGACCCCGGGCGCTCGCGACGGGGGTCGAGCAGAGGCCACTCCGGCTGCAAGCCACCACCTCGGCGTTTCCAGGCGAGGCCGGACAACGCCTCCAGCACCACGCGGTTCGCCAGATAAGCCGTGACCTCGGCGCTGTCGTAGGGGGGTGACACCTCCACGACGTCCATCCCGGCGAGTGGTACCTCCATCGCGACGCGCCGCACTGCGTCGAGCACCTGGCGCGCCGACAGCCCGCCCGGCTCCGGTGTGCCGGTCCCCGGTGCGGATCCGGGGTCGACGACGTCGACGTCGACGGAGAGGAAGACCGCGTCGCACCCGTCGGTGGCTATCGCCATCGCCTCGGTGAGGCACTCGTCGAGCCCGCGCGCGACGACCTCGGTCATCTCGAAGCTGCGCATGCCCTGGTCGGCCATCCACGCCAGGGTCTCGGGTTCGGGCCAGTACCCGCGCAGCCCGATCTGCAGGAACCTGTCGCCGCGCGCGGCGCCCGATTCGATCAGCCTTCGCATCGGTGTTCCGTGGCCGATCAACGACCCGAACTGCGTGTTTCCGGTATCCGCGTGCGCGTCGAAGTG
>Ga0307374_10011032_pt1 | contig 12950 bp, 11 predicted proteins | sample OX3MG_FD_202532 | JGI IMG/M metagenome (GOLD analysis project Ga0307374, IMG submission 202532) | Soil microbial communities from Risofladan, Vaasa, Finland - OX-3 | ecosystem: Environmental > Terrestrial > Soil > Coastal area > Acid sulfate soil | place: Finland: Risofladan, Vaasa | collected...
AGGGCGCCGGGGCGCGGCTCCCGAAGCCGCAGCACCGCATTTTCGCCTCGCCGCTGGCGCGCCGGCTCGCCAAGGCGGCCGGCGTCGATCTCGCCGGCGTCGAAGGCTCCGGACCGCACGGGCGGATCATTCGGCGCGACTTGGAAGGAATCAAGGGTCACGCCGCTGCGCCCCCCGCCGCCGCCCCGCCTGCCGCGGCGCTGCGCCAGGCGCTGTCGCTGGAGGCGCAGGGGATCGCGCCCGGCTCCTACGACCTCGTGCCCCTCGACGGCATGCGCAAGACCGTGGCGCGGCGGATGACCGAGGCGTTCCGCGACGTGCCGCACTTCCCGCTCGCCGTCGACGTGGAGATCGACGCGCTGCTGGGGGCGCGGACGAAGGTGAACGCGCTGCTGGAGAAGGAAGGCGTCAAGGTCAGCGTCAACGACATGCTGATCAAGGCCGCCGCCCTGGCGCTGAAGCGCGTCCCCGACGCCAACGTCAGCTACACCGACGAGGGAATCGCGCACCACCACCACGCCGATATCGCCGTGGCCGTGGCCATCCCGGGCGGCCTCGTCACGCCGGTGATCCGCGCCGCCGAGACCAAGGGCCTCGCCGAGATCGCGCGCGAGATGAAGGACTTGGCCGAGCGCGCCCGCAGCCGCAAGCTGAAGCCGCAGGAGTACCAGGGCGGCGCCTTCTCGCTCTCCAACCTCGGCATGTTCGGGATCAGGAGCTTTGCATCCATCCTGAACCAGCCGCAGGCCTGCATCCTTTCCGTGGGCGCCGGCGAGAAGCGGCCGGTGGCGCGCGGCGATCAGCTCGCCATCGCCACGGTGATGACGGTGACGCTCACCTGCGATCACCGCGCCGTCTATGGAGACGTCGGCGCGCGCTGGCTCGGCGCCTTCAAGGCGCTGGTGGAAGACCCGATCACCATGATCGTCTGACGAGAGGGGAGCGAGGGCTTGGACATCTACGGCTTCGAGGCGCAGAGCCTGGACGGCGCGCCGGCGCCGCTCTCGGCTCATCGCGGCAAGGTGCTGCTGATCGTCAACACCGCCAGCAAGTGCGGCTTCACCCCGCAGTACGCCGGCCTGGAGCAGCTGCACCGCGACTATGGCGAACGCGGCCTGGTGGTGCTGGGCTTTCCCTGCAACCAGTTCGGGGCGCAGGAACCGGGCGACGCGGGCCAGATCGCCAGCTTCTGCTCGGCCACCTACGACGTGACCTTTCCGATGATGGCCAAGGTCGATGTCAACGGCCCCAGAGCCCATCCGCTCTATGAGTTCCTCCGCAACGAGAAGCGCGGCGTCCTCGGCAGCGCGGCGATCAAGTGGAACTTCACCAAGTTCCTCGTCGACCGCGGCGGCCGGGTGGTGCGGCGCTTCGCTCCGCTCGAAGCGCCGGAACGGCTCGCCGGCGCCATCGAGGCCCTGCTCTGATGGCCGACCGGCTCGACCTGGTGGTGATCGGCGCCGGGCCTGGCGGCTACGTGACCGCGATCCGCGCCAGCCAGCTGGGCCTGAAGACCGCCATCGTCGAGCGCGAGGCCCTGGGCGGCGTCTGCCTCAACTGGGGCTGCATCCCCACCAAGGCGCTGCTTCGGTCCGCGGAGGTCTATGACCAGCTCGGCCATCTCGGCGACTACGGGCTCTCGGCCCAGGACCGCGGCTATGACTTCGCCGCGGTGATCGCCCGCTCGCGCGCCATCGCGGCGCAGCTCTCCGGCGGCGTCGCCTTCCTGATGAAGAAGCACGGGATCGAGGTCGTCGAAGGCGCAGCGCGGCTGGAGCAGGCGACGCCGGCGCCCGCGGTGGTGGTGGCGCTGAAGGCGGGGGGCGAGCGCCGCCTGGACGCCGGCTCGGTGATCCTCGCCACCGGCGCGAGAGCCCGGACGTTCCCGGATCTCGGCCTCGCCCCCGACGGCGAGCGCATCTGGACCTACCGCGAGGCCATGGTCCCCGGGGCGGCGCCGAAGTCGCTGCTGGTCGTGGGCTCGGGCGCGATCGGCATCGAGTTCGCCAGCTTCTACCGCGGCCTCGGCTCGGAGGTGACGGTGGTCGAGGCGCTGCCGCGCATCCTGCCGGTGGAGGACGAGGAAATCTCGCGCACCGCCCACAGGGCGTTCGAGAAGCGCGGCATGGTCTTGCGCGTCGGCGCCAGGGTGACGCGGCTGGCGCCGAGCGGGGCCGGCGTGGCGCTGGAGCTGGAGCGCGAGGGCAAGCGCGAGCGGCTGGAGGCGGAGAGGGCCATCGTCGCGGTGGGGATCGCGGCCAACGTCGAGGACATGGGGCTGGAAGGGCTCGGCCTCGCGCTCGACCATGGCCACGTGCGCATCGACGGCCGCGGCGCCACCAACGTGCCGGGGCTCTACGCGATCGGCGACGTCGCCGGGCCGCCCTGGCTGGCGCACAAGGCCATGCACGAGGGCGCTCACTGCGCCGAGGCGATCGCCGGGTTCGCCTCGCCCGACCTGGCAGCGCCCGTGCCCGCCTGCACCTATTCCCAGCCCCAGATCGCCTCCGTCGGCCTGACGGAAGCCCAGGCGCGGGCGGCCGGCGAAGTAAAGGTGGGGCGGTTTCCGTTCCGCGCCAACGGCCGGGCGATCGCGGTCGGCGAGACCGGCGGCCTGGTCAAGACCATCTTCGACGCCGCGACCGGCGCGCTCGTCGGCGCCCACATGATCGGCGCGGAGGTCACCGAGATGATCCAGGGCTTCGCGCTTGCCATCACCCTCGAAGCCACCGAAGCGGAGATCTTCGCCACCATCTTCCCGCACCCCACCATGAGCGAGGCCATGCACGAAGCCGCCCTCGACGCCTTCGGGCGGGTGCTGCACATCTAGGCCGGGCGGGTCATCGACGGGTTTCGCGTTTTCGCGGGATATTAGCGGCACGTGTGAGCAACGACGGCTTCGGGAAGCCGTGCGTCCTGGACGTTGATCTTCGACGCGGCCTCCGCGATGGCCTCGAGGTCGCCCGCCGTCAGCTCGACGCGGGCCGCGAAGGCCCTGGGCGCGAGTCGGGCCTTCTCTGATCCTGCCCGCGAGGAAACTGGCCCGGGGCGGGTTGAACTCCACAAAACCGACGCCCAGCTCCTCGCAAAGGGCCAGCGCGCCGTTGCGCTCCAAGTCGCGTGTCCACAGCGAATTCTCGTTCTGCAGGGCCGCGACCGGCTGAACGGCCTGGGCCCGCCGCAACGAGTTGAGGCTCGGTTCGGACAGGCCGCAGTGCTTGACCGTGCCCGCGCAGATCAGGTCCCTCACCGCCGGCGACATCCTCCATAGGACGCGCCAGCGTGTCCGCCAGCGGTGATCTGACGGGCTCGCTCCGAATGTCGGCCCTCGGGAGCGCTCCCAACGGGGCGAATCGGCCCCCTACCTGACGTGAGGGACATCGGTTACGGAGGGCCGACGTCTCCGGCGAGCGTGAACTGAATAGCCCTTCCGTCTCCGAGGGGTCGATGAAGATCAACGCTTGTCACGAAGCCTGCTGAGAAGTGTGGGCACGGTGGTCAGGGGGTCGTTCTTCACGGCAACAAGCCGCTGAACCCGCACGGCGTCGCCGTCCAACCGGAAGGTCTCGAACTCCACGCGATGAGGTGATCGCGGGTCCGGCCGCATCATCACGAGGCAGTTCCAGTTGAAGCTTTGGCGCTGTAATAGAAGACGAGACGCTTACCTTCCGGGCAGCGGGCGTTTGGGTTCACGAACGAGCGCCAGATCTGTCGGCCCATCGAACGCGAAAAGCTGTCTCGGGTCGGTGTCGCGGCGCGGCCGTAGTTCAGGCCGCCCCAGCCGCAATTACAGCCGGGTGGGTGATTCCAGGCGTTGCACCCCACGATCAGCCAATCACTTCTGGCACCGTGGTCGTACCGAGAATCGCCCCACAGAGCTGCGCCGGGCACAGCACGATCCAATAGAAGGCGGCATGCGCATTGGCGGAGTCCATCGCCCGCTTGCTCATCATTTGGTACGCCTCCAGAGCGTCCATGACCGCATCAAAGATCGCGGCGGAAAGGTCAACCGTCAATGGCGCAAGGGTGTCCGACTTCCGGGAGTTGACGACATGGGCAGGAAAGCGAGTCATTACGTCGAGGCTCTGAATTACCTGCCTCACGGCTTGAGCTCACCCGCGCGAATGGCGGCGTGGGCCAACGGCTGCAGATGCGCGTCGGAGACCCCGTCGAACTCCAGGGTCTTCACTCCCATTTTCTCGCAGAGGGAGGAATTGAAGGTCTGGGCTCACCTTGCTCCAACGGTCCTAATAACGAATGACCGTGACAGTGCATTATTAACGACGAAGGAAATGCGGTGACTGTTGCCCCTTGTTGTCGGGCGATCGGCGGCGGATCAGCCCGGCGGCCGCGTCGGGAAGGGCTCGGTCAGGGATTCGCCCTGCCGACCGAAGTACACGGCCTTTCGACCATCGAGGAATACGCCGTAGCGGGCGCAACCGGCTCGCATGATGCGGCGTAGGAACTCGGCGTAGCCGATCTCGTGGCGCTGGATCGCCTTGACGCTGGCGTCGACCGCCGCCTCGTCAAAGGAGTCTTCGATGCTTGGCGCCTGCGCCAGCGGCATCGGCTCATCGAAAGCGCCGCGGCCGCCGTCGTAGTAGGTCTTGCGCAGCGCGATTAGGTCGGCCTGTAGGCTTTCACGCCCGCGCCGGCGAGCCGCTGGATCACGGCTGGAAACGGGGTGTCGGCGAAGCTTGCCGCCATGCAGTCGGCGATGATGTCGGTGTTCATCAGCAGGTCTCCCCGGTCGTGCGGGTCGCGTCGAGCAGTCGGCGCAGGCCGCGGTGGATATCGGCGAGTTCGTTCTGGCCGAGGCGGGTGGCGATCTGGCGATGATTGGCCCGCGCGGAGCGGGTGATCGTCGCCAGGGCTCCGGCGCCGGCGTCGGTCAGGACGAGAAACGGCGAGGTCGCGTGATCTGGGTTGCGCTCGAATCTGGCCGAGCCGTCGGCGACGAGGGCGTCGGCGATGCGCTGCACTGCCTGGCGGCTCACGCCCAGGCGGCGCGCGATCTGGGGCGCAGTGAGCGGGTCGGCCGAGGCGGCGCTCATGACCTGCCACCGGGCTTGGCTCTGGCCAACTCGGCGAGCAATGGCTTCGCCGTGCTGGCGGAAGCGGCCGGCAAGCTCGAAAATGTCGGCGACAATCAGAGGGGTCAGACGAGAGGAAGCATCGTTCATGGCAAGACAGTTTCATAACGACAATTCGTTGTCAACTTGCGGAGGCCGACGTTTGCTGACGGCGGTCCGCTTCGGGGAGATGGGCCAAGGTTTTCTCGTGGCGCCGCAGCCCCGCCCTTCCGAACGCCCATTGTCCGCAAGCCGCTGACGCCCCGGCACGGCAAGGCTTGTCCGGCCTGGTCAGAGTTGAGCTGATTTTGCGGGCAAAGTGATTTCCTGACCGGAAGACCGACAGAGGTTCCGCGAGATCCGGGCTAGGCGGGCGAGAGTTCGCCGCAGACGAAGGCGGTCTCGCCGGCGTTCAGCAGCGCCGACAGCACCGCCTCGGCGTCGCCGGGCGAGACGATCAGCAGGAAGCCGACGCCGCAGTTGAAGGCCCGCCGCAGTTCGCCGGTCTCGACGCCGCCGGCCTCGGCGAGCCAGGCGAAGACGCCGGGCAGCGTCCAGGCGCTCCAGTCGAAGCGGGGATGAAGGCCCGGCGCGACGGCGCGCGGCGGGTTTTCCACTAGGCCGCCGCCGGTGACGTGGGCGCACCCCGCGACGAGCCCGGCCTTGCACAGCGGCAGCACGCTTTCGACGTAGATGCGCGTCGGCGTCATCAGCGCCTCGGCGAGGCTCTGGCCGGGCGCGAAGGGCGCCGGCGCGTCCCACCCGAGGCCGGAGAGCTCCACGATCTTGCGGATCAGCGAATAGCCGTTGGAGTGCGGACCGGAGGAGGCCAGCGCGATCATCAGGTCGCCGGCACGCTGGCGCTCAAGCTTCGGCAGCACGGCGCCGCGGTCCACGGCCCCGACGCAGAAGCCGGCGAGGTCGTAGTCGCCGGCGCGGTACATCCCCGGCATTTCCGCCGTCTCGCCGCCCGCCAGCGCTGCGCCGGCGAGCTTGCAGCCCTCGGCGATGCCGGCGACCACCCGCCTCGCCAGCTCCACGTCGAGCCTGCCGGTGGCGAAATAGTCGAGGAACAGCAGCGGCTCGGCGCCCTGCGCCAAGAGGTCGTTGGCGCACATGGCGACGAGGTCGATCCCGACGCTGTCGGGCCGGCCGGTCTCGATGGCGATCTTCAGCTTGGTGCCGACGCCGTCGGTGGTGGAGACGATCAGCGGGTCGTCGTACCCGGCGGCCCTCAGGTCGAAGAGGGCGCCGAAGCCGCCCAGCGCCGCGTCCGCCCCGGGCCGGCGGGTGGCGCGGGCGAGCGGCTTGATCGCTTCCACCAGCGCCGCGCCGGCGTCGATGTCGACGCCCGCCTGGGCATAGGTCAGGCCGTTGCGGGCGCGGGTCAGGCGCGGGGGCCTCGTGCGGGACGTTCGCTTCACGGACAAGCTTGCAGACTCGGGCGCCGGGGGCGCTATAGCTAGCCGATGACGCCGATCACCTCCACTGCCGACCTCGCGGCTTTCTGCGCGCGGCTGGAGGGCAAGGCCTTCGTCGCGGTGGACACCGAGTTCATGCGCGAGACCACCTATTGGCCCAAGCTGTGCCTGATCCAGGCGGCCGCGCCGGGCGGCGTCGAGGCCAACATCGATCCCCTGGCCGAAGGGCTCGACCTCGGCCCGTTCCTGCGCATCATGCGCGATCCCGGCGTGCTGAAGGTGTTCCACGCCGCGCGCCAGGACGTGGAGATCTTCAACAACCTCGGCGCCATGCCCCAGCCGCTGTTCGACACCCAGATCGCCGCCATGGCCGCCGGTTTCGGCGAGCAGGTCGCCTATGACGCCCTGGTGCGCAAGCTGCTGGGCCGCGACATCGACAAGAGCCACCGCTTCACCGACTGGTCGCGCCGGCCGCTCATCGAGGCCCAGCTCGTCTATGCGCTAGGCGACGTGACCCATCTGGCGCGGCTCTACCCGATGCTGCGCGACCGGCTGGACGGCGCCGGACGGCTCTCCTGGGTCACCGAGGAGATGGCGGCGATGTGCGATCCGGCGCTCTACGACGTCGAGCCGCAGAACGCCTGGCGGCGGCTGAAGCCGCGGCGGCACGCGCCCAAGTATCTGGCGGTGTTCCGCGCCGTGGCCGCGTGGCGAGAGCGCACCGCCCAGCAGCGCGACCAGCCGCGCGGGCGCATCCTCAAGGACGACGCCATCGACGAGCTGGCCGCCCAGGCCCCGACGGACGCCGAGGCCATGGGGCGCCTGCGCTCGGTGCCCAAGGGTTTCGCCGGCTCGAGGTTCGGGCCGGAACTGCTCGGCGCCATCCGCGAGGCGCTGCAGGATCCGGCCGCCCATGCGCCGCAGCCGGAGCGTGAGCGCCCCCCCTCGTCCCAGGCCGCCGGCGCGGTGGTGGAACTGCTGAAGGTGCTCTTGAAGGCGCGCTCGGAGGAGGCGGACGTCGCGGCCAAGCTGATCGCCACCATCGCCGACCTCGAGAAGATCGCCGCCGACGACCGCGCCGACACCGCCGCCCTCAGGGGCTGGCGGCGCGAGGCCTTCGGCGAGGACGCCCTGAGGCTCAAGCGCGGCGAACTGGCGCTGGTGCTCGACGGCGACAAGGTGCGGGTGGTGCCTGTCCGCCGCGCCGCGAAGGCGTAGGCGCGGCGCCTGCGCCGCGCTCTCGCGCATGGGCTGGGGCGAGGCGGCGTCGCTGATGAAACGCGCGGTGCGGGCCTGGGCGGCCTTGGCCAGCGGCGCCTGGGTCGCGGCGCCTGATGCGATGGTCGTTCCGACGCCGGCCTTTGGCGAGCTGGTCATCGGGCCAGCCCGTCGGCATCGGCAGCGACCCATCCCGTCCGGCGCCGCCACCGCCAGTCGCCGTCCATGGCGCCGGTCAGAGGAAGCAGGAAGCGGCGAAGGTCGGCGACCACTACGCCCAGCGCTTCCGGCGCCGCGGCCATCCGTTCGCGCTCCAGAAACGCGCGCCATTGCCGGTTCCACGTCTGGACATAGGCGTCACTGAGGCCAACCGGAACCTCGCTCGGCAGCGGCGTTTCGCGCCTCGCGAAGGTGCGCTGCACGGCGGTGGCGAGGGCTGCGCGCTCCAGGTCGAAGGTCTCGGCGATCAGCCACAGGTCGTAGAAATCATCCTTCAGACGGCTGTTGGCGATTCCGAGGGTGACGATCGCCTCGAACTTCTCGGCGATCACCGTGTCGACGGGGTAGGCGCGAAGGCTCGGCGTGGGCGAATCCAACAGCGTGGGATAGTCAATCTCCACCGGCCCTGGGGTGATCGCGTCACCGAACCCGATGTCGACCTGGATGGGCACGCGCGCGCCGGCGATGGTGGCCGTGGTGCGCACGCGAACGCCGCCGTACTCGATCTCCTCTCGGATCGGCGCCGCCTCGATCGCCTCGACGTCAAAGACGACGCCGTCGTCGTCGATGGGCTGAGCGCAAATCACGCGGAAAACCTCGGCGATCGCGTCGGGGCTGTTGTCGCCATGGCCGAGAAGATCCAGATCCCGCGTCCCTCGAAACCGATCGGCAACCCACGTCATCAGGAGCATCGCGCCCTTCAGGATGAAGCGGTCGCGATGCGGCGACAGGCTGAGCCGGTACAAGAGGCGCTCGAGAGCATATCGGGTGAGCAGAATCTGATAGTCGGCTGCCTCCGCCCGCGCCCGGTCCAGGAGCCGCGCTCGCACCGAGGCGCCGATGTTGCGGCGTTCACGGGCCATCGGCGACCGTCGCCTCGACATAGGGGCGCATGACCGACCAGGCCCGCGTGCTCTTGGCATAGGCCCAGAGCGCGTCCGGCGTCGCCTTGCGCTGGCGAAATCCTTCGCGGAGCCCTTCAAGGGCCACGTCGAGGCCGACCTTCGCCCGGTAGCGAAAGCAATCGACGATCGTGCGCGCCGGATTGGTGATCGGGGCTTCCACGCCGTCTATCCGATGCCGTTCGACGCCGTTGGTCAGGCGCGACCCGGTGAACCGCACGAAGCGGATGGGCGGATAGTCGATCCTGGGACGCCAAGCGGTACGATCGATGGCCATCCAGACCGCTGAGGGCATCTGCAGCGTCAGCCCATGAAATTGCAGCGCCGAGGTCAGGCAGACGACGCCCTTTGGCGCCAGAGCGCAGGCTTCTGCCAGGGTGTGACGGGCGTCGTTCGGCCCATCGGCGAGCTGGTAAAGGCCTCGGGTGGGGCGAACGACCGCTTCATCGCGGACCAAGCGGGCGAGCGTCTCGGGGCCAATGCCTTCAGCCACGAAGTCCCTCAGGCGCAGTATCCGCCGGACCTTCAGAAGCTCTAGGACGCGATCTCGCTGGGCGTTGGCCGTCGCCACTGGCGTGACATTTCCTCTGCAAAGAATCGAATGAGCAGAGGTTTTATCACACCCCGGAGGCCGCTGCACGGCGAACCCTGCCCCACGCCGACTAGCTTCTTCGCGCCCCTTCCACCCCAGACCGTGCAGGAACATCCCGGAAAAGCGTCCAGGCGGTCTTGGGATCCAATCGCGGTGTTCCAATCAGTTCGACGGAGACCCGCGCTGGAGCCCATTTGCGGCGCGGGCGCCTACGCCGCGCTCTCGCGCAGGGGCTGGCGCGAGGCGGCGCCGAGCGAAAGGCCGCGCTCCAGCAGGCCGGCCAGGGTCTGGGCGCGGCGGGCGGTCTGTTCGCCCAGCAGGATCGGGGCGGAGGCGGCGTCGGCCTCCAGCACCACCGCCTCGGCGCGGAATTCCAGCCGGGTGCGCGCCAGCAGGTCCGGATTGCGGCCGGAGAGGTCGCAGCCCAGGCGGATCGCGGCGCCGAGGGCGCGCGCCCGCTGCAGCCGTTCCGGCGTCAGCAGGCGGTGCGCCAGGGGCGCGTCGGGAACGGCCGGCGCGGCCGTGTGGCGGGCGAAGCAGGCGGCGGCGAGGAAGACGCGCTCGGGATGGTCCATGCCGGCGATCGGCGCGCGCAGCACCTGATGGAAGATCAGATCGGCGCGGTGATCGGGGTGGAGGCGGGCGCCGAGGTCGGCGAGGCGGCAGGCGGCGGCCGCCAGCACGGCCTCGCGCTCGCCCAGCGCCGGCGCCAGGCTGGCGAAGGCCGGCGCGAGCCAGCGCTCGAGCGCGGCGCCCAGGCCGGGCGCCACGCCCTCGCGGGCGCCCAGCGCGCTGCAGCCCTCGATCAGCGGATCCTGGGCGCGCACCGCCGCCGGCATGGAGTCGAACAGCAGCCCCTCGCGCAGACCGAACGCCGAGAGCACGACGCGCTCGACCCCGAGCATCTCCACCACCCCTTCGAGCACGGCCGCCGCGTGCGGCAGAGTCTCGGCGCGCCGGCGCGAGACGCCTTCGATCCGCTCCAGCGATCCCCTCGACTGCCGGGCGATCACCCGCGCCGCCGCCAGCGCCTCGCGCCGGCTGAGTTCGTACTGGTGGATGATCTCCAGCGGATAGCCCGACATGCGCATGGCCAGGAGCGCGAGGTTGCGCCAGGCGCCGCCCACCGCATGCAACCGCACCGTCTGCAGCCGCGCCGCGTGGGGCGCGAGGCGCCGCTCGACCTCGGCGAGGATGCGTCCGGCGTCGAACGGGCCGGCGTTCCTGAACGAGAACGGTCCGAGCGGCAGGGTGACCCCGTCGCCGGGGCGCCCGCCATCGAGGCGGATGAGCTCCAGGCTCGCGCCGCCGAGGTCGCCCACCAGGCCCTGCGATCCAGGCGCGCCGGCGAGCACGCCCAGGGCGGAGTAGCGCGCTTCCTGGGCCCCCGTCAGGATGTTGAGTTCGAGCCCGGTCTCGGCCCGCACGGTGCGGCAGAACGCGGCCCCGTCGGCGCCGTCGCGCGCCGCGGCGGTCGCGGCGGCGAAGACCTGGTCCGGCCTCGCGGCCGCGATCAGGGCGCAGAAGCGCCGCAGCGCCGCCAGCGCCGCCTCCATCCCCTCCGGCGAGAGCCGTCCGGTGGCGGCCAGATCCCGCCCCAGTCCGGCCGCCGCCTTCTCGTTGAACACCGTCCAGACCGCTCGGCCCTCGACGCGGTAGAAGACGAGGCGAACGGAATTCGAGCCCACGTCGACGACGGCGACGTCCCGAGGTTCAGCTGCCGACGCCGACATGGTCGAACGCACGCGGCAGATCCTTCACCTTGTGGCCCCGGCCGGAGAGGCTCGGGTTGGTCATGAAGTAGTCGTGGGCCGAGAAGGCCCGCTTGCGGTCCCAGCCGGGCGTGCGCTGGTAGCGCCCGTCGCCGTTGAGGCGCCAGCTCTGCGCCTCGTCGTTGAGATTGGCCACCATGATCTGGTCCATGACCTGCTGGCGCACCGTGGGGTTCTCCACCGGCGTCATCACCTCGACGCGGCGGTCGAGATTGCGCGGCATCCAGTCGGCCGAGGAGATGAAGACGCGCGCCTGCTTGGAGGGCAGCGGCGCGCCGTTGGCGAAGGCGACGATGCGCCCGTGCTCCAGGAAGCGCCCGACGATGCTCTTGACCCGGATGCGCTCGGAGAGCCCCGGCACGCCGGGACGCAGGCAGCAGATGCCGCGGATCACCAGATCGATGGGGACCCCCGCCTGGCTGGCGCGATAGAGGGCGTCGATGATCTCCGGGTCCACCAGGGCGTTCATCTTGGCCCAGATGCCCGATGGCTTGCCGGCGCGCGCCTGCTCCACCTCCGAAGCGATCAGCCGCGTGAGATCCTCCTTCAGGGTGATCGGCGAATAGGAGAGCTTCTCCATCCGCCCGGGCGGGGCATAGCCGGTGATGTAGTTGAACAGCCTAGAGGAATCGCGGGCCAGCGCCGCATCGGTGGTGAACAGCGACAGGTCGGTATAGGTCTTGGCGGTCACCGGATGATAGTTGCCGGTGCCGTAGTGGCAGTAGGAGCGCAGGCCCTCGCCCTCGCGGCGGACCACCACCGACAGCTTGGCGTGGGTCTTGTATTCGACGAACCCGAACACCACCAGAACCCCGGCGCGCTCCAGGTCGCGCGCCCACTTGAGGTTGGCCTCCTCGTCGAACCTCGCCTTGATCTCGACCAGGGCGGTGACGTTCTTGCCGTTCTCGGCCGCCTCGATCAGGGCCGCGACGATCGGACTGTCCTTGCTGGTGCGATAGAGCGTCTGCTTGATGGCGATGACGTTGGGGTCCTGGGCCGCCTGGCGCAGGAACTGCACCACGACGTCGAAGCTCTCGAACGGGTGGTGGACCAGGATGTCCTTCTCGCGGATGGCGGCGAAGCAGTCGCCGCCATGGTCGCGGATGCGCTCGGGGAACCTGGGCTGGAACGCGGGGAACTTCAGATCGGGAAGATCGGGCGGGATCAGCTGCTCGAGCTGGGCCAGGCCCAGCTTGCCGTCCACCCTGACCACGTCCTGCGGCTCGGCCTGCAGCCCTTCGAGAATGAAGGTGCGCAGGTCCTCGGGCATCGAGGCCTGCAGCTTGACCCGCACCACCGTTCCCAGGCGCCGGCGCTTCAGCCGCGCCTCGAACTCGCGCACCAGATCCTCGGCCTCCTCCTCGATCTCCACGTCGGAATCGCGGATGAGGCGAAACAGCCCGACGCCCTCGACCTCGCAGCCGGGGAACAGGCGATCCAGGAACAGGATCAGGAAGCTCTCCAGCGCGAAGAAGCGCCGGCCCTGGCGGCGCCTGCCGTTGGCCTGCGGCAGCTCCCAGAACCGCTCCACCTGGGTCGGCACCGGAACCAGGGCGTAGAGCTCCTTGCCGTCCAGGCTGCGCCGCAGCTTCAGCGCCAGACAGAACCCCAGGTTGGGGATGAACGGGAACGGGTGGGCCGGATCGATGGCGAGCGGCGTCAGCACCGGGAAGATGCGGCTGAGGAAGATCTCCTCGGCGGCGGGGCGATCGGCCGCGGAGATGTCCTTGGCGTCGAGCAGCACGAGGCCATTG
>Ga0307374_10011033_pt1 | contig 12947 bp, 12 predicted proteins | sample OX3MG_FD_202532 | JGI IMG/M metagenome (GOLD analysis project Ga0307374, IMG submission 202532) | Soil microbial communities from Risofladan, Vaasa, Finland - OX-3 | ecosystem: Environmental > Terrestrial > Soil > Coastal area > Acid sulfate soil | place: Finland: Risofladan, Vaasa | collected...
GGCGCCGCCGAGATGGCCAAGCCTGCGATCGGCTTCGGCTCCGACGTTCGCACCGGCGAGGATAACGAGGCGATCAACCGCATGTTCACGCCGGAATTCCGCAACCGGCTCGACGCGGTCATCTCGTTCTCGGCGCTGACGCCGCAGACCATCGGCCGCGTGGTCGACAAGTTCATGCTCCAGCTCGAGGATCAGCTCGCCGATCGCAACGTGCAGATCGTGCTCGACGACGCGGCGCGCGATTGGCTCGCGACCAAAGGCTACGACAAGCTGTTCGGCGCGCGCCCCTTGGGCCGCATCATCCAAGAGCATGTGAAGAAGCCGCTCGCCGAGGAGCTGCTGTTCGGCAAGCTGGTCAAGGGCGGTGTCGTGAAGGTCTCGGCCGACAAGGCGACCGACAAGCTCACCTTTGTCTATGAGGAAGCGACGGTGCCGACGCGCCCCGCGACCCCCGAAGAGCCCGACGCGCCCAAAGAGCCGGTCTATGTGGAGTAGGGAGCCGTAAGCTTTCGGTTGTCGGCAGAAGGCCGCCATCATGGCGGCCTTTTTGTTTTCGGCAGATGATGCCAGCACCAAATCCTTCCCACCCTGAGGAGCGATCCGCAGGATCGCGTCTCGAAGGGCGCGCGTTGCTTTTGCAACATCGCAAAACGATCGCGCGTCCCACGACGTCGCTCGGGATGAGGGAAATCGCATCGGACATCGACCGAGCGGTCGGATGAGGCCAGAATCCAAAAACCTCCTCACCCTGAGCGCGAGCCGAGCGCGGCGAGGCGAGTGGTCGAAGGGCGCCGGCTGCACTTGCAACCGCCGGCAACACCGCGTTTGTCATCTGCCGCGAATTCTGCCTCAATGGCGGCCCAAGGCAAGGCGGCGAATAGGGAGGATGCGATGATCGACATTTATTATTGGCTGACCGATAACGGCCGCAAGGCGCTCCAGATGATTGAGGAGACCGGGCTGCCGCATCGCAAGGTGCCGGTGAATCTGACGAAGAAAGAGCAGTTCGCGCCCGAATTTTTGAAGATCAGCCCCGGCCATAAAATTCCGGCGCTGGCCGATGACGACGGCCCCGGCGGCACGCGCATCGCGCTGTGCGAATCCGGCGCGATCCTCAAATACCTCTCCGAGAAAGCCGGCGGCGCGCTCTATCCCGCGGCGCCGGCGGCGCGCGCGCTGACCGATCAATGGTTCTTCTACGGCACCTCGACCTTCACGCCGCACGCGCAGCAATACGGGCTCTTCATGCATCGCTTCGGCGAGGACGTGCCGCCGGCGAAGAAGCATTACGCCGAGCAGCTCCACGACATGTTCGGCATCCTCGACCGCCAGCTCGCGACCGGCGATTATCTCGCCGGCGCCTATTCGATCGCCGACATCGCGTGCTATCCCGACGTGCATCTGCACGGCAAGCTCGGCATGGGGCTCGATCCCTATCCGAACCTCAACCGCTGGCACGACGCGATCGCCGCGCGCCCCGCGGTGCAGCGTGCGTGGGCGGTGAATTCTTAAGAAGCGTTCTGCCCTAAGCCGCTACTTCGGCCCGGACTTTATCGCCGAGCTCGATCTCGACCTTGCGCAGATCATAGGCCTGCTGCATGGCGAGCCACAGCCGCGCGCCGGTGCCGAGCGCCGTGCCGATGCGCAGCGCCGTCTCCGGCGTGATCGCGCGCTTGCCCGCAACAATCTCCTGCACGCGTTGCGGCGGCACGCGCAGCTTCAACGCAAAGCCGGCGGCACTCAGGCCGCGCGCCTGCAATTCCTCCTTCAAGACGATGCCGGGATGAATCTCGTGGAATTTCTTGGTCTCGCCCATTGCTTGTGCCTTCAGTGATAATCGACGATCTCGACGTCATGGGCGTCGCCCTTGCGAAATTCGAAGACGAGCCGCCAAGGGCCATTGATCGTCATCGCCCACTGGTGACGCCGAGCACCTTTCAGCTTGTGTAAGCCGATCGACGCCAGCGCCGGAACTTCGTCCATCGATTGCATGGCATCGAGCACTTGCAGGCGCGCCTTCGCTCGTTCTTGATCGAGATCGGGAAAACGACTTTTGCCATCCCCAGCGAAACGCCGGGTCGCGGCGTTTTTCCAAGTCTTGATCATCCACTAGAATAACCTGGAAGACATGGCATGTCCAGCAGGGCTCCTGTTACGTGGTAACCGTAGCGTACCTGAAGGGATGCGGCTTCGCTCCATCGTTGTCCTGGGCATGCGAACAAACTATTGTGCACCTCGAACCGACCCGCGGGATCGACACTCAAGAAGGTACGAGGACTTCTCGATCGAGGCCCTGCAAGGGTGGAGCGAGAGCGGGCCGCTGGTCTGCATCGATAAAACACATGAGGAGGAAGAAGTGGGCGTGTCTCTTCAATTGAAAGTTGCGGTTACGGCCCTGGTCGGGGGCTTGGCGCTGTGCGGCGTCGCGCAGGCCGGTCAGCTCAAGGAGATCGCCCGCGTTCCGGTCAAGCTCGAGGCCCCGATGTCGGGCTTCGACATAGGCACGGTCGACACCAAGACCAACCGCTATCTGCTCACGAGCCACTGGTCGCGCGATCCGAAAGACACGCGCAACCCCGGCAACAATGCGGTGCTGGTGTTCGACGCCAACACCAATAAGCTGCTCAAGACGATTCCCGGCGTGCGGGGCAGCGGCATCGTTTCGGTCGGCAACGGCAACGAGGCCTGGGTCGGCACCCGCAAGAACGGCGTCGACATCGTCGATGTTGTGGCGGGAAAGGCGCTCGGGATCGTTGACCTCGGCGGCGGCGGCGATGAGCTGACCTATGATCCCAAGGACGGCGTGGTCGCGGTTGCCTTGCCCGACAACGATCCGCCGACGCTCGTGCTGATTTCGGTGAAGACTCGCAAGGTTGTGGCGAAAGTCGCGGTTCCCGAAGCGACCGACGGCCTCGAGCAAACCATTTATTCGCCGGTGGACGGCATGTTCTGGACCGACGTGCCCGAGTTGAACCACGACAAGACCAAGGGCGGCATGATGGAGGTCGACCCCAAGACCGGCAAGCGCGTCGCCATCGATCCGGTCGACAATTGCAAGCCGCACGGCAACGCGATCGGCGTCGGCGGCGAGCTGTATCTCGGCTGCAATCTGCAGGGACAGCAGGCGATTTTCAACGTCAAGACCGGTAAGGTCGATGCCTATGTTCCCGGCGCCGGCGGCAGCGACGAGACGGCGGCGGACGATGTCATGGGGCAATACTACTCGGCCGCGGCCGGGAACAAGGACCCGGGCCCCGTCCTCGCCGTCGTCGACGCCAAGACCCGCACCATCATTCAGAAGATTCCGACCGCCGGCACGGCCCATTCGGTCGCGGTCGATCCGAAGAATCATCACGTCTTCTTGCCCGAAGGCGACAATGACGGCGGCTGTAGCTGTGTCCGGGTGTTCGCCGCGGCGAAGTAAAGCGCGCGGGCGAGCGCGTGTTTTGGCAGGGTCTTTCGTCGCGTCGAGGGACCCCGCCGGCGCTTGCTTGCGTGGCAAGTTCGGCCCCGGGCTCGATACATATCCGGGCCTCAACCGCTGGCATGACGCCATCGCTGCGCGCCCGGCAGCAGCGGGTGGGGACGAGGACGAAGATTAGCGGCTCCGCTCGACGACGCTCGATGGATCGTGACGGGTCGGTCAGGCTCGGATCGAGACCGCTTCCCGCAGAAGTTTCAGAAAGTCGTCCTGGAATTCGGTCGGTAGCCAATCGGAACGCATGGTGAGGCCGACCGTTCGACGCGTATGCGGAACCCTGATGTCGAGAATCGCGAGATGATTGGCCCGGTCGTGGCTGTGGATCGCTGCGCGGGGCAACAGGCTGATGCGATCGCTGACCACCAGGTCGGCGACGAGCGCGCCGAGCGAATTGGTTTCGATCCGGACGCGCGGCGACAATTTCCAGGCGGCGATCACCTGATCGAGCACGGCGCGGCGCGGCAGGTTTGCGGTCGGAAAGACCCAGTCATAGGCTTTGAGCGCCGCCGCGTTCGGGTGTTTTAGCGCCATCAACGGATGGCCGCGTCGGCACACGATGCCGTAGGGATCGTCGAAGAGGCTTTCTTCGACCAAGTCGGCGAACGGCGGCGGATGCCGCAAAGCGCCGAAAATCGCATCGATCGTGCCGGTGCGCAACGCAATCACCAGTTTGTCGTAATCGCCTTCCTGAATGACGGTGCGCGCATGCGCGCGCGTGTCGAGGAGCGCCTGGGTCGCTTGCGCCAATAAGGGCTTGGGGGCGAGCGGCAGCACGCCGAGCGTCATCGTCGCCGCCGCTGCGCCGCGCGCTGCGCCGATCTCCTCGATGCCGACCTCGATCTCGACACAGGCCAGCGCGAAGCGCCGCGCCAGCTCGGCACCCGACGGCGACAGCGACCAACCTTCGCCAATGCGCCGAAACAGCGGTACCTTCACCAGATGCTCGAGATCGCGTGCCGGCCGGTGCAAGGTCGGCTCGGCGACGCCCAGCGCCCTGGCGGCGCGGCGAAAGCTTCGCGCCTCCCAGATCGCGAGGAGGCTGCGTATGTGTACGTTGCTGATCTGGCGCGCCGCCTGTTCGGCCGCGCGGCTCCGAGGATCGTCGTCGAGCGTGGCGGCCAGCGCCGCGTCGAGATGCTGAAGGAAACGCTGCGTCCGTCTCGCGAAGCCGCGGCCTTCGGCGGTCAGGAAACTCCCGCCGACGCTGCGCGCCAGCAGCCTGACGCCGACCTCGCCCTCCAGCATTTGAACCGCGCGGGTGATCGCCGGTTGCGTCAGGCGGAGACGATTCGCCGCCGCGCTCATGGTTCCCGCGGTCGCGACCGCGTCGAAGGCACGCAATCGGCCGACGCGCGGCAGCGATTTTTGAAGCCAGGATGCCATGACCAGACTTAGCAAAAATTTATGGGACCGGCTATGTTTTTCATAGCACCTCGGCGTCCGAAAGGGTTTGAAATGGCGGAGCCTTGCCGGAGCATCAACCCGGCAAGAATGAGGGAGGCGACGGTGGACGAAATCTTCGATATTCATACGCATGTGATCTCGCCGGACCCCGCGCGCTATCCCCTCGCGCCGCTGGATGGACGGCAGTCCGATTGGTCGCAAACCCGTCCGGTCGACGCGGCCGGGTTGCTTGCCGAAATGGACGCCGCCGGCGTCGCGAAATCCGCGGTGGTTCACGCGTCGACGGCTTATGGCTTCGACAATTCGTACCTCGCGGATTCGGTCGCCGCCCATCGCGACCGTTTCACCGGTGTCTTCTCGATCGACATGTTCGCCGCGGATGCTGGCGCGCAATTCGAGCGGTGGCGGCGTGCCGGCCTCACGGGCTTGCGTCTCTTTACCACCGGCTCGACACATCCGGGCCAGGCGGAATGGCTCGCCGATCCACGCTCGTTTCCGATCTGGGAGCGCGCGCGGGATACTCGTGTCCCCGTCTGTTTGCAGATGCGGCCGGAGGGTGTGCCCGACCTTTTGACTCTGTTGAAGCGCTTTCCCACGGTACCGATCGTCCTCGATCATCTGGCGCGCCCCAATCTGTCGGACGGCGCGCCGTACCGCGCCGCATCCTGGCTGTTCGAGCTGGCGGCCTATCCGAATCTGTACCTGAAGCTGACCAGCCGCACGATCGAACAGTCGGCCGAGGGTGCATCGACACCGGAAGCGTTTTTCCCCAAACTCGTGGCCGCCTATGGCGCCGGTCGCATCGCCTGGGGCTCGAATTTTCCGGCTCATGAAGGACCGATGTCGCGCATCGTCGATGCGGCGCGGGGCGCGCTCGCCTGTCTGAGCGCCGCCGATCGCGCCACTATCTTTTCCGGCACGGCGCGGACGCTCTATCCCGCGCTGGCGCGCTGACGGGGACCGCCCGATGAGCACATCCTTATCCCTCGATACCGTGGTCGGCCCCGGCGCCTGGCGCGATGGACTCGCGCGCGTGCAAGGCGACCAGCAGGAATTCGCGCTCAACTTCATCGAGGTCGAGCCGATCCATCGCGCCTTCGCGCCGATGGCGCGCGAGCAGAAATTCGCCGTCAGCGAGATGGCGATCATCACCGCACTTCAGGCGCTTGCCTACGACAAGCCGCTTCTTCTTCTTCCGGTGACCCTGGCCGCGCGGTTTCAGCACGGCTGTCTCATCACCCGTCGCAGCGCGCCGGTGATGGTCGGCGATCTGCGCGGCCGCCGCGTCGGCGTTCGCGCCTATACCCAGACCACGGGAGTCTGGCTGCGCGGGATTCTGCAAAACGACTATGGCGTGAGCCCGGATTCGATCCGGTGGTTGATCCAGGAAGGCGCGCACCTCGCCGAATATCGCGACCCCGCCTGGGTCGAGCCCGCGCCTCCCGGCCGCAGCCTGCCCGATTTGTTGCGCGAAGGCGCGATCGATGCCGCCATCCTGGGCAACGACCTGCCCGACGATCCCGATTTCGTGCCGGTGATTCCCGATCCGGATCAAGCGGCGCACGACTGGTATGCCAAGCACGGCGTGGTGCCGATCAATCACATGATGGTGGTGCGCCGCGACGTCGCGGTCGCGCATCCCAGGGCGATGCGCGAATTATGGCGCATCCTCCGTCGCGCCAAACCGGCGGCAAAGGATGGAATCGACAAAGCGGCGATCGGCGTTGCCGCCAACCGGCGCGCACTCGATATGATCGTCGCCTGTTGTGCGCAGCAGAGTTTGTTGCCGCGCGCGCTGTCGCTCGACGACATTTTTTCCCAAACCGCGACCATTTTCGGGATCGACGTCGCGTCTTAATGAAACGGGGGAGGGGACGATCATGGTGAGCACGACAGTCGAGACCGGCGGGCGACGCCGCAAACCGCTCTACCAGGACATGTCGATCCAAGTTTTAGCCGGCATGGCGCTGGGCGCGTTGATCGGCTGGGCGTGGCCGGATACCGCCGAAGCGATGGGCGCGCTCGGCAGCCTGTTCATTCGCCTGATTGCCATGTTCGTCGGCCTCATCATTTTCTGCTCGCTCGTGCATGGCATCGCCACGATGCGCGAGGTCCGTCGCGTCGGCCGGGTCGCGGTCAAAGCGATCTTCTATTTCGAGGCGGTAACGACCGGGGCGCTCGTCATCGGCCTCGCCACGATCAATATCCTGGGGCCGGGCCGAGGCATGCACGTCACGCTTCCGGCAGCGCCTGGCGCCGCGATCAATGGCTACCTCAATACCGCGCATAAACTCAACGAGCACGGATTCCTTCTGCAGGTCCTTCCGAAAACTGCGCTATCCGCTTTCACCGATGGCAATGTGCTGCAGGTCGTCTTCCTGTCGGTGCTGTTCGCATTCGGGTTGCTGGCGACCGGCGATCGCGGCAAGCCGATGGTGGACATGATCGATGTCGCGGCACAGGCGATCTACAAGGTCATTGGCTTCATCATGTGGCTGGCGCCCCTCGGGGCGATGGGCGCGATTGGTTTCACGGTCGCCAGGTTCGGCCTCGGCTCGCTGGTCTCGCTCGGCAAGCTGGTCGGCGAGTTTTATCTCACCTGCGCTTTGTTCATTCTGCTGATCCTGTGGCCGATCGCCCGGTGGAACGGGCTGAGCTTGTGGCGTCTCGCGCGCTACATCGGAACCGAGCTCCTGCTCGTGGCCGGCACCAACTCGTCGGAATCGGTGTTTCCGCAACTCGTCTCGAAGCTGCGCCGCCTCGGTTGCGAGGAATCGATCGTCGGCCTCGTCTTGCCGACGGGCTATGCCTTCAACCATGACGGCACCTGCCTCTACTTCGCCGCGGCATCCGTGTTTCTCGCCCAGGCCACCGGCATCGAAATGACGCTCGCCCAGCAACTCGGGCTGCTCGGCATTTTGCTGCTGACCTCAAAGGGCGGCGCCAATGTGGCCGGATCGGCGATTGTCGTGCTGGTATCGACGCTGGCTGCCACCGGCATCATTCCGGTGGCGGCGGTTGCGCTGATCCTCGGCATTCATCGCCTGCTTGCCTCGGCCTTCGTCGCCGTCAACATCCTCGGCAACGCCTTGGCGACGATTGTGATTGCCCGTTCGGAGGGTGTGGTCGATCTTGCCGCGCTCGCTAACGGCTTGCGTCAGGGACCGGATTGAAACGCACGCGGTCGTGGCACATCGCGCGCCCGCGGTGAAGGGCGCCGTGAGGGTAACAGAATCGTCCCTTTGGTCCCGCCTCGCCCGGGAGTAGGATAGCCACCACCCCAGGAGGGCCATCGTATGGATGCAGTTCTCTCGCCGAACGGTCAGAGTCGTTTTGATGGCGCGGCGCCGCCGAGCCGGTTGTTCGTTGCGACCGCAACCGGCGTCGCGATTTTGGAGCGCGATTCGCAGCCGGCGCGCTGGCAGGCGGCACCCTGGCATCTCGCCGCCACCGCGCTTGAGGGGCATCACGTCAGCACGATGACCTTGCTGCCCGGCGGCGCCGGCATGCTTGCCGGCACGCATGGCGACGGCGTCTTTTGGAGCGCCGACGGTCGCGACTGGGAAGCGCGCGATGCTGGCTTGCGGCTGCGCGATATCTATACGCTCGCCGCGATTGCCGAGAATGGCGCAGTCGCGGTCTATGCCGGTACCGAGCCGGCCTCGCTGTTCAAGAGCCTCGATCTCGGCCGGAGCTGGCACGAGCTGCCGGCGATTAGCGCGCAAAAGAATAAGGACTGGACCTTCCCCGGCCCGCCGCATATCGCGCATACCAAGATGCTCGCCTTCGATCCGCGCGACGCGCGGCATTTCTTTGCCGCGATCGAGCAGGGCGCGCTTTTGGAGACGCGCGACGACGGGCAAAGCTGGCGCGAGCTCGCGGATTATTCGCGGCCCGACGATCGCGCCTTCAAGGATCTGCACAACGTCCTGATCGCGCCGTCGCGGCCGCAACTCATGTTCATGACCACCGGCTGCGGCTCCTATCGCAGCGAGGATGGCGGCGCGCATTGGGCGCCCATGACCGGCAGCGACTTCCGCCTCGCCTATCCGGATCACATCGCGCTCTCGCCCGACGAGCAGACGCTGTTCATGTCGGGCGCGGCCGATCATCCGGGTGCGTGGCGCGCCTCGCACAATGCCGGCACCGCGATCATGCGCAGCCGCGACGGCGGTCGGCAGTGGGAGCTCTTGAGCCACGGCATTCCCGCAACCGCGCCTTGCAACATCGAGGCGATGAGTCTCGCGGCCTGGCCCGGCGGCTACAGCCTCTTTGCCGGCAACACCGACGGCGCCGTGTATTTCAGCGAGGATGGCGGCGATAGCTTCACGCGCATCGCCGAGACGCTGAGTCCCATATCGAAGGGCAACCATTTCGTGCCGCTGCGCCCGGCTTTGCGCGAAGGCGCTGCCGCGGCGGAGTAGGGCGGCCGGGCCGGCTTTTCGGCCTGACGCGTCATACGGCGGTCGCTCTCCCCTCACCTTGTCGCTGACCTACGAATCAGCCGAAATCGCCGCGGCTCCGCAATTCTTCTTGAAGCCGCCATCGCGGGACCGCAATCGGGCGGTAGGGCTAACCGTCGCAGAATCCCTGCAGGTCCCGACAGTACCGATAGGCTCCGCCATGCCCGAGCACGATCGCTTTCCGCGGGTCGCCCTGACGCAAACCGCCGCGTCGCGCTCCGAGCTGTTGATCGCGGCGGCCGCGATCGTGTTTCTCGCTTTGGTCGCCGGCGGCGGGCTGGTCGCCTTGGCCGCGCAGTATCGCGGCGGCTGGATCGAGGCCCAGCAAGTGCAGACCGACAACGCCGCCGCCATCCACAGGCTGATGTTCCGCGAATAAGCCCCGCGACGCTGGCTCGATTACGCCGGCGATAGTCGCTCCAGCAATTGGGCGCGGGTCTCGATCGCGAACAGCAGCGCCACGGTCGCGCCCATGAGGGCGAACAGCCCGAACATCACGAACACCGCGTTGATTCCCCAATGCGGCAGGACGAAGCCTACCACCGTTGTCCCGGCCATCGAGGCGGCGCGCTGCCAAGCGCTGGCAACGCCGCCGCCAAGCGCGCGCAAATGCGTCGGGTAGATCTCCGCCGTGTAGGTCGCAAGGCTGAGCAGCGAGAAGCCGAGGAAGAAGAATCCGGCGGTGGTAACGACCAGCGTGCCGACCGCCGACAATTGCGGCAGGAAAGCGAAAGACAACAGGAACACGGCGCAGCCGCTGAGGCTCATGATCAGCATCGGTCGCCGCCCGATCGCCTCGATCAGATAGATCGTCAGTCCGGCGCTGCACAGGCCGACCGCGCTGGTGATGAGGCCGTAGGACAGCGAGGTCTGCACGCTGAGGTGATAGACCGTCCGGAACACCGACGGCGCCCAGGCGGTGATCCCATAGGAGACAAAATAGGCGCCGATCCAGATGAACCACACCGAGATCGTGCGCTTGAGATAGATGCCTTTGAAAAGATCGGCGATGCGCGGCTTGACCTCGGCGATCGTCGGCAGGTTCGCCGGCAAGGGCGCGGGCACCTTGCCCTCGCGCGCGGCGATCGCCTCGATGCCCGCAAGGGCGCGATCGGCCTCGGCCGTGCGTCCCTGGCTCGCAAGCCAGCGCGGCGATTCCGGCAGCATGGTGCGCAGCGGAATGGCGATCAGCGCCGGCACCGCGCCGATCACGAACATCCACTGCCAGCCCCAATTGGGCACGACATAGACGCCGGTTAGCGCCACCACCGGCAGGCCGATCGAAAACAGCACCTGGATGTTGACCGAGAACCGGCCGCGGCCCTTGGCCTTGGCGAATTCGCTGACATAGGCGGCCATCAGCGGCACCTCGCCGCCCAGGCCGATGCCCTGGAGAAAGCGCAGCGACAGCAGCGCGCCGTAGCTGGTCGCAAAGGTGCAGGCGAGCGAGCCGAGGGTGAACAGCAGCAGCGTGAACAGCATCGAGTTGCGCCGTCCCCAGCGCTCGCCGGCCCAGCCGAAGCCAAGCGCGCCGAAGAGTTGCCCGGCAAAGCCGATGCCGATCAGCGTGCCGATCTGCTGGGGCGCGAGATGCCACGGGCCGATCAGCGCCGGCAGCACATAGGCGATGGCGACCGAATCGAACGCGTCGAAAAACCAGGCGGTGCAGATAATGAGCCGCATGTTGCGGTGCCACGAGCAGTAAGGCAACCGCTCAATCCGCGCCACGATGTGGCGCATGTCGCCGCGCTCTTCCGCCTCCGCGAGATTCGCCATGCCGTCCTCCCTGTCAGCGCCTGTGGTCGTGGGTGAGCCCGCTTTTTGTTGGCGCGCCGCAACCTTATCCCAACGCCTTGGCGCTGGCCACAAAACTTCCGTGACAAGCGATTTAGCAAGCTGCGCTGCCCGGCCGCTTCACCGGCGCCGCGGTTTCCTCTAGGTTGCGCGCAATCATCGGGTTCGGGAGGAATTGATGGCAAGGTGTACCGCCGCGCTCGGGCTCGCGCTCGCGTCATCGCTGGTCGCGCTGGCGCTGGTCGCGCCGCCGCCGGCCGCGGCGGCAGACAAGATCAAGATCGCGGTCGTCTCCTCGCTGAGCAGCGCGCCGATCCTGGTCGCCGAGGCCAAGGGCTATTTCACGGACCAAGGGCTCGACGCCGCGCTGGTGCATTTCGATTCGGCACAGCCGGTCGCGGTTGCGGTCGCCGCGGGCGACATCGATTTCGGCTCGACCGGCTTGACCGGCGCGTTCTTCACCCTCGCCCATAACGGCATCTTGAAGCTGATCGGCGCTGGAACCTGGGAGCGCAAAGGCTTTCACGGCCTCGGCCTCATTGCCTCGAACCAGGCTTATGCCGCCGGCGTCACCTCGATCGCGGCGCTCAAGGGCCATTCGGTCGCGATCACCCAGCTTGGCACCGCGCTGCATTACAACCTCTCGCTCATGCTGCATAAAGACGGCGTCGATCTCAAGGATGTGCGCGTGCTGCCGCTGCAATCCAATCCCAACGTCGCCTCGGCGATCACCGGCGGCCAGGCCGATGCCGCGATGCTGAGCTCGGGCAATGCCTTCACCCTCATCAACAAGGGCAACGCGCATCTGCTCGGCTGGCTCGGCGACGAGATGGGCGAGGCGCAGGGCGACGGCACCTACACTTCGGCCAAGGACGCGAACGACCGGCCCGATGTGGTGCGACATTTCCTCGCCGCCTTCCGCAAAGGCGAGGCGACTTGGGACGCCGCTTTTCTCGACGCCAACGGCAAGCGCGCGGATCAGCCCAGCGCGCCCGAGATGATCGGCATCGTCGCCAAAGGTCTCGGCGTGTCGCCCGAGGTGGTCCGGCTCGGCGTGCCGTATTTCGACCCCAAAGCACGGGTCTCGATGCCCGACGTTCAAGGCGCGCTCGATTGGTATTACGCGCAGGGCATGATGAAGACCCATATCGATGCGCGCACGATCACCGATTTCCGCTACGCGATCGAGGCGCCGGCGGCGATGGATGGCGCGGGCGACGGAGCGGGCAAGTGAATGACGTTCTCGGCTTTATCGGCGTGGGCAATCTCGGCGGCGCGATCGTCGCGGCGCTGCTGAAATCCGGCTTTCCGGTCGCGATCTTCGATACCGATGCCGCGGCGCTGGCGCCGTTGAGCGACCAGGGCGCGCGGGTGATGGGCTCGGCGCGCGCGGTCGGCGATGAAGCCGTGATCGTCTTCGCCTGCCTGCCGTCGCCCGATGTGTGCCGCGCGGTCGCGCTGGCGCCGGACGGCGTCGCCGCGGGCACGGCGATCGAGATCTACGTCGAGACCTCGACCCTAGGCATGGAGGCGATTGCCACGATCGCCGCGGGACTTGCCGCGCGCGACATCCAATTCCTCGACAATCCGGTGGTTGGCGGCGGCGGCGGCAGTGGCGTCGCCGAGGGCAAGATGGCGACCATCACCGCCGGCCCGCGCGCCGCTTTCGCGCGCGTCGAGCCGATCCTCAAAGCGCTAACCTGCAACGTCTTCTATGCCGGCGAGAAGCACGGCCTTGCGCAAGTGTGCAAATGCGTCAACGCCGCGCTCGCAATCACCGGCCTCACGATCGCGTGCGAGGCGAT
>Ga0307374_10011034_pt1 | contig 12945 bp, 14 predicted proteins | sample OX3MG_FD_202532 | JGI IMG/M metagenome (GOLD analysis project Ga0307374, IMG submission 202532) | Soil microbial communities from Risofladan, Vaasa, Finland - OX-3 | ecosystem: Environmental > Terrestrial > Soil > Coastal area > Acid sulfate soil | place: Finland: Risofladan, Vaasa | collected...
TCGCGCGAGGGGCTGCGCGAGACGCCGCGCCGCGTTGCCGACATGTACGTCGAGCTCTTCGAAGGCGTGGAGAGTGACCCGGGGGAACATCTTCGAGTGACCTTCGAGGTGGGCCACGATGAGATGGTGATGGTACGCGACATTCCCTTTACCTCACTGTGTGAGCACCACCTCGTCCCCTTCGTGGGCCACGCCCACGTGGCCTACCTGCCCGCGCCCGACGGACGTATCGCGGGACTTTCGAAGCTGGCGAGGTTGGTCGAGGGGTACGCGCGCCGTCTCCAAGTCCAAGAGCGCATGACCACCCAAGTGGCCGAGGCGATGGAACGCGAACTTAAACCCCGAGGCTCCATTGTCGTGATCGAGGCCGAACACTTTTGTATGTCAATGCGCGGGGTCAAAAAAGAGGGAATGACCACGGTGACGTCGGCGGTGCGGGGTGTCTTTCGAGATGACGCGGCGTACCGCGCCGAAGCGCTGCAGTACATCCACCAGCGAAGATCGATGTGGCCCTAAGTCCTGCCGTGATGGGCGTGGTGAACGTGACGCCCGATTCATTTTTCCCAGCCTCGCGCACCATCGCGGCGCACGAGGCGGTCGAGCGCGGACGCGCCCACTTTCTCGCCGGCGCCGACCTGGTGGACGTCGGCGGGGAGTCGACTCGCCCGGGCGCCACGTCCGTGCCCGCGCGTGAAGAGATGGCCCGGGTGGTGCCGGTCGTTCGCCTACTCGCGCTCGAGGGTCCCGTCTCGATTGACACACAGAAGGAATCGGTGGCGCGCGCCGCGATCGGAGCGGGCGCGAGCGTGCTCAATGACGTGTCCTGCACGCTCGCGGAGGTCGCGGGCGAACTGGGCGTGGGCTACGTGGCCATGCATCGCCAGGGCGACGCGGGCACCATGCAGGACCGGCCCACGTACGAGAACGTCGTGGTCGAAGTCGGTGACTTTCTTCGTGGCGTCGCTGGACGGGCTCGCCGCGCGGGCGTTACGCAGCTCTGGCTCGATCCCGGTATCGGGTTTGGCAAGACGGTGGCGCACAACCTGGCGCTGCTCGCCCACTGTGACTACTTCGTGGAGTTGGCGCGCGAGTATCGAGCCGGCGTATTGATCGGCACGAGTCGCAAACGATTCCTCGAGCAACTCGGCCGAGCTCCTCTCGACGTCGACCAACGACTTGAAGGTTCACTGGCCAGCGAGGCGTGGGTCATGGTGCAAGGTGTCAGTATGGTTCGTGTGCACGACGTTCGAGAAGCCGTTCAGTTACGCGAGTTGCTGACTCGTCCCTTGGGAGCGGTGCTCTCGTGAGGGGCAGGTGGGCCGCGGGCATCGAGCCCCGGGGCTTTACGTGGGTCTACCGAGGGATTCTCGCTGTGTCGGAGCGACCGGGCGGATCGACCGCGGTCCACCGTCAGGTGCGTCGCGACGAGGAACTCTTGTGGCTCAAGCACCAAGGTTTCGGGCGAGTGATCTCGATTTTGCCAAATATGCAGAACATGAGCGCGTACTTCGAGCACGGTCTCACGGCGAGCCACTACGCGCTTCGCGGCGGTCCCCAACAGCGCGAGGTGCTCGAGGCGTGCTATCTCGACATTGCGAACTCCATGTCCTCGAACACGACGGTGCTCTTGCACAGCGACGAGGTGTCGGACCGGCTCTTGGGCGTGGTCGCGGGATACCTGGTGTGGTCGCAAAAAGTCGCGACCGTGCCCGCGTCGATCGCCCTGGTGGAACGGCTCTTCAAACGTTCGATCGGTCCGGACGGGCGATCGGTGCTTTTCGACCTGCCCGAGGACCCGGGTGAATGACGTTATTGAAATTCGCGAACTGCGTTGTAGCGCGGTGGTGGGAGTTTTAAGCGAGGAGAGGGTCCAGGCGCAACCACTGGCCTTTGACATCGATATCGCCCGTCCCTTTCGAGCGGCGGCCGCGAACGACGATCTCGACGCGACGACGAACTACGCCACGGTGCTCAGCCTGGCGACGCGAACCGCCATCGAGGGTGGTTTCGTGCTCTTAGAGACATTGGCGACGCGCGTCGCCCAAGAGGTTCTGGCCCTCGACGGCGCCATCACGTCGGTGACCGTGGCGGTGCGAAAGCTGCACCCGCCCGTTGAGGAAGACGTCGCCACCGTGGGCGTTCGCTGCACGGTGCTCCGTCCCTAGTGCGCCGGGCGTATCTCTCACTGGGCTCCAACGTCGGCGATCGCCGGGCACATCTGGCCGGGGCGATACCCCTCATCGCTCACGGCGACCGCGTCCGCCTTTCGAAGGTCTACGAGACCGAGCCGTGGGGCGGCGTGACGCAAGAGAACTTCTGGAACATGGTCGTGGAGCTCGAGACCGACGCGTCGGCGCGGGCCCTGCTCGAACGCGCGCGTGGCGCGGAACGAGCGGCGTCGCGTACGCGAGACGTGCGCTGGGGACCGCGCACCCTCGACGTGGATGTGTTGCTAGTGGGCGAGGAGACCAGCGACGACCCCGAGATACTCCTGCCCCATCCGCGTCTCTACGAACGGGCCTTTGTCCTCGTGCCCTTGCGCGAGTTGGCGCCGGCGTTGGTGAACGACGAGCAACTGGCCGCTGGCGCCGGAAGAGTCGTGGAACTCGGTACACTCGAATCGTTGCGCTAATACCGAACGGCACCCTCGGGGCCGGAACGGAAATGGAGCCCGTATGAACATCACCGTCGTGGGCGCTGGCAGGGCCGGATCGTCTTTCGCCATTGCGTTGGGCCGAGTTGGCCATCGGGTTCACCTGCGCCACCACCGCGAACTCGTTCCTCTGGGCCGGCCCGATCTCGTTTTGTTGACCGTACCCGACGACGCGATTCACTCGATGTCCGAGGCGCTCGCGCCCAGTGAGCACTACGTCGTCGCGCACGTCGCCGGGTCGAGAGGACTGGGCGAATTGGGCGCGCACCAGCGCGTGGGACTGATGCACCCCCTCGCGGCGTTACCTACCGCGGCGATTGGTGCCGCGCGGCTCTTCGGCGCGCTCTATAGCGTGTCGGGCGACGAAGTAATCGATGACGTGGTGGCGTCGTTGAACGGCCGAGCGATTCGTCTCAGCGACGACCAGCGCGTGGCGTACCACGCGACGGCCAGTGTCGCCGCCAACCACTTGGTGGCGCTGATGGGTCACGTCCAAGTACTCGCCGAGTCGGCGGGACTATCGCTCGAGGACTTTCTGGCCCTCTCCCATCAGGCGTTGGCCGACGTCGAACTGCTCGGCGTCGGTGGCGCCTTGACGGGTCCGGCGTCACGCGCCGACATGGCCACCATCGACGCGCACCTCGCGGTCATTCCACCCTCGCAACGTTCGACCTACGTCGCGATGGCCAACGCCGCCTTCGAGCTCGCCGAACAGCGCCGGCTCGCGTCCTACGCCTGAAGTGCTCCGGCTCAGCGACGTCGAGGAGTGGCGAACCTTCGCGAACGGCGTGCGCGCGAAGGGGCGCACCGTCGGCCTCGTGCCCACGATGGGCGCGTTGCACGAGGGCCACGCCGCGCTCTTTCGCGCGGCCAAGGACCACGGCGACGTCGTCGTGGCCACGATCTTTGTCAATCCCCGTCAGTTCAACGACCAGGGCGATCTCGAGCGATACCCCCGAACTCCGGAGCTCGATCGCTCCCTCGCGCTGGACAGTGGCGTGGACTGTCTGATCGAGCCGACGCTGGAGGCCATGTGGCCCGCGTATCCGGCGCCGACGCCGACCACGGTGTCTCTAGGCGCGATGGGCGAGCTCTTCGAAGGGGCCGGCCGTCCGGGACACTTTGACGGCGTGGCGAGCGTGGTCGCCAAGCTCTTCGCGATCACTGGTCCCGCCCGGGCCTACTTCGGTGAGAAGGACTATCAACAACTCAGCGTGGTACGCCAGATGGTTCACGATCTCGCCTTCGACGTCGAGGTCGTGGGCTGTGCGATCGTGCGCGACGACGACGGTCTGGCTTTTTCCAGTCGCAACGCGCGACTCTCGAAGGAGGGGCGACGTCACGCACTGGCGCTCTCCGAGGCGTTGGCGCGTGTCGCTGGGCACGCCGAGTGCGCCAGCGCCCAGCGCGCGCGCCTAAGCGAGACGTTGCTCGGGGCCGGAGTGGACGTGGCCTACGCCGACGTCGTCGACCCGGCGACCTTGGTACCCTCACGTGACGACGAATCCGGAGAGCGTCGCGCGTTGGTAGCCGGGCTCGTCGAGGGCGTTCGACTCCTCGACAACGCTCCGGTGAGAATAGTAGGGAGGTAACTCGTGCTTCTGGCGATCGACGTGGGCAATACCGAGACCCTCATCGGGCTCTTTGGCAACGCGGGCCTCGACGCGCCCGACGCGATGGGCTTTGCCAGAGCCACTGGCGAGCACGGGCTGGCCTTTCACTGGCGGATCTCGACCATCGCCGATCGAACGCCCGACGAGCACGCCATGGTGCTCACCCAACTCCTCGATCTCGAAGGGCTCGATCTTCGAACCGCCGTGACGGCGATGGCGATCTGTTCGTCCGCGCCCTCGGTGACGACCCAACTGCGCCGCATGGCCAAGCGCTGGTTCGCCGAGCTTGACCTCACCGTGATTGGACCGGGCACGAAATCGGGCATGCCCATCTTGTACGACAATCCGCGCGAGGTGGGCGCGGACCGCATCGCCGACGCGGTGGGTGCCTACGACCTCTATCCCGGCGCTTCGGTGATCGTCGACATGGGCACCGCGACGGTCTTTGACGTCATCAGCGCGAAGGGCGAGTACCTCGGCGGAGCCATCGCGCCCGGGGTGGCGATCTCGCTCGAGGCGCTCTACTCTCACGCCTCGGCCCTTCGCTCGGTCGAGCTCGTTCGTCCGCGTTCGGTGATCGGACGCTCGACCGTCGAGTCCATCCAAAGTGGCGTGCTCTATGGCTTCGCGGCCCAGGTCGACGGGGTCGTAGAGCGGATCCTCGAGGAGTTAGGCGACGCCACCGTGATCGGCACGGGTGGACTCGCGAGTCTGATCGCCCCGAACACCAAGCACGTGGGCATCATCGAGCCGTGGTTGACCCTTCATGGATTGCGTATCGTGCATGAACGGAATCATTTGAGAGAGACCATGTGACCTCGCCCTATCAGTTTGCCCACGACGCCTACGCCGGTGCGCTACAGAGCGCGTACGCGCACCTCGCCGACGGCGAAGAGTCCGGCCAGCACGTGCGCGTCGCCGGTCGGCTCATCTTGTTACGTCGCCAGGGCAAACTGGTCTTTGCTACGATGCGCGACTCGAGTGGCGAGATACAACTCTTCGTGCTCGAGGGTGTCGCCGAGAACTTCGAAGAGTTCGCCAAGCTGCACCTGGGGGACTGGGTGGGGGCCTCGGGCGAAGTCGTGCGCACCAAGCGAGGCGAGTTGTCGGTGAAGGTGGCTGCGTGGGAGCGCCTGGCCGAGGCGTTGCACAACTTTGGCGACAAGTGGGCGGGCATCGCGGACTTCGACCTGCGCTACCGCCACCGCGAAGCCGACCTCTGGGCGAACGAAACCACGCGTCGCTCGCTCCAGCGACGGAGCCAGCTGTTGCGCTCGGTGCGCGAACGGTGCTGGGCGGCGGGCTTCATCGAGGTGGAGACCCCCATACTCAATCCAATCCCCACCGGCGCCGTGGCGCGCCCCTTCGTGACGCACCATAACGCCTTCGACAGCGACTTCTACTTGCGCATCGCACCCGAACTCTGGCTGAAGCGACTGGTGGTCGGTGGATTCGAGCGCGTCTTCGAAGTGGGACGGGTCTTTCGAAACGAGGGGGTCAGCCCCCGCCACAACCCCGAGTTCACGATCCTCGAGCTCTACGCGGCCTACTGGAACTACGAGGACATGATGTCTTTTACCGAAGAGCTCGTCGCCGGGGTGGCCACGGACGTGCTCGGTACCACCGAGATCGAGTACCAGGGCCGCCAGCTCTCGCTAACGACGCCCTGGCCGCGGCGCTCGATGGCCGAACTCACCAGCGAAGCGCTCAGCGAGGACCTCTCGGTGCACACCCCTCGCGCGCGACTGGTCGAGCGCCTTCGCGAGGTCGAGGTCACGGTGCACGACTCGTGGGGCCCGGGTCGTTGCCTCGCCGAACTCTTTGAAGTCACGTGTGAGCCGTCGCTGTGGGACGCGATCTACGTCACGGAGTATCCCGTGGAGGTCTCGCCCCTGTCGCGACGGCACCAACTCGATCCCGAGGTCACCGAACGCTTCGAGTCCTACGCCGCAACGCGAGAGATCTCGAACGGCTTCAGCGAATTGACCGACCCAGTCGAACAGCGAGCGCGCTTCGAGGACCAAGCGCGCCTCGTGGCCGCGGGCGACGACGAGGCGATGCTGATCGATGAGGACTACATCAAGTCGCTCGAATGGGGTCTGCCCCCCACGGCCGGACTGGGCGTGGGACTCGACCGTCTAGCGATGTTGATCGCCGACGAGGCGAACATCCGCGAGGTCATCGCCTTTCCCACCTTGAAGCCCCGGCGCGATTAATCGCCAGGCAGCCCCTCGAGGAGCGAGTCAATGAGTGAGCCAAAACCGGCTCGCAGTGCGGCACTCGGCACGAGCTCGAGGGCCCGGTGGGCCTGATCGAGATAGCGCTGCGCCGCGACGATGGTTCGTTCGATACCGTCGGTGGCCACGACGAGCTTGCGCGCTCGTTCGCGGTCGTGGTCGACGAGCGGCGCGCCGAGCAACTCGCGAAGCTCGTCACCGACGCTTCGATCACGGAGGGCGTAGAGCGTCGGGAGGTTGTAGATTCCCTCGGCGAGGTCTTGGCCGGCGGGCTTGCCGAGCTGATTCTCGGTCGCCGTGAGATCCAAGATGTCGTCGCGCAACTGATAGACCGTGCCAAAACATCGACCGAATTCGGCCAGGGCCTCGGTGACGGTCGGTGAGAGCTTGGCGGTCATCGCCCCCATGCGACAACTCGAAGACATGAGCGCGGCGGTCTTGCCGTCGATGGCTTCGAAGTAGTCGGCTTCGCTGCGCTCGAGCGAGAACGCCGTACGGACCTCGGCGACTTGACCGCGGGTCAGACGCGCCAGGGTGGCCGCCATGAGGCTCGCCGCGTCGGCGCCGAGTTCAGCGGCGATGCCGGCCGACCTCGCCATCAGGTAGTCACCGGCGACGATGGCGATGAGATTGCCGTAGCGCGCGTTCACGCTCTCGACGTTGCGCCGGATATCGGCCTCGTCCATGACGTCGTCGTGGTAGAGCGAGGCCAGGTGCATCAGTTCAAGCGACACCCCGCCGAGCAGATCCTCGCGCGTCGCCGGGCGCTCGCCGCTCGTGGCCGAAGCCACCGCGAGCAGGGGACGAAGTCGCTTGCCGCCCGCTTGAATGAGGTGGAAAGTGACCGAATCGAGGAAAGCGTCACCGAAAATCACCGTTTCACCGAGCAGCACTTCGAGTCGAACGAGATCGTCCTCTACCGAACTGAGCCCAAGTCGTACGTGGGGATTCACTCCACTACCTTAGAGGAGCGTTATCGGTGGTCCGGGGGCGTCGGTCTATTGGCCATCACTGGCCATTACACTTTTACTCAAATGAACAAAAGGACGACCATTGTTTGAACGTTTTACCGACCGTGCCCGGCGAGTTCTCGTACTGGCTCAGGAAGAGGCGCGTGACCTCAACCACGCCTTCATCGGCACCGAGCACATTCTGCTCGGCCTGATTCGTGAGGGCGAGGGCGTCGCGGCCAAGGCCCTCGACGCCCTGGGGGTCACCTTTGACGTGGTGCGCGAGAAAGTGGAAGAGGCCATCGGGGCCAACACCAACCCCTCACCGGGCTCCCCCCCCTTCACCCCGCGCGCGAAAAAGGTCCTCGAACTCTCCTTGCGCGAAGCCCTCCAACTCGGGCACTCCTACATCGGCACCGAACACATGCTGCTCGGCCTGGTCCGTGAGGGCGAGGGCGTCGCCGCGCAGGTCCTGAACGACCTGGGCGCCGACATGGCGCGCGTGCGCACCCAAGTCATCCAGATGATGTCGGGTCAAGCCGGCAAAGAGGCGGGTGTCACGAGTGGCAGCGGCTCATCAAAGATCGACCCCGAGGGGGCCGGCGGGTCGGCCGTGCTCGACCAGTTCGGTCGCAACCTGACCCAGTTCGCCCGCGAGGGCAAGCTCGACCCGCTCGTGGGACGTGAGAAGGAAGTCGAGCGCGTGATGCAGATCCTGTCACGTCGCACCAAGAACAACCCGGTGCTCATCGGCGAACCCGGTGTCGGCAAGACGGCCATCGTCGAAGGCTTGGCCCAGCGCATCGTCGCGAATCAAGTGCCCCTGACCCTGGCCGATAAGCAGCTCTACACACTGGACCTCGGCGCGCTGGTCGCCGGATCTCGTTACCGCGGTGATTTCGAGGAGCGCCTGAAGAAGGTCTTGAAGGAGATCCGCACGCGCGGGGACATCATCTTGTTCATCGACGAGATCCACACGCTGGTGGGTGCCGGTGCCGCCGAAGGCGCGATCGACGCGGCGTCGATCCTCAAGCCGATGTTGGCGCGCGGCGAACTCCAAACCGTCGGGGCGACCACGATCGACGAGTACCGCAAGCACATCGAAAAAGACGCCGCGCTGGAGCGCCGCTTTCAGCCCGTCAAGGTGGAGCAGCCCTCGGTGGCGATGACCATCGAGATCTTGAAGGGACTGCGCGAGGTCTACGAAGAGTTCCACTCGGTCAAGATCACCGATCAGGCGTTGATCGCGGCCGCCAACATGTCGGACCGGTACATCTCGGACCGCTTCCTGCCCGATAAGGCCATCGACCTCATCGACGAGGCCGGGAGTCGCCTGCGAATTCGCCGCATGAGCACCCCGCCCGCGGCGAAGAAGTTCGACGTGGACATCGCGCGTCTGCGCAGCGACAAAGAGTCGGCCATGGAAAGTGGCGCGATTGAACAGGCCAAGGCGCTCGAAGAGCAAGAGCGCGAGCTGATCGCCCAGAGAGACGCGTTGGACGCCGTGGTCGTGGCGGCCGGGGGCGAGAGCTTTGATCTCGTCGACGAAGAGACCATCGCCGAAGTGTTGGCGGTGTGGACCGGCATCCCGGTCTACCGCCTGACCGAAGAGGAGACGACGAAGTTGTTGCGCATGGAGGACGAACTCCACAAGCGCGTCATCGGCCAAGAAGAGGCCGTCAACTCGATCAGTCGCGCGATTCGCCGCACGCGCGCGGGCCTCAAGGATCCCAAGCGTCCCGGTGGCTCGTTCATCTTCTTAGGGCCGACCGGGGTCGGCAAGACCGAACTCGCCAAGACCTTGGCGGAGTTTCTCTTTGACGACGCCGACGCACTGATCCAACTCGACATGTCCGAGTACATGGAAAAGCACTCCGTTTCACGTCTCGTGGGTTCGCCCCCGGGCTACGTGGGCTACGACGAGGGGGGCCAGCTCACCGAAGCCGTTCGCCGCAAGCCCTTTTGCGTGGTCCTGTTCGACGAAGTGGAAAAGGCCCACCCGGACGTCTTTAACATCTTGTTGCAAATCCTCGAAGACGGCCGCCTGACGGACTCTCAGGGCCGCGCGGTGGACTTCAAGAACACCATCTTGATCATGACCTCGAACTTGGGGACTTCCGACCTGCGCAAGGCCGCCATCGGTTTTGGCAAGGGTTCGGACTCGATCACCCACGAACGCATGAAGGAAAAGGTCAACCAAGCCCTGAAGGCGCACTTTCGCCCCGAGTTCTTGAACCGCATCGACGACACGATCGTCTTTCACGAGCTGACCCGCGTCGAAGTGATCGCGGTGGCCGATCTGATGATCACGCGACTGCGCGATCAGTTGGGCGCGCAGGGCCTGGGCCTTGAACTCTCGGCCAAGGCGCAAGAGTACTTGGCGGACAAGGGCTACGACCCCGAATTGGGCGCTCGCCCTCTTCGCCGTGCGATCCAACAGTACGTCGAAGACCCCTTGAGCGAGAAGATTCTCTTCAAGGAGTTCCACGCCGGCCAGACGATTGTCGTCGATGCGGCCGAGGGCGACGACGGAATCTTCCTCACCTTTGAAGGTGTCGAGGGGCTGCCGCCGTCGGTCGACTTCGAAGACTCCACGCCGAACGTCTAGACCTCGTCACATCGAATCGCATCACCCGTGAGCGCTGGGTTCGTCGGCGCAAGTCGCCCGTCAGGGTGACGTTACGTTTGGCGCCGTGGGATGTTTTGGCTCGCGATGAGAAAGTGAGCGCCACGGATCACGAATGACGCCTTTCGAGATGCGAGGCAGTCGACGGATCGCGCGGTTTATTTACCCAGGGCGGAGCGCCCTTCGAACCTTGCGACGTAGCACCTCGCACCCGGTGATCGACGAATGACCCGTCACGCTTTGACCAAAACCTGGTAAAATGGTAAATCCCCCGAACGCCTGATCCACTGGCGTTTCCCCTTTTGAGGAGAGTCTCAAGTCATGACCGCGCGCAAGTACAAAAAGGGCGATCGTCTCGTCTACCCCCACCACGGCGCCTGCACGGTGGAAAAGATCGAGAAAATGACCGCCTTTGACGTGAAACAGGACTACCTCAAGCTCAAAGTCGCCTACACCGACCTGGTCTTGATGGTGCCGGTCGCCAACGCGGAGTCGGTGGGCCTGCGCGACGTCATCAATGACGAAGAGGTCGAAGAGGTTTTCGCCGTGCTGAGAAAGAAAGAAGCGCGAATGCCGACCAACTGGTCGCGGCGCTTTAAGAACCACTCGGAGAAACTTCGTTCCGGTGACATCTACCAGGTGGCTGAAGTGGTTCGCAACCTTTCGATTCGTGACAAGGACAAGGGACTCAGCGCGGGTGAGAAGCGCATGCTCACGCGCGCTCGCCAGATCCTCGTGTCGGAGTTGACGTTCGCACTCAACGTGGACACGGAAGCGGCGGAAGAAAAGCTCGCCTCGGTCCTTCCCTAGGCATGTCGATCGCGGCCGTCGTGGTGGCCGCGGGCCACGGGCGTCGCTTCGGTGGGGCCAAGCAGTTCTCTCTCTTTGACGGCGAGACCGTGGCGGCACGCAGCGTGCGAACGGCCCGTTCGGTCGCCAGCTACGTCGTCTTGGTGGTGCCGGAGAACTACGAGGGTAGCGGGGAGGGGGCCGACCTCATCGTCACCGGCGGCGCCTCGCGCGCGGCCTCGGTGCGCGCCGGCCTGGCGCACTGTGGCGACGCCGAGATCGTCGTGGTGCACGACGCGGCTCGACCCTTGGCCAGTGCGGCCCTCTTTCATTGCGTGGTCGAGGCGGTGCGCGCCGGCGCCGACGCGGCGATTCCGGGCCTCACGCCCACCGACACGCTCAAGCGCGTCACGGTCAACGGCGAGGAGACGCTCGTCGTGGCGACGCTCTCGCGCGACGAGGTCGTCGCCGTGCAAACGCCCCAGGCCTTTCGCCGCGACGTGCTCGCGCGCGCCCACCAGAGCGGCGCCGACGCCAGCGACGACGCCGCGCTGGTCGAAGCGCTCGGTGCTCGTGTCGTGGTGGTCGAAGGTGAGGTGGACAACGTCAAAATCACCCACCTGCGCGATATTGATGTGCTCAGCATCGTGGAGAGGAGCCGACCGTGAGAATCGGCCAAGGCATCGACGTGCATCGAGTGAGTGGCGCGAGCGATCGGGCTCTCTGGCTTGGACTGGTGCACGTGCCCGACGCGCCCGGCCTCGACGGCCACTCGGACGCGGACGTCGCGACGCACGCGCTCTGTGACGCGCTACTGGGCGCGGCCAACCTGGGTGATCTCGGTCGATACTTTCCCGACAGTGACCCCGCGTTTCGCGACGCACCGTCGCGTCGGCTCTTGGAAGCGACGATGGCCCTGGTGCACGCTGAGGGATATCGCGTGGTCTCGGGCGACGTCACGATCATCGCGGAACGGCCAACGTTGGCTTTCTACATGGGGGCCATGTCGCACGAGCTCTCCAGTGTCGTGGGGGCCATCGTGTCGGTGAAGGCGACCACGGCCGAAGGGCTGGGCGCACTGGGCCGCGCCGAGGGCATCGCGGCCAGCGCCGTTGTTCTGTTAGAGGATCAGGCGTGAGCCCTCGCGCCCCGGCGCGCCGAGGCGGGCCCGATCGCCCTTCTCGTTCGGACGCGCGTGGCGCGCCACGAAGTGGCCCGCGTCGGCCCTCGCGCAGCCGCGAAGGAGTCGGTGGTGACCAGGTCGAGGGACGCCACGCCGTGCTCGAGCTCTTGCGGGCTAAGCGGCGCACGGTGCAACGGATCCTCATCGGCGAGGCCCAAGACGCCTCGGACGTTCTCGACGCCATCGAGTTCGAGGCGCAGCGCCAAAGGGTCCCCGTGCACATGATCTCGATGGCTCGGCTCGATCGTGAGGCCAAGACCGAGGGCCACCAGGGGGTGATGGCCTTCGCGGGGGCGCTTCCCACCGTGTCGCTCGAAGAACTCCTCAGCGTGAAGCGAGCGTTTCTGCTGGTCTGTGACGGGGTCACGGACCCTCGCAACTTCGGTGCGATGTTGCGTAGCGCCGACGGCGCCGGGGTGAGCGGCGTGATCGTGCCGCGTCATCGCTCGGCTCGAATCTCGCCCAGCGTCACCAAGACCGCGGCCGGGGCCATTGAGTACCTCACCTTCTGTGACGTCGGGGGAGTGCCCACCACCATCGATCAACTCAATCGAGCGGGCGTTCTCACCGTTGGATTAGCCGAAGATTCCACCCGTTCGCTCTACGACGTCGATCTCGGCTCTAGTCCCGTTGCACTAGTGGTGGGTGGCGAAGAGAAGGGACTTTCTTCGCTGACTCGTAAACGGTGCGCGACCGTTGTGTCGATACCCCAGTTAGGTCGCATCAGTTCGTTGAACGCGGGGGTCGCGCTGTCCGTGGCGGCTTTCGAAGTTGCTCGACAACGACGCGCACAGAAATGGTAATCGTGAACTACACGAGTTGACCGTACACTGCAAGTGGAATTGAGCGAAATATTGCTCATCGTTCACTAAGCGGCGACACGTTGTGGTTATG
>Ga0307374_10011037_pt1 | contig 12945 bp, 9 predicted proteins | sample OX3MG_FD_202532 | JGI IMG/M metagenome (GOLD analysis project Ga0307374, IMG submission 202532) | Soil microbial communities from Risofladan, Vaasa, Finland - OX-3 | ecosystem: Environmental > Terrestrial > Soil > Coastal area > Acid sulfate soil | place: Finland: Risofladan, Vaasa | collected...
ATGATGTCGAGGGGCTTACCGAGCGATTGGGCCACCTCGAAAGCTACTGGCACCCCACCTCTGGGTAATCCCAGGACCACCACATCATCGTTCTCGATCTGGCGCCGTTCGAGCTCTGCGCCCAGCTGCCGGCCGGCATCGACTCGGTTACGGAACATGACGACCACCTCCTGGAGGACTCCTCCCAGCCTCTGCCGGTGTCAGGTGATGGGGCTAGGGCCAATGGTCCCAGATGAGCACCGGGAAAGGGACCTTCGACCCTGTTGAGGGGGTGGCCTCGGGGCCAAGATCGCTTTAGGAAGAATGGAATCCATCATAAAGGTCAAAGCGGGAGATCGCATCGTGATCGAAGGCCCCAGATTCAGTGAACCCGAACCCGATGGCGAAGTGACCGGCGTACTCGGCACTGCTTCCCGGGCTCTGACTCCACCGCTCAGCGGTACGAGCGGGCGAGTTGACGGAGGGGTGATATCGCGTTGAGCACTTCTATGCTGACTTCGCCCGATATCAGGAAATACTGCCAACCCGTCACCGGGGAGTACGGGGACTACGATTCGTTGCTCGACTGCATAGGCGATCGACGCTTCGTGTTGATTGGCGAGGCTTCGCACGGCACGCACGAGTTTTACCGGGAACGGGCTCGAATCACTCGACGCCTCATTGATGAGCGTGGCTTCACTGCCGTAGCGGTCGAAGCAGACTGGCCCGATGCCTACAGGGTCAACCGCTATGTCATGGGGCTGTCCGAGGATAGGGACGCCAATGTCGCGTTGTCCGATTTTCGACGATTTCCAGCATGGATGTGGCGAAACCGCGATGTTCTGGCGTTCATCGAATGGCTCCGAGCCCGCAACGACGCCCATGCCAATGCGGCCACCAAGGCCCGTTTCTACGGGCTGGACCTCTACAGCCTCCGGGCCTCGATGGAGGCTGTCGTGAGCTACCTCGACCGCGTCGATCCGCAAGAGGCGAATCGTGCACGCCAGCGATATTCATGCTTTGACCATGTCGGTGGTGAGGGACAAGCCTATGGTTATGCGCTGGCCCACTTGGGTACCATCCCTTGTCAAGACGAGGTGGTGACCCAGCTGGTCGAGCTGCGGCGAAAAGCCGACGCCTATCTCCGCCGTGACGGCTGGGTGGCCGACGACGAATTCTTCTTCGCCGAGCAGAACGCACTCTTGGTACGCGATGCCGAGGAGTACTACCAACAGATGTATCGGGCCGAGGTGTCATCGTGGAACCTACGGGACCGGCATATGGCGGGCACGCTCGAGGCACTCATTGCGCACCTCGACCGTCAGCATCCGCGTACCAAAGTCGTCATCTGGGCGCACAATTCGCACGTGGGCGACGCCCGGTCCACCGAGATGGGACAGCGGGGCGAGCTCAATGTGGGCCAGTTGGCACGTCAGCGCTACGGGATGGAGTCGTTCTTGGTCGGCTTCACCACATACGACGGTACGGTCACCGCGGCCAGCGAATGGGGCGCCCCCGCCCAACGAAAGCGAGTCCGAGCTGCCTCTGCTGAGAGTCACGAGGCGTACCTCCACCAAACCGGTGGCAAGAGTTTCTGGCTCGACACGGCGAATCCGGCTGTGCATAGCGCCCTCAGCATCCCGCGGCTCGAACGGGCCATCGGTGTGATCTACCGGCCGCAGACCGAACGTGGCAGTCACTACTTTCATGCGCGTCTGGGCGAGCAGTTCGATGCCGTGATCCACCTTGATCGCACCCGAGCTGTCGAGCCGCTCGAACGCACTTCCCTCTGGGATCAAGGGGAACCTCCGGAGACCTATCCGAGTGGCATCTGAAGTCATGCCATGGTTCCCCAACCAAAGTCGTCGGATCGGATCACACATGACGGCTTGGCTCCCACCCGAGTCCGAGGTCATCCTCGATATTGACTGAGGGGATCCGATCGAACAGCCCTAGCCGACCAATGTGATGTCGGCATTGTCTCGATAATCTTCCCGTGAGCGAGATACGAACAGATCGAACCACGCTGCCGGACGTCACTCCGGCGAACCCGGATGGTGCTGCGGTCGACTTCCCGGAGCGCCCCGGATCGTGAAAGGGTGGCAGGCGTGGAGGTGAGTTCCGGCGAGGCGGCAATCGAGACTCTGCCTGACGTAGGAACGTCGAGACCCGTCGGTGCGCATGTTGCGCCGGCGCGCCACCGCAAACGGGCCGTGTCGCGCAAGGCCGACCTGGTCGCGCTACCGGTGGTCGTGTTCCAGATCGTTGCGGTCATCGTGTTCTCCGTTATCACGATCATGCACTACCCCTTGTGGTCCCCGGTCGACGAGGGGGCTCATTTCGACAACATCGTCTACATCGCCGAACACGGTTCGTATCCCATCCTGGGTAAGGCACTTGCAAGCGAGCAGGAACTCGCCATTGGCAAAGGCGTGTATCCCAAGCGCACAACCGTGAACCCTCGTACCGATGGCCTTTCCGGGCTCTCGTACGAAGCCTTTCAGCCCCCGCTCTACTACTACCTGGCCACCCCGTTGTTCTTTGTCACGGGGAATTATCACTCCAAGGCCATCGTCCTGCGCTTCTTCGGCCTGTTTCTCCTCGCTGTGTCCATCGCGCTCTTTGCCCGTCTCAGTCGGCATGTGCTCAGGGAACGTTGGCTGCTGGGACTGGCGGGTGGGCTCGTGGTCTTCCTCATGCCGGGGATCATCGTCCGGATGGTCACGATCTCAAACCTGAATCTGGCGGTGCCGTTGTCCATCCTCACCGTTACCGAACTGTGGATCGCCTGGCAACGCCGGTCCTCACTGCGACTCCTGGGCTGCGGCTTTCTGGTGGGGTGCGGTGTGCTGACCGATCTTTACCTCGTCGAGTTGGTTCCCGTGCTGGCACTCGTGGTGATAGCGGTCCTCCGGCAGAACCGACGAACGCGAGACCTTCTCAATGCGATCTCAGCAGCCGTGATCGCCGGCCTGACCGTGCTCCCCTGGCTGATTTTCAACGAGATCAAGTATCACTCGCTGACCGCCAGCGCCATCGCCAAACGGGAGCAAGTATCGATCGTCAACCCGAACCACGTCCATGACACAATTGGTCAGATCCCTGGACTGACGGTGCAGAGCCTGTTCCAGCCGTTACTGCCCCAGGAGTGGGACGTCCGATTCATCGGCCATAGTCCGTGGGCATACCTGGCTTCAATTTTTCAGATCCTCCTCATTCCCGGAGCGGTGGTGTTGACGATCGCACTGGGCCGGCGCTTGGCCCTCACCGGATATTGGCTCCTGATCGTCCCCTGGGTGTGCAACCTCGGGGTCTGCTGGTATATCGATATAGGCCAGCAATGGGTGACGGGCTCGATGGTCGCTCGCTACACGTACCCCACACTGCCCTTCATCGGTCTCTTTATCGTGGCCGCGCTACTCGTCATCTTTCGTGCCGTACGCCCATTGGTGACCTCGATATGCGTATCGTCAGCCTTCCTGGTTGGTTTGTGGATTTTCTTGGTTCCGAACATCCACGCCACATGATCCATCTTCATCCCGCGGAGCGGTCGCGGGCACGGGATGTGTATTGCGATCCTATTACGGCGTAAGTGGTCCGTATAGCCTGACGGACCACGTCGCTTGTCGGGGTCAGATCAAGGAGTGCGACCTTGCCCTGGGGGATCAGAAGACGCAGTTTGGACATGGAGATGGGTGAGCACCATGGCGCGGGCCGGCGTCAGAGCGCGCCCAGCGATCTGTTGCAGCCCCCAGAACCCGCACCGATCGCGGAGCGTCTCGAGAGCGTCGCTCGAAACCACGGCTGGGCGTGGCCCATCGGACTGGCCGCGGTCGGAGTGATCGTCGCCACCGTTGTTGCCGCAGTTCGCCGACAACTCGATCTCAACACCTATCTCTTGGGGGGCCAACACGCCTTCAGTACCGATCTCTATCGCGTCGTCTATCCGCCCACTCACCTCGGTTTCACCTACCCCCCATTTGCCACGTTGTGGTTCGTACCATTCACGCACCTGCCCAGTCGTGTGGACCAAGTCCTTTTCACATGGTTGAGCCTGGCGGTGCTGTTCGCTTTGTTGGCCGTCTGCCTGCGAGTTACCTGTCCTCGCCTTGAGCGACGGACCGTGGCGTGGTGGGCGCTTCTCCTCTTGACTCCGGCCGGTCTGCTCGATCCGACTCGCGAAACCCTCGTCCTTGGTCAGATAAACATTCTCCTGGCAGCCGCGGTCACGGCGGACATGACGCTCATACGACCTCAGCGCAGAGGCGTCCTCGTGGGGTTGGCGGCAGCAATCAAGATGACGCCGATTCTCTTGATCCCGTACCTCGTGTTGACACGCCAGACGGGGGCTTGGCGGCGCGCGCTCGGGGCCTTCGTGGCCGCCGGCGCAATCGCCGCCGCCGCCTCGCCTGGGGCGTCATGGATCTACTGGACCCGTGACGCGTGGGGTCCCAATCGAGCGGGATGGCTCCCGTGGATCGGCAATCAGGGGGCCGTCGCAATCGTCGAGCGCCTCTTTCACCACACGCTCTCCACCGTTCCACTGTTCGCACTTTGTGCCGGGATCGTCGGGGTTGGCCTCTATCTCGCCGTGAAGCTCTACCAGCCGTCTTTGCCGATGCTCGGCTTTCTTGTGATGGAAGTCACCGAATCGCTGGCCTCTCCCGTTTCATGGGCACATCACATGATCTGGGTGATCCCTCTGATCGCCTGGCTGGTGTTGGCCGTCGATCGACCGAAGCATGGTGCGTGGTGGGCGGTCGCCGTGAGCGCCGTCTTCTTCGCGGCGCCGATCTGGTGGGTACCGCACGGTCCCCACGTGAAGTACGCCGGGCACGGATGGTCCATGCTTCTGGCGGGCTCATTCTTCATCGTCCTGGTCGCGATCCTGGTCGCATCGTCGGTGCGCGTTGCTGCCCGCCGGGGGGCAGCCGGTCGGTTTCTTCAATCCGGCTGATCCGTGACACCTCCGGACCCGGTTACCGGAGGGGCTGGGCCACTCTGGGCCCGGATGCTGCACCCGATCGCCGGCATCTGGCAAGCACCGCTGAGCCTCGAAGCTTTGCAATGGCCGGTGGGTGTCGCCGGCGCCGGGGGGGATGGGTGGTGTAATAGGGGGTGGCACAGCGACTGCCTCTGCAACGAGCCCCTCTCGGAGGAGTATTGCGCTCATGACGTCACCGCACAGCGAGCTCCTGGCCCGACACAAGGCGGTCATGCCCAAATGGCTGACGCTCTACTACGACGAGCCGCTCGAACTGGTGAGCGGGCAGGGTCGTCACGTCTTCGACGGAGAGGGCAATCGCTACCTCGACTTCTTTGGCGGCATTTTGACCACCAGCGCCGGTTACAACGTGCCCGAAGTGGTCGATGCCATTCGAGAGCAGGCGGGGCGCATGCTCCACTCCTCCACGCTGTACCTGATCCGTCCGATGGTCGAGCTGGCCGAGAGGATCGCTCGACTTTCGACCATTCCCGACGCCAAGGTCTTCTTCGTCAACTCGGGGACCGAAGCAGTCGAGACGGCCCTGCTCCTCTCGTGTACGGCCCGTGCCTCGAACCAGGTGCTGGCGGTGCGGCACAGCTACCACGGTCGATCGTTCGCGGCGCTGTCGGTCACTGGAAACAGGGCCTGGTCGGCGTCGAGCCTGAGTCCTCTGGCGGTCAGCTACGTGCAGAGCGGCTACCGCCTCAGAAGTCCGTTTGGTCCGTTGGCGGACGAGGACCTCACGCGGGCATGTGTGCGCGACCTGCGCGAGGTGATCGAGACCACCACGGCCGGCGATGTGGCGTGCCTGATCGCCGAGCCGATCCAGGGCGTCGGGGGCTTTGTCGTGCCGCCCGACAGATTTTTCGGAGCCATGAAAGAGGTGCTCGACGAATACGGCATCCTCTTCGTCTCAGATGAGGTGCAGACGGGCTGGGGACGCACAGGCGAGCACTTTTGGGGATTCCAAGCGCACGACCTCGTGCCGGATCTGGTGACCTTCGCCAAGGGCTTGGGGAACGGACTTGCCATGGGTGGGGTGGTCGGGCGCGGCGATCTCATTGATTCGGTAGAAGCCAACTCCATATCTACATTCGGCGGCAATCCGTTGGCCTCCGCTGGTGCGCTGGCCAACCTCGAGTATCTGCTGAGCCATGACCTCCAGGGAAACGCCCTCAAGGTGGGCAGCTTCCTCCTCCACGAGCTCGAAGCCCGCATAGGGCACCTCGGCGTGGTGGCTGATGTCCGGGGTAAAGGACTCATGATCGGCATAGAGCTGGTCGAGCCGGGAGGAATTATTCCAAGTCGGGCCCGGGCGAAAGAGGTTCTCGAAATGTGCCGCCACCAGGGATTGCTCGTCGGTCAAGGGGGACTCTACGGTAACGTGCTGCGGATCGCTCCGCCCATGAGCGTGACCCTCAATGAGGCGAGGGACGCAGTGGGGATCCTGACCGACGCCTTGGAATCGGTTGAACGGGCGGCCCCCTAAGCAAAGGGGCTTCCTCGCCGCCCGTCACATTGTCCCGGGCTTCGCACGTCGTCTGGCTCGTCGGCTGACTCTTCGTATCCCCAGCCCGCCGGCCACGACGAGTATCCCGGCTACGGTCGCCCAGGTAGGCCACGTGGATTGTCCATTGGGGTGACCGGGGTTACCCAGATCGGCGGTGAACGCCTTGAGGCTTTCGGGGAACTTCCCGTCGGTGATGGCATCCACCTGACCAGGAACGTCAAAGTTGAAGTAGCTCTCGTACACCACATCGTTGGCGGGGGCCTTCATCCAGTCGAGGAACTTGTTGATGTACACCGGGTCGTCGCCCAGACCTGCACCACTGCTGGTCAAGGCGACACCCCACTCCGGGATGGCCAAGGGCTTTCCCTCGGTGGCAGCGAACTTCTGCGCCAATTTCAGGTCAGGGAGAGTGGTCCCGCGCCACGCCTGGTATCCGGTTCGCGGCGTGATCGTGGACTCGTCGTAGGCATCGAGCCCGATGTAGTCGACGTACGCGTTACCAGGGTAGGCGGCCGTCACGTCGTACGGCGCGTCATTGAAGGCAGCGGCATCCGGGTTCCATACAAACTTGAAGCGCTCACCCGCTACTGACTTCATCGACGTGACGATCCGCCTGAAGTACGTGGCGTAGCTGGCCTCGGCACCCGGTGTCGTCGCGCTCCATGCGAAGATGCCACCATCAAACTCCCATCCAAGTCGCAGGATGGCGTTCTCTTCGTGGGCGGCCACCAATGTTCTGGCCAGCGTGACGAAGTGACTGTCGTATGCACCCGAGGCTCCGGCCGCCAGCGTCCCCAGGGCTACCCCGGCGCTGTTCTTCGGGATCATGGGCACACCGAGTGACAGGGTGTATTTCGAGCCGGTCCAGCCGCCGGCGAACATCCAATCGAGGCTGCCGTGTGATCCGTCTATGGCGGCCCAACCGCTGCTCGAAGGAAGAAAATCGGTGGCAATAACGGGTGATGTGCTCGTTGCCGTGCGAAACGAAGCCACCCCGGCAGGATCGGCCGCTCCGACGTAGACGCCTTCTTGCAATGGACTCACCGAGATGGCGTTGGCATCGCCCACCCCGAGGCTTGCCGCGACGATGAACCCAGAGGTGCCGGCGATGAGGAGGCTCACGTGCCCCATTCTTCGCTTCAGCTTCTTTAGGTGGGGAACTGGCCGCATCGTTTCCTCAGTGTCAGAGAGTGGCAGAGCGAAGGGAGGGCTACGTGGCCGCCTGGTCTGTCGACCAATTTAGAGGCGCAAGTACCTGAGAACTCCTCACGCGGTCAGCTGGGCGGACACGTGCCTGTTGGCCCACCTGGGCTGAGGGGACGTGTCACCCGACAGTGATTCCCACGCCCCAAACTTCGTCCCCGCCCAGGAAGATCTTGAGGCCGCGCGTTGAACCTCAGGGCCGGTTTGTCGCCCGGTGGGGCTCGGAGATCGTCAAAATCTAGCGTCACCAGGGACTTTCTGGTTGGAAGGAGGCATTCCGTCAGAGCAACGTGTTGCGAATCGCCCCGCCAATGACCATCCGACCAGATACAGCGACTGACACCCCCTGGATCCTGACCGGCACGCCGGCGCAGTCGAACGGATCGACACCTAAAAGGAGGCAGAATGGGATGGTCGAAACCCGCGACCTACGGAGCCAGGGGAGTCATGAATCAGATCACACATTGGATTGACGGCAAGCCATGGGTGGGCGACGCCGAGCGGCGGGGGAAGGTCTTCGATCCGTCCACGGGCCGCCAGACCGGCGAGGTCGACTTCGCCACACTCGGCGAAGTGGACGCTGCTGTGGCGGCCGCTCGCCGGGCGTTCGACGGGTGGCGGGCCACGTCCCTTTCGAAGCGGACGACGGCACTGTTCTCACTACGGGCGCTGCTGGCGAGCCACGTTGACGAGCTGGCCACTTTGGTGACAGCGGAGCACGGAAAGGTCCATGCCGACGCTGCTGGCGAGGTCGCACGAGGGCTCGAGGTCGTCGAGTTCGCCTGCGGCATCACGCAACTCCTCAAAGGGGAATTCACCGAAGGCGCCTCCACCGGTATCAACGTGCACTCGCTGCGTCAGCCCCTGGGGGTCGTGGCAGGCATCACGCCGTTCAATTTCCCGGCCATGGTCCCGTTGTGGATGTTTCCCCTGGCGATTGCCTGTGGGAACACGTTTGTGCTCAAGCCGTCCGAGAAAGACCCTTCCGCTTCTGTGTTCTTGGCTGAATTGGTGGCGGAAGCGGGCTTTCCCGAAGGCGTGTTCAACGTGCTACAGGGCGACAAGGTGGCAGTGGACGGGATCCTGGCCCACCCCGATATTGCGGCGGTGAGCTTCGTGGGCTCGACTCCCGTGGCCCGCTACATCTATGAGACAGCGGCACAGGCCGGCAAGCGGGTCCAGGCCCTCGGTGGGGCCAAGAACCATATGGTCGTGCTTCCCGATGCCGACATGACGGAGGCGGCTGAGGCGGCCGTGAGCGCCGGGTACGGCTCGGCTGGCGAGCGCTGCATGGCGGCGTCTGTACTCGTCGCCGTAGGAGGGTGCGGAGACCAGTTGGTGGAGGGAATCCGCCGACGAGTCGAGGGGTTGTCCGTGGGTCCCGGCACGGACCCTGCCTCCGAGATGGGCCCTCTCATCACGTTGGAGCACCGGGATCGGGTCGCGTCCTACCTCGATATCGGGCAGGCCGAAGGGGCACACATCGCTATCGACGGGCGTCAACACCACACCAACGGCGAAGAAGGCGGCTACTGGTTGGGCCCCAGCCTCGTAGACGATGTCACCCCGGGTATGCAGGTCTATCGGGATGAGATCTTCGGTCCGGTGTTGTCCGTCGTGCGGGTGGAGACCCTGGACGACGCCCTGCAACTGATCAGGACCAATGGCTACGGGAACGGTGCGGCAATCTTCACCGGCAACGGCGGGGCGGCACAACGTTTCGAGACCGAGGTGGAAGCGGGCATGGTCGGCATCAATGTCGCCATCCCGGTCCCTGTTGCTTACTATTCCTTCGGAGGCTGGCAGGGTTCGCTCTTTGGGGATCTGCACGTGTACGGGCCTGACGGCGTCCGCTTCTATACGCGGGGCAAGGCGGTCACCAGTCGTTGGAGCCGCATCGGCGAGCATCACGCCACACTGGCTTTCCCCAATGCGGCAGCCAGTGAAGCCACCTAGGTAAAAGGCCGTGGCGGTTTGATCGGCTCGGCGTCACCCTGGCGCCGGGTACGACCGCGAGGCGTGGTTCGAGATTTCGGCCAATGGCCGGAAAACTCGGCGAAAACTACGTCCGCTGCAATGGTCGGTCGCCTGGGTTTGGGATGCGTTGCGAGCCGGTGGCAGCTTGGTTGGAAATGGCTCTCGGACCTCCTATTTGACCGGGTCGCCGGTATGCTGGAAACGCCGTCCATGGGGATGTGGCGGCGCGAAAAGCGGGATATACGACCGCTTGCGATCGAGGAGTGTGCGGAGATGACGTCAATGAGCGCCGGGACGGCGATCCGAGTGGGTGCCGATGTTGCCGCTGTGCACCAGGTCGCCGACAGCCTCGCTCGGTTTGGAGATCGTTATCTCCGACGGGTGTACACAGAGCACGAGATCGCCTGTTGTGCAGGTACGCCCTCGGTCGTGGGCCCCGGGTTGGCGGCCCGTTTCGCGGCAAAGGAAGCGGCGATAAAGGTTCTACGGCCCTCCACTTACCAACCCGATTGGCGGTCCATCGAGGTGCGCCGTAGTCCCGAGGGCTGGTGCAGCATGTCGCTGTCCGGTCACGCCGCCAAACTGGCGGACGAAGCAGGCATTGCCGAGATGGAAGTGAGCCTCACCCACGACGAGGACGTCGCCGCTGCGGTCGTGGTGGCGTTATGCCACTCGCAGAGTGAACACAACAATGAATCGGGCGCACATCTGCGCGATCTCCTCTTGAACGGAGCCCTCTAGTGGACGAGAAAATTCGCAGCATCTTGGCCGAGCATGGCCGCTTCCCTATCGACGTGTCGACTCTCGACGAGAACGATGACTTGTTCCGGGCGGGTATGACATCGCATGCAAGCGTCAATGTGATGCTCGCGCTGGAGGACGAGTTCGACGTCGAGTTCCCCGAGAGCATGTTACGCAAGAGCACCTTCGAGTCGGTCGACGCCATACGGGCGGCGCTCCGCGAGCTCGTAAGCGTCTCGTAGAGGGGCGCCAGACGTCTCTCTCGTGCCGTCTCTCTCGTGCCCGCCGTTCACCTGCAACTCCAGGGGCCGACGGCGATTGCGTCAGGAGTGTCACCGCGCCATGCTGTTGGAAGGATGAGGACTGACTGTGACCGGGCCGGATAGCGTCGAGGTTCAACAGGGCTCCTCCACGGGGCCGGCGCCCGAGCCCGACCGCAAATTGTTCCGTGACGAGCTGGTGGCCGCTGGTCTCCTCGTGCTCACGGGCACCGATGGCATCTATGGACGGTCGGCTGTGTACGAGGACATCGCGGCGGCCGTCGACGGGCTCGCCGTGCACACGGCAGCTTCCGAGGGAACGGTCTCGTATCGCTTTCCTCCGGTGATGCCTCGCGCCGTGCTCGAGGAGACGGGCTATCTTTCCTCGTTTCCCGACATGATCGGCGCCGTCTCGACGTTCAAGGGTGACAATCGCGCCCATATGAAGCTCCTTGACCTGGTGGAGTCGGGAGGCGAGTGGACGACCATGCTCGAACCCGCCGCAGTGACCCTCTGCCCTGCGGTGTGCCATCCGTTGTACCCGACTCTGGCTGGCATCATGCCGGATGGTGGTGGACGGTTCGACGTCTACGGTTGGTGCTTCCGGCACGAGCCCAGCGTGGATCCGGCGCGCATGCAGGCTTTCCGCCAGCATGATCTCGTCTACGTAGGTGATGCCGCGAGCGCGCGTGAGTTTCGCAACCGTTGGCTCCAACTCGGTCTTGAGGTGCTGGGTTCACTCGGGTTAGCCGTCGAACCCGTCGTGGCCAACGATCCGTTCTTTGGGAGGGCAGGACGGATTCTGGCCAATAACCAGGTCGAAGAGACGCTCAAGTACGAAATTGTGAGCCCCATTCATTCTTCCGAGTATCCGACGGCGATCGCGTCAGCCAACTGCCACCTCGATCACTTCGGTCAGCCCTTTGGAATCGAAACAGTCTCCGGGGAGGTGGCGCATTCTTGCTGCTTCGGGTTTGGCGTAGACCGGATCACGCTGGCATTGTTGCGGACCCATGGCTTCGCTCCGGCGAACTGGCCGGCAGCCACGCGCCAATGCCTCTGGCCCTGACGCCGCCCGCCCCTTCAGCGTTCAGATCTGGCGTCACGGCGTGCCGCACCCTCCCGAACCAACGGCAGGAGGCGCTTGCCGAAGTCGATCGCGTCGGCGAGGGGATCGAATCCCTTGAGGAGCAGTGTTGTGATGCCGAGGTCGTAGTAACGGAGCATTGCCTCTGCCACTTGCTCAGGCGTGCCGACGAGGGCCGTCGAGTTGCCGGCGGCGCCCGTCAGGTTCGCCACTTTCATCCAGAGCCTCTCGTCGTAGACATCTTGGTCGGCCGACATCGCTATGAGGCGCTTGCGACCGACTGACGTAGTTGCTCCCGTATCGCGGTCGACGGAAAACGTGGCGTTACGGTCTCCTCCGAGTCCCTCGTAGCTGTCCTTGTGTCCCGCCATTCGCTGTTTGGCCAGCTCAATCCGCTCCGCTGTCTTCTCGGCGATCCACTCCGCCTTCTCCCATGCCTCGGTTTCCGTCTCCGCAATGATGGGACGCAGCGAGATGCTGTACCGAAGGGTCCGGCCGTGCTTGGCAGCCGCCTTTCCAATGTCCTCCATGCGGGCGGCCACGGCCGCTCGTGGCTCGCCCCAAAAGGCGTACACGTCGGCTTGAGCCGCTCCGACCGCGATGGCCGGAGGAGAGGCTCCGGCGAAGTAGAGGGGAATGCCTCCGGGAGTCACCGGTTTCACCGAGCTGAATGCACCCTCGTAGCGGAAGAACTCGCCCTCGAAGTCGAAGGGGGTGTCCTCGGACCAGATGCGGCGAGCGATCGCCATCACTTCTTCGGTTCGCCGATACCGGGCGTCGTGAGGCACGAAATCGCCCTCTCGACGTTGGTCCGCCTCGTCACCACCCGTGATGAAGTGGATGGCGATCCTCCCACCCCCGGTCAGGTGATCGAGCGTGGCCGCCATCCGGGCCAGCACCACCGGTTGGACGAAGCCAGGTCGGTGGGCCACCAGCACTTTCAGCTTCTTGGTGCTGTGCAGGACCGTCGCGGCGACGGCCCAGCCCTCGGGTGCGACGGCACCGTAGCCCACCAGAACTCGATCGAAGCCCCCTTCGTCGTGGGCCCGCGAGATATCCACCAGGTAGTCCGGATCGATGACCGGACCATCCATCCAATCGACGACGGGACCGTCAACCAGCGGCCCCTTTATCTCTGAGGCGTCCCTTGTTCCCACCATACCGATGATCTCGACTGACATCCCTGTTGAGCCCTCCGTCC
>Ga0307374_10011038_pt1 | contig 12944 bp, 14 predicted proteins | sample OX3MG_FD_202532 | JGI IMG/M metagenome (GOLD analysis project Ga0307374, IMG submission 202532) | Soil microbial communities from Risofladan, Vaasa, Finland - OX-3 | ecosystem: Environmental > Terrestrial > Soil > Coastal area > Acid sulfate soil | place: Finland: Risofladan, Vaasa | collected...
TCGGGTCCGGCGTAGATCGCGATCCGCGACTTGCGCGGGGTGAAGTCATGCCCCTCGAGCGTGAAGTCCTGGTCGGCCATGAGTGGTGCCAGGAAGCGGGTCCAGAGCTCCCGTTCGCCGAGGTTGAACTCACGAACGACGCTGATGCCCATGCGCATCTCGACGTGGAACACGTCGCGGAGCCTAATGCGTCCGGCGCTCGTTAGACGGGCGCGGTCGCGCAGGTGTCAGACGGGCGCGGCTTCGGTGGCCTCGGCCGCCTCAGCCAGCAGATCGTCGGCGACCCCGCGCACGTCGGCGTTGAGATGGCCGCAGAGCACGTCGCGCAGGATCGCCCGCAGGTTCTCGGCGAGCTCTTCGACCAGCGCGTCGACGCCGGTCGAACCGGGCGCGAGGCCGGTGATCACGGCACGCTCGAGCGAGATCGCATGCGCGGTGCGCTCGGCGAGCTCGGCCCGATCGTCGGGCGCGGCACAGATCACGGAGAGCCGTTGCGCCAGGCGGCCACTCGCCGGACCCTCGGGCTCGAGTAGCGCCCGCAGCGCCAGCAGATAGTCGGTCAGCGCCTCAAAGGGCGCGATGCGCTCGCAGCCCATCTCGAAACGTGCCAGCGCCCACGCCACCTCGCCCGCACCGGAGTTGTCGGGCCCACGGCCGCCGCCGGATGGGTGGGCTCCGATCCGGCGGCCGATCAGGTTGCAGAAACCGCGCATCTCATCCTCGCTGGCGCGAGGGACGAGCGTCAATAGCCGCGGGCGGCCGCTCGAACCGAGTGGGATCGGTGACCAGGCGCCGTCGTCGATCCGCGAGTAACCGATCGGACCGATCGCGTATCCGCCCCGCTCGAACAGGCGCAACGCCGTGAGGACACGCCGGAAGCGCATGCGGGCGAACGACACCGAGGGGTGCTGGAGACGATCGTGGGCCACCCGCAGAACAAGCAGCAGCGGCGGCTGCTCCACCGTGGTGAATTCGTCGGGAGCGCCGGCCAAGGCTGACGGGCGCACGATCGAGAGCCCCTCGCCGAGGGCGAGCTCGGTCGTATCGGGATCAAGGTCGATACCGAGCAGCGCCGCGATCACCTCCGTCACGCAGCGCCCCTGGTAGATCGTGCGCTCGAGCTCCTCGTACGCGACCTCGAACCGTGCCGGGTCGAATTCGAACTCGCTGCGCTCGGCGAAGACGCGCGCGAGGAAGTCGCGCAGGACCTTGTCGGCCAGTTCGCGGGGCTCCTCAGGCAGGTTGGCCTCGCCGCGAGCCCGTAGGTAGAGCTCGAGACCGCCGACACCCTCTAGTGCTCGCGCCACCGGCGCGTAAGTCGGCAACGCGACCAGCAGCCCGAGGCGGGCGCGGATGAAGTCGCCCGTCAGCGGGCGGTAGCAGTAGAGCGGTATCCGCCCGGAGCGGCGCGGGTCGCTCTGTACGACCTCGAACGGGATCTCCTCGCCGTCCGAGGCAGCGAGGTTGAGGCGCATGCCTGCTTCGGTCGTGAACGCTTCGAGCAGTCCATGCAGCGTCAGATTTCTCACGCCGAGCGATTTCGGCAGAACGCTGTCAGATCCTCCGAATGAGATGCCGCTTGCGGTGGCGCGGGTCTGGTTCAGACGCGGCGGGTCGCTGGCTCGGGCGCGGCGGCCGGGCGCCTGGCTCGGACTGCGGCGTGCCTGCTCAGACCGCAGCGAGCGCGATGTCGACTGCGGCGTCGCAGCCTTCGCTCAACCACTGCAGCCCGTACGCGCGCATGTCGTCGATCAGCGGGACGAGTGCGCGCCCCTTCTCGGTGAGCGCGTATTCGACGCGCGGTGGCACCTCGGGGAACATGCTGCGGACGATGATGCCCTCCTCCTCGAGCGCGCGCAGCCGAAGTGACAGCGTGCGCGGGCTGATGCCCTCCAGTGCCCGTTCCAGCTCACAGAAGCGCGACTGCCCGTCAGCCATCTCCTTGATCAGCAGCAGCGTCCACTTGCCACAGACGACCTCGGCGGTACGGCATACGGGACAGGTGTCTGGCGAGGACATTCTGAAAAGTCAGTCTAGCGTGACACTTCACTGGATGAAGCGGCATCGTGCACGGCTTTTGCCGCAGGCGACCAACCAAATGCCGGCGCGATGTGACTCGCGATCGTCGCGAGCATCGTCGCGCAGTACTCGACCCCGAGCTGGTTGGGGACCGTGAGCAGCACCGTGTCGGCCATCTGCACGGCCGGATCCTTGGCGAGCTCCTGCGCGATCACGTCCGGCTCCCCTGTGTAGCCGCGCCCGAAGCGCGCGATCGTCCCCTCGAGCCTGCCGAGCTGGTCACTGCCGTCAGCGTTGCGCCCGCCGAAGTACAGGCGGTCCTCGTCGGTGACGATCGGCAGCACGCTGCGGCTGACCGAGACTCGCGGCTCGCGCTCCCAGCCGGCGGCGATCCAGGCGTCGCGGAAGGTGTCGATCTGCTCGGCCTGGAGCTCGCCGAACGGCACGCCGGTGTCCTCTGAGAGCAACGTCGAGCTCTGCAGGTTCATGCCCTGAGCGGCCGCCCACCGCGCCGTCTCACGTGTGCCCGAGCCCCACCAGATGCGGTCGGCCAGGCCAGGCGACTGAGGCTCGATCGGGAGCATGAAGCTGCCGCCCGTGTGCGCCGGATCCGACTCGGCGACCCCACGCCCGGCGATCGCCGCACGGAAGTAGGCGGTCTTGGCGCGCGCGGCATCGGCGTCGGTCTCGCCCTCGGGCGGCACGTAACCGAAGGCGTGCGCGCCGTTCAGCGCCGGCTCGGGCGAGCCCCGGCTCAGCCCGAGCTGCAGGCGTTCACCGGCGATCAGGTCGGCGGCCGCCGCCTCCTCCGCCATGTAAAGAGGGTTCTCGTACCGCATGTCGATCACGGCGGTCCCGATCTCGATCCGGTCGGTGCGAGCCCCGATCGCCGCCAGCAGCGGGAACGGGGACGCCAGCTGCCGCGCGAAGTGGTGTACGCGCACGAATGCGCCGTCGATCCCGATCCGCTCGGCGGCCTGCGCCAGCTCGATCGTCTGGTTGAGCGCCTCAGCCGCGGTTCGCGTCCGTGAGCCCGGCGCGTCCTGCCAGTGGCCGAAGCTCAGAAACCCGATGCGCTTGTCCATCCGGTCGATGCTAAAGCGCCCGCTCGGCTGGCTGCAGAGCGATCCTGCGGCACCGGCCAGACCCCACAGTGCAACTGACCGGTGATGTTTGGGGAAAAAGCGGTCTCCCAGACCGGTTTTCCCCCCACGCTCGGGTGCGGCGTGAGGTTTGGGGGTTTGAGGGCGCCCAGCAACGTCCCGGCGAGCACAATCGATGAGTCGCCCGCGGACCTTGTGCTCGCGGGCTGCTCAATCGCCCCACCGGCACAAGCCCCGCGGTTAGGCGGCGAGGTTTGCCAGCGGGGCGGTTGATCAGGCGGAGCGGTTGATCAGGCGGAGCGGTTGATCAGGCGGGGCGGTTGATCAGGCGGGGCGGTTGATCAGGCTACGTCGCGCAGCTTCTGAGCTTCCGCCAGCGACTGCAGCTTCTTCAGCGACTGGTTCTCGATCTGGCGGATGCGCTCACGCGTGACGTTGAAGGTGCGACCGACCTCGTCGAGCGTACGCGGATGCTCGCCGCCGAGCCCGTAGCGCAGCTCGAGCACGCGACGCTCGCGGTAGCTCAGATTCTCCAGAGCCTCGCGCAGCGCCTCCTTCGTGAGGATCTCGGCGGCACGCTCGTACGGCGACTCGGCGCGCTCGTCGGCGATGAACTGGCCGAACTCGGACTCCTCCTCGTCGCCGACCGGCTTCTCGAGCGAGACCGGCGCCTGTGCCGAGCGCTTGATCGACTCGACCTCCTCAGGCTCGATGCCGGTGACCTCGGCGATCTCCTCGGCGGTCGGCTCGCGACCGAGCTCGGTCACGAGCTTGCGCTCGGCACGACCGATCTTGTTGAGCTTCTCGACGACGTGAACCGGGATGCGGATCGTGCGTGCCTTATCGGCCAGCGCGCGAGCGATCGCCTGTCGAATCCACCAGGTCGCATACGTCGAGAACTTGAAGCCCTTGCGGTAGTCGAACTTCTCGGCGGCGCGCACCAGGCCGAGCGTGCCCTCCTGGATCAGGTCGAGGAAGGGAAGCCCCTGGTTGCGGTAGTTCTTCGCGATTGAGACGACGAGTCGCAAGTTCGACTCCACCATCTTCTGCTTGGCGTCGAGGTCGCCGCGCTCGATGCGCTTGGCTAGATCGACCTCCTCCTGGGCGGTCAGCAGGCGCACCTTGCCGATGTCCTTGAGGAACAGCTGCAGCGAGTCCGTCGTGATGTCCGGCTTGAGGTCCAGAGCCGTCTTGGCCTTGCGGCGTCCGCGCTTGTCGGGCGCACGCTCGACCTCGGCCTCCGCCATCGCCGGGTCAACCTCTTCCACCAACTCGATTTCGGCGCGCTCCAAGAAGCCGTGCAGCTCCTCGACGTCCGTCTCGTCGAGGTCCAACTCGGCGATAGCGCCGTTGACCTCGGCAAATGTGAGCACGCCGACCTGCTGGCCCCGGTGCACGAGGGCCTTGACCTCTTCCAGTTCCTGCAGTTCCGCTACTGACATCTGGTTCCGTTTCCGTCGTGTTCACAGCGCACCGGCCTGCCCGGAACGCTTGAAAAGCGGCCGCGGGGCCCGCGGAGTCCGCACGCCACCCACTCAAACATAGGTCCTGAGTCTATCTCGCCCGTACCCGCGCTTGTAACTACTACGCACTAACGGACAGAACGTTTCAGATCCTTAGCGAGATCGAGACTTCTAGACACCAAATTGACGCTCGTTGGAAATATTGCACGCGTGCTGCCGGGCGTACGCGACCAGACGGCTGAGCGTGACGTGACCCGCTTTGAGGCGACTCCGTCCGCGCTTGCCATGATTCATGCGATGAACGAAGCGGAAGAGCCCTCCGTCCTCGGCGCACTCCCCCATTCGCGTCCACACCGTCGCAGCGCCAAGCGGGAGACGCGTCCGGTCAGTCCGGGAGGCGCCGTCATGAAGCCCGCCGCCAAGAGGACCACCGCCACGGTGTCCGCCGCCAAGAGGACCACCACCACGGTGTCCGCCGCAGCCGAGCCCGCGGCCGAGCCCGCGCCTGAGACCGCGGCCGAGACCGCGACCGCGACCGAGCCTGCTCCCCCGCTCGGGGAGAGCGAGGACCCGGGCACGGGCGGCACGGGCGGCGTGGGCGCCGCGGAGCTGGTGACCACGGTCGTGCAGGCGGCGGCCGAACTGGCGGAAATCGGTCTGACCGCCGGCGCTCGCGCGCTCCGGATTGCGGTGTCGCGACTTCCGCGTCCGTAATACCCATATACTGCTGCCCGTCATAGCCGAACGACCGTCCGTCCGCGGACAGTCGACGGGGGAACCAATGCGACGCCTTGCCGGGTGTCGCGGGGGCGAATCCGATCACCGCGATCGGTAGCGCAATGCGCGAGCCCGTCAGCTCACCTCGTAGGCACCAACTGCCGCCGTTGAATTTCAGACACCCCATGGGCCCCGGAGCCACTTCACGTCATACGCGTCGCCTGCTCGCACTCGCGCTCGCCCCGCTTGCCTGCGCGCTCGGAGTGCTGGTCGCGCTGGCTGCAACGCTCCCCGCCACGGCGCTGGCGCGTAGCCCGAGGACCGGCAACGGCGGCGGCGGCATCGGCGTGACCGGTGGCGCCGGCGCTCCTGTGAGCCCGACCGGCAGCTCGACGGGCGCCGGCTCCTCACGCGCTGACGTCGTGAAGCTCAGCGGCGTCGTCAACACCCGCGGTGATGGGATCACGCTCACCGTCGCCGCCTCGGGAATTGCGCATCATCCGCTCACGCTCACGGGCTCCGCGCCGTCCAGCGACGCCGGCGGCACGGTGGAGATCGAGGCGAGGCCGAAGCACGCCAAGTGGACCCGCGTCGCGACCGGCGTGATCGGATCGGGTGGTGCCTTCTCGGCGGCGTGGGCTCCTGCCGCCAGCGCACAGGTTGCGATCCGCGCTGTCCTCGCGCCGGGCCTCGGTGACCCGCTCGTCCGGTCGCAGACGGCGAGTGGCAGCGGCCTGCCCGGCGGCGCATCGCCGGCCACCACACCGACTGTGTTCACCACGTCGGCGGTGATGATCCCAATCTTCAGGAGCGCGATCGCGACGATCTACGGGCCCGGTCTCTGGGGCCACCGGACGGCCTGCGGGCAGCGGCTGCAGAAGACGACGCTTGGCGTTGCCAGCCGCACGCTCAAGTGCGGCACGAAGGTCGCCGTGGACTTCAGGGGCCGCGAGCTTACCGTGCCAGTGATCGACCGCGGGCCCTTCGGCGGCAGGGCCAGCTGGGATCTGACGCTGGCGACCGCGGACGCACTCGGCGTGAAGGAGACGTCGACCGTCGGAACGCTCGCACCGGCACCGGCATCGCTCGTTGCCGCGCCTGCCTAGACCGCGCCCGTATCGCTCCTCGCTTCGCACGCCTGAAGCGCCGCTCGGATCGGCCGATCGGGGCGCGCAGTGGCGCCCCACCTCGGGCACAATCCAGCCATGACAGCTGCCTCGGCGACCATCGCGGCGTTCCTTGCGTGGCTGCTGTTTCGCGACCACCGCCGCCGGCGACTGCCGGGCCGGACCTGGATCGTCTCGCCGCGCCGCTCCACCCAGGTCGCACCCGACGGCGCCGTGCGCTCGATCCAATCCGCGCGGCTGGAGCTCCCGCGAGCCGAGCTCGACCGGCTGTGGACACCGGCGCAACTCGAAAACCTCGGTCGCACCTATTGGTTGTTCCTGACGCGCGTGACGCTCGGCGTGATCCGTGTCGTCTACAGCCACGACGAACGCGCCGTCGTGCTGCTCACCAGACCGCTCACGCTGTTGCGCTTCGAGCCGCCGCAGTACACGCTGGAGCCCGACCACGGGCGCATCAGCTGGGCGATCCGCGATGGCCTGCTCGTCTCGCGCGCCGGCCGCGGCTCGGGCTTCCTGTCGGTCGCGGTCCGGCGCGACCCAACCGGTGCGCGCGACCTGGCCACGCTCGGGATCGAGGTCGAGGTCGCGAACTTCTATCCCGCCATCGCCTCACGCCTCGGCAAGGCCGTGTACGAGGCCACGCAGGCGTTCATGCACGTGCTGGTCACACACGCCTTCCTGCGCTCGCTGGCGACGCTCGAGCTCGACGAGTCGCCTGTGCGCCGCTTCCCGCACCGGCACTGATCGCACAGCCTCCGCTCAGAGATCAGAGATCAGAGGTCGAAGAGCTCCGCGTTGAGCGCCCGGAGCTTGGCGCGGTCGTGGGTGGCAGCGATCCGCCGCACCGTGCCCGATCGCGTGCGCATCACCAGCGACTCGGTGGTGGCGCGGCCGCCCTTGGTGTAGCGGACGCCCTGCAGCACGTCGCCGTCGGTCACGCCCGTGGCGGAGAAGAACACGTGCTCCCCCTTGACCAGGTCGTCGGTCTTGAGCACGCGGTCGAGCTCGTAGCCGGCATCGAGCGCGCGCTGGCGCTCCTCGTCGTCGCGCGGTGACAGCCGTCCGAGTATCTCGCCGCCGAGGCATTTGATCGCCGCCGCCGAGATCACGCCCTCCGGGGTGCCGCCAATCCCCCACAGAAGGTCTACGGGCGAGTTGTCGGACACGGCCAGCAGCGACGCTGAAACGTCCCCGTCGATGATCAGCCGCACGCGCGCGCCCGCGTCCCTCACCGCCACCATCTGCTCGTGGTGCCGGGGCCTGTCGAGCATCACGACCATGACGTCGCGGATGTCGATGGCGCGGCGCTGGGCGACCAGCTTGAGCGTCTCGGGCAGCGGCCGCTCGAGGTCAAGCAGGTCGGCGATGTCGGGGCCGCCCGCCAGCTTCTCCATGTAGACGCACGGGCCGGGGTCGAACATCGCGCCACGCTCGGCCAGCGCGATCACCGTCAGCGCACTGGGCATGCCAAGCGCGGTCAGGCGCGTGCCCTCCAGCGGATCGACGGCGATGTCAACGAGCGGCGGCGTGCCGTCGCCGATGTGCTCGCCGTTGTAGAGCATCGGGGCCTCGTCCTTCTCGCCCTCGCCGATCACCACAACCCCGTCCATCGAGACGCTGTCGAGCACGTGCCGCATGGCGTCTACGGCGGCCTGGTCGGCCGCCTCCTTGTCCCCGCGCCCGACCAGGCGCGCCGCCGCGAGCGCGGCCGCCTCGGTCACACGCACCAGCTCGAGCGCCAGGTTGCGATCGGGTGTCGTCCGCTCAGAAGATTCCATGCCCGCAGGGTACCGTTCGCGCCTGTGGAGACAGCTTCGTACAGGCGGCTGCTGCCCGATCGGGGCGAGACCGACGCGACCGCGTTTGTGGAGTCGCTCGAGTTGCGCAACTCCGACACCGCGCGCGAGCGGCCGTACACGATCGCCAACTTCGTCGCGAGCGTCGATGGTCGCGCAACGATCGACGGGCTGTCGCGCAAGCTGTCGGACCCGGGCGACCGCGACCTGTTCCGCTCGTTGCGCGAGCGTGCCGACGGGGTGCTGGTCGGGACCGGGACGCTGGCTGCCGAGAACTACGGACGCATGCTCCCGCAGGCCGAGCGGCGAGAGCGAAGGGTCGCCTCCGGGCGACCGCCAGAGCCACTCGTCGTGAGCGTCACCAACAGCGGCAGGCTGCCGCTCGAGATCCCCCTGTTTTCCGAGCCTGACGCGCGCGTCATCCTCTTCTCCTCAGCGCCTTCCGACACCGGGTACGTGGCCGCAACCGTCATCCAGGAGCCGCTCACATCGCTCGCCGGCGCGTTCGACACCCTGGGGCGCGACCACGGCGTGCGCATCCTGCTGTGCGAGGGCGGCCCGACGCTGTTCGGCGCGCTCGTGCGCGAGCGGCTCGTCGACGAGCTGTTTCTGACGCTGGCGCCGAGGCTGGTCGGTGGAGCGTCAGGCCCGTCGGTGTTATCCGATCCCGCCCACCCACCGCCGGAGGCACCCGTTCACGTCGAGCTGGCCGGCGTCCTCGAACGCAACGGCACGCTGTTCCTGCGCTACAGATTCGCCGAGGCGCCTTAGAGCCCGAGCCCGCCGACGCCGCGCTCGTCCCAGCCGAGATGGTGCGCGAGCTCGTGACGGACGGTGCGCGTGACCTGCTCGCGCAACAGGTCCGGGTCGTGGCCGAAGTCACGCATCAGCGTGTCGCGGAAGATCACGATCCGGTCGTGGAAGTAGTTCTGGACGATGGTGTCGCCCTGATAAAGACCGTAGGCGCCGCGCCGGCCGCGGCCCGTGCGCACCGCGGCACCGCCGTCGCCGACGACGATCGCCACGTGCTCAAGCGCGCGGTGGAACTCGAGCGGGAGATCGTCGACCGCGGCGCGGACCAGCGCCTTGAAATCCTCCTCGCTGTCGAGCTCGAGCGCGTCGTATTCGTCGGTGTCCCCGTACTCGCCGAACTCGTCGACGGTCCAGGGGTCCTCGGCGGCGAGCTGCTCGGTGCGGCGCACGATCAGCTCGAAGTCGTCCTCGGAGGCGGGTGACTGCCAGTTCGCGAAGTGCACCAGCGATAGAACGATCACGCTTGTCAGCAGCCCGGCGCCGAGCACGATGATGGCGACGAACTGAAGTGTCCGGACGACGCCGTTGCCGCTGTAGCCGACGATCAGCGTCAGGATCCCGAGGCCTGACATCAGTGCGACGAGCGCTGAGGCAAGGATCCCGCGGGTGCTCGTCGGGGCGCGCATACCGGCTACCTCAGCGTCCTCGCGATCACGAGACGCTGGATCTCGTTCGTGCCCTCGTAGATCTGGGTGATCTTGGCGTCGCGCATCATGCGTTCGACCGGATAGTCCTTGACGAATCCGTACCCGCCGAGGATCTGCACGGCCTCGACAGTCACCTCCATGGCCGTGTCCGAGCAGAAGAGCTTCGCCATCGCGGAGTATTTGCCGAAGTCGCGGTCGCCGCGATCCACCTTGCAACAGGCCTGATAAAGGAGCTCGCGCGCGGCCGCGCACTTGGTCTCCATGTCGGCGAGCTTGAACTGGATCGCCTGGAAGCTGTTGATCGGCTGTCCGAACTGTTTGCGCTCGCGGGCATAGGCGGCGGCGTAGTCGGTCGCGCCCTGAGCGATCCCCAGCGCCTGAGCGGCGACGCCGAGTCGTGAGCGGTCGAGCGTGCTCATTGCGACCTTGAAGCCCGCGCCGACCTCGCCGATCACGTTTGCCGCCGGCACACGCACGTCCTCGAAGATCGGCGTGCCGGTCGGCGAGGCGCGGATCCCGAGCTTGTGCTCGAGTTTGCCGACGCTGAAGCCGGGACGGTCGGCCTCGACCACGAAGGCAGTGACGCCGCGCGAATGCCCTGCTTCGCGGTCGGTCACCGCGAACACGCAGTAGAAGTCGGCGATACCCGCGTTGGTGATCCAGGTCTTTGAGCCGTTGATCACCCACTCGTCACCCTCCTGGCGGGCGTTCGTGAGCATCCCGCCGGGATCGGAGCCCGCCTCGGCCTCTGAGAGCGCGAACGCGGGCGACCACTCGCCCGTGGCACAGCGCGGCAGGAAACGCTGCTTCAGGTCCTCGGAACCGTGCAGCCTGATCGGCAACGTGCCGAGCTCCTGGATCATCAGGATCAGCGCAGTCGAGGCGTCGGCCTTGGCGATCTCCTCGACCGCCAGGTTCAGCATCAGCGTGCCGGTACCGGTGCCGCCGTACTCCTCCTCGAACGGCAGCCCGAGGATGTCCTGTTCGGCCAGCAGCCGGCGGAGGTCGTGCGGGTACTCCGCCTTCTCATCGATCTCGGCCGCGCGCGGCGCGATTCGGTCCTGCGCGATCTGACGGATCGTGTCGCGGAAGTCCAGATGCTCCTGGGGAATCGTGTAGATATCTGCGAGCGCCGACACTCGGTCAATCGTAGCCCCAGGGACAGCCGCGCGTGTCAATCAGAGGGCGGCGCGGATGTCGCCGCTGGGCGGATGCTTCCCGCCCAGCGATCTCTGGCGCTTGCATGCGTCGGTGTGCAGAAACGGTGAGTCCGGAGGCCGCTACCAACCGGACGGGTGGCGCGGGAGGAACTTGCCGTACCCGGGCTCCCCGATCCGCGTCGTCGACCAGCGGTCATTGCCGTTCCCCGCGGTCTGCGCCGCCGTGTCAAACCACAGACCGGCGATCTCCATGTACGCGTGCGTGGGACCGTTGGTGTAAACCGTGATCCAGTTGCCCTTGTCTGCAAGGCCGTACTTGAGGAACTGCTCGGAGTCCAGTGGCGTGGCGAGCAGACCGCCGGCGTGCAGCACGTAGCTGACCGAGCCAGAGCAGTCGTAGCCGCGGGAGTTGAACGACTTGTGGCCGCCGCCGTAGATGTAGGGGTCAAACGCGATCTTGTTGGCCGCGTCGAGCATCGTCACGATCGCCGTGGGCGTGCCGGGGGCCGGCACCGCTATGCCGTTGACAAGGGTCGCGTTCAACTCCACCGAGCTCGAGGCCTCCGGCCCGAGGCCGACGCCGCCGGTGGTGCCGCTGTCGCCTGGGGGCAGCGGTAGGTCCGACTGTTTCGTCGCGACCAGGTTCCTGCCGGTGGCGAGTTCCTTGGCGGCGAGCGCGGTCTCGGTGATGTGCAGCCTGGCGCTGAGCAGCCGCTTCAGCGTGCTGATCGACGACGGCCCGGCCACGCCGTCAACTGACAGGCCGTACCTGCGTTGGAACGCCTTCAGGCGCAACTCAGTCTGGCGTGTGAAGTGGCCGGTCGCGGGCGTCGTGAAGCCCAGCGCGGTCAGGTCGTGTTCCAGCGCCAATACGTCGCTGCCGCTCATCCCGACCGAGAGCAGCCGCTTGCCGAAGGCCGCCGTTGAATATTTGGTAGACGTCGTCCCGGTCTTGGTCGGGGTGGTCGACGTGGTCAACGTGGTGGTTCCGGTGGAGCCGCCGACTCCGGTTTGGCCCGCGACTGCCGTCCCAGCCGTAAGTGCGAGGAACAGGATGGAGGTTGCTGCGGCTCGGCACCAACCGGTCACAGCTTTGGAGTACGACAAACCAGCCCTTTCTCTTTCCTGCGCCTACGGGGTTAGCTGTCGGGCTCGCGCTGAAAGAGTGCGCTACGCCACATTTCGTGGCGATTCGCCCCAAGAGCCGCCTTGACGGCTCATACAACTGGTTCCCCCGCTCCGCCTCGACTGTGCGAGGACGGACTCGGCTGGGTGTGCTGGCGGCAGCATAACAGTGCGTCAACATGGAACGCCAGAACTTCGTAAATGATGGTGGTTGTAGCCTTTATGGCGGTGACCGAGGACTACACCCCCCAGCAGGTGGCAGCACTGATCGCCGCGGGCGGCGCCCAGTTGGTTGATGTACGTGCCGCACACGAGCATGGGGCCGGCCACATCGCCGGAAGCCGGTGGATCGAGCTGACCGAGCTCCCTATGCAGGCGGCGACGATCGACAGAAACGTTCCGGTGATCTTCTACTGCTACAGCGGCGCCCGCTCAGCGATGGCCGCCGAGGCGCTGCTGCAGGCGGGCTTTGACGCCCACAACATGACCGGCGGCATGCTCGAATGGCAGGCCGCCGGCCTACAGCTGGAGCCGGCCGACGGCCACCTGGCGTTGCCCTGAGTCGGTCGCCCGGGCGCACTTAGCGAGCCGACGGGCACCCCCGACCGACCGAGCGCCCTGAGCGGGCGGCCCGGCTACAGCTTGATGACGTTGATCGCCTTGGGCCCCTTGGGCCCCGCCTCTTCCTCGTAGGACACCTTGGAGCCCTCAGCGAGTGAGCGGTAGCCGTCAGCGGCGATCGATGTGTGGTGGACGAAGAGGTCGCGACTGCCCTCGTCGGGCGTGATGAAGCCGAAGCCCTTCTCGTCGCTGAACCACTTGACTGTTCCCGTTGGCATTGTGGAGATTCCCTCCGTAGCTCTCAGTGCGTCTACCGCGAGGACGTCTCCCGACCCACCGGTGCCTGCACCTACTCCGTCACCCTTAGGGCAACCTTACGCGCGCGCAGGCTAGCACGGTATATGCACCGATAC
>Ga0307374_10011039_pt1 | contig 12943 bp, 12 predicted proteins | sample OX3MG_FD_202532 | JGI IMG/M metagenome (GOLD analysis project Ga0307374, IMG submission 202532) | Soil microbial communities from Risofladan, Vaasa, Finland - OX-3 | ecosystem: Environmental > Terrestrial > Soil > Coastal area > Acid sulfate soil | place: Finland: Risofladan, Vaasa | collected...
TACGGGTATGGCTTCAGTAGTTCTAATCCCTTGCCCGGCCGCATAATGCTGCAGTGCTTCGTGATCCATTCCGACGGATCCTCAATCTCTTTCGAGGAATCTTCCCTGATTTCCGAAGGATGCGCCGTCTTTTCCGAAGGTTCATCCTCACTCATTTAAGATGCCAGATCGACCAACTGGTGATAAATGTCAGCAGCCCGGCGAGGACCGCCCAGATCCCCTTGATCTGGAGCGATTGGCCCTGGATCTGGGCCTGCAGCTCCTCGAAGTGGCTGCGCCCATCCCGGGACCAGATCGCCTCGTCCTGCCGGCGGTTCTGCTCGGTGACGGATCGCAGGTCGGATGCGACCGCCGCCAGCTCTTTGCGCAGCGCCTCGATATCTTCCGATAGATTCGAGAGCGCCGTCACCAGGTTGCTCATCAGCGCCTCTTCGCTCAAAGAAAAACGGGCCTGCATGGTTGGATTGGGAGAACGCATTAGAATTGACCTCGAATGGACGGAGTACGATTCACCGCAGAGGCACAGAGTTCCGCAGAGATTCGCGGATCTCCGCGTCTCTGCGGTGATCTTTTCCTCCGTCAGGCCGTCACGGCAACGCTCGCGAACGAATTGGTGACCGTCTGGAGCATACCGGCGCGGGTCCGCATCGTGCGGGCGAGCTCGTCGGTACCCGGAATGGGCAGAACCGGGCCAAGCTGGATCGGGATGTACGGCGCGTAAATAAATCCTTCGCCATGAATACCGACGAACGCCTGGCCGAGGCCGCCGGTCCCATCCGAGATCCAGGGGGTCCGGTAGACCGTCCATCGCCCGGAAATGGATCCGAAGACGTTGGTCCCGATCTCGCCGGGCGTCTGCATCTCGTCGTCGCGTCCGACCGGCCAACCGACGGCCTTGAAGGTTTCAAGCTTCTCGAGGCGAGCCGCGAAAGCCGGGCTTGCAACGATGTAGTTGGGATGCCGGAACCGCGCCTTCTCGACGGCAAGAGACGCCTCCACAATCGCGCCATAAATGGAGGCGTTCCAGTCTTTCTGCGTCCATCCGGAGGCGGCTGTTTGAGACCAGGAGACCTGATTCCCACCGGGTATGCCGTTGTAGATGGTGTTCAGCGCAGTGTAGTCAATATTGCCGACAAGCTCACGAGCGACGTAATCGAAGACCTTCGACTGCAGATCCTGGTTGTACTGCGCCCGGAGATCCTCTTGCAGCTCGGTGGTCCACTGCACCTGGAGCGCGAACTTCTGCGCGGTGACGGTGGAGCTTGTCAGTTTGTAACGAGTTTTGGGAATGTTCGCGCCCTCGCCCAGAGCCGGGCTGGTGGTATTGGAGCCGGGCGGCAGCGTGGAGCTGCCGGGGCTGGTGAGATTGGTCTGTGCGCCATTGGATCCGATTGGAACCGCGGCGCCCAGAACGATGGAACCGGAAGCCTGGCTGACATAATAACGAACGCCGGTGGCGCCGGTCGGCAGCGTGATGGCCCCAATCTGGATGTTCTGGCCGGTAGTCAGCGTGACCGCGGCCGTAGTCGATAGCCTGGTTTCGCCAATGGCGTTCACGAAGGTATAGCCGACGTTATAGGTCCCGGCCAAAAACGCCGAACCGGTCCCGGTCGGGGTAATCGTGGGAGCGGTGGTGGCGTCGGCCAGCGCCGCCGCCTCGCCGTGAGTAAAAGTCGACGAGGGCGAGAAGTCCGGCACAAAATCCTCGAAGAAGACCTTGGCGGTGGGGCCGGCCATCGGCTGAACCGACGCGATGGCGTTGATCAAAAGAGCCGGGTAGACCTTCGGCACAAACGCAAGCGCGATCGTCGTGAAGGTTGGAATATCAGCCGTGGTATCATCCTCGTACAGACCGGCGCGTACCTGGTTGTCAAGAAGCTGAGCAACCAGAGCACGAGCGCGGGGACTTCGAACTCCTTCGAGCAGATAGGCCCAGCGGGCATCGCGGGCCGCCTGTTCGGCGAGACTTTGCGCGGCCAGCGAAGACGCTTCACTGTGGCGCGTTCTGAGTGTCATGAGTAAAGACCTTTCCGAAACATGGAGAGAAGACGACGGACGACGAAAAGCGAACGCAGGGCGCCAGAGTCCAGTAACGCTTAACGCGCCTCTGGCGCCCTGACCCGGTTACCCGGCGGCTGCTTTTTGAAGTCCCTGGAACACGCCGTCGACAACGGCGGAGAGAATGGGGTAAGCCTGGCGGGGGAAGAGAGACTGCAGGTGCGTGATGACCCACTGCTTCTTTTGAGCGCCCTGCCCGGCGGTGGTAAACTGAGCGTCGGCGGCCTGGATGAGCGTCTCCGCCCATGTTCGCAGCCGCTCATCGCGGATCTGGTCCGCGGCGTGCTTCACCAGCAGGCACGTGTGATACACCGCCCCAATAATCAGCGCCAGCAGCGCTTTTTGCGCCAGCGGCCATACCAGGCCCGCCAGCATCGACAGATTCAGAGTCATACTTATCCTTTCATTGGGATCGATTGGGTCAGAAACTATTCGCCAGCAGCCGCTGCTGCAGCCGCTGCTCTGGCGTGAGGGAGGAATGACTGATGAGCGCCTCGGCGTTATCAGCGAAGCCGGCGCCGGCGGGCAGGCTGTTGGTAAAGCCGGCCGCGGAGAGAAGCTGCTCGATGGAATGCCATCGCTCCGCCACCTCGGCAGGGCTCTGACAGGCCGCCAACTGCTCGGCGATCTTCTTGCGAACGTCGGGACGGAGATTGGAGAGCAGCGTACTCGTCTGCTCTTCCACCAGGATCTTTTGAAGCCGTGTCAGCGCCTGGTCACGTGCGGCGGCCGACTCGTCAAGCTGCTTCTGGCTCTCGCTAAGCCGGGCCTCGTACTCCGCGCGCTGGATTTCAATCTGATCCTGGAGGCCCTCCACGGTTCGTGCGACGGCCGCTCGTTCGGCCGATGCAGCCGCCTGCAGCACGTCCAGGTCGCTCTGAGCCTGCTTGAGCTCACCTTCCAAAGCGGCGACGCGACCGGCCATCTCTTCGGCCGGCTCGCCGTTCCCAGATTCTTCGGTGATAACGGGCATATTGTCTTTCCTTTCTTCGATGGATAAGCAGCCGGCCGTGCACCGGCCGACCTCTTCTTCACGCCTTGCAGTAACCCCGGCGATACTGGCGCCGGCGTGTGCCCCGCGAACCACGGCGTCGATCCCGAGAAGTGTATAATCGTCGCGCACGACCCGGTGCGGCAGGTGATCGGCCCGGTCGGAAAACCGGCCGCTGTGCTCGCCTCGCCGGTGGGCGGTCCTGGGGAACGAGGATGGGACGCGGCGTCCAGGTTCTTCAGCCGCTTCATGATCGGGGCAGCACCAGCCAAGCGTGCCCTCCCCGCGAGTCGATACGCTCACCGGCACGCCGGCCCGGATAAGCTGCGCCAGCGTGCGGCCGTGCGGCGTGTCCAACACGTGCGCCTGGAAGTTGAGGCGCCCGCTCTCGTCGAGCTGCAGCGCGGTAATCCTGAGCGCCGTCTTTTCAAGGCGGGGAGCGGCTGCCGGGTGGTCAAGCTCCCCCAGCAGCGCGCCCGATTCCGAGCCGCTGCCGGGAGATTCAAAAGCCCGGACGATTTTTCGATACACCGAATCCGGGTAGAGCCGGCGATTGCCGTTTACCATACCGGCCGTCCCCGCCCTGCCGCGCACGGCCATCAAAACCCCCGGCGGTAGATCAGTGGTTGAGTTATCTTCGAGTAAGGTCATAGGTAATAGGTCTTGGGTTATAGGTCTTAGGTATTGGGTGTTCGGGCTTTGATTCATCCTTCATCCTTCATCCTTTAGCGGCCCACCGCCCTCACGACTGCCCGAACCGGAAGCTCAAATCAACTTCGGCGGGATCGATGCCGGCGAGTGTGAAGGCGAGATCAAGAACTTCCTTGATCCCGGTTGTCAGAGTATTCTGAAGGCTGCCGGCCATCCGCAAGAAATGAATCTCCTGGTAGATCAACGTAGCCTTGCTGTTAACATCTCTCTCCAGGCCCAGGTACGCCTTTGGCACTTCCAATCCCGAGACTAAGAGGTTCTGAAAGTACTCCAGATCGGGGATATGGGAAAGCTGCGCGTTGGCGGGATCCAGGCTCTGGATGCCGGTCTTGGGGCTGTCGGATGGCGATATGGTGAGAAAGTAGTCGGTGGTTACACTCACCGGGTTTTCCCGCTCCGTTATTGACCCGGTAAGCGGATCAATGGCGGGTGTTTTGGTCATGAATCGCATGTAATCCTGCACCATGTCAGCGCGCTCTTGCTGAGTGGCGCCGTCACTTACGGGCAGGAAATGAACGAGCTTCTGATAGCCCCGGCTCAACCGGGCGCTCACCAGGCTGTCTTGCAGCATGTTGAGCATCCGCCAGATTCTTCGGGCGGTGCGCACCCCGCTGCGGCCGTATTTCTCGTCGCCCTGCCGGTTGTTCCTCAGATGAACAATCTGCCAGGCGGCGAACCGGGCGACCATGACTCCATTTCGAATCTGGTGGAAGGCGACTGGCGCCAGCCGGCCATATTCGTCTTCTTCGCGCACGATTTCGGCGGGTGGCAGCGATTTTAGCCGCCGTACCCGCAGCTTTTCATCGACGACGATTTCCATAAACTTATCGCCGTATTTGCGGGTGTCGCGGGCTATCGTCCATGCCCGGCGGGCCAGATTGCAGTCGGTAAAGACCTGGTCCGCGACCTGCTGCGCCGCCGGATGCGGCGCGCCTCCATCCGCGGACGTGACCCGCACTTCCAGCAGCCCGCCGCCAGCCTGCAGCGGTAATCCGAAGCCGGTGGAGATCCCGGCGCTTCCCGATGATTTGTTATCGGGATTGGCGGCGCCGTCCGGTTGGTCCGGAGCGATCAAACTGCCCGCGGTCGCCGTGGTGGCCCAGGCGTTGAGGGCCGCGTTGGTCAGGTCACTCTCCGCGTCCATGAGATCGGCGTCGCGGTAAGTGGCCAGGCGGTCGCCTTCCTGGCTCCAGAGATACGAGAGATCCAGGGGTGGGGCGGAGGACTGCGAAAAGACGCTGTTTCGATCTGGCGTCCGTTTTGCGCCATCAACTGGCGCCGCGGCGGCCCGGGGCGGCCGGAACCGATCCAGCGCGCGGGTCACCGTGGAACGAATTTTAGCCGCCGGACCCGCGGCAGGCGCCACGGCCCCGGGCACATCTCCCAAACCATTGCTCATCAATCACCTCCCACTTATAAGGCGGGAGATCGGGGATTTCGTGAGGTGAGGGAAGTTAAATAACTAAAAAGTGGGTGGAAGAGGCGGTTGAGGAAACGGCGTGATCGCCTACATTAATTCGAGGAGCGCTCGAAGCGCGTCTATGATCGCTCCGAGCTGATTGAGGGCCGGGTTGTCACCCACCTCAAGCTTTTGAATGCGATGCTTGAGCTGGTCAAGGCTTCGGGTATAGGCGGATGCTTCAGCTCGATCCTGGAAGATTCTGAAGAACTGAAGCCAGTACTGCGCCTCGATTCCGCAGAGCGGCTGCCGGCGAGCCCCTGCGATATAGTCGTCCATGATCCCACACCGGGCAAGCCGGCCGAAATTGCTTCCCGAGTCGCTCACCGGACGATCACAGATGGCATCGGATTTCATCGGATAAGGTGAAGCGCCAATTGCGATCTCAATGTCGGGGGCTGTCTTTGCCTCTCGCACATACTGCCAGTGGTAGTTGCGGTATTCCGCCGCGTACCGAGCCGATTCGACGTAGGGATCAAAGACTTTCGGTACGCCTGAAATGACATTCGACAGCGCCCACGGGACGACCACAATAAGATCCTGGAGAGCGCATGCGGATGGCGTGACCTGGTACCTGAAACTCGGCATGCCTTCCTTGGCGAGCAGGTACCAGCCCTTCAATTCGATACCAAGCAGAACAGGCGCCCCAGGAAGGTCACGCTGCACACTTTTGAGGAGCACGTCTGGAAACGTCTGGGACTGACGAATGAATCGATAAAGGCGATAGGAGTCGTCTGGATCCCAGATCGAGCGCAGGGCGTTGAGCGTTTCTACGACCTGGTGTTCGATGGCCGCTCCTAACGCCGCGTTGAGTGTATAGATGTCGGTAGCCAGAATACCACTGATCAGGGTCTCTGTTTCAAATGAAGCTGGAAGCGCGTAGATGGCTTCCCTCACGCGTCTGAACAGGGGAAAGTGAGGCGCATCAATGGAGAGTTCAGCCCTTGTGGGAGGATTTGACGACATGATTCTTTAGTCTCTCGACTGCTATCTCGAAGAATTCATCGGAGATTTCGGCGCTGGCGCAGTTCCTTCCAAGATTGAGCGATGCCACAGCAGCCGAGCAGAGACCTCCAAATGGTTCCCATACCAGGTCACCGGAATCCGAACTGGCTCGGATTGATAGCTCAATAAGCTGGAGCGGCTTCTGGTTGGAATGGATGCATTTCGACTTGCTCTTCAGGCGCTCCGATCCGCGAACGGCCGGCGCCGTCCACACGTTAGTGACCCCCACCTCGCAATGGAATTTCGCTCGCATACGCGCCCACTCCGCCCCGCTCATGGGACGGATACCGTTCGAGGAGAAGTACGGACATCCCGATGGATTCCCGTGCTCGTTCGCGTATAGGACCAGCCGCTCAAAATGCTCTACTGGTGGATAGTACCAGAGATGGTCCTTTGTGAAGTACTTCCGCGTTGCCGCGTTGCGGACGCCACACACGGAGTTTGTTACTGAGAATGGAATGCCCGTTCTTTCCCATTCGTATCGGAGCCACTCTCTCATACTCATCGGCACGCCGCCCGCGCCAAACTCCGGCTCTCGCACGTACTGAGCGCAAACTTCTGTGACAACAGGAAACTTACGCAAGCTCTTAGAGTTCGCGTTGCCTGCGATGTGACCAACTCCCTTGTTCCAGATGTGGCAGCATCGGTATGTCCATCCGTGGCGGAGCAGAACCGGATGCACGGTGGCCCAACCGAGTTCCGTGTTCCAGAACCAGAGCGTGGTTTGGGGAGTTGCCCGTTTGCTCCAGGTCGCGACATGGGGCGCATACCAGGCGGCGAGATCGTGGGAATTGGGCGGATCACCTCGGAAACCGCCCACCCCGTAAGGCCCGTCGGAGATAATCACGACCGGGGTTTCCCATTGGTCGTAGAACTGCATCGAGTCTCCCCGGAATACGGTAACCCCGGCCCGAGTGTAGCAATTGATATCCCCGACACCGACGCGCTGCGAACGTGCACCTGTGACTGGCGCGATATCGAGCGGATTCTGCACAACCGCGGAATCATGATCCAAAATCGCGTCGGCGGAGAACGCGGTATCGTCCGCAAACAGCGGCAGCCGGGGCGCTATTTCATCAAGGTACTCTGATGGCACGATTCAGAATTCTCCCGTAGGGCGTTATCGATCGCCCTGGGTCAATTCTTCGGAATGTAGACCGCGGCGCTGACGTGTGTGAAGCTCCAGTGGTAGTGATGAGAGCGCGTATCGACGCCGCGCCCCTCCACCTGCAGAGCGCTCGGTGAGAAGCTCGCGGTATCGCTGCCCAACGCCCAGCCCTGATAACAGGGCTCGTCCAGAACCTGCGTTTCCTGGATGTCAACAGTTCCCGACCCATTGATTCTGCCCCGCACGGCGAGCTTAAAGGTGTAGGCGCTTTCCCGGTCCAGCAGCGCCCCTTCGAACTCCTCGCCATTCTGCCGCGTTACCGCAAGCAGCGCGGGATCACCACCGAAACACCCCTCCCATGTTCCGCTCATGATGGGCAGCGCCTTCGGATTGGTTCGAGCCCGCGGCGCCGGACCGGTAACAATCCACGGTTGGCGATTCCCCTCGACAAGCTGCGGCAGGAAGTACACTCCAATCAGTAAAGCGGCGATGCCGGTCAACCCGATCCAGGGCACGCGCGTGGGGCGCTTCCACGGCTTCAGGACATTAATCAGACCGCCGAACATGGCGCCGCCGATCCATGAGTATGGCAGCGCGAGAACTATTCCGGCCAGCAAGGCTGGAATTCCGAGCAATCTCAGCCACGATCGACGTGTCGGGCGCATCGACGGACCGCAGATTAAGAAGTAAAACAGGAGCACGAAGGCCCAGGGCAGCAGAAAATAAACGTTTCTAAAGGCGATGCGGCCCAGGCCATGCGCCACCCCGCAGTTCAGGAGACGCATCGTGCAGAGATTGCCGATTAACCATGCGGCGCAGTAGAACCCTATTGAGCTGGCGCGGGAAAACGTACGCTCCGGTGGAACACCCGCGACGGGCTCCTGTCCGAAGACTGACTTCTGTTGAATTAATGTGGGTCGCATAGCTCTTTACTCCCGCTCAAAGTTCCGGATCCGGCGCATGGAACGCAGCCGCGCGTTCCACGCCACTCATAGTCACTCTATGCCACTGTTAATAGCTATTATGACAGTACCCGGCAATTCATCATTCCAAATTTCAACGATCGCGCCCGGCGGCCAAAACCGACGACTCCGCGCGCCGGTCGAGGGCTGCAGCGGTCGCTCCGGGTTTCGTCGCTCTTCGCTCGTCAGTCTTTCGGATTAAAGACCGCGGCGCTCACTCGCTCGAAGATCCAGTGATAGCGGCTCCGGCGCGCGTCGACGCCCCGGCCCTTCATTTCAAGTGCGGTCGACGAGAGGCCTCCCCTATCGATACCCAGCGCCCAATCGCCGTAAAACGGCTCGTCCAGAATCCGCTTTTCCTGGATATCAACGGTTCCCGTCGGATCAACTTCGCCCTGTACAGCAATCCGGTCGGTATAGCCGCTCTCTCGTACCACAAGATTGCCTTCAAACATCTGCGAGCGCTGACGCGACACCATAAGCAGCGCCGGGTTGCTGCCAAACCGCCCCTGCCAGGTTCCGGTCATGGTGGGCAGCGAATTCGAATTCGTTCGGGCAGCCGGCGCCGGGCCCGGAATGATCCACGGCTGGCGATTCCTCGTGACAAGCTGCGGCAGGGAAAAGGCGCCCAGAAGGAGACCGGCGAGAGCTATCAATCCGATCCGCCCCGTGCCCACCGGCAGCGTACATTTCCCGCGTCCGGTCGCCGGACTCAAGCTGAACAAAACCAGAAGGAAAAGCACAAAAACAAACGCTGAGGATCCCTGCGGTAAGTAAAAGAGCCCCGTCATAGCGGCGCTGGTACCGACGATCCCGATCCAGGGCAGGCGTCCCCAGGACCTCCATGCCCGGCGTCCGGCGATTGCGGCGCAAAACAAAGCTGCGAATGCGCAGGGTAGTAGACCCACACAGAAGGGAACCGCAAAATGACCAAACCCTCGCGCCAGGCCGCAAAACAGGATCTCTATCCCGCCGAACAGGCCGGCGAAGTAGGCCCAAAAACAGAGCCCCGAAGGAACCCCGGCCGCGGACCCGCGCGCCGGTCGTGCTCCCGCCATCGGCTCCTGTCCAAATACTGATTTCTGTTGAATCAACGTAGGTCGCATCGGCGCCTCCTTTTTCCTGGAGAGAACTCCGGAGCGCAGGCCAGCGCTCCGATTCGATTGTACTGAGTATCTGCCTCTCTTAGTATGCCAATTCGCGGTATTCCCCTCACTCTTCGGGATCAGGAGGGGTTGTTCCTGCCGAAACATTGAGAAAGGATTCGATCGCCGTCTCGACCTCCGCGACAGCGGATAAAAAGTTGACAACGCCGTGATCACCGCATATAATGTCGAACAGATTTCTGGTGGACGACGGTAAGGGGCCGGTGATAAGGCTCGGTACGTTTGTAGGCCAGCATCTCCACGGTCGCCGAAGCGGTCGACAGCGTGGATTGATGCTGGCATTTTTTGTTTCTGGCAGGTGTATGGATTGAATCGGCCCACAAAAGGCGAACTCGAGGCGGAGGTGGCCAACGCCGTCACGCGATTTCATCGCGAACAGCAGGGCCGTGGTCCGACCGACGTGAGAGCGCACGTGGTGGGGGAGTTGATTGTGGTTCGCTGCACCGGTATCTTTACGCCGACGGAAGCTAAACTGGCGGTGACCGAGGAGGGCCGGCGGCTCATCAAGAGCGCGCGGCAGGAGATGCGCAGCATCAGCCGCGGTGAAATCGAGAGCGCCATTGGCGAGATACTGGGCTGTAAGGTCCTGAGAAGCTACTGCGACGTGGAAGTTGACGCGGCGGAAGAGGTGGAGGTCTACGTCCTGGAATGCGACGTGGAGAGGCGGCTGCTCCGCCAGGACCTGGATCGGTTGAGCGGCCTGGCGCCGCGAAGGGGAACATAACAGCAGCTATCGACTTAAGAGCGGTATGAACCAGCAGATTTGTGATAGCCGGTTGCCAGACCGGGGGGCTGTGCCCTGAAGCGCAGCCCGCCGTGCGGGAGGCCGGAAAATCGCAGCGTGAATGGGGGACATTACCCTTTACCTCACGCTTACGGCGATTTTCCGGCCTCTTTTTTTGATCCTGCGGGGCGTGGAGAGACGCCTGCCCGGGGATCGGGAGAGATAAAGATGGGATCAGATTTATTTTACATCTTGGTCGTGTTTCTGTTGTTGGCGGTGAGCGCCGCGTATGTGGCGGCCTGCGACAGACTTTGAGGAGGCGGTATGGATTACATCTGGACGGGGGCAGTTGCACTGCTGCTGCTCATTTATCTGCTCTACGCGCTGTTGAAGCCGGAGCGATTTTAGGGGGATACAAATGACACTCGATGGCCTGGCGCAGATCCTCCTCTTCTTCCTGCTCATTTTGATCGCTGCGAAGCCGATGGGCCTCTACATGGCGCGCGTCTTCGAGGGCCAGCGCACGCTGCTGAGCCCGGCGCTGCGACCGGTTGAGCGCCTGATCTACCGCATCTGCGGAGTCGATAAGGAAGACGACATGAAGTGGACCACTTATGCGCTCGCGATGCTGCTCTTCAGCATTTTCGGGCTGCTCCTTACGTACGCTCTGCTGCGGCTACAGGGATTCCTTCCCCTTAACCCACAGCACTTCAGCGGAAAGGAGATGACCCCGGACTTGAGCTTTGGAACGGCGGTCTCCTTTACCACCAATACCAACTGGCAGTCGTATACGCCGGAAGCGACGATCAGCTACCTCTCGAACATGGTTGCGCTCGCGATCCATAACTGGATGTCGGCCGCAGCCGGAATAACTATCGCCATAGCGCTCACGCGGGGAATTGCGCGTCGTTCCGCGCAGGGGATCGGGAACTTCTGGGCAGACGTGACGCGGTGCACCCTCTATATCCTGATTCCGATCTGTTTCGCGTACGCGCTCGTGCTGGTCTGGCAGGGAGTGCCACAGAACTTCGCTCCGTACGTGCAGGCAAAGACGCTCGAAGGGGCGACCCAGAGCATTCCGCAGGGAGCGGTGGCTTCGCAGGAGTGCATCAAGATGCTCGGCACCAACGGCGGAGGTATCTTCAACGCCAACTCCTCGCACCCTTACGAGAATCCTACCCCGCTTTCGGACTTTCTGGAAATCTTCTCGATCTTCCTCATTCCGGCGGGCCTTACCTACACTTTCGGAAAGATGGTTGGCAGCGCACGGCAGGGCTGGGCCCTCTTCGCCGCTATGAGCATTATGTTCTTCGCCGGTGTGCTCGTAACTTACCATTTCGAGCAGGCGGGGAACCCGAACGTAACGCGCCTTGGCGTGGAGGCTGCCGCGACCGGCACGCAGCCGGGCGGCAACATGGAGGGCAAAGAGACCCGCTTTGGCATCCCCTCCTCAGCGCTGTTCGCGACGGTCACGACGGACGCCTCCTGCGGCGCCGTTAACTCGATGCACGACAGCTACACGGCCATCGGCGGAATGGCGCCGCTTGCCAACATCATGACGGGCGAAGTGATTTTCGGTGGTGTTGGCGCCGGGCTCTACGGGATGCTGATGTACGCCATCCTCACTGTCTTCATTGCCGGGCTTATGGTCGGCCGCACCCCCGAATACATCGGCAAGAAGATCGAGCAATACGAGGTCAAGATGGCGATGTTAGCCGTGCTGGTGCTGGCAGCTGATATCCTCTGCTTCTCGGCGCTCAGCGCTAATCTGAACATTCCACCCGGCGCTACTTCTCTGACCTTCACCGACGCCCAGAAAGCCGCGGAGGCGAAGCTGCCGTCCGCGGCCGGCTGGAACCACGTCAACAACAGCAGCCCGAGCAGTTACCTGGGCGCCACGTACAACAACGTCAACAATTCCGGGCCCCACGGGCTTTCGGAGATCCTTTACGCCTATACGTCGTGCACGGGCAACAACGGCTCGGCCTTCGCCGGAATCACAGTGAACACGCCGTACTACAACCTGACCCAGGGCCTGGCGATGTTCATCGGCCGGTTCCTGATGATCATACCGCTGCTCGCCATCGCGGGCAGCCTGGCCCGTAAGAAGTATACGCCTCCTACGGTCGGCACGTTCGCCACCGACTCAGCTACCTTTGCGGCGCTCCTGGTGGGCGTGGTGATCATCGTCGGCGCCCTTACTTTCTTCCCGGCGCTCGCGCTCGGCCCAATTGTGGAGCATTTCCAGATGTTACATGGAAAGCTCGTATAACGCGATTTTCGGAGGAACAATCATGACAACCCAGACAACCCCGATTGGGCCGACACTGCCTCAGACGCCACCATCCACTCGTGGCTACCGGAAACCGAAGAACGCGCCCCGGTCCCTCTTCGATCCCCAGATTACCAGGCGCGCCCTGGCCGATGCGTTTAGGAAGCTGGACCCCCGCCTGGTCGCCAAGAACCCGGTCATGTTCGTGGTCGAGGTGGGCAGCGTGGTGACTACCTACTTTTTCGTGAAGGACCTGTTCGTCCACGGCACGGATCTCCTGTTTGTCGGACAGGTTACGCTCTGGCTCTGGTTCACGGTTCTCTTTGCCAATTTTGCGGAAGCCATGGCCGAGGGCCGCGGCAAAGCGCAGGCCGACACCTTGCGCCGGACCCGCACCGAGACCACTGCGCGCCGGGTTGTCGGCGGTCGCGAGGAGCCGTGCCCTGCCACCCAGCTCAGGAAAGACGATATCGTTGTCTGCGAGGCT
>Ga0307374_10011040_pt1 | contig 12942 bp, 10 predicted proteins | sample OX3MG_FD_202532 | JGI IMG/M metagenome (GOLD analysis project Ga0307374, IMG submission 202532) | Soil microbial communities from Risofladan, Vaasa, Finland - OX-3 | ecosystem: Environmental > Terrestrial > Soil > Coastal area > Acid sulfate soil | place: Finland: Risofladan, Vaasa | collected...
TCACGCGCAGAAGTGTTGCCTTGCGCAACCACCGCGGCGAGGTCGCCCTGCCCGGTGGTCGCAGCGATCCGGGCGAATCACCAGCGGAAACCGCGTTGCGCGAAGCCCACGAAGAGGTGGGCCTCGACCCGCGCGAGGCGACACTCGTGGGCTGGTTGAGCCCAATCGCATCGTTCGCCTCCGAGTCGGCGATCTGGCCGGTCGTCGCGACGCTGGCCCACCCGCCCACGCTCGTGGCCGACCCGACCGAGGTTGAACGCGTCTTCAGCGTGGCCCTCGCCGACCTCGTCGCTGACGGCACCTTCGTGGCAGAGCTGTGGCGCCGGGAGGCCCGGCGTCCCGGCGCCGACGACGAGGGCTACTTTCCCATCTACTTCTTCAAGGTGCCCGGCGAGATCATCTGGGGTGCGACGGCACGCGTGCTGACCGAGTTGCTCTGCGTCACGCTCGGGGTCGCCTGGCCCGGTGAACGGCTGGCGCCATAGGGCACTCCGGTAGATTGGTGCACACGAAGCGTCACCGACGGCGCGTGTGCGGAGGTCTGTATGGCGGAAGTAGAGATTGGCATCTACAAGTCGGCGCGGCAGGCCTACGGCTTCGATGACATCGCCATCGTGCCCTCACGTCGCACCCGCGACCCCGAGGACGTCGACATCTCCTGGCAGATCGACGCCTACCGGTTCGAGTTGCCGATGCTGGGCTCGGCGATGGACGGTGCGGTCTCACCCACCACGGCGATCGCGATCGGGCGCCTCGGCGGGCTCGGTGTCTTGAACCTCGAAGGGCTGTGGACCCGCTACGAGGATCCCACGCCGCTCTTCGAAGAGATCCGCGAATTGGACGACGACAAGGCCACGGCGCGCATGCAACAGATGTACCTCGAGCCGATCAAGCTCGAGCTCGTCGCTGCGCGAATCCAGGAGATGAAGGGGGCCGGCGTGGTCACCTCGGGCTCGGTCACTCCTCAACGCACCGAATGGATGGCACCGACCATCATGGACGCGGGCTTGGATATCCTGGTTATTCAGGGAACGGTCGTTTCGGCCGAGCATGTTTCCAAGACGGTGGAGCCGCTCAACCTCAAGAAGTTCATCCGTGCCTTTGAGCTCCCGACGATCGTCGGTGGTTGCGCGAGCTACCAGGCCGCCCTGCACCTGATGCGCACCGGTGCGGCGGGTGTGCTCGTCGGCGTCGGTCCGGGTAACGCCTGCACCTCGCGGGCGGTGTTGGGCATCGGGGTTCCCCAGGCGACGGCGATCGCCGACGTCGCCGGAGCGCGCATGCGCCACCTCGACGAGACCGGTGTCTACGTCCACGTCATCGCCGACGGTGGCATGAGCAAGGGTGGCGACATCGCTAAGGCAATCGCCTGCGGCGCCGACGCCGTGATGATCGGCTCGCCGCTGACCAGCGCGGTGGAGGCACCCGCGCGGGGCTTCCACTGGGGCATGGCAACTTTTCATCCGACCCTGCCGCGCGGCACCCGCGTGCGCACACAGGTTCGCGGCACACTCGAGGAGATCTTGCTCGGACCGGCGCACGAGAACGACGGACGACTCAACCTGTTCGGCGCGCTGCGCACGTCGATGGCCACGTGCGGCTACGAGACGCTCAAGGAGTTTCAGAAGGCGGAGATCATGCTCGCCCCGTCGCTGCAGACCGAAGGCAAGGCGCTGCAACGCTCCCAGGGCGTGGGCATGGGGCATTGAGCGGCGTCCTAGTCGTTGACTTCGGGGCGCAGTACGCCCAACTGATCGCTCGACGGGTGCGCGAGGCGCACGTCTACTCCGAGATCGTCCCGCCGACCATCACCGCCGACGAGGTCCGGGCCAAGTCGCCGGGCGCGATCATCCTCTCGGGTGGTCCCAAGTCCGTCTACGAGACGCCGGCGCCGTCGCTGGACCCGGCGATCTACGACCTCGGCGTTCCGGTGCTGGGAATCTGCTACGGCGCTCAACTCATGGCCCAACAGCTCGGCGGCCACGTAGCGCATACCGGATCGAGCGAGTACGGACGCACCGAGCTGCGTCGCGAGCCCGGGCCCTCGATGCTCATGGACAACTGGCCGACTACCACGTGCTGGATGAGCCACGGCGACGCCATTGCCACGGTTCCCGTGGGCTTCACCGTCACCGCCCGCTCACCGGGAGTGGTCGCGGCGATGGAGGACCCGGTGCGGGGCCTCTACGCGGTCCAGTTCCACCCCGAAGTGGCCCACACCGAGCGCGGCGCCGACCTGCTCAGTTCGTTCCTGCACCACGCCGCGGCCCTGCCCGCAACGTGGACGAATACGTCAATCATCGAAGAGCAGGTTGAGCTCATCCGCACCCAAGTCGGCACAGAGCGGGTGCTGTGCGCACTGTCGGGCGGGGTCGACTCGGCCGTGGCGGCCGCGTTGGTCACCAAGGCCGTGGGAACCCAGCTCACCTGCGTCTTCGTGGACACCGGGCTCATGCGCCTCGGCGAGGGCGAGCAGATCGAAGCGACATTCACGCGTCAGTTCGGCGTCGAGTTGATCCACGTAAAGGCCCAGGATCGATTCTTCGACGCCTTGTCCGGGGTGGTCGACCCCGAGGCCAAGCGCAAGATCATCGGCGAACTTTTTATCCGCGAGTTCGAGCAGGTGGCGCGCGAACTCGGCGCTGGCGGCGAGGGACCGCGTTTCCTGGTCCAGGGCACGCTCTATCCCGACGTCATCGAGTCGGGCTCGGGCCACGCGGCCAACATTAAGAGTCATCACAACGTCGGCGGACTGCCCGAGGATCTGACCTTCGAGCTCGTTGAGCCCCTACGCGCACTGTTCAAGGACGAGGTGCGGCGCGTCGGCGAGGAGTTGGGCCTGCCGGAGGAGATCGTGTGGCGCCAACCCTTCCCAGGACCGGGGCTGGGTGTGCGCATCGTCGGGGAGGTCACGCGTGAGCGCGCCGAGATCCTGCGCCAGGCCGACCACGTCGTCGTCGACGAGATCAAGCGCGCGGGACTGTATCGCGAACTGTGGCAGAGCTTTGCGGTGTTACCAGCGGTGCGTACGGTGGGGGTCATGGGCGACGGGCGCACCTACGCCTACCCGATCATCATCCGCGCCGTGACCAGTGACGACGCCATGACGGCCGACTGGGCCCGTCTGCCCTACGACGTCGTCGAGCGCATCGCCAACCGCCTAATCCGCGAGGTCGAGGGGGTCAATCGCGTGGCGCTCGACGTGACGAGCAAGCCGCCGGGCACCATCGAGTGGGAGTGAGCCGAGACCCGTTCTCGGACGAACTGCTCTGGGAAACGCGCGAGCAGGTCTCGCGGCTCGACCCCGATTCACTGCTCGAGGGGCTGACCGAGCCGCAGCGTGCCGCGGTGGTGCACCGCGGAGGTCCGCTGTTGGTGGTCGCGGGGGCGGGGTCGGGCAAGACCCGCGTGCTGACGCGACGCATCGCGCACCTGCTCGCTACCGGCGACGCTCGGCCGTGGGAGATCCTGGCGATCACCTTCACCAACAAGGCCGCCGACGAGATGCGTCGGCGAGTCATTGACCTGGTGGGTGCCGAGGCCGGACAGATGTGGGTGTCGACCTTCCACTCGGCCGGCCTGCGGATGTTGCGCGCCCACGCCGACGTCCTGGGCTACCAGCGCGGGTTCACCATCTACGACGCCGGCGACGCCGAGACCGCGGTCGAGCGGATCATGAAGGAGCTCAACCTCGACACCAAGCGGCTCTCGCCGCGTAGCGTTTCCGCGGCGATCTCCGCGGCCAAGAACGAAATGCTCTCGCCCGAGGCGTACGCTGACGCCGGCCGCCATGACGGTCCGTTGCATCGGCGCATCGCCGAGATCTACGCCCTGTACGCGACACGCCTGCGTCTCGCCAACGCGATGGACTTCGACGACCTGATGGTCAACACCGTCGAGATGTTCCGTCTCGACGCCGAGGTGCTGGCTGGATATCAGAAGCGTTTCCGTCATCTCCTGGTCGACGAGTTCCAAGACACCAACGGTGTTCAGAACGAGTTGGTCATCACTCTCGCGGCCGAGCACCGCAATCTGTGCGTGGTTGGTGACGCCGACCAGTCGATCTATCGGTTCCGCGCCGCCGACGTGCGCAACATCCTGCAGTTCGAACAACGTTTCCCCGACGCCGCGGTCATCGTGCTCGAGCAGAACTTCCGCTCGACCCAGACGATCTTGGACGCGGCCAACGCCGTGATCGCCAAGAACGTCGGGCGTCGGGCCAAGCACCTGTTCACGGTGGGCGAGGCCGGCGAGCGGATCCGGCTTTATCGCGCGGGCGACGAGTACGACGAGGGCCGGTGGGTGGCCAGCGAGCTGCGCCGATTGCGCACCGAGCACGGTCTCGGGTGGAATCAGATTGCCGTGTTCTACCGCACCAACGCGCAGAGCCGGGTGCTCGAAGAGGAGCTCCTGCGCGCCAGCGTTCCCTATCGCGTCATGTCGGGGATGCGTTTCTACGATCGAAAGGAGATCAAGACCGCGCTGGCCTACGCGCGACTCATCGTCAATCCGCGAGACGAAGCGTCGGCGCGTCGCGTCATCAACGAGCCCAAGCGCGGCATGGGGGCGACCGCCCAGGCAAGGCTGGGTGTCTACGCCGCCGAGCACGGCCTCTCCTTCGCCGAGACGGCGCCCTTCGCGCGCGCGGCGGGACTCAGCGGTCGTGCGCTCAATGGGGCGGAGCGTTTCGCGTTCCTGCTCGAGCAGTTGCGCGCCCTGGCCAACGATCTGACCCCGCGCGAGATGATCGACGCGATCGTGCGCGAGACTGGGATGGGTGACGCGCTGCGCGACGACAATAGCGACGAGGCGTACTCACGGCTGGAGAACCTCGGCGAGCTTGCGTCGGCCGCCTCCCAGTACGACTCGCTGCTCGACTTCGTCGAGCGAATGGCGCTCATCTCCGACGCCGACCAGCTCGACAGCGAGGTTGGAGCGGTGTCGCTCATGACGTTGCACATCGCCAAGGGCCTGGAGTACCCGGCCGTCGTGATCACCGGACTCGAAGAGACCGTCTTCCCACATCGTCGAGCCATGGGCGACGACGACGAACTGGAAGAGGAGCGCCGGCTGTGTTACGTCGGCATCACGCGGGCCATGCGCCACCTCGTGCTCACCCACGCGTGGAGTCGTACCTTGTGGGGCCAACACGCACCGGCAATACCCAGTCGCTTCCTCACCGAGATTCCCGCGGAACTCGTCAACGACCTTTCGGCGACGAGGCCGATGCGACGACCGGTCGACCTCGACGAGGGATTCCTCGGTCGCGACACTGACTTCACCTCGGGTCGCGCCTTCGGGTCCGGTGCCGCGCCGCCGGTACGTTCGACCGGCGCGGAGAACCTCGGTTTGGTCGTCGGCGACCTCGTCGTGCACGACCGCTACGGCCCCGGAGTCGTCACCAGTGTCGAGGGAGAGGGTTCGCGCGCTCGAGCCACCGTGCGATTCGACGAGCACGGCGTCAAGAGTTTGGTGTTGGCGATGACGCCGCTGCGTCGCGCCGAGGAAACCTAAGACGAACATAAGAAGTACCCGCAAGCTCTGACGGTCCCAGCACGGATGCGTGAGAGACTGTTGCTTCATGGACCTCGCGCGTCCGGTGTACCGGCCACCCAGCCCCCCGCAGCACCACCGGCTCCCCGCCTACGTCTACTGGCGTCGCCGCGCGATCGTCCTTCTGGCCGTCGCCACGCTGTGCATCGTCGGATACTTGGGAGTGACGCTGGCCTTCGCCCTGCGCAATCCCTCCTACGGCGGCTCGCTCCAGGCCCGCGCGGCCGAGTGGGGACGACAGCACGGGCTGGGCGGCTTCGTGACCTGGGGCGAGACCGAGTGGTACAAGCTGCACCCGCCCAAGAAGGGTGGTGCTCCGCTGGGACCCCACGTCTTTGGAGAGGGTCAGACCAAGGTGGTCATTCCCGCGGGACTCCATCACCTCCCCGCGCCGGCCAACATCGTGTCGCCGGTCGCCAACCCGCTGCCGGGTGAGGGCGTCTGGCACGTGGTCGGTCGACGCACGGCCAACGGGGTGCCCACCGTCTACGAAGCGTTCGTGCGCCCGGACCCGGTGCACACGAGCTACGTGGTGGGCGTCGCGTGGATGGACCCCACCCTGCTGAAGGCCCAGCTCTACTCCGGCTCCTTCATCCCCGGCACGGGCGGACCCTTCGCCTACACCGCGCCGGTGAGTGCCAAGAATTCCGAAACGCTCGTGGCCGCGTTCAACGCGGGCTTTCGTATGCAGGACGCCAACGGCGGGTACTACACCCAGGGCAAGACGATCATCCCCCTGCGCAATGGCGCGGCGTCGGTGGTGATCTTCAAGGACGGCACGATGACCGTGGGCGCGTGGGGACACGGACTGACGATGGACAACCAGGTCGCCTCCGTGCGTCAGAACCTGGACCTGATCGTCAACAACTACAAGGCAGTGCCCGGTCTGGCGAATCAGAACACCGACAAGTGGGGCAAGACCCTCGGCGGCACGTTCAACGTGTGGCGATCGGGTCTGGGCGTCACGAGAACCGGGGCCCTGGTCTACGTGGGCGGCCCAGCGATGTCGATCAGTGACCTGGCCAACGTGCTCGTGCGCGCCGGTGCGCGCTACGGGATGGAACTGGACATCAACACCGACTGGGTGCAGTACTCGTCCTTCACCGGTGCGCTCAACGCACCGATCAACGGCGGCAACGGCACGAGCCTGCTGGGCCAGATGACTGAGCCGCCGACCATCTACTTCACGAGCTGGTGGGCGCGCGACTTCTTCACGATGTCCCTGCGTCCACCGCAGTCAAATACAACGACGACCACTACCGGGTCTTCGGGTTAGCCGCGCGCGGCGACCAGACGCCACAACGGCGCCGGGATCACCCGCAGCACGAAGGCGACGTAGCGCAGCAGTGGCGGGCTCCAGATGACCGGCTCGGCGGTCGCCATCCCGCGCACGATGGCCTCGGCGACCTCGTCGACCCCGGTCGAAAAGGGCGTCGCCGTGCGTCCCGCCGTCATCTTGGAGTGCACGAACGCGGGCCGGACGATCTGGAGGCTCGCTCCGGTGCCCGCGAGCGACTCGGCCATGCCGAGGCACACGCGGTCCAGGCCCGCCTTGGCTGCACCGTAGAGGTAAGCGTTACGGCGTACACGTACCGACGCGATGGACGACAGGACCACGACGCGACCCTGTCCCTGCGCCACGAGGCGGCGACGGATCTCGGCGAGGGCAGCGCTGGGCCACGCGAAGTTGACGACCGCCATCGACGCGGCCCTTGTGGGGTCATCTTCGTCGATCGTCTGGTCGCCCAACTGCCCGACCGCCACCACGACCAGGTCGACCGGGCCGCCAGCCTTGGCGAAGGCCTCCGACACGCAGCGCGCGGCGTCGCCAAGGTCTTCGGCGTCGAAGGTGACGGTGTCGACGTTCGTGGCGCCGTAGCCGCGCGCCTCGTCGGCCGCCGCGGCCAGGAGCGCGTCATCGCGCCCAGCCAGCACGACGGTGCGGGTGCGCGACGCGCACAGGCGCTTGGTCAAAGCCCGAGCGATATCCGACGTGCCGCCCAGCACCACCACGTTCTGGGGTTGGCCGAAGGCGTTCTCCATGGTCACTGTCCTCCTAGCCCGAGGCGCCGCGCGAGGTCGCTGGTCACGCGGTTCTCGGGGTCGATACGTTTCTTCACTTCGAGGAACTCGTCGAGGCGCGGGTACATCGCACGTACCTTGGCCGGGTCGAGGCGGGCGTCCTTCGCGAAGTACACCCGGCCACCGGCGGCGATGACCAGTTCGTCGAGCTCGTCGAGTACGCCGGGCAACGCGGCGGGACCCACTGGCAGGTCCAGCGCCAGCGTCCAGCCCGGGGCCGGAAACGAGAGCGGGCCGCGAGTGGCGGCGCCGAAGCGCTTCAGCACGGCCAAGAAGCTCGGCACGCGTGAGTCGGCCAGACGCGTTATCACCCGAACCACCGTGTCGGCGGCACTGTCGGGGACACAGAACTGATACTGCACGAATCCGCGCCGTCCGTAGAGGCGATTCCAGTCGCGCACACCGTCGAGGGGATGAAAGTACGTCGCGAGTGACTGGGCCTCGGCGACCTCGTGGCGCGGTGCGGAGCGAAACCACACCTGGTTGAAGGCGCGCACCGTGAGCGTATTGAGCAGTCCGCTCGGGGCGTCCAAGGGGACGCCGAGGCGCGCGCCTCTGGGGGCTTGCAGGGTTGGCGTCGCCACGTCGGCCGCTCGTGCGTGGTCGGCCCGCGTGAGCACCGCGCGGCCCATATGGGCGCCGCGCGTCATGCAGTCGACCCAGGCGACCGAGTAGCGGTAGCCGGCGTCGCCCTCGACCATCGCCGACATCACCGCGTCAAGGTTGTCGAAGCGTTCGGTATCGACGAGCACCCGATCGGTTTCGATCTTCAACATCTGGACGCTCACGCGGGTGATGACACCGGTGAGGCCCATGCCTCCGACGCTGGCCCAGAAGAGGTCGGGGTCGTCCTCGGGCGACACCGTGGTTGCACCGCTCGGCGTCACCAGGCGCAGGGATCGCACGTGCGCGCCGAAGGACCCGTCGACGTGGTGATTCTTGCCGTGCACATCGGCCGCCACCGCGCCGCCCAGCGTGACCTGACGGGTGCCCGGGGTGACCGGCACGAACCACCCCTGAGGAATCGACGTCGCTAGAAGCTCGTCGAACGACACACCGGCCCCGACACTGACCACGCCGTCGTCACCGATGGTCCCGATTCCGCCGAGGCCCAAGTTGCTGACCACCACGCCACCGCCGACCTGGGCCGCGTCGCCGTAACTGCGGCCGAGTCCTCGCGCGATGAGGGCTCGCGACGTGGTCAGTACGTCGACGACGCCCGCCTCGTCGTCCGGGGTCACGACGTCGGCCACGCTGGGGGCGGTGCGACCCCAGCCGGTGAGGCGCTGACGCGTCATCAGTAGACGCCCACCCAGAGCAGCACCGCCCATATCAGCACCATGGCCTGGATCTCGCGATTGTGAAAGAGCAGCTCGTCGGGCGCCGCGCCGTTACCCGCTTCGGCCGATCGCATGATGAACAGCACCGCAATCACCACCGGCACCACGGAGAGTCGGATGGGCACGATGTAGTGATGGGCCGAGGACAGCCCGGTGGCCGACGTGTCGAAGGCCCATAGGCAGTAGCAGGTGACCACGACCGCGGCGCTGAGGGTGAGCACCGAATGCAGGAAGTCTCGGCTGTACTCGCTCAGGACCCGGCGCGTGATGCCCGCGCCAACCTTCTCCAACTCGGCGGACCGCTTACCCACGACCAAGAAGAGGGCACCGAAGGAGATCACCACGAGGAACCACGTCGATACGAAGATGTGCGACGCCGCGGCCCCGGCGTAGGCGCGCAGGAAGAAGCCCGATGCGACCGACACCATCTCGATGATCACGAGGTTCTTGACGTAGAACGAATACGCCAACGAGTTGGCCAGATAGAGGCCCAGCACGAGGAAGAGCCCCTCGGGCTGCCAGAGGAAGACGGGGATCGTGAAGCCAACCAGGAAGAGCACCACCGCGCTGACGATGGCCACGGGCGCGGACAGCTGACCTGCGGCCAGAGCGCGGTGTCGTTTGGTGGGGTGCTCGCGGTCGGCCTCAACGTCGCGCAGGTCGTTGACCAGGTAGACGCCCGAGGACACGGCGCAGAAGGCCAGAAACGCGGCCCCCGTGTGGCGCAACACGTCGGCGTGCGTCAGGGTCCCCGCCGCCGCGGGTGCGACGACGATCAGCCCGTTCTTGACCCACTGGCGCGGTCGCATGGCCGAGACCAGGGCCCGAAACGGACCGCGATCGGGGGTCGTCGCCGTCGTCACGACACCCCACGCTACTCGCGGCTCTGTTGTCTCCCGATTGGCGACCGGGCCAGAAGCGCCCGCAGAACCGGCCGTAAGATGACCTCACGATGAAGCGCCCCTACCGTGTCGTCGTCGCCAAGCCGGGCCTCGACGGACACGACCGGGGCGCCAAGGTCATCGCCCGCGCCCTGCGTGACGCCGGATTTGAGGTGGTCTACACCGGCCTGCACCAAACACCCGAGCAGATCGTCGCGACGGTCGTCCAGGAGGACGCGGACGCCGTTGGACTCTCACTACTGTCGGGAGCGCATCGCGTGCTGGTGCCTCGAGTCATTCAGTTGCTGGCTGACGCGGACCGCAGTGACGTTCTCGTCGTGGTCGGTGGCATCATCCCGGACGACGACGTCGCCGCGCTAACGAGCGCGGGGGTGTCGCGGGTGTTCACGCCGGGGGCGTCGCTCGACGAGATCGGCGAATGGCTCGCGGCGACGCTCGACGAGCGAGAGCCGGCTTCCTAGGGGTGCCGGAGGTTCCATTAGATTGTCGCGAGGACAGTCAGAGGTAATCGTCGATGGATCTCTTTGAGTATCAGGGAAAGCAGTACTTCGCGCGCTTCGGCATCGCCGTGTCACCCGGGGGCGTCGCGGACACTGTGGCCGACGCCGTGGCGGTGGCCGAGGACGTGGGCCTGCCGGTCGTCGTCAAGGCCCAGGTGAAGGTCGGCGGGCGCGGCAAGGCCGGAGGCGTGAAGCTCGCGTCGAACATCGACGAGGTTCGCCAGCACGCCGAGTCCATCTTGGGACTGGACATCAAGGGCCACGTCGTGCGTCGGCTGTGGATCGAACACGCGAGCGATATCGCGCGCGAGTACTACGCCAGCTTCACCCTGGACCGGGCGAACAAGGTTCACTTGGGGATGCTCAGCGCCCAGGGTGGGGTGGAGATCGAGGTGGTCGCCGAGGAGAACCCCGACGCCATTGCCTTCCTCCAGATCGATCCAGTGGTCGGCCTCGATGTGGCGACCGCGCGGCGCTGGGTCGCCGAGGCTGACCTCGACGACGTGGCGCGCGAGCAGGCGGCCGAACTGCTGGTCAAGCTCTACGTCTGTTACACCGAGGGCGACTGCGACCTCGCCGAGATCAACCCGCTGATCCTCACCCCCGATGGTCGCGTCCACGCGTTGGACGCGAAGGTCACGTTGGACGAGAACGCATCCTTCCGCCACCCGGAGTGGGAGGAGTACCGCGCGACCGAGACCGAGGACCCACGCGAGAAGATGGCCAAGGAGCGAGGGCTCAACTACATCGGACTGGACGGCACGGTGGGCATCATTGCCAACGGCGCCGGGCTGGCCATGTCAACGCTGGACGTGGTCAACCAGGTGGGTGGGAGTGCCGCCAACTTCTTGGACATCGGTGGCGGGGCCAACGCGGACGTCATGGCGTCCGCGCTCGAAGTGATTAACACGGACCCCAAGGTCTCGTCGATCCTCGTCAATATCTTTGGCGGCATCACCCGCGTTGACGAAGTCGCCCAGGGGGTGCTCGAGGCCCTCGAGCGAGTAGACATCACCTCTCCCATCGTGCTGCGCCTCGACGGCACCAACGCCGTGGCCGGGCGAGAGATCCTCCAGCCCCACCTCAGCGAGTCGCTGATCACAGAATCGACCATGCTGGACGCGGCGCGACGCGCCGTCGCCCTGGCGAGTGCGGCGAGCGCATGAGCATCTTCGTCGACGAGTACACCAAGGTCATCGTCCAGGGACTGACCGGCGGCCAGGGTCGGTTCCACGGGTTGCGCAACCGCGACTACGGGACCAAGGTGGTCGCGGGCGTCACGCCGGGCAAGGGAGGCTCCGACGTCGACGGCATTCCCGTCTACGACGGCGTCGCCGAGGCCGTCGCCGCGACCGGGGCGACCGCCTCGTTCGTCGTGGTCCCACCGCGTTTCGCGCCGACGGCGATCCTCGAAGCCGCGACGGGTGGCATCACCTTCATCGTGTGCATCACCGAGGGGATTCCCGCCCAGGACGAGGCCCTCACCTACAACCGGTTGGTCGAAGAGCACCCCGGTGTGCGCCTCCTCGGCCCCAACTGTCCGGGCATTATCAGCCCGGGCAAGTGCAACATCGGGATCACCTCGGGCGACATTGCCCTCGCGGGCGGCCCGGTCGGCATCGTCTCGCGTTCGGGCACGCTGACCTACCAGGCTCTCCACGAGCTGAGCCAGCAGGGTGTGGGCCAGACGACCTGCGTGGGCATCGGTGGCGACCCGGTGCCCGGCACCAACTTCATCGACTGCTTGAGCGCGTTCCAGGACGACCCCGAGACCCTCGCGGTGATGATGATCGGCGAGATCGGGGGATCGGAGGAGGAACGGGCCGCCGAGTGGATCAAACAGCACATGACCAAGCCGGTCGTCGCGTACGTCGCCGGCGTCACCGCGCCGCCTGGTCGAAAGATGGGCCACGCGGGGGCCATCGTGTCGGGTTCGAAGGGAACGGCGCGCGCCAAGATGGACGCGCTGGCCGACGCGGGGGTGCACGTGTGCGCGAACCCCACCGAGGCCGGACAGAAGATGGTCGAGATCGTCAAGGCGCTCTGACGCAGTGAGCCGCGCGCGTCTGGGCGTCTTGGTGTCCGGGACCGGAACCATCCTCGAGGTGATGCTCGAATCTGTGGACGTGACGCTGGTGGTGGCCGACCGGCCCTGTCGAGGACTCGAGGTTGCGCGCGACGCCGGAGTCGAGGACCTTCTGGTCGACCGGGCGCTCTTCGGAGGCTTCTCAGATAGCTTTGACCGCGCGGCGTACACGAGCGCGCTGAGTGAGGCGCTGGACCCGCGCGTCGACCTTGTCGCCATGGCCGGGTTCGGCACAGTACTCGACGCGGGGTTCTTCGCCGAATTCCCGGACCGGGTACTCAACACGCATCCAAGCCTGTTGCCGGCGTTTCCGGGCTGGCACGCGGTGTCGCGCACGCTCGCCGCGGGGGTGAGCGAGACCGGCTGCACGGTGCACCTGGCCACCGCGAACCTCGACGACGGGCCCGTGCTCGCCCAGCGTCGCGTGCCCGTTGAGCCGGACGACGACGAAGCCACGTTGCACGAACGCATCAAGGCTG
>Ga0307374_10011041_pt1 | contig 12940 bp, 10 predicted proteins | sample OX3MG_FD_202532 | JGI IMG/M metagenome (GOLD analysis project Ga0307374, IMG submission 202532) | Soil microbial communities from Risofladan, Vaasa, Finland - OX-3 | ecosystem: Environmental > Terrestrial > Soil > Coastal area > Acid sulfate soil | place: Finland: Risofladan, Vaasa | collected...
CAGGATCGGCTTGTTGGTGCTGTTGGCCAGGTGGATGAGGCTGTCCACCCAGTTGTGGCCCTTGTAGGTGGCGTTGCGGCTGTCGGTCCAGTCGGCCAGCAGTTGGGATTCGGAGGGATTGGCGGAGTCATCCAGGGGGAAGTAGGCCGACACCCCGACCACATCCACGTCGTTGAGGAACTGGGGCTGCCCGATCACGTCCCAGTTCTGCTCGTAGCCGACCTGACCCGAGTAGTACTGGCGGGCGCTGGAGATGACCGACTCCCACTGGGCCGTCTGGCCTTCCAGGCTGGTCATCTCCGAGCCGACGAAGAGGAGCCACACGTCATTGGCCTGGGCCAGCTGGGCGTAGTGGTCCATGAAGGCCCGGTAGGAGGCGAAGAACTGGGGGATGGAGCTCGGCTCCATCACGCCCCGCCAGCCCCCCTGGCATCCCCCGCACTCGAAGATGGGGGTGAGGATGACCTTGAGGCCGGCGGCGTGGGCGGCGGCTATCTCACTGGTCAGGGAGGCGTCGGTCTCGGTGCCGTCGTAGGGGCTGAGTGAGGTGGAGGTGGGTTGAGCGGCCCACCACCATACGTAGAGCGAGACGGTGTTGATCCCGTCGGCAGCCACCTGGCCCATGGCGGCGGCCGGGGACTCGGTCTGCCCGAGGGTCGAGGTGACCATGCCCGCCACCTTCCCGCCCGTGCCGTCGGCTCGGGCCGGTCGGCCGCTGCCCACCATGGCCAGGATCAGGCCCAGGACCAGGGCGCTGCCCAGGGCCATGGCGCGGACCAGCCGGGAGGACCGGGCCGGTGTCGGGTTGGGTTCGGGAGCGGAGGGAGAGGGCGTCGGAGGTCCGTGATGTCGGGCCCGGAAGGGTCGGGGCCAGTGTAGGAACGGCTGTCATCCTCTTTCGGTCGCTTCGGGCCGTTCTTTAGAGCGGTTTGTCCGATTGATTCGCCAATCGGGGCGGGGGGCTACCGTCGACGCCGGTGAGCGAGCCCATTCCTTCCGCTCCGGCGGACACCTTTTCCTCCACCGGGGTGCGCAGCACCTTCCACGGCCCCTATGCCGGGGGGCCTCCCGCCGAGGCCCTGGTGGTCGACTCCCCGGCCCTCGATCGCTTCGGACCGGCCGAGCTGCGCCACATGATCCTGGTCGGGGTGGTGCTGGCCTCGATGATCCTGCGCAGCCTGGCCGGCTGGGTTTTGCGCCGTGCCGGCCGCTCGCTGGTCACCGCTGCTGCCACCGGTCTGGTGGACGCCTTCGAGGCCCTGGGCCCGACCTACGTGAAGCTGGGCCAGCTCATCGCCTCCTCCCCCGGGGTCTTCCCCGCCCCCCTGGCCGATGCCTGCCTGCGTTGCCTGGACGAGGTCGCCCCCTTCCCCAGTGAGACAGCCTGTCGCCTGATCGAAGCGGACCTGGGCCGGCCCCCGTCCTCGCTCTTCTCCCGCTTCGAGGAGCGGCCCCTGTCGGCCGCCTCCATCGCCCAGGTCCACGCCTGCACCCTTCCCGATGGTCGGGAGGCGGTGCTCAAGATCCAGCGCCCCGACATCTTCCGGCGCATGAATGCCGACCTGCGGATCATGTACCGCCTGGCCCGCCTGGTGCAGCGGACCAAGCTCGGGGCCCAGATCAACGCTCTGGCCGTCATCGAGGATCTCCATCAGGTCACCAACGAGGAGCTCAATTTCGCCCTGGAGGCCCACCGCCAGAGCCACTTCCGGGACAACATCTGGGCCTTCGGGGACAACCAGTGGATCACCGCCCCCGAGGTCTACTGGGACTACTGCGGGCCCCACGTCATCTGCATGGAGAGGATGCGGGGCACGCCGATGGATGAGTTTGCCGCTCTGCGGGCCCAAGGTATCGACGGCGAATTGACCCTTCGCCGCGGCGTCAAGGTGTGGATGGAGGCGGCCCTGGTTCACGGTCCGTTCCACGGGGACGTCCACGCCGGGAACCTGTGGGTGTTGGAGGACGGGCGCTGCGCCTTCCTGGACTTCGGGATCATGGGGGAGCTGGACGACACCTGGAAGCAGCTGTTCAAGGACATGCAGTACACGGCCATGATCGATGGGGACTACTCCCGCATCGTGCGCAACTGGAAGCGGGTCGGGGTCATGGCCGAGGACGTGGGCGACGACGTGTCGGTCGGCCTCGTCATCAAGGCCACCATGGATCCGATGCTGGACCGCTCCATATCCGAGACGAGCATCGGTGAGTTGATGAAGCAGAACATCGCTCTGGCCGAGCAGTTCGGGGCCAAGGCGCCCCGGGAACTGGTGCTCACCTCCAAGCAGCTCCTGTACTTCGAGCGGTACTCCAAGGAACTGGCCCCGGACTACAACATGGCCCGGGATCTGTACCTCATCAAGAACGTCTTTCCTGAGGACGTGACCAAGCGGGTGGCCGAACTCGGGATCGAGCTGCCCGATTAGATCCGGGCGTCCACCCAGGTCGCCACCAGGTCGGCCACCGTCCCGCCCATGCCCGGCGGGCTCAGGAAGTAGTGATCACCCTTGAGCACCTCCAGGGTCTTGTCCTCCGAGCCGAGTGCGGCGTAGATGGTGCGGGCATCGGACAGGTAGCAGCCCTGGTCGGCGTCGGACTGCACGACCAGGCCCGGCTGGGTGATGGCGGCCAGGTGCGGCTCGGCCCGGCAGTCCGAGTCGGACAGGCTCCACATGGCCAGCCAGGACCGAAGGGTGCAACTCGACGCCAGCCCGAACGAGCCCCGGTTGGCGGTGGCCGGGTCACCGGCGTAGCAGCCCACCTCCCGCTGGGAGGCATCCATGGCCAGGTCCAGGAAACGCAGATCGGCCCAGGTCCGGAAGACCGGGAACACCCTGTCCCTCACCCCGGCGGGCCGGAGCCGGTCGAGCTCGGCATGACACCAGTCGGTGATGCGCTGGTTGCGGGCGGTCTGGCCGGCGCGATAACGAGCGATGAAGTCCGGCCCGTAGGGAGGGCCGTGGTCCGGATTGAACATGTCGAGGGCTGGATCGACCGAGGCGGGATCAGCTTCGTCCGTCAGGGACGGATCCATCCAGGTCGTGAGGACGTCGGGGCGGCCGGGATGGGCGTTGAGTGATATGAACAGGTCGGCCTGGATCAGGCTCTCGGCACCGGCCAGGGCCCGGGCCTGGTAAGCGGCCATGAGCGACGCGCCCCCGGAGTTGCCCAGCAGGACGACCGTGTCCACGCCGGCTGTCTCTCTCATCCAGCTCACACCGACAGCTATGTCGGTGATGGCGTTGTTGAGCGAGAAGTAGGCGCCGGCGCCGCGGTAGCGGGTGTTCCAGCCCAGGAAGCCCAGGCCGCGCTCGGCCAGAAGTTCGGCCAGGTAGTGCTCGGAGAAGTCGATGTCGTAGTGGGAGGCGATGACCCCGACCCGGGGCTTAGCGTTGGCGTACCACAGTCCCTGGCACGGCCGGCCTCCGGCTCCGCCCCGGGTGGCGTTGGGCGACTCGGAGGAGACGAACTCCCGGGCGATCAAGAGGCCGCGGCCCGGCTGACGGCCCGGGCTGGGCGGTGGCGCACGTCATCGGGACCCAGGGGCCGGGTCCAGGCGGCAAACTCCAGGAGGATCCCGTCCGGGTCGAAGAAGTAGATGGAGCGGACGAAGGTGCCGTCATGCACCTTTCGGCTCACCCCATACTCCGAGTCATCGTGGTTGAGGATGTCGGCCGTCTCGATGCCCTTGGCCCGAAGCTTGGCCAGGTACTCCTCGATGCGCTCGGCCGGCACGTCGAAGGCCACGTGGTTCATGGAGCCGATGGCGGTGGTGATGTCCCCATCCGTGGGCAGCTTGGCCGGGCTGGACACGCCCGGCGCCGGCTCGGGTGCGGAGGGGAACCAGAAGAAGGCGAGGGAGTCGCCATTGCCGATGTCGAAGAAGAAGTGCTGGCCCATGCCGTTGGGCAATTCGATGGTCTTGACCAGCGGCATCCCGAGGACGCCGCGGTAGAACTCGACCGTCTTCTCCATGTCCCGGCACACCAGGGCCAGATGGTTGATGCCCCGCAACTCGAACTGGCTGTTCATGACTTCTCCCTACTCTGCCGGAAGAAAGGATTGGCCGGCTCGGCCGCCGCCGCCTGCACGGCGGACCACTCGGGCTCACCCCGGGCGCCCCGGGCCAGGGCCCGGGCGGTGGCGTCCCGGTTGTTCTCGAAGACGGCCTCCTCTGAGTCGGCGGCCGGGTCGACCCAGACGGCGGCTATGAGGAGAAGTTCATCGGCCAGCTCGGCCGGGATGGTGCCGGCGGTCACGGCGTCGACCACCCCCGACGCCACCCCGGCCTGGGCCGCCCCCCACGTGAGCTTGGCGTGGGACGTGCCCGCCTCCAGGGCGGCCTTGTTGACAAAGAGGGTGAGGGGCTTGACGGCCACGTCGGGACGGATGACGGTAACGAAGGCGGCGTGGCCTGGCCGGGGCATGGCCAGGGCCGTGGCCCAAGCCGTCTCCACCGGTCCTCCTTTGGCGCCGAGCACCGTGTTGATGTGGGCGGCATTGGGGCCCGATCCGCTGAAGGCCTCCCCGACCTGGGTGTCCAGGCCACCCGCGGCTGCCGGGCCCCCCGGGTCGGCCGGGCTCAAGCGGCGGGCGGATCGGAGTAGGGCTCGGTCCGCCCGTAGCGGTTCATGCGCAACATCTCACTGCCCATGGTTCCCGCCTTGGTGTCGTAGGCGAGGAGCCCGACCAGCCGGGCCCGCCCGCCCTGGACCGGGCTGACCCGGTGCAGCGAGTGGCGGCCCTCGAAGACCAGCAGGGTGCCCGCCGTCATGGGCAGGGTGACCACCGGTGAGGTGTCGCTGTCGTTGAGCACCCCGGCCACGGCTTCGTAGCGCGGGTCGTCAGCCGAGCGGATGAGCGGGGCCACCTCGAAGTCCCCGCCCGCCTCGGAGGGCTCAATGGCCAGCGAGACCACGAAGTGGGTCTGGTCGAAATGCCACTGCAACTCGTCCCCCTCCTCCATCACGGCCAGATTGAGCGCCCCGAAGGGATCGGCGTAACGGAAGATCGGCCCTCGCCCCAGGATGGCCTCGATGAGATCCTTCATCGGGTCCCACTCATAGAGAAGGCGCAGGAGCGAGGTCCGGGGGATGAGGTCGTAGGCCACCGCCCCCAGGGCGAAGGGCCCGAGCCAGCGGGTGGGATGACCGGCGGGGGCGTCCCCGTCGGGCAGGTTCAGGTAGGCGGTGCCGATCCCCGAGGACCGGTAGGCCCGGGTGGCCACGGCCCGGGCGTCGGCCACCAGGGCCTCGACACCGGCCGGGGTAAGGAAGCCGGGCAACTCACAGGCCCCAATGCCGGCCAGCTGGGCCCGCCAGCCGACCAGGGCCGCCTGAGCGGTCGGGCCGTCGAGGTTGAGGACCGGGTAACTCCCCAGGTCGACCAGGTCCTCCAGGGCCGGGCCGGCCTCCGGCGGCGCGGCCGGCCGGCCCGGTTCCGGCGTGGGGAGGCCGCCCGCCTCCGGGCCGGTCACGGCCGATGTGGTCATGACGGGCAGACTATTGCGTGGCGCTCCAGGAGATCCGGGTCCCCTTACCCGAGGGCGTGAGGATGCCCGACAACCGGGTCAACCTCATTCTCCCCGAGGACTACGAGGCTCGGCCCGACCTGGCCTTTCCGGTCCTCTACCTCCTGCACGGGGCGGGTGACACCTACGCCTCCTGGGCGGAGTCAACCAACGTGGTCGAGTTGGCCTCCGCCTTCCCCATCCTGGTGGTCATGCCCGACGCCGGCCGCCGGTCCCAGGCCACCTGGTACTCGGACTGGGCCGAAGGCAGTTGGCAGGCCGAGACCTACGTGGCTGAGGTCCTGCCCCGTTACCTGGCTGCCCACTACCGAGTCTCACCCGGTGGCGCGGCCATAGCCGGCCTGTCCATGGGCGGTTTCGGGGCCATGTCCCTGGCCGCCCGTCATCCCGGGCGCTATTTGGCGGCCGCCTCCTTCTCGGGGGTGCTCGACACCATGTGGGGGGCTCCGGGCACGGGGGAGCTCTTCGCCGAGCTCAACGCCGAGCACGGCACACCCGATCAGCGGGTCTGGGGCGACCAGGCCGCCGACGCCGAGGTGTGGCGGGCGCATAACCCCACCGATCTGGTCGACTCCCTGGCCGGCCTGGAACTCCTGGTGGCGGCGGGCACGGGCACCCCGGGCGGACCCGAGGGCGACATCGACGATGACGGCAATGGCTATGGCCTGGAGCAGGGGGTGCGATCCATGAACGAGTCCTTCGTGGCGGCCCTCGAGAAGGTCGGCATCCCGGCCCAGGTCGACCTGTACGAGGGGGGCTACCACGGCTGGCCCTACTGGCAGGCCGGAATTCGCTGGGCCCTGCCCCAGCTGGCGGCCATGCTGGGCCCGGCTATCCCGGCATCAGCGCCGGCGCCGGTTGGGGAGGGAAGGGCCTGATGTCAGACGAACGGGTGCGGTCGCTAAACGAGTTCGGAGCGAACAAGGTGCCGGGCCTGTTCGGCATGGAGATGACCCGGGTGGACGAGGAGGGTTCCGAGGCCCGCCTGACCGTCACCGAGACCCTGATAGCCGGTACCGGCTACCTGTTCGCTCCGGTGGTGGTCGGCATGGCCGACATCATCTGCGCCTTCGGGATGGGTCCCCACATTCCCGAGGGTTCCAGCTTCACCACCGTCGAGTTGAAGACGAACTTCCTGTCCAGTGCCAAAGCGGGCGAAGTGGTAACGGCCAAGGCCTGGCCGGTCCACGTGGGCCGCACCACCGTGGTGTGGGACGCCGTCGTGACCAACGAGACGACCGGCCGCACCATGGCCCTCTTCCGCAATACCCAGCTGGTCATCCTGCCCCGGGGCTGACGCCGGCTCCGTCCGGTGCGGGTAGTCCGCCAGCCGGCCGGTTCGGGTCGATCCTGGCCCCCACTACCCTCGGTGGGGTCATGAGAGCCCTCGCCACCTGGTGCTTCCGGCACCGCCGACTGGTCCTGACCGGCTGGATCGGCCTGCTCATCCTGGTCTCCCTCGTCTCCAACGTCGTCGGTACGAAGTACTCGAACAACTTCCAGCTGCCGAACACGGCATCGACCCAGGCCCTCAAGCTGTTGTTGGCCAACACGCCCAAGCTGGCCGGGGACAACGAGCAGGTGGTGTTCCAGACCTCCGGCGGCCTGACCATCACTAGCCCGTCGGTCGAGGCGGCCATAAATGCCGACCTGGCCAAGTTGATCGCCCTTCCCTACGCCACCCGGGTCGTGTCGCCCTTCGGACCCCTGGGAGGGCAACAGATCAGTGCCGATAAGACGGTGGCCTTCGCCACCCTGACGTTCGATAAGCAGGCCCAGTCCCTGCCCCAGGCCGAAGCGGCCCGAATGGTCTCGACCGCCGCTTCTGCCGACATGCCCGGGCTCCGAGCGGCGGTGTCCGGCCAGCTGGCCGGGGAGGCCACCCGGCCCGGCATTGGAGGAAGTTTCCTCGGCATAGTGCTGGCCGGCGTCGTCCTCCTCTTGTTCTTCGGCTCCGTCTTCGCCATGGCCCTGCCGCTGTTGTCGGCGCTGCTGGCTCTGGGCACGGCCATCGGGCTGGTGACCATGCTCAGTCACGCTCTCGGCATGCCCCAGTTCGCCCCCGAACTGGTCATCCTCATCGGCCTCGGTGTAGGCGTTGACTACGCCCTGTTCATCGTCACTCGTTACCGGCAGGGCCTGATTGCCGGGCGGTCGACCGAGGAGGCGGCCGTGGGGGCGGTCAACACCTCGGGACGGGCGGTGCTCTTTGCGGGCATGGTGGTCTGCATCGCCCTGATGGGCATGTTCGCTCTGGGTGTCACCTTCCTCTACGGCCTGGCCGTGGCCGCCTCCATCGGCGTGTTGCTGACCATGATCAGCGCCCTGACCCTGCTGCCGGCCATGCTCGGCTTCATCGGGCCCCGCATCCTGTCCCGCAAGCAGAAGCGGGACCTGGCCGCCAACGGCCCTCGCATAGTCGGCGCCGGCTCGACCGGCTTCTGGCCCCGGTGGGCGTCATTCGTCCAGCGCCGCCCGGCGGTACCGGCCGTGATCGCCCTGGTCGTCATCGGCACCATCATCCTGCCGTTCTTCAGCCTGCGGCTCGGGTCATCCGACGAGGGCAATGATCCGGTCGGAACCACCACCCGGACCGCCTACGACATGCTGGCCCAGGGCTTCGGCCCCGGCTTCAACGGGCCGCTGATGCTGGTGGCGGAGAGTCCCGGCCGTTCCCATCTCCCCCCCGGCGCGGGCTCCGTCGCCAATCCTCTGAACTTCGTGCTGACCAAGCTGTCGGTCGACCTCAAGGCCCAGCCCGACGTGGCCCAGGTGGCCGCCCCCCTCGTACTCCCGGCCAAGTCGGGCGGTGAGATCGCCCTCCTCAACGTCTATCCCAAGGGCTCGCCCCAGGACGCCAGCACCGGAGCCCTCATCAGCCATCTTCGCTCGGCCGTAATCCCGGCGGCCCTGGCCGGTACCGGGGTGTCCGTCTACGTGGGCGGCAGCACCGCCATCTTCGTGGACTTCGCCCATGTCCTGACCGGAAAGCTGCCGTTGTTCATCGGCCTGGTCGTGCTCCTGTCCTTCCTTCTGCTCTCGGTCGTCTTCCGCAGCCTGGCCGTCCCGCTCACCGGGGCGGTCATGAACCTGCTCTCCATAGGCGGAGCCTTCGGCCTCTTGACCGCCGTGTTCGAGTGGGGCTGGCTCGGCAACCTGTTCGGGGTCAACCGACCCGGGCCCATCGAGGCCTTCCTCCCGGTGATGCTGTTCTCCATCCTCTTCGGGCTGTCGATGGACTACCAGGTGTTCCTGGTCACCCGGATCCATGAGGAGTACCTCAAGAGCGGGGACAACCACATGGCTGTGCGCAACGGCCTGGCCGCCACCGGTAAGACCATCACGGCCGCGGCCGTGATCATGATCCTGGTCTTCGGCTCCTTCATCCTCGGAGGCCAGAGGGTCATCAAGGAGTTCGGGGTGGGCCTGGGCGGCGGCATCCTCATCGACGCCGTCATCATCCGTATGACCATTGTCCCGGCGGTGATGCAGCTCATAGGCAAGGCCAACTGGTGGTTCCCCGCATCTCTCGACCGCCGCCTGCCCCGGCTCTCGGTCGATCCTGCCCTGGAACCGGATTCAGCGCCCGGCGTCGCTCCCGGACCGGCACCGGCCCCGGCTCTGGCCGCCGGCGGCTCTGGCAGCTGACGGACCGATCTCAGCTTCCTCCCGCAGCGCCGGGGGCGCCGGGGTCAGGCTGGCGGCCTCAGCGGCCCTGGGCGGCCAGGGACTCCGTCAAGGCCAGGAGGGCGGCGCTGGGAAGAGCTGCAGGCGGCCGGGGATCAGAGATCCGCCGGGCTTCGGACGGGAGCCGGCCCAGGTGGAACGCCAGTCGGCCGGCGGCGGCAGCTGGATCGGTGGCCGAGCCGAACTCATCGTCGGCCGGGCGCCGATGGCCGCCGGCCATCACCTCCACCAGGAGGGCCTCGGCCCCCTCCTCGGGCGGCGGTTCGCCACGTAGGGCCAGCACGTCCCCGGCCGGACGGCGCCAGACCTGCTTGGCCCCGGCCCAGGTGATTTTGCCGGCCGACAGCTTGCGCACCGGACGCCCGTCCAGTTCGACCAGCTTGTAGGCGGTCTCCAGCACCGGTGCGTCGCCCGACAGGGCCAGGGCAGCGCCCACGCCGAAGCCGTCGATGGGGGCGCCGTCAGCCAGGCGCTGGATGCTGAGCTCGTCCAGGCCGCCGGTGGCGAATATCCGCACCGCACCCAGGTCGGCGGCGTCCAGGAGGCTCCGGGCGTGGCGGGCCAGGGCGGCCAGGTTGCCCGAGTCGATACGCAGCCCGGCCACGGTTGTGCCCTCGGCCTGGAACCGCCGGGCGACTTCGACCGCCACCCGGATTCCTTCCACGGCGTCGTAGGTGTCGACCAGCAACACCGAGCGGGCTCCGTACAGTCGGACGAAGCCTTCCAGAGCCTCGGCCTCCTCGGCGTGGGCCAGCACATAGGAGTGGGCCATGGTGCCGCTGGTCTCCAGGCCGTAGCGGTGGGCGCCGGCCACGTTGCTGGACGATCTGAGGCCGCCCACCCGGGCCGAGCGGGCCAGGCGCAAGCCGGCCTCGGGCCCGGGAGCGCTGCGGAGTCCGAAGTCGGAAACCGTGCGGCTTCCCGCCGCCAGCCGAAGCCGCGCCGCCTTGGTGGCCATGCCCGTCTGGTAGGTCAGCCGGTTGAGCAGGGCCGTCTCCACCAGCTGGGCCTCCAGTAGTGGCGCGTCGACCTCCAACAGCGGCTCGTTGGCCAGGACGACCGTTCCTTCCCTTACCGCCCGCACGGACCCCGTGAACCGGAGGGTGGCGAGATGCTCGAGGAATCCCGGGCCGAACAGTCCGAGGGCCTCCAGGATGGACAAGTCGGCGGGCGAGAAGGCGAGACTCTCCAGGTACTCCAGGGCGTCGTCCAGGCCGGCCGCCACCAGGAATCCCCTGGAGGCGGGCAGGGATCGGCAGAAGAGGCTGAAGGTGGCTGGCAGTCGGTCCAGACCCTCGGCCAGGTAGGCGGCGGCCATGGTCAGCTCGTAGAGGTCGGTGACGAGCGCACCCGGCATGCGGCCATCCTTATCGCGTCGCCCGGCCCTTCCCGAAACGGCCGCCCGGCTCGGGAGCGTCCCCGTGTGACCCCGGCCCGGAGGCTAAGAATTGAGCGTGGACGGAAGGTTGTCGGCCCCGGTGCAGATCCCGCTTGGGCGGGCGATACTCCCTTTGCGGGAGCACCACGACGCCGGCCGGGGACCGCGCTCAAGGGCGGACCAGATCATGCCGATACCCGCTTGGCCGCCGGGCCCCGCCCGGGACGGTTCAAGGTCCGATCCATTCATGCCGATATCACTCGGGTGAGCGGGTACTTCTCCTGTGGCCGTCTCCTTGCCGTGGTCCGCCGGACCCCATTAGGGGCGCGGTGCCTCCCGACCAGTCCGGAGTCAGAGCAGGGATTCACCATTATCGAGGTTCTGGTGGCGTCGATGGTGCTCATGGTGGCGCTGCTGTCGATCGCTTACGTCACGACCTCGTCCATGGCCCAGGTCGCCTTCTCCCGCCAGCGCCAGGTGGCCAACAACCTGGCCACCCAGACCATCGAGCAGGTGCGGGCCCTCCCGTTCGCCACTGTCTCATCGGGGCTGCTGCTTTCGGATGTCAGCTCGGGCTCCGACACCAACATCACGTCCTGCGGGTCGGGCTACTGCTACGGGACACCGTCGGAACCCATCCCGACCACCTCCTCGGCTCCACCGGCGCCCCTGGATCCTCACGTCGCCACCCAGACGATCGGCGGCAGCACCTACACGGTCTCGACCTACGTGACCGAGTACAACAGCGTGACCTCTCCGAACGTACTGCGAGTCACGGCCAACGTGTCATGGACACCGGCCGCCATCCGAGGTGTGGCCTCCTCGGTCAGGGCCCAGACCCTCGTCTACTCCTCTTCCACCGGCTGCTTACTCAACACCACCCACCCCTTCGCCGCGCCGTGTCAGCCCTCGTTCTTCGCCTCGGCGACCGATGGTGCGGGTCTCGTCCAGATCAACCCTGACTCCACCTACGGAACGCCGGTGTCGCTGACCTCGGCTTCCATCAGCCCGGTCGTTACCCGCGACACGATGACCATCGGTCAGGTGTCCTCGGTGGTCGGGGCGGTGCAGAACTCGCACGCCGCCCTGGTCTACGGCTCCACTTCGACGGCCCAGGGCAGTGCGCAGGTGAACGCTTCCGCCAGCAGCGACCCGGCTTCCAGCAGCACCACCGACGGCACGGCTTCGACCGCCTCGCAGACCGTGTCCACCCTGAGCACCTCCGACGCCAACGGCAGCACGCTGTCGGTCACTGGAAGCGGGGGTGACTCGGGCTTGGCCGAGGTCACCACCTCGGCCAACGCCGCCAACCCCTGTACCGACCTCAACGGCCTCGGGATCACCAACTCGCTGCCCTGCGGCTTCGAGACGGCCACCCAGGCCTCGGCCACCTCGGCCGGTCTCGATGTCAAGCTCGGCTCCAGCGACCTCGGGCCGGCCAGCTTGGTATCGGTCCCATCCGAGACGACCAAGGCCTTCACGACCTATGCCACCGGCCCCGACGGCACCTACTGCGTCGGCACCACCGGGGACGGTTGCGTCGATACCCGGGCCACCCGCACGGTCGGCACCATAACCATGGGTGGTTTGCCTTCCAACGTCACCGCTCCGACCGGCTGGGCCGGCTATCTGGTCAAGATCAGCGGCTGGACCGACACCGTGACCACGGAGGTGGGTGTTGACACCGTGGCTCCCACCGCCACGGCTGCCGGCACAATCAGCTACTGGGCCGGCGGCGCCTACGGGACCGCCACCATAGGGACGGGCGCCCAGCCCACCGTGACCCAGGTCTCCCGAACCGGGAGCCTGGGCGGGCAGAGCTACACCGTTACCGAGACGGTGGCGGCGGGGGGGCTGAGTGCGGGTTCGGCCGGCATCAGCGATCCCGGGGCCTGCACCTCACCGTGCACCCGCCAGGCCGCCACCTCCGCCACCTCGACCTCTCCCCAGGTCACCATCGACTACCAGATCGTGTGGGGAACCGAGCGATGGGGTCTCAACATCAGCTTCAACCTGGGCTCTCTGACCGCTTCTGGAACCTACGGGGTGTCTCCCAGTGCGGGCTGACGCTGCCACCACCGGCCCTGGCCGGACGCCCCGGGGCCAGGGTGGGTTCACGGTGATGGAGATGATGGTGGCCACCGCCCTGTTTGCGATCGTGGTGGCCTTCTCCTTCGGCGCCCTGGCCTCCCTCCAGAAGGCCAGCCTCACCGTCGATGTGCGGGGTCAATCGATGGACCAGGCCCATCTGGCCGTCGAGCAGGTCGAATCCCAGCTCCGTTCGGCCACCGTCATCTACGACCCCGCCAGCGAGAACCCCGGGGGGGTGTCGAACGCCGGCACCA
>Ga0307374_10011042_pt1 | contig 12940 bp, 10 predicted proteins | sample OX3MG_FD_202532 | JGI IMG/M metagenome (GOLD analysis project Ga0307374, IMG submission 202532) | Soil microbial communities from Risofladan, Vaasa, Finland - OX-3 | ecosystem: Environmental > Terrestrial > Soil > Coastal area > Acid sulfate soil | place: Finland: Risofladan, Vaasa | collected...
ACATGAAATACGATTTGGCTGATTGCGTCCAGCGCGGCCATCATTTCGGCATCGTCGACGAAGTGGATTCGATTTTGATCGATGAGGCGCGCACCCCGCTGATTATTTCCGGTCCCGCCGAGGAATCGACGGACAAGTATTACCGCATCGACAAAATCATTCCCAAGCTGATTAAGGACATTGACTACACGCTCGACGAAAAGCACAAGACCGCGACGCTCACCGAGGAAGGCGTGGCGAAGTGCGAGCGCCTGCTCGATTTGCCCAACATGTACGATCCGCAGAACCTCGAACTGATTCACCACGTGTATCAGGGCCTCCGCGCGCATTCGCTTTTCGTCCGCGACGTGGATTACGTGGTGAAAGAAGGCGAAGTGGTGATCGTCGATGAATTCACGGGACGCCAAATGCCCGGACGGCGATGGTCCGACGGCCTTCACCAGGCCATCGAGGCCAAGGAGAGCGTGAAAATAGAGCGCGAAAATCAGACTCTTGCGACCGTCACGTTCCAGAATTATTTCCGCATGTACAAAAAACTTTCCGGCATGACCGGAACCGCGGAAACGGAAGCGAAGGAATTCAATAACATTTACGGCCTCGACGTGGTGATGATTCCGACCAACCAGACGTTGATCCGCATCGAGAATCCCGACGTGGTCTACCGGACGGAAGCCGAAAAACTGGAAGCGGTGGTGAATGGAATCATTCAGGAAGACGGAACGTACACGAGCGGCGTGCGGCAATTGCATGAAAGCGGCCAGCCGGTGCTGATCGGCAGCATCTCGATTGAGAAATCGGAAACAATCGCGGAGCACTTAAAACGATCCGGCATTCCGCACCAGGTCTTGAACGCCAAGCAGCACGAGCGCGAAGCGAAAATCGTCGCGCAGGCGGGACGCAAGGGCGCGGTGACCGTATCGACGAACATGGCCGGGCGCGGCACGGACATTCTGCTCGGCGGCAATCCGGAAGCGATGACGCGCGATTACTGCCTGAAGAATAAGCTCGCGATTCCCTACGCGCCTGCGGGCGCCGTGATCGGCAATGGCGACGAACATCCCGCCCGAGTAGAAACTCCGCAGGAAATTCCGCAGGAGGCATCCGCGGGCGGAAACGGCGCGGGCAATGTGGCCATGGTGCTGTTCCAGCAGGAAGGCAAAATCTTTCAGGTGCCGCTCGAGCAATGGAAGCCGCTGTACGACCAATACGCCGCGCAGTGCAAGACGGAGCACGATGAAGTGGTGGCCATGGGCGGGCTGCACATTCTGGGAACCGAGCGGCACGAAGCGCGGCGCATCGACAATCAATTGCGCGGACGCGCGGGACGCCAGGGCGATCCCGGCTCGTCGCGATTTTATTTGTCCCTCGAGGATGATTTGCTGCGCATTTTTGGCGGCGAGCGCGTGCAGAAATTCATGTACATGCTGGGAATGAAGGAAGGAATCCCGATCGAGTCGCGATTGATTTCCAAGCGCATCGAGAATGCGCAGAAATCCGTGGAGGCGCAGAACTTCGAAGCGCGCAAGCACCTGCTGGAATACGACGACGTGATGAACAAGCAGCGCGAAACGATTTATTCGATTCGCCGCGCCGTCCTCGAAGGAAAAGATCAGAAGGACGACATTCTGGCGCTGACCGAAGACTTGATGGCCGCTCTCGTCGACACGTATTGCCCGCGCGAGCAGCATCCGGACCAGTGGAACATCACACAGCTTTCGGGCGAAGTACTCAATCAATTCGGGCTGGACATCAAGGCCGCAGGTATCGATCCGCTGGAGTTGAATCACGACACGCTCCTCGAGGCGCTGATCGAGAAGGCCAAATTGCGTTACGAGGAAAAGGAAAAACTATTCGGCCCCCAAATGATGCGCTGGATCGAGCGGCACATCATGCTCGATATTGTCGACGCGCAGTGGAAGGACCACTTGCTGACGCTCGACCACTTGAAGGAAGGCATCGGGCTGCGCGGTTACGGGCAAGTGGATCCGCTGGTGGAGTTCAAGAAGGAAGGCTTTAAGCTTTTCGAGGAAATGATGGGACGTATCGACACGGAATCCGTGCGCTTCCTCTATTTGATGCAGCCCGCGCGCCCGGAAGAAGAAGCCAAGCAAATCGAGCGCCGCCAGCGCCGCGCGCAGCAGGACTTGCAATTACAGACCGGCTCGGAAAAAGCCGAAGCGCCCAAGCAAGTCCGCACCGGCGCGAAAATCGGGCGAAATGATTTGTGCCCTTGCGGCTCCGGCAAAAAATACAAAAAGTGCTGCGGGAAAAATTCCTAGCGTCATTACGGCGATTGAAGCACGTCTTTCATTCCGTCGTTCAGCCTGCCATTGTACAACCTCCTTGCTCACCCTTTGTGCCGCGGCGCGTCTGAACTTTTAGCGGGGCATTTGCGTTCCTACTGCAGGAATACAAAATTCTGGAAGGGGTGGATCCGATTATGAAGATGATTAAGAGTATGCGATTTGCGAGTGCGGCCTTCGCGCTGGCCGTAATGGCCTTGGTGGCGGCAGCGCCGGCGCGGGCCACGGTTGACGGCCATTTCGACAAAACGCTTACGGTGAACGGGCCGGTGGACCTGGACGTGACGACCGGATCGGGAAACATCACCGTGCATCCCGGCGATTCAGGAAAAGTGGAAATTCACGCAACGATACGCGTGAGCAACAGTTGGCTCACAACCAGCCGCGATGCGGCTTCCCGCGTGCAGTATATCGAGCAGCATCCGCCGGTCGAGCAAAGCGGCAACATGATCACCATCGGCCATGAAAACGACCGCGACCTGATGCGCAACATTTCGATCAGCTACGACATCACCACGCCGGCGCAAACGCATGTGCATTCCGCGACCGGCTCGGGCGATCAAACGGTGCAGGGCGTGGCGGGGCCGGTGGAATCGACGACCGGCTCGGGCAACGTAAGATTGTCGAGCATCGGCGGCAACGCCACGGCGCGAGCCGGCTCGGGCGACGTGACGCTGTCTGGCGTGAAAGGCAATGTGCGGGCCGCGAGCGGCAGCGGCAGCATCCACGCCGACGGCGTAACGGGCGGGATGCGCGCCTCGACCGGCTCGGGCGACATCATTCTGTCGCAAACGGGCTCCGGAGACGTGGAAGCGTCGAGCGGCTCCGGCACGGTGGAAATAAACGGCGTGAAGGGCGCGGTGCGCGTCGGCACAGGCAGCGGAAATATTCGCGCGCAGGGCACGCCGACGGGCGACTGGCGCTTGCATACCGGTTCCGGCGATTTAACGGTTCAGCTTCCGCAGCAGACTTCGTTTGAATTGTACGCGCATACCAGCTCGGGCAGCATTGATTCCAAGTTCCCCATCACCATGCAGGGGACAATCAACCCGCGCGATCTGCACGGCAAAGTTGGCTCGGGCGGCCCGATGGTGGACCTGCGCACGAGTTCTGGCACGATTCACATCGAATCGCGCTAACGCGGAAAGTACCTCGCGCACGCGTTTTCAGCGTATTGAGCGAATCGATTTGGCGGCGGGCCGGAGAATGCTTCACCGGCTCGCCGTTTTTTTGCACGCACGCGTAACGTCCCACGTTGCTAGTTGCCTCCCAAGCACACAGCGAACACCCCTTAACCGAATTAGGGGTATGATTCCGGCAGTACTTTAGCCCCTCCGGCGGCATGGGCGTGGAAGGCAAAACGCGATGGCTCGGCGTTGCCACATTGATGGGTGCGGGAAGCAAATCCTTCCGGCGCTGGCTAGCGAGGGTGTGTGCCTCGATCATTTTGTCGAGATGGTGACCGAACGCGCGGATAACGTGCGCGCACGGTGCATGGAAGCGGAGTTTGTGGACGAAGAAACGTTGGCATGGCTGCTGGGAGATGCGCCGAATACGGTTCATGCCCTTTCCAAAACCGAACTGGACCGCGATCCGGACGATAACGAGAAACTTCTCGAGCTGCTCCTGTGCCTCGCCAATCTTCAGGACTACATCACGCACCATTCGCTGCGCGTGAAGTGGGTGCACTGACGCGAGGCTCTATCACGAATACGCAGCGCGGAGCAAACTCAAGATGTGCGCGTGAATTTTGCTAATGCCCGAAAACCCCAAAAAGCCGAATCCCTTCGACGCTTCGCCGCCGCAGATCCCTGGCGTTCCACAAGCGCGCGCAAGAAAATCTTCGGCGAGCGGCGCTGAGGCAGCAGGGAGCGAAGGCGCGGACGGGATACACAAGCCGTTTTACCTGTGGGCCGGCGGAGGCGTTGCGGCTGTAATTGTCCTCATAGTGATAATTTGGTGGGCGCGGCCTGCAACTCGGAACGCGCCTGCGGGTCCCGTTTTCGTGCAGCACGACCGTTTGGAAGCGGTTCCGGCATCCGTCGCCTCCGCACCGCGTTTGTCCGTTGCTCCGGGTCCCGTGGCGACGACCGAAGAGCTTGCGCATTCCTGGGACGCGAGGAAATTTTCCTATCTCAACGGCGGCGGCGATAGTTTCCCGGCCATGGTCGTGCGGCTGCCAGGGAATACGTATTGGGCGTTTTCTTTGCGCGCTCCATACGGCACTTGCGAGTTGGATCTGGTGACGGACATGCAAAAGTTGCGGAGCGATTACAAATTTGCGGCGACTCATCCAATGGTTGCCGATCCATGCACGCACACGCTTTACGACTTAACGAAATACGGTGGCGGCCCGAACGACCTGGTGCGCGGCGCCGTCGTTGCGGGCACGGGAATACGTCCGCCTCTGGCAATTGAAGTCCAAGTCCATGGCCACGAAATCCTCGCGACGCGCTCCGAGATACAATAGCAGTACCCTGTTCGAACATTCTTTGATAACAATTTCTTGTATCCGCGGTTCCGCTGGCCCTGGCGCTGGGGATTAGCGTTGCGCGTCCCATGAATTCCCCGTTTCGAATGGACGCCGTGATTGCGCTGGCGTTCGGATTATGGGTATATGCAACTATCGAAGCGCCAGAAAGACGTATGCCCGGTTTTTATGCGAAGCCGGCGCGGCTCTTCGCGGGATTTTCCTACACTCTGTATTTGACGCACTTTCCTCTCGTCTTTCTGCTGCACTCGCGCATTATGGGCGCTAAGTTCTGGAATCCTGATTTTCTTCATGTAGTGTATGGGATCCTGATTGCAGCAGGCGCGACGGTGATCGCATATCTTATCGCGCAGGGCACGGAGACGAAAACTTCCCTGGTCCGGCGCAAAATTATGGCGTTGCTTCGCCCGGCAGGGCGCGCCCGCTTCTGAACTAGGGCAGCCTTACGCGCGGGTGCCGCATCGAAAATGCTTGATGCCGAATGCAACGGCCCGATGCACTGGGCCTGGCGTTGAAATGAGTTTCGCAGGCTGCAAAATCATGCTGGGAGGATAAGAATGCGCAAGTCGAGGCGCGTTGTGTTGGTTTCGGTGGCGGCGCTCGCGCTGGCCACCGGTTGCGCGAAAAAAAACAATGACGCGCAATTGGCAACCAACATCAAGGCACAGATGTTCTCTGACCCGCAAACGAGGGACGCCGGCTTGCAGGTCGCGGTAAAAAATGGCGTCGTCACGCTCACGGGAACCGTGCCGGACAATGGCGCGCGCTACGAGGCGTACAAACTAGCGACGACCACGCCCGGCGTCACAAAAGTGAACGATCAAATGGTGGTGCAAGCGCCTGAACAAACCGCGCAGGTAACACCACCCGTAACTCCGGCTCCGCAGGAAATGCCCGCTCATGCTTCCGTGCCCGCTCGGGACCGTGCGCGAGAACGCCGAAAGGCCGAAGCTGCTCGCCGCGCTCGTCTGGCGGAGGAGCAAAAACGCAGAGATGCCGTCCGGCGCGAGCAGCAGAAGCAATCGCACGCTGCGCTGCGGGAAATGGCACCGCCTCAGGACGCCGCCCAGGCTCCCGCGCCAGCGCCCGCGACCGATGTCACGCCACCTCCGCCTTCGCCTCCGCCTCCACCGCCGCAACCGGTGACTGCGATCTTCCCCGCGGGGACGACGGTCGAAATTCAGACGGTTGACCCGGTCGATTCCTCCGTCAACCATGAGGGCGACGAATTTCAGGCTACGTTGGCCCAGCCGCTTACGTGGAACGGACGAGTGGTCGTCCCAGCCGGAACAGATATTTACCTGCGACTGGTGAGCGCCACGAGGGCAGGCCATTACAAGGGCCGCACCGAATTGAACCTTCAGTTAGTGCGATTGGAATTCCAGGGCACGCAATACCCACTCGTTTCCACCACGTATACAGTCGCGGGAGGCTCGCGCGGGAAAAATACAGCCGAGAAAGTGGGCGGCGTGGCGGCGCTCGGCGCAATTATCGGCGCGATTGCCGGAGGCGGAAAAGGCGCGGCGATCGGGGCCGGCGTGGGCGCGGCAGGCGGCGGCGTCTATCAGGGCGAGACCAAAGCGAAAAAGGTTCGCATTGCACCGGAAACGAAGCTCGATTTCAAACTCGATCAGCCGCTCAACGTGACATACATGCCTGCGCATCACTCTCGATAACGCGAACGATCGCGCGGTTTTGGCCTTTCGCGACCTGGCGGTGGCGAGCGCTTTGCCGTCTGTTTTTTCGATCTGCTGAGCGCCCTTGCGTTGTTCCACCGCATTCCTTTACGTCCCGCCGCGATGCTCTCTATCGTTGCGACGTAAGGTTTTTCCTTCCCTGGCTTGTTAAGTCTCCGAAACCGCAAGGCGCGAATGCTGGCTGCAGAATTCCACGATGCGTGCTTCCGCCCAAAAACGATTTTCGCCGCGTTCGCGCGAAATGAATGCGCAATGCCCGCCGTGGCGCGTCGCTTGGAATTCGATATGCGGATTCGCGCCCGGCGCGCTGCCCTCGAATGAGCGAAATGGAATCATCGGGTCGTCCTGCGAGGTCAACAGCAGCGTAGGTACGCGAATATTGCCCAGAAGATTGAGCGAGCTCGATTTCTCGTAGTAGTCGTTTGCGTCGCGGAAGCCGCAAAATTTCGCCGTGATCGCATCGTCGAACTGCCGCACGGTCCGCACACGCTCCAGTCCGTTGAGCGGAAAACGCCCCGGAAACAGTTCGGCCTTCGACCGCATGCGCCGCTTCAGCCGTTTCACGAAATGCCATTCATAAATGCGATTATGCGGCAAATCGATCGCGTCCGCGCAAGCGCCCAAATCGCACGACGGGCAAATCCCCACCACCGCGCGCAACTCGGGCGGCGCGGCGTCGCCGAATTCGGCGGCCATTTTCAATACCAGATTCCCGCCCATCGAAAAACCGGCGACGAAAATTTCCGGCACATGGTCTTTCTCGATCAGCTCGCGCACCACCGCGCGAACGTCGCCGCTCAATCCGGAGTTGTAGAGCGTCGGCGTCAGCCCTTCGGTGCCGCCGCAATTGCGCTGGTTCAAGCGCAGCGCGCTGAACCCCGCCTCAAACGCTTTGTCCGCCGTGCCCAGCATATAACTGGAATCGCTCGAACCTTCCAGTCCGTGAAGCAGCACAAGAGCGGGATGCCGCGAAGGATCATTCTGCCAGTGGCAATCGGCGCGCACGCGCGTGTCCGGCTCGGTTTCAAATATCCGCGCCACGGTCGGCGGCAAATGAGGGTACTTCCGCGGCCAAAACGCCGCGGCCAGCGTCATCGCATGGGGATTGCGCAGCAGCGCCGCAGGCTCGAAGTTCCGCATTCACATCTAATTTACGTTACGCCTGCCCGCCGCGCAACTCGAAGTCACGCTCGCGTTTGGGGTCTGGGGTCTTCCACGTCGGCGTAAAGCTGGGCGATTGTGTCGCGATAGCGCTCCTCGACCACGCGCCTCTTCAGCTTCATCGTGTACGTCAGTTCGCCGTTGGCGAACGTAAAATCCTTGGCGATCAGCGCGAATCTCTTCGGTTTTTCATACTGCGCCAGATTCGCCGTCAGCCGCTCGACTTCCCCGCCAATCAGTTCGCGCACCCACGGGTCCGCGCAAATCGCGTCCGGCGGCGCGAAATGAATTCCGTCCACGCGCGCCTTCGCTTCCACATTTGCGAAATTCGGCACGATCAGCACCGAGACAAATTTCCGCTTATCCCCAACCACCATCGCGTTCGAAATGAACGGGCTGGTTTTCAGTTTATTTTCGATCGGCGCGGGAGCCACGAATTTCCCCGCCGCCGTTTTCAGCAACTCTTTCTTGCGGTCGGTGATCACCAGATAGCCATCCGCATCGAGATAGCCAACGTCGCCCGTGCGCAGCCAGCCGTCATCGGTCAGCGCTTCGCGGGTCGCTTCGGGCTTGTTGTAATAACCCTGCATGATATTCGGACCGCGCGCCAGAATTTCCCCGTCCTCGGCGATTTTCACATCAACGTTCCGGATCGGCCGCCCCACCGTGCCAACCTTGTTCGAATCCGGCGTATTCGTCGAAATCACCGGCGAAGATTCCGTCAGGCCATATCCCTGATAAATCGACACGCCCACGGCCCAGAAAAATTCGGCGAGGTCTTTTGCCAGCGGCGCGCCTCCGGAATAGAAAACGCGCATTCGCCCGCCGATCCCTTCGCGGATTCTCGAATAAACAATCCGGTCGGCCACGCTCCATTTGAGCTTGAGAATCGCGGGTGCCGGCTTTCCATGCGCTTTCCACGGCACCGCTTCCTGCGCGACGCGCAGCGCCCAATCAAAAATCCGCCGCTTCGCGCCGGTTTCTTTGTGGCCCTTTTCCAAAATGCTTGCGTAGGTCTTTTCGAACACGCGCGGAACCGCCGCGGTAATTGTGGGACGCACTTCCATCAGCGCTTTCGCCGCGTCCTCGATTTTTTCCAGATACGCAATCGTGACGCCGTGAAACAGCGCCGTGTAGTCGAATATGCGCTCGTACACGTGCGACAGCGGCAAGAACGAAAGCTGCACGTCGTTCGGAAAATATCCGATCGTCGACGTCGCATCGATCGAGTTCGACGTAAGATTGGCATGCGTCAGCATCACGCCCTTCGGCTCGCCCGTCGTCCCCGACGTGTAAATCAGCGTTGCCAATTGCTCCGGCTTCACTTCCAGCTCGCGCCGGCGGTACTCCGCAATATCGCCCTCGTTCGCGTCCGCAATCAGCGCCGTATATTCCAGGAATTCTCCCCGCAATTCCTCCGGCGCTCCAGCGCAGATAATATTTTCGAGCGCGGGTAGTTTTGCGCGGCACGCAAACAGCTTTTTTGCCTGTTCAGCTCCCGCGACAATCGCCACCTTCACGCCCGCGTCGTTCCAGATATATTCCAACCGTTCCGCCGATTCGTTGTAGTAGATCGGAACATCGACGGCGCCCAATCCCAGCGCCGCAAAATCGGCAACGTGCCATTCCGGGCAGTTCGGCGCGAAGATTCCCACGCGATCTCCCGCTTTCACGCCCAGCGCCGCAAGGGCTTTTGCCATTCCGGCAATACGCCTTAACATTTCCGCCGACGAATACGCCTCCCAGCGCGCCGGCGCGCGATACATCTGCGCCCGCGAATTCGGATGCTGATCCATCGCATCGAGAAAGCACTTCGTCAGAGTTGGATAATTCGCCGAATCACGCATATCAGGTTCGCCACTCTAGCGCAGCGCCGCCGCCCTGCGCAACGCCGCGACAATTTATTTGTCGCTCGGCCGTCAGCGAGCCACTCACTCAATACTGGCCACTGGCTGCTGGCCGCGCTAAGATGGGCCTCTCCCGGGAGGGTCCATGTCCAGGCTTGCCACCGAAGACCACGCCACCTATCGGCCCATGCGCGCGCCGCGCGGCACGCAAATCTCCTGCAAAGGCTGGCAGCAGGAAGCGGCGCTCCGGATGCTGATGAACAATCTCGATCCCGAAGTAGGCGAGCGGCCCGAGGATTTGGTCGTCTATGGCGGACGCGGCAAAGCGGCGCGCAACTGGGAATGTTTTCACGCCATCGTGAAATCCCTCCGCAACCTCGAAAATGACGAGACCCTCCTCGTCCAATCCGGCAAACCCGTGGGCATTTTTCGCACGCATCCCTACGCGCCGCGCGTCCTCATCGCCAATGCGAATCTGGTCGGCCATTGGGACGATTGGAAGCATTTCAACGAGCTCGAACGTGCCGGCTTGACGATGTACGGCCAGATGACGGCCGGAAGCTGGATTTACATCGGCACGCAGGGAATTTTGCAGGGGACGTACGAAACTTTCGCCGCTGCCGCGCGCAAACATTTCGGTCCCGCAGCGGATCTCTCCGGCAAACTCGTCGTGTCCGGAGGCATGGGCGGAATGGGCGGAGCGCAGCCGCTCGCGGCCACTCTCAACGGCGCCGCGTTCCTCGGCATCGAAGTCGATCCCGAGCGCATCAAGCGCCGCGTGAAAACGGGCTATTGCGATGTGATGGTCAACGATCTCGACGAGGCGCTGCGCATCCTGAAGAACGCGGTACGCAAGCGCGAAGCCGCTTCCGTCGGCCTCATTGGCAATTGCGCGGATTTGATTCCGGAGCTTGCGCGCCGCGGCGTCGTTCCCGATTTGCTCACCGACCAGACCAGCGCGCACGACCCCATCGGCGGCTACATTCCGCAAGGCCTTTCCCTCGCGGATGCCAAGGAACTGCGCGAACGCGACCCCGAGGCCTATCGCGAGCGCGCGATGGAATCCATCGCCAAGCACGTCGAAGGCATGCTCGCGCTGCAAAAAATGGGCGCCATTACATTTGACTACGGCAACAACATCCGCACATTTGCCTTCGAGCAAGGCGTCAAGAACGCTTACGATTTTCCCGGCTTCGTTCCCGCTTATATCCGCCCATTATTTTGTGAAGGTCGCGGACCGTTCCGCTGGGCCGCGCTTTCCGGCGAGCCTTCGGACATTCATCGCACCGACCAGCTCGTACTCGAAATGTTTTCGCACAACGAATCGCTCTGCCGCTGGATCAAGCTCGCGCAGAAGCGCGTCCATTTTCAGGGCTTGCCCGCGCGCATCTGCTGGCTTGGTTACGGCGAACGCGACAAGTTCGGCCTCGCGCTCAACGATCTGGTCGCGCGCGGCGAACTGAAAGCGCCCATCGTCATTGGCCGCGACCATCTCGACTGCGGCTCCGTCGCTTCGCCCTATCGCGAAACCGAAAGCATGCGCGACGGCTCGGACGCCATCGCCGACTGGCCTATGCTCAACGCCATGCTCAACACCGCCAGCGGCGCAAGTTGGGTTTCGATTCACGATGGCGGCGGCGTCGGCATCGGCTACGCTGTTCATGCGGGGCAAGTGACTGTCGCCGACGGCACAAAAGAAATGGCCGCGCGCATCGAGCGCGTGCTCACCAACGACCCGGGCATCGGCGTCGCCCGCCACGTTGACGCAGGCTATCCGCAGGCCATCGAGTTTGCGAAGAATCACAACATCAAAATCCCGATGCAATCAGAGTCACACGAGTAGACCGATGCATTTGAACGCTGCTTCGATTACCGTCTTGGTTATCCTCGCCGTCGTCGCGGCCGCCCTCCGGATTATTGTTACGATTAGAGCATCTCGTGCCACGGAATTGCCGAGAGCAGCGCACATCGTCTTCATTCTACGAACGGTTTTCTTTTTTCTTGTTGTGGCCGTCGGCTTGGACAATTACTTTCTGCCCTCCGCATGGCAATTCCCCGCCTTTGGATTCAAGCTGTTTCTTGCTCTCATCGGTATCTGGATGAGCTTGATGATTGCCTTCCCAATTTTGACGTGGAAGTACAGGAATACCGGCGCGCCTAAGCAAAGCAGCGCGAGGATTCAATGACGGCTAAAATTCAGTACGGTTTGGCCGCGCTGATCGCGCTTTCAGTCCTTGCCGCGATTAGCGTCACGATTCTCATCGCGCGCCGCCAGGATATTTCCCGCGCTGCGCGCCGCGCTTTTTTGTTGAGCAACGCTGCGCTCGTTCTTTGTCTCGCGACGCTCGTTGCAGGCATCTCGATTTATCCCGCGGCGCACCGCTGGGGATTGACCCTCGAGGGCGCGGCGGTCATTTTTCTCGTGCTGAAATTTGTTTTCGTCCGGCAATTCGCGCATCGTATTCGTAGCGAGCACCCGCGCGCGCAAGGCGTGGCGCTACGCGAGGTCAACAAAGGAACCTGAGCAGCCATCCAGATTTGCAAGGGACATTTTCGCAAGGAGGCACCAATGATCGTCATTACCGGAGCTACAGGAAACACAGGAGCGCCCGCAGCGGAGGTGCTGCTCGCACAGGGCGAAAAGATTCGCGTCGTCGGACGCGACGCGGCAAAACTCGAACGTTTTACGTCGAAAGGCGCGGAATCCTTCACCGGCAACGCCGAAACCGCTTCCGAAATGGAGCGCGCCTTCGAAGGCGCGACGGTCGTATATCTAGTGGTTCCGCAGGCGCTACAGCGCGACGACTTTCGCGATTATCAGGAGCGCATCAGCGATGCTTACGCCTCCGCACTCGAGAAATCCGGCGTGAAATACGCCGTCACGCTCTCGAGCATCGGCGCGCAAAACGCCGCCAACACCGGGCCGATCGTCGGCTTGCACAACATGGAGGAAAAACTCAATCGCATTCCCGGCCTCAGCGTTCTCCACCTTCGCCCCGCGACGTTCATGGAGAATCTGCTGATGAGCATCGACGGCATTCGCATGATGAACGTGCTTCCCGGTGCCGCTCCCGCCGACGTGCCATTCCCGACCATCGCCACGAAGGACATCGGCAACTACGCGGCCTCGCGCCTCGCGAAGCGCAACTTTTCCGGCCATTCCACGCAGGAACTTCTCGGCCCCCGCGACGTCACCATGAAGGAAACGGCCGTCATAATTGGCCGCGCCATCGGCAAGCCCAATCTCGCCTACGTTCAAATGCCGCTGCCGCTTCTTGAATCCGCGCTCGTCAGCATGGGCCTGCCCAAGGCTTCCGCGGCTTTGCTCGTGGAATTGTGGAAGTCGGCCAATGAAGGGTTGCTCGCTCCGCAGGAAGCGCGCTCGGCGAAAAATACAACGCCGTCAACTCTGGAACAGTTCGCCGAGGAAGTTTTAGCGCC
>Ga0307374_10011043_pt1 | contig 12940 bp, 9 predicted proteins | sample OX3MG_FD_202532 | JGI IMG/M metagenome (GOLD analysis project Ga0307374, IMG submission 202532) | Soil microbial communities from Risofladan, Vaasa, Finland - OX-3 | ecosystem: Environmental > Terrestrial > Soil > Coastal area > Acid sulfate soil | place: Finland: Risofladan, Vaasa | collected...
CACCATCTCCTCCCAGGTCGGACTTGGCGGCGGCGGGGCCTCGATCTCAGCCGCCGCCTGGTAGGCCAGCCCCATCGGGGTCACGTCCGCTGGGCTGGTGAGCAACCCGGTGGTGTCGTGGACCGAGGGCAGGTCCTCGGGACTCAACCTCAGAAACCGCGGCTGCTGCAGAAATGGAAGGTAGTCGGTCCAGTGCAGAGCCGAGAGCTGCTCCATGATCTCGGGCAACAGCGAGCCGCCGCCACAGAGGCGGACCTGGGCGGGCAACGGCTCCCCCTGAGCCAGCTCGTGAAGGACCAGCGCCACCCCCTGGGCCAACACCTCCGCAGACTCCCCCATCGCCCGGCGAACCCGCGCCTGCTGGTCCCCGCCCAGGAGCCCGGCGGCATGCCGCAGCTTGAGACTCTCGGCCAGCGGCAGCGAGAGGTCCATGTCATGGGCGAGCTTGCGGGTGAAGGCCCGCCCGCCCAGCTCGAACATGCGCGCCGACTCCAGCACTCCGCCTCGGACCAGGCTCACGGTAGTGGTGCGAGCGCCGATGTCTATGAAGATCCCGCCCCGCTCCAGGACATCCGGGGTGGAGGCGAGCCGCGCCACCGCGTAGGGCTCGGCCACCGTCTCTAGAAGTTCCAGATCGAGCGCCTGGGCGATCTCCTCGATGGCGGCTAGGTGAGCCTCACTGGTGAAGGTGTCGAAGACGGTCAGCTCCAACTTCTGCCCTTGGTAGCGGAGCGGGTCGAGCACCGGCTGGCCATCCACCAGTGCCGAGGTGATCGAGGAGTGGACCAGCCGCAACTGCTCCCCGCTGTAGGACGCGTCCTCCTGGAGCTTGGCCTGGGCCTCCCGGAGCGCCCGGCGCTGGATCGACTCGACCTGGTCCGCGAGCTCCCGACTGGAGATCCGCTCCTGGGCACGACCGCGGATCTTGGCCCCGCTGGTGCTGACGACCCTAACCTTGGTCCCGCCGATGCCGATGACCAGCCTGGTCGGGATGACCTCAGCCATGTCCTCGGCGGCCTCCAGGGCCACGTGGCAGCCTTCGACCACCGACTCCAGGTCTGGTGGCACCGCCGGGTCGAAGTTGCCAGGGCCCTGTTCGGCACGGCCGACACCAAGGACGATCGCCTCGCCCGCTTCCTTCTTGACCACCAGCGCCTTGATCACCTGGGTGCCGATGTCCAGAGCCGTGACGTGGAACCGTTGTTGCCTCCGGGCCGTGGCGGGCTGCGAGGGCGTCATATCAAGCTTCCTCCAGAGCGGATCCCAGGATGGTACGCACCGTGGCCATGGCCGCTCGATGGGCTTCTTCGGGGATAACTCCCTGACCGAGCTGCTGGTTACCGCCGCCCCGGCCCCCGAGCTCCTGGCAAACCGCCTGGGCCATCGTACCGGCACTGAGACCCCGAGCGACCAGGGCATCGGAGAGCCGAATCAGAAGCTGGCCCCCGGAGAGCACCAGCGCACAGCCCTGAGGCGTCCGCTCCAGCAGCTGTTCCGCGTGCCGGCGCAGCTCCCGACGCTCCATCCGCTCGCCTATGTCCTCCACCACCAGGTTGACCCCGGCGACCGCCTCCTGCTGGATCGCGGACCCACCTCCGGCAACGCCCAACTCCCGACCGCGTTGGACTTCGCGTTCCAGCCCCCGCACCCGCTCCTGGAGGTGGCGGACCCTGACGATCACCTCCGGCACCGGACTGCGCACCGCCATCGAGAGCTCGGCCAGCTGGCTGCGCTGGACCTCCCACCAACGCTCGGCCGCCGCGGCCGCCAGCAGCTCAACCCGCCGCAGCCCCTGGCCCACACTGCGGGAACCCGTCAGCACCACCAGGCCGATCTCACCCGACCGGGCCACATGGGTGCCGCCGCAGAGCTCACGCGAGAAGTCACCGAAGCTCACCACCCGAACCACATCGCCGTAGGTTTCGTCCGGGAGCGCCACGGCGCCGCTGGTACGTGCCACGTCGATAGGCAGCAACTCCACCCCGCGACTGAGGTCACGGCGCAGCTGCCGGTTCAGCAACCGCTCAACTTCGGCCAGCTGGACCTCGCTGACGGGAGCCGGCCAGCTGAAGTCGAAGGTGGCGTGGTCGGACGCCACCAGGGAGCCGCGCTGGACCACGCCCTCGCCGAGGACTTCGCGGAGGGCCCGGTTGAGCAGGTGGGTGGCGGAATGGTGGGCGGCGCAGCCGGCACGATGATCGTGGTCCACCCGCGCGGTCACCGCCGTCCCAGCGCGCAGGGCACCGAACTCCACCAGGCAGCTCTGTAGGCTCGATCCCATCCCGGCTGGGCGGGAGTCCAGGACCGCCGCCCTGCCTCCGTCCCAGAGCAACTCGCCCCGGTCACCCACCTGGCCACCCCCCTCCACATAGAAAGGGTTCTCCGCCAGCACAACCTCCACCTTCTCGCCCGGGCCAGCCTGGTCGATGATGACTTCATCCCCCAGCACGGCCTCAACCGTGGTGCTGACCTCGAGGTCGTCATAGCCCACGAAGTGGCTCTCCGGCACAACCACCCGGGCAGCCCCCGGTTCGCCTCCGGCGCGGCTGCTCCGGGCCCTCTCCCGCTGCTCCTCCAAGAGTTCCTGGAAGCGGTCGCGGTCCATCCCCAGCCCCCGTGCCGCCGCCAGGTCCTGGGTCAGCTCATAGGGAAAGCCGAAGGTGTCGTGGAGGCGGAACGCGTCCTCACCGGAGATCCGGCCGGACGAGGCCCGGGCTGCCAGGGCCTCGAACTGCCCCGCACCACGCCCCAGGGTCTCCTGAAAGCGCTCCATCTCCTGCTCCAGGGCAGTCCGGATGGAGAACATGGCCTCTCTCATCTCGGGGTATTGGCCCCCCAAAATACCCACCGCCACCTCGGCAGCTGGCACCAGCCCGCCCTCGACCCGCAGGGAAAGGGCACTGACCAAGGCCCGGCGCACGATCCGCCGAAGCACATAGCCGCGCCCCTCATTGGAGGGCAGCACCCCGTCGGCGATCAGGGAGCAAGCTCCCCTGGTGTGGTCGGCCAGGATCCTAAGGTGGCGCAGCAACTGGGCTTCTGGGACGGTGCTGGCGGCCCGCGAGCGGCCCTGAAAATCGCTGATTATGGGGGCGAAAAGATCGGTCGCAAAGATCGATTCCACCCCCTGGAGCACCATCGCGATTCGCTCCAGGCCCATTCCGGTGTCGACCCCAGGATGCTTCAGGGGGGCGCTGGTGCCGTCCTCGAAACGCTCCGAATCCATGAACACCAGGTTCCAAACCTCAAGGAACCTGCTGCCAGTCCCGGGCCGCTCCTCGGGCCCGGACTCAAACTCGGGCCCAAGATCGTAGTAGACCTCGCTGTCCACCCCGAACGGCCCGGTCGGGCCTGCCTGCCAGAAGTTGTCCTCGAGCCGGGCGATTCGCGAGTCGGGAATGCCGGCTACCTGTTGCCAGAGGGTTGCCGACTCCGTATCGGCGGGGTGCACGCTCGGGTAGAGCCGCTGCGGGGCGAGTCCGAAGTCGCGCGTCAGCAACTCGAAGGCGTAGCCGATAGCTTCAGCTTTGAAATAGGCTCCGAAGCTGAAATTACCCAGCATCTCGAAGAAAGTGTCGTGGCGAGGACTGCTCCCCACCTCCTCGATGTCTACCATTCTGAACGACTTCTGACAGGACGTCAGGCGCTCCTGGGGTGGTTGCCGCCAGCCCAGAAAGTAGGGCTTGAAGGGCACCATCCCGGCGCTCACGAGCAGCAGGCTGGGATCGTCCTTGGGTATCAGCGAGGCGCTGGGTACCAGAAGATGTCCTCTCGCCTGGAAGTACTCCAGGAAGTGCGCGCGTATCTGATCACTTAGCAATTAAAACGTGCTCCCCCGAGTCGGGCGGATTCTACCAGCCAATTCTGAGGCCACCGCCGCGGGCCTACTCGGGCAGGTCTCGCTTGAGCTGGGCCAGGGCCGCCCGCTGTAGGCGACTGACGTGCATCTGACTGATCCCCAAACGCCGGGCAACCTCCGTCTGGGGTAGCTCCTCGACAAATCTCAGGGTCATGATCTCCCGCTCCCTGGGGGTGAGGTGCCGCATGGCGGCGGAGAGCATGTTCTGGAGTTCTATCCGGCCCAGGTTCTCGTCCTCCATACCCAGCCGGTCTCCCATCTCCCCGTCCTGGTCCTGGCCAGGAGCGGGCGCATCCAGCGAGACAGCCCGGTGGGCGGGGCCGGCCTCCAGGGCCGCCAGCACCTCATCCGGCTCCAGCTCCAGCTCCTTGGCGATCTCCGGCACGGTGGGACTGCGGCTCAGGCGCTGGCTGAGTTCCTGCTGCACCCGCATCACTCTGGTGTAGGTCTCCTGGAGCCGGCGGGGCACTCGGACGGCCCAGCTCTTGTCCCGGAAGTAGCGCTTGATCTCACCCAGGATGGTGGGGGTGGCGAAGGTGGTGAACTCCAGCCCCATGTCCGGCTCGAACCGGTCGATGGCTGCGATCAGGCCCAGGTAACCCACCTGCTCCAGGTCCTCCAGCGGCTCGCCCCGGCCGGCGAAACGGCGCGCCAAAGAGCGCACCAAGGCGGTGTACTGTCCCACCAGTTGCTCGCGCACCCCAGGGTCCCGGGTATGGCGGTACTCCTGGAAGAGCCGGCGTTGCAGATCTCGATCGAATCTGGTGGAACTCGGGGTGGGTCGGAACCCCGCCTCAGTCACCGCCAGCGGTACTTGGCTAGGCGGACGTGCATGAGCCCGCTCCCCACCGCCTGGAAGTCGACGTCATCAGCGAAGCAGCGGAGCATCTGGATCGCCATGTCCAGGGCCTCACGCTCCGCGAGTGGGCCGGGGTCCACCGGGGAGATCGCCCTGGGGCCGGGCTCCGACCGTCCAGTCAGCAGGCGCACGTCCACCCGAAGGGCGTCCTCCTGGACCTTGAAGGAGATGCGCACCTTGGCGTCGGGATAACCCGACATGGCGGCCGCGTTGATGGTGTGCTCGCAAGCCTCGGCGATGGCAATGTTGAGCTCGTCGAGGGCCTCCACCCCCAGGCCGGCCACGCTCGCCATGCCCGCAGCCACTCGCTTGGCCACGACGATGTACTGAGGATCCGCGGGAATGCGCAGTTCGGTCTGAGCCGGATTGGATGTACTCATCATGGCATTGCATGCCCCGCCCGGCGAGAAGTCAAACCCGCTGGGGCCCACGGGATTGGGCCCGAAGCACCCGCCGGCCCGGCTCCGATCCCTGAAAACCCAGGTGGGTGCGCCTCACGCAGCTTTCCACTTCCTCTCCAGGAGGCTCGTGGGCCGCTCACTTTGTCGGCGCTCCCGAAGCAAACATCACTAGGGTCGGGTGCTGGCAAACGGCGGGGCCCCGGACCCCGCACCAACGGTATCACGTGGGGCCCGGAGCCGAGCCCCCCGCCTTGGGTGCCAAGCGCAGCCCCACCTCGGCCAGCTGCTCGGGAGCCACCGGAGTGGGCGACCCGGTCATGGGATCGGCCCCGGTCTGAGTCTTGGGAAAGGCAATCACCTCGCGAATTGAGTTCTCGCCCAGTCCCAGCATCACCATTCGGTCGATGCCGGCGGCGAAGCCTCCGTGAGGAGGCGGCCCGAAGCGAAAGGCGGTCAGCAGGAAGCCGAACTTGGTCTCCGCCTCCGCCAAGGTCATCCCCAGAGCCTCAAAGATCGCTGCCTGGTGCTCCGGCCGGGTAATCCGAAGCGACCCACTGCCCAGTTCCACCCCGTTGCAGACGATGTCGTAGGCGCGCGATCGCACCCGCTCGGGGGCCGTCTTCACCAGCGGCCAGTCGTCCGGGTGGGGCTGGGTGAAGGGATGGTGCACAGCCCTGATCCTGCCGTTCTCGGGGTCCTTCTCAAAGAGGGGGAACTCGGTCACCCAGAGGAAATCGAACTGCCCCTCAGGGATCCACCCGAAACGGCGGGCGGCATGCAGGCGCACCGCCCCCAGGGCGGTCGCCGCCACCCGCTGAGTACCCGCGGTGAAGCAGACGCAGTCGCCGTCGACGACCCCCAGAGCTGCCGTCAACTGGGCTAGCTCGGGCGCGGCCAGGAACTTGGCGATCGAGCCCTCATAGTCGCCGCCCCGGCGCCACAGATAGGCCAAACCCTGGGACCCGTAGGTGCGGGCCACCTGCTGCCACTCCCCCTCCAGCTCACCCCTGCTCAGCTCCCCGCCGCCGGGGACGCGGAGCGCCTCGACAACCCCACCGGCGGCGATGGCGCTGGCGAATACACGGAACTGGGAATGCTCAAAGATCGCGGACACGTCGGTCAGCTCGTGCCCGAACCGGGTGTCCGGCTTGTCCGATCCGTAGCGCCGCATCGCGTCCGCATAGGGCAGCCGGGGCCACGGGGTCGGCAGCACCATACCGAACGCTGACTCCCAGGCCCGCGAGATCATGGTCTCCAGCACCTCGAAGATGTCCTCCTCGTCCACGAAGGACATCTCCAGGTCGAGCTGAGTGAACTCGAATTGGCGGTCGGCCCGCAGGTCCTCGTCGCGCCAGCAACGGGCGATCTGCAAGTAGCGATCAAAACCCCCCACCATGGACAGCTGCTTGTAGAGCTGGGGCGACTGGGGCAGCGCCCACACGTGCCCTGGCCAGAGTCGGCTGGGCACGATAAAGTCGCGAGCCCCCTCTGGGGTGCTGGGGATCATGGTCGGAGTCTCGATCTCGGTGAAGCCCAGCTCGTCGCCGACGTCGCGCAGGGTCTTGACGAAGCGGTGGCGGGCGCGCAGGTTGCGCTGCATCCGGGGCCGGCGCAGATCGAGGTATCGGTATTGCAGCCGCACCCGCTCCTCCGCCAGCGCATCGTCGGCGACCCCCATCGGCATGGCATCGGCCTGAGCCAGGACCTCGCAGCTCTCGACCGTCACCTCGATCTCCCCGGTCGGGAGGTTGGGGTTCTCGTTGCCGGCGGGCCGGCGTCCCACCGTGCCCTCCACCCGCAGCACCCACTCCAATCGCGCACGCTCGGCCACGCGCTGGGCCTCACCGGAATGGATCGGGTTGAAGACCAGCTGGACCAGTCCTGTGTGATCCCGCAGGTCCAGGAAGGTCAGCCCGCCATGGTCGCGACGATGGTTCACCCAACCGGCCAGGATGACTCGCCGGCCCTGGTCGGCGCCGGTCACGGTGCCGCACATTCGTCTGCCTCTCAAGCCCACACTCCTTCCATCAGTTCCAGGTCGGGAGCAGGGCCTGCAGCTGCTGCTCCAACTCACTCGCTGAGACCTCCGCCTGATGGCCGTCCCCAAGCCTTCGCACGGTGACCGTGCCCGCCGCCAGTTCGGCTTCTCCCAGAATCACCACCAGCGCCGCGCCGGAGCGCTCCGCCCCCCGCATCTTGGCCTTCAGGCTGCGCCGACCCGGATCGCAGATGACTTCATGGCGGAGCGCCCGCAGCCGCTCCGCCAGAGCGATCACGGTGGCCGCAGCCGCCGGTTGGGCTGCCAGCAAGAAGACCACCGGTAGTTGCGGGCCGGCAGCCTCGGGGGCCAGCAGCACCACCCGTTCCAGGCCGGCGGCGAAGCCCACTCCAGGGGCAGCCGGGTAGCCCAAGAGCTCTGACAGGCCGTCATAGCGACCGCCCCCGAACAGTGAGTTCTGGGCGCCACGGAGATCCTCATGCCAGACCTCGAACGTGGTGCGGACGTAGTAGTCGAGTCCCCGCACCAGCCTGGGGTTAAGCGCAAACGGGATTCGGTAGGCCTCGAGCGCCACCAGGACTCGGTCAAAGGCCTCACGGCAGCTGGAGCAGAGGAAGTCGGTGGTCCGTGGAGCGCTGGCCAGCAGGTCCTCGCTGCCGAGCTCCTTGCTGTCGAGGATACGCAGCGGATTGCGCCGCAGCCGCGCCTGGTCGAGTTCGGGGAGCTGCGCCAGATGGGGCTCAAAGTGATCCAGCAGGGCCGCTCGGTAGGCGGGCCGGCACTCGCCGTCCCCGATGCTGTTCAATTGGAGGCTGGTGCCGGTTACTCCCAGGTCTGCCAGCCAGCGCCAGGCGAGCGCGATAACCTCGGCGTCCAGCTCGGGCTCGGTGTCACCCAAGACCTCCACGCCAAACTGGTTGAACTGGCGATAGCGGCCCCGGCCCGGTCGGTCATACCGGAACATGGGGCCGGCATAGGCGAGCCGGACCGGGAGCGAAGCCTGCCGCAGATCCGACTCCCAGAAAGCCCTCACCGCCGGCGCGGTTCCCTCGGGACGAAGGGTCAGCGACCGGCCGCCCCGATCGCTGAACGTGTACATCTCCCGATTGACCACATCAGTGGTGTCGCCAACCCCGCGGACGAAGAGCTCGGTGGCCTCGAACACGGGCGTCTCGATGCGCTGGTACCCGTACCGGCCAGCCAGCTCCATGCCAACTGCCACCGCTCTCTCCCGCGCCGCCAGCCGAGCCGGCAGCAGGTCGTCGGTTCCACGCGGCCGTGAGATGCCAGCCATTGCTTTGGCAGTTTAAGGCCGCGCCGGCGGCCGGCTCCTGGCGCGCCCCGGCGGGGAGCGCGCAGTCAGCCCACCTCGCGGGTCACCTGTTGCACGTCCCTGACCCCCTCCAGCCGTTCCAGCAGGCGGCTCAGCTCGGTCAGGCTGCTCACCTCCACCACGGTCGATATCACCGCCGTGTGGTCGCCCTCCACCTCGACCGCCGCACCGCTGAGATTCACCTTGCTCTCGGCGATGGCGGTGGCGACGTCACGAAGCAGGCCGGTGCGGTCGCGGCCCTCGATGCGCAGCCGCACCGGGTAGACCTGGCGGCTGTCGGCGTCCCACTCCACCTCCACGATCCGGCGCGGATCCCCAGCGTGCCTGATGTTCACGCACTCGTCCCGATGCACCGTGACCCCCCGGCCCCTGGTCACGTAGCCGCGGATCGGCTCCCCTGGGACCGGCTTGCAGCAGCGGGCGATGTTGGTCAGCAGGTCGCCCAGACCGGAGACGCGGACGCCGCCGCTGGGGGTCGGCCGCGACACCAGGGGGATGCTGGGTGCGGAGGCGGACTGGCCGACCGCGGCCTCCTCGCCGGCCGCCCAGCGGAGCACCACGGTGCGAGCGGCAATCTCCCCGTAACCGATGGCCGCAAAGAAGTCGGTCAGGTCGGGGATCCGAAACTCCCGGCCCAGCTCCTGCAGGCGGGTGGGTGGGATCGCGGACAGCTGCGAGCCCCGCATTCGGCGCAGCTCGCGGTCCAGGAGCTCCTTGCCCCGGGTGACGTTCTCCTCCCGGCGCTCCCTTTTGAACCATTGCCGAATCTTCTCCCGGGCACTGCTCGTCTTGGCGAAGTTCAGCCAATCTCGGCTGGGACCGTGGCGCTCCGACCGGGTGGTCAGCACCTCGACTATGTCGCCGTTCTGGAGGCGATAGTCCAGAGGCACCATTCGAGAGTTGGCCTTCGCGCCGAGACACCGGTGGCCCACGTCGGTGTGGATCCGGTAAGCAAAATCGATGGCGGTGGAGCCCGAAGGCAGGGAGAGAACGTCGCCCTTGGGAGTGAAGACGAAGACCTCGTCCTGGAACACGTCCAGCTTGACGTGCTCAACAAAGCTCTCTGCGTCGAGCAGCTCCTTCTGCCACTCCAGCAGAGATCGGAGCCAGCCGAACCCCTGGTCCAACCGGTGGTTGGCCTGGGTGCCCTCCTTGTAGTGCCAGTGGGCAGCAATGCCCTCCTCGGCGGTCCGGTGCATGTCCCAGGTCCTAATCTGGATCTCCACCGGCTCAGCCCCCTCGCCCACCACGGTCGTGTGGAGCGACTGATAGCCGTTGCCCTTGGGCATCGCGACGTAGTCCTTGAAGCGACCTGGGATCGGCTTCCACAGCGAGTGCACCACTCCGAGCGCCCCGTAGCAGCCTCGGATGTCGTCGCAGATGACCCGCAGCGCCACCAGATCATAGATCTCGCCGATGGTCCTGCCGCCCTGTTGCATTTTGCGGAACACACTGGTGATGTTCTTGGGGCGGCCGACCACCTCGGCGGGGATTCCCGCCAGCTCCAGCTCCTCCCCGAGGCGCCGTCGCGCCTGGTCGAGGGCAGTCTCCCGCTGGCGGCGCTGGGAGAGGATCTCCTGCCGGACCCGCTCATAGTTCTCCTGGTCCAGGACCGAAAACGACAGGTCCTCCAGCTCGGCCTTCATCTGCCACATCCCGAGCCGGTGCGCCAGGGGCGCGTAGATGTCCATCGTCTCCTGGGCAATTCGGCGCTGGCGTTCCTCTGGGAGCGCCGCGATCGTGCGCATGTTGTGGAGCCGGTCGGCGAGCTTGATCAGGACGACCCGCAGGTCCTCGGCCATCGCGATCAGCATTTTGCGGATGTTCTCGGCCTGGATCTGGGCCTGCGAGTGAAGTTTGATCCGGCCCAGCTTGGTGACTCCCTCCACCAGCTTTTCGACCGTGCTGCCAAACTCGGCCCGTATCTCCTCTGAGGTGACCGCCGTGTCCTCCACCACATCGTGGAGCAGAGCCGCCGCCAAGGCATCGGTGTCGAGGCGCATCTCCGCCAGCAGCTTGGTGACCGCCAGCGGGTGGCTCAGGTAGGGCTCCCCAGAGAGCCGCTTCTGACCCTCGTGAGCCTGCTCGGCAACCAGATAGGCGCGGCGCAGGAGCGCGACGTCGTCCTCGCCCAGGTAGGCGAGCGCCGGCAGCAGATCAGCGAATTGGAGTCCCAATTCAGTCATTCTAGTTCGAGGTCCTCAAACTCGAATTCAGGCACGACCCGCAGCGCCAGCCGAGCCTGGGCAGGATGGCCGGCCCGGCTCAGTGCGCCAGAGCCGCCACCAGCGCTGTGCCCAGGAAGAAGGCGAACAGGTACAGGATGGAAAACTGGAAGAGTCGGCGAGCCCAGCGCATCCCCTCGGTCTCCCGAAGCACCAGGAGGCTGAGCAAAAGGAAGGGTATCCCCAGACCTAGAGCCACCCCCAGCTCAGCCCACCCCAGCCAGAGGCCCAACGCGCAGGTGGCTGCCAGCATCACCATCCCATAGGCTAGGATTCCGGTCTTGGTCCGCCGCAGCCCGACGACAACCGGCCGCATCGGCACCGCAACTGCCTGATAGTCGCGCCGAATGATCAGAGAAAGAGCCCAGAAGTGGGGGGGAGTCCACAGGAAGATCACGGCGAACAGGGCGAGTCCCACGGGTCCTACGGTGTGGGTTACGGCAGCCCATCCGACCAACGGCGGAACCGCCCCGGCGGCACCGCCGATCACGATGTTCTCCTTGGTGGCTCGCTTCAACCAGAAGGTGTAGACGAAGACGTAGAAGGCGCCACCTGCCAGCGACAAGCCCGCCGCCAGAGGGTTGACGTACCAGATGAAGACCGCGAACCCCGCGGCGCTGAGGATGAGGCCGAAGCCGATCGCGCGGCCAGGGGAGATCCTCCCAGCCGGCACCGGGCGGTTACGGGTCCGGCCCATAACCGCATCGATATCCCGATCGAACCAGCAGTTGATGGCCGAGGCGCCGCCTGAGGCCAGGGCTCCTCCCACCAGGGCCGCCAGGCTGAGTTCCCAACCAGGCCAGCCACGAGCCGCTACCACCATCGCCAGAAATTCGGTGACCAAGAGCAGGCTCATGACCCCGGGCTTGGTAAGGCTTAGGTAGTCAGCCAGGGTTCCTCGGAGTGACGAGGAACGGGCCCCCGGCGCCGACCGGCCTGACATGGACTCAGGCAGAATCGGGTCGGCCACCCCAATCGTGCCACCGTCAATCATCGACCCCGCGATGTGGGCAACCTCCTACTGACTTCCTAACAGGACGCGAAACTGGCGCTCCAGCTCGCCCACACCCGCTGAACGAATAGCTCAGATGATACGGCGGCCCATCTCCACGCGGCTTGGAGAAGACCTTGGAGACGCTGCCACCGCCACGGCCTGACACCTGGCTTGGAGCAGCCAGGGCACGAACGTTCCCGGGGACCGGCTGCCCAAGGGCGTGGCGCCATGAGCCATGGCACCTTTGCTGTGACCCAGAAATGAACATCGAGCCTCACCCCCCGCCCCAGAGGAATGAACGAGACGCTGGCAGAGCCAGACCAGCAGCAGCTAATGGGCCGGAGTCAACCCCGGGGCGCTAGCGTCCGCCTGGGGGCCAGCTAGCGGCGCACCAGCCTCCTCCCGCTCTCTGTGGCAGCCGGTTGATACTCAAGGCCGTAGTACTTGAACACCCGCTCCTCGTCAGTCGGGGAGAGTTCACCGCCCGGTTCAAGCTGCGGCGCGTTGCTGACCTCGGTCTTGTACCGGGCCACCTCCAGGTAGCCCTGGCCAAGAGACGCCTTCTCGGTGGGGACGAAAGTCAAGTGCTTCCCGAACAGCCCAGTGTGGACGGTCACAAACAGCGGCTCGTCCGTCTCGGCGTCGAAGTACACGTCCTCCAGCTTCCCGATCCGCGCTTGGTCAGGGTCGACCACCTCGCTGCCTTCCCACTGCCGAATATTCTCTAGTGCCATGATGCTCAATCTCCCTCCTCAGGCCAGATCCTCCAGCCGCCAGCGTAGAGCGTAAGCCAGCCACCAGTAGACGATAGCGTGGCGGCCGGCAGAGAGCGAGCCAACGGGAGCCCCTCCAGATCAGCGGCGCCCGGGCGGTGCCTCAGAAGTAGTGACGACGCCCACCTACGGAATGCCCCATGCTGCCCATGACCCAGAGAGCGAGTCCGATCAAGAGCAGGATCACCCCGATGGTCCAGAGCAACGGAATGCTCAAGACGAAACCTATGATGAGCAAGACCACTCCGAATACGATCATGTAGGTACCTCCATTTGAACCGCGCTGGCATGGCCAATGGCAGACCGGCTCGCCGACCGTGCCACGATCTACAGGTGTCTATCGCCCAGCCCGCTCAATAGTTACCTCGGAGCCCGACCGCGCAGTCTCGCGCCGCAAGCGCCTGGGCCGACAATGGACTCTGCAACGCTCTAAACACGGAAGCGGCCCGGTGGGGCGCGACCCCGCGTGACCGCCACCCCCGAGCCACGTTCGACTA
>Ga0307374_10011044_pt1 | contig 12939 bp, 9 predicted proteins | sample OX3MG_FD_202532 | JGI IMG/M metagenome (GOLD analysis project Ga0307374, IMG submission 202532) | Soil microbial communities from Risofladan, Vaasa, Finland - OX-3 | ecosystem: Environmental > Terrestrial > Soil > Coastal area > Acid sulfate soil | place: Finland: Risofladan, Vaasa | collected...
TACGCAGTCACACGCGACCGAAGGCTTGGCGTTCGCCTCATGTTACTCTCGTTGCCCATGGTCCTGCTGGGGGCTCTTGCTCTCCTGCTGGTTATGTTGCGCGGGTAACAGTAGTCCACGAGGTTTTTGCAGTATAATGGACGAAAGGCAGAAAGGTAGCAGCCGCACTCAGGCATGCTGGAGTGGTTGTCTACAGGCAACAGGAGGATGATAGTACTGGGCTTCGCGTTACAGGCGCAATCGCTCGCATATCTGGCAACCCATTCCAAAGATCTCCCGCCCGGACCGCAGCCAGTTCCAGGGGAAATCAATGCTCTTGTGGCTCGCTGGATGGTCGAGGTTCTCACGCGCAGGGGTTCCGCGTAGTAAAGATTGTCTTTGTCAATCTCCATCCTTGAGCTATTGTGCCTATCACAGCCATAAGACAACTTACTCTCTAAATACCGTGTTCACATATGTGCTTTTCATATATACCAATACAGAAAAACTGGCATCCACTCATTAGAAAATTTTATTGAGCTTGCCAAACATGCACGAACCTATCTTCACCGGCAGAAGCAATACGCGTTCCGTCAGGTGACCAGGACAGCGTACTGACACTATCAGTGTGCCCCCGGTAGACGAAACTGGCGTCACCTGTCACTCCATCCCAAATATGTACAGTTGCATCTCTACTCGCGGAAGCAAGCATTGAATTACCAGGAAGAGGGCACCATACCACTGCGTTGACGATACTCGAGTGGCCTTGATATGTCAGGAGATGACTTGCAGTCCCGGCTTCCCAGATATGAACGAAACCGTCCCAGTCACCAGAGGCTATATAGTTTCCGTCAGGCGACCAGGCTATAGCTCTAACAACATTCTCATGGGCTTTATAGATCACGCATTTCCCTGAAGCAACTTCCCAGACACGAATAGATTCATCGTCAGACCCGGCGGCAACACGCCTGCTATCTGGTGACCATGTTACAACACATACCGAGTCAATGTGATCACGAAAGATTTTTATTCTCTTTCCCGTAGTTGCATCCCAAATATGTACCTCGTTGTCATCACCACCAGAAGCAATATACTTTCCATCAGGCGACCAGGCAACAGCGCGTACCCACAAAAGGTGCTCTTGATATAAAAGTACATTACCACCAGAAGTTGCATCCCATACCTGCACTACCTTATCCATACCCCCGGTAACGATACGGCGGAAATTAGGAGACCAATCTAATGTTCTGATGATACTGCCATGGTTTTTGTAAACAAAAAGTTGTTTTCCACTATCCGCGTTCCAAATATGCACGGTTTTATCGTCGCTAGCTGACGCAATCAGTTTTCCATTTGTAGCCCAAACCACACTACCAACTTCGGCAGTGTGTTCCTGATAGTTCACCAACAACGTCCCTTGTGAAACAGCTTGAGTTAAAGACTGCCCTTTTTTTAACGCGGCCGCTATCTGTTGCAATAGTTGTTTAATCAGTTGCACGCTATCGAGTCTTTTATCTGCATCTACTTCGACCATCTGCATTATCAAATGATCTAGCTCGTTTAAGGCGGAATGCATGCCCAGATTCAAAGGTCCAAAATGAAACAAGGTATCTGCCGGGTGCTTACCTGTTAAGAGATGATGGAGAGTAGCGCCCAAGCTGTAAATATCTGAACATGGGGTTGTTTGGGACTTGCCAAACTGTTCGGGGGCAGCATAGCCAGGCGATCCAAGCGCCTGTGTGTCTTGACTTTGCCCTTGCTTAAAGTGACGCGCAATGCCGAAGTCAATCAAAAACATGTGATTGTCGGCAGTAATCATTATATTCGCAGGTTTGAGGTCTCGAAAGATGATTGGTGGCTGGCGAGAATGAAGATACGCAAGCACATTACAAAGTTTAATCCCGATCCGCAGCACCTCATCCACAGCCAAGCAGTTTCCTGAAGCTTTGTCTTGTATATGTTCCAAAGTGTTGCCTTCAATAAAATCCATCACGAGGTAACTGCGTCCTGCTTCATTTAATTGCTCGTAGATATGAGGCAGATTCGGGTGATTGAGAGTTGCCAACATCCTTGCTTCTTGTTCAAAGTTTTCTTGCGCTTCGACAAGTTGCTGGGGACTAAACTGACTCTGGCTCATTTCTTTAATTGCAACAGCACGTTTCAACTTTGTATCCAATGCTTTGTAAACCGCGCCATAGCCGCCCGCGCCCACTTGCTCAACAATAATATAGTGATTAAGCACATATTGCGATGGAAGACGTCCAGTGCCGGTAGGTAATGGAGGTGTCGTTTGCCCTTGCTGCATAGAATACGCGCAGGCATGACAATACGCGACCTGGGGTTGATTGGCCGCGCCACAGTAACTGCAAAAAACGGAGGAAGAAAGCATGTAGTTTGAACTCCTCTTATTGAGTTTGCCAGATATGCACAGTCTGGTCATCACTTGCAGAGGCGAGATACATGCCATCAGGCGACCAGGCCAGCGCATTTATTCCGCCTTTGTGACCACGATAGGTGTAGATGTGTTCGCCAGTATCAACATTCCATATCTGTACGGTTTGATCTAATCCCGCAGATGCCAAACGGCTCCCATCGAGCGACCAGGCTAACGCCCGCACACGCTTAGCGTGAAAACGATAAATACGGACATTGCCTTGTTCACCCGTAGACGTATCCCATAGTTGTACTGTTTGATCATCACCGGCAGAAGCAATGCGATTGCTATCAAGCGACCAGGCCAAGGCCCAAACTGGTTTAGTATGCAGATTATAGGTAAGGGTTGTTGTCCCGCTAGCTACATCCCAGATACGCACGCTTCGATCATAACTGGCAGTCGCAATTTGCTTACCATCACGTGACCACGCCACAGCCTGAACATCTCCTTGATGTCCACTATATGTTACAAAATGATCTCCAGTATCAGCATTCCATACTTGTGCTGTCCAATCGGCGCTGCCTGAAACGATCCATTGACTGTCCCACGACCAGCCTACAGAGCAAGCAAGCCCCAATTGCACTGCTTTACCTGTGTGACCATGATAGATTGTAATATCTTGCCCCGTTGTCCCATCCCACACTCTAAACTCCTGATTGGCGCACGCTGAAACTAAGCGCTGACCTGTAGGAGCCCACATGATCGCCCTAACCTGGTCAGTATGTCCCAAATACGTTAAATGGTTTTCTCCTGTCATCGGATTCCAGATTTGTACAGTCTGATCGTCGCCACCTGAGGCAACTCGTCTCCCATCTAGGGACCAGGAAAGTGAGCGTACAAAAAAATCACTATGGCCGGTATAAATCTCAACAACATCGCCCTGCTTACCACGAACCACGGGTAGTGGCAATGCGCCCGGCATCGTTGGTGGAATGCCCGGTTGTGTCGAGAACCATCCTCCAGCCGGTATAGTCGGCGCTACGCTCGGCTGCGTTTGTGCAACACCTTGCACTTGAGCAGGTTTCGTAAGAGGTACGCCCGGCTGAGTTGGAACCAATACCTGCGCCTGCGCAGGTAACGTCGCTTGCATACCTGGTTGCATATGAAATTGAGTGGTCGGAGCTGAACTTGTAGGTTTGATTGCATTGCAAGCCATTTCAAATGCATCGGCGAATGCTACAACACTAACAAAACGATCACGTGAATCCTTCGCTAATGCTCTTAATACTACTTCTTCAACCTCAGGTGAAATGCCCGGTACAATACTTCGCGGAGGCACAGGTGGAAGATTTATTTGCTTGTCAGCTATCTCCTGGCGAGTAGCCCCTATAAATGGGCGACAGCCGCACAGCCATTCATATACGACTATACCCAACGCATACTGATCGCTGGCTGCGCATGTTTGGTGAACGATTTGCTCTGGAGCCATATAATCTATAGTTCCAAAAGCTGGAGGCAAGCCCGGTTGTTGCGTCGTAAAAGCTATACCAAAATCACTCAAAAGAATATTATCCTGGTCATCTAGTAGTAAATTTTCGGGTTTAACATCCTGATGCACCAAGTTTCCCTGATGCATGTAATCTAGCGCACTGGCAGTTTGCTTTACATATAAGAGTACTGAGTCTGCCGCAAGACAGATAGAACCGGGATATCGCTGGCGAAATGTCCCACCAATCGCATAATCCATCACAAGGTAAGGCGTATTGGTGATATCCAAAGCGTAGTCGAGAATGCGAACTATATGAGGATGGCGCAAACGAGACATTGTGCGCGCCTCATCCAGAAATAACCGCGCTTCAGCAGGCGTACATTGCTGTTTTAATACTTTGATAGCTGCGTTGCTATTTAAGTGCAGATGTTCTCCAAGATATACTTCGGCAAATCCTCCCTGTCCAAGTATAGCAATAAGCTTGTAGTTCCCAAGTTGCTGTCCAATACGATTTATCATTTATTGCCCTTTCCCCTTTGATGATATTGCTTCTTTACCTTGACCTACCACCGAGTATAGTATTGTAAACGAGAAATATACATATCAATAAAAACACTATAAATCAGCTTTTCATAAATATAAAAGGTAAATCATTATGTCAAGTTGATGCATTTATACGTTTCTTAAATAAGGTATTATTGAATCATATTGCTTATACTACGTAAATTTGCTATTATAGCAAACATTACTAAATCAAATATTATGCAAGCATTCTTGCTGATTATAAGGCATTTGGTAAAAAAATCAACAAATTTTTACAATTTCTTATTTAGAGCGTTTATCTAATTGAGCAAATGGAAGACAATTTCCTGATGTTTTCCTATTGTAAGGAGTACCGTGGTGGATTTAACAACGCTTGACTTATCAGACCTCAAAAAACAGGACCCAAACGTTGAAGGTAATCTTCGGTCTTTGCTAGAGGATGCACAAAAAAAAGGAGCGGTCGATAGTATTCACAGACTGGCGCTCCTGGGGCGGCTTTTCAATAAAGTGACGGTGGAAGAGGCGTACCAACTCATCAATCCTGATGACGTACTGCAAGAAGTAGGCGAAGCAACCATACGTAAATCCAGGATAGGAATATTACAAGTCTTGCGCAATATCTTCAGTCTCGCGCCGCTTATGCTAACATGGGTTGGACTCTTTCTGGCCTCAAGCGCCTACCAGCAATACGGTGTCTTACATCCGAAAGATTTAACCGAGCCTTTTTTACTGTTGTGGCAGAATAGCTTTCATGGCCTGCGACCTTTTGGCTTTCTACCTGTGTTTTCTTTTGCTGAAGTTGCACTGGTTGATTTTGTGTGTCTGTTATCTCTGCTCATTTGCATTTTGTTAATACAGCATGTAGAAAGCAGAGCGCAGAAGATTGCTGATACGTTTGCAAGCAAGCTTGAAACAACGACCGATTTACTGATTCAAGTTGTCAGCACTGCCGGGGCTGGCTCCTTACTTCAGGATGCAGATGTTGATCGTATCGCTGAGGCAGTCAATCGCGCTGTTGTGCGCGCTATGGCGCAAAGCGACAAAGTTGCACTCGACGCGAAAAATTTTATCGCTGCATCTGAGGTACGTGTCAATGCAACTGTCGCGCAATTTGATAATGACTTGAATCTGTTCAACGCCGATTTAACGCAATTGACCAACAATGTGAACGGTCTGACTATCAACTTGCAGAGCTATAACCAGTATGTACAGGAACTTGCGGACGCAGGTAAACTCCTGGCAGGCTCATCAACAACACTTGTAACCAATACTCAGGAAATTGCCACAAGCGCTGCGCAAAGTACGCAAGCCAGTGTAGATATTGGAAATCAGCTTTCTCTACTTAACTCAACACAACAGAGTATGGTGCAGGAGATCGCTACTACACAGCAGCAAGTAGTGGCGGAGATCGATGCTACACAGCAGCAAATAGTCAACCAGATTGCGACTAACCAGCAAACAATTGCTGCTCAGATCGAGCATGCAGCCGACAGCATGAAAGTTGTCTCCAAAGATACAAGAGCAGTTGCCAAAGAACTGGGTCAGATTACCAGAGCTGATCTTCAGACAATGACGGACCAGGTCACGCAAGCGGCGAACCAGGTCACTGGTATAGCCGGGGGACTATCCGGCATCGAACAAGCTCTATTGCGGGCCGCTCAAACACTGGAGGACGCTGCTAAAAATTATGCGAATTCTCGTATTAACCAGAACACAGTTTTCGGTAGAGGGCAAAAAGTTCAGTCGCCACCCGTGATCCAATCACAGCCTCCAATACCCCGACAGCCAGTTAACAATCCCCAGGCCAATCCTCCTCGTCAACAACCTCAAATGGCCCCGGCACAGTTTGCACAACAAGGACAAGTCAGTGTATTTCCTCCACAGCAAGGACAAAACTCTCCTTCACCAGTGCCTAATCAATTTCCACAGGCACCGGGTATTAACGCGCAACAACCACCCGCGGCATCAGCGCAGCAATCGCCAGCAGGATGGAACCCTCAACCTCAACAACCACAGCAAGCGATGAACCCGCCACAACAGCAACAGTCCTGGTTTGGAAAGGTGGGAAACAGGCTCTGGGGAAAGAAAGGGCCATAATATATGAGAAGGCTGTTTAAGGATGACAATAAAAGTCCTTTTATACTATCAGCAGGATGGCTCTTCGCTGATTTGTTGTTGGCATTAGCGATGCTTTTTCTGGCGGCAAACACGGTTTCGATTCCTAAACCACCTGTCACACCAACACCCACCATAACAAAAATACACGTCACAGCCACACCTACGAGAACGCCCAGCCCACGGGTACTCGAACATAACTATTGTCGGATAGTTTCAAATGTGAGCAATCTGAACAGTTTTCTCAACAACCTATCGTCTGCCATTAATCAACTAGAGCCGCAGATAAACAGTCAGCATTTCCTCAAAGGACGACATGTTGGCATTGCCATTGCTTATGGAGGAGCCAGCGACGGCAACGAAAGCAGAGGAGTACAGGCAGCAACACAGGTGTACGCTGTTTTGAGAGATCTGGACAGCAAGAATACACCTTTTACCGGTACTTCCTACTACGAACCAATTTTTACAAGAAATTTTGGACCTACTACTGTCGTGATTGATGTGTACCTGGTAGTTCGACAAGGTAATTTTGGCGAAACCTGTGATAATAACCATAATCCAGTTTGATGGAAGTTGCGCTCGGCAATCATTACGTTTAGATACGAAGGAAGCAAAACAACACAAAAGTACAGACCAGGGCGACCGCGAGGGTCGCCCCTACCATACGCCGTAGGAAGCGGATTAGCGCCGTTTCCTGTTGCCACTTCCCCAATCATCGTCCGCTTCAATAGAGAAGGTGTGCTCACCCTCCAAGCAATAGTATAGTGGGTTGCCATCCTCGTCGGTATAGGGGACGCTTTCTGTTTCCGCATCCACCAGCAGAATGGCGTCGTCATCGTCAAGCGGACAGGTTTCGTGCTTACTGAAAGGCCAGAAGCTCACTGTTGAACTCTCTTTCTCACCAGTTAGTGCGCGGTGTACAGGTGTACACTCTTTACTACATAGACGGTATTCACCCGAAAGTTTCGAAATTTTCAGCGCCGGAGTAGTGCATCTCTCACTGGTGAAATATAGTCGCATTTGTCTTTTCTTCAACATTCCGTGCCGGCAAAGACAAAAAGTACTAGATTTTTCTCTTTCCACTTACACGGAAGAGGTTTTCCAGGCAATTAGTACTTTGTGGTTGGTATAAGACACAAACCTGAAAAACGCGGCAAGTTCTTATACTATCTTTTCCTGGAAAGGGAAGTTTGGAACTGTAATTTGAAAGGAAGGAAAACCTATGTTGAAACGTTGTATTCGCTGGCTGCTGCCGTTGATCGCGCTGTGCATGTTCGCGCTGACGCTGGTATTAGCACCTATTATCTCCAGCCACGCCGCATCACTGCCGCCAGCCGCACCAATCAGTGCGCCAGCTATCCCGGCACATCATGCACCTGCACCTAACTTTTATTGGCGTCCGAGATAAGGAAAACTAAATATGATAATGATTTAGGGAGCAATAACATAGTTAAAATTGTTGCTCCCTATAACTTGGATCAACTTTATCTATTTATGGCATTAAGCCAATCTCTTACTTCTAACGCTTTACGATGTCTCATATTTTCCAGGATTATAACGCTTGAATATCCCAAATCTCTTGCTTCATTAATGTTGTTCAAAGCAGCGTTAGTACGTGCCAATCCAAATTGAGCAAGCGCAATTAAATCTTGGCTCCCCGCTGGAGTATTAATAAGCATTTCACGAAAACTCTCTCTTGCTGCTTCAAAGCTATTCTGATCCAGGTGTAAATTGCCATATTCATATAAAATATTTGAGATCATCTCTGGATTGCCAATCCGACGAGAGATAGTCAAGCCCTCTCGAAAACAGTCTTCTGCCTGAGAGTAGTATCTTCGTTGACGTTTCAACAATCCAAGATTGCTCAGTAAAACACTCATCCACTCCAGATGATCAATCAAGCGTGCTAAAGATAACCCTTCCTGAAAATAGGCTTCCGCATGTTCATAATTTCCTATCTCACTTGAAACTTCACCCAAATTACTGAATAAAGAGCAAATCAACTCTTTATGTCCTAATCGTTGAGCCAATTCCAGTGCTTCTCTGAAATAAACTTCTGCATACGCGTGATCCCCCTGCTCGCCGACTGTGACGCCCAGATCGATGAGCAGAGTGCAGATTTTTTCGCGGTCGCCGATTTTGCGTGCCAGTGCCAGCGCTTGCTCCATGTATACTTTGGATTTTTCGTACTCGCCGCGGCTGGCGGTTACGGAGCCGAGCGTTTCAAGAGCATCGCAGATTAGTTCGGAATTGTTAATTAGCTCGGCGAGCGTCAATCCTTCACGTAAGTAGGTTTCGGCTTGTGAGTATTCGCCGCGTTTCCAGGTAATCCAGCCAAGGTTGGCGAGCAGGGCGCTTATGCGTTCCTTGTTGCCAGTTTGCCGGGCGAGCTGTAAGCCATCTCGCAGGTAAGCACTGGCCTGTTCGTAGTTGCCCTGCTTCTGCGCTATTTCACCGAGGTAGAGCAGCGCGTGCGATTTGCCGTCATAGCCATCATCGCCCAGATTGGTCGCGGCTTCATATGCTCTTTGCAGTTGTTTCTCGGCCAGGGTATAGAGGCCGCGCGAACGTAAATAGGGGATGAAGGCATAGACGCAGCGCATCAATTCTTGCTCTTTGCCAGACGCGTAAGCCAACTCCAGCGCGGCCAGGATAGTAGCGTACTCCTTTTCGAGGTTTTCATAATCCTTCTTGTGCGCTACTACGAAGTCTGTCGTGTAGGTTATCAGGCGATTGTAGGCAGTATCGTCTCGCAGGTTTGAGCGCGCGTAGTCGGCGATGGTCTGGTGGAGTGTGTAGTGGCCGGTGTCGCTGATTTCCAGCAGGCCGGTATCTACAAGTGTATCGAGTGTAGTTACATCGCAGTTGGCAACTGCCAGCGCTGCTTGCTCGGAGAAATGGTTGGGTTTGGGCGGAAAAACGGAGAGCGCGTATAAGGTTGCCCGCGTTTGGGGGTCAAGTTGCTGGCCGGTCACGTCGATTACCGATTGCAACGATAGAGGAGCGTTGAGCGAAAGGCTGCTATGGCGCTCTGCCGGACCGCGCAGTTCGCTGATATGCAGGCGTACCTGGGCATTACTCAGACGCGCCAGAGCCGCATCAACGCGACGTGATTGCCCGCTATAAGATTGCTGGCGCAGGTAATTTCCCAGCAGGGTCAACGCGAGCGGCAGCCCACCAACGGACTGCGCAAGTTCGCGCGCCTTCTGCGGTTCACGCTCGACCACCCGCGGAGCCAGCCTGGACAGCAATTCCATACTTTCGTTTTCTTCCAATTCTTTTATGACGGTCGCGCTGCCGGGAGCAAGCGAGCTGGCTATGCCAGGAAAGCGTGTTGTGACGAGATGGGCGCAATTAGGGCCGCCAACCTTGAAGGCCAGGGCATCTTCGAGACGCCACGCGTCATCGATCACCAGCAGCATGCGGCGCGAACCAATGACGCGGCGCAGCGTCAACGCCCATGCTTCGAGATCACTCAATGCCGGTATTTCGGTCGCGGCGATGCCCAGTTGTTTGCTCCAGTGGCTCAAGATACTAGATATATCCGGCTCAGGGCCAAGACCGGCCCATAGAATACCATCAGAAAAATATGACCTGACGCGAGGATCATGCGCGAGAGTACTGGCCAGGGCCGTCTTGCCTGCGCCGGGCAAGCCATGCAGAGCAATGATAGAGCCATTGCTGCCTGCCCGCAGCTTTTGTTCCAGGTCCGCCAGTTGGCGATCGCGCCCTACCAGCGATACGGGTGGTGGTAGCGGCATAGCTGTGTCATAGATGGGTTCGACGACAATGGTAGTTGCAGCAAGAGCAGTCAGAGGTGTCTTAAACTCTGACGTGGATGTGATCGGGTGTTCATTTGTTACACCGTTCGCGGAGGGCTGGACAGAAGATGACAGGTCAAGCTCTTCCTCTGTCTTCCCAAAAAGTTGAGAGAGCCTGTGCCGGAAGTAGGGACCAGGCCGCGTGATGCCACGTTCCCAGCGACTGACATTGACATAGCTGGTGCCAATGCGCTCGGCTAACTCTTGTTGAGAGAGTTCACGCTGATTGCGAGCTTCAACAAGTCTGGTTCTAGGTTGAGCTTTTGGCGCACCCATCTTTATCATTCCTTCTGTTAAATTCAGAATATGATAAATATGTTAAGAGTAATGATAACATAAGTTCTTTTATAAAGATAGGTTACAGTGCATAATTTACTTAATAACGATTGTTGACTTTCAGCAAAAAGAGAACGCTCCTTACAAAAGCGGAAGTCAGGAGAACCAGCATGCAAGTTGTTTGCCCTCCTAAAGGAAAAGTCGCGCAAGCGTATGTGACAACAACGCGGGATGCTGAGATCATCCGCTACTTCACGCTGCAAGGCGCTCTGCCGGAGGGCCAGACGCTGGTCATGAACTCCGCGCTTGGCACCCTGTCGCTGCTGTCCAATGGCGAGATTCTACCGCGCCTGCTCATTCAACAACAGTTTACAGCAAGTGAGTTAAGCCTGCTGCTGCCCTTACTCGAACAATTCCCCCACTTTTGCCCCTACGATGTAATGTTTGCCAGCTTCTACAATGGCGCTGTGACCGAAGCAACCATCGAACATTGCCGCCGGCAACTAGAGGACGCGCTGGAAGCCGGTTGCTGGGATCAACAACTACGCCCTGTGCGCAATGTATTGTCGCGCATCCGTTTCAAACTGCGCGGGTTTGGGCTGGACATCGTCTCCATTCTGGAAACCGGCTATATCCTGATGATGACGAATAAGGCGAAAGCGCACTAATATTACAACCCCTGGTTGTTTGATGATTTTGACAATCCAATGCCGTAATTGGCGTCCTCATTACCCTCGCCTCAACATTTTTTCTTGAAAAGCAACACATCTTCCTTACGCAAAACGCTGGTTTTGCGTCTTCTGGCAATTCCGGCATGTCTTATACCAGCTTGTAAAAGACATCCCGAAACACTTGTATTTTCGGCAATTCTTGTGTACTGTTAACTGTAGATATATTTCTTGCCGGAAATATATGCACGGACGACATTTTCTGATAGCAGACACCTTAACGAACCTTTAGCAGAATGAACGGAGTTTGAGCAAGATTTCGGGTTTACAACTAAAGAGGTAACTTATCACAAAACGCGCAAGCGAAGTGAAGGAGTCGCGCTATGCAAGGAGTATCGTACCGGAAGATCGCTTCCTCGATGTATCACATGCCACAGAGCGATGAAGATATCCTGCACTATACGCTGGATGAATTGTTGCCTGATGGTCACACGCTGGCAATGAACGTCCTGCTGGGAACCCTCTCGCTGATCGCAAACGATGCCGCGCTGCCCTACCCGCGTATGGTTGCCGAACAGCAATTCACCCTGAGCGAACTGAGCCTGCTACTGCCCCTGCTCAATTCACATCCACACTATTGCCCGTATGAAGTGCTGCTCTCCAGTTTCAATCACCGCATGATTACGGAAGCGACGATTGAACGCTGCCGCAAACGCCTGCACGAAGCGCAGGAAGAGGGAGTGTGGGATCAGGAGATGCGACCTGTGCGCAATGTGCTCTCGCGCACGCGCTTGAAAATGCGCAGTTTCGGCATCGAAATCGCATCTATCCTGGAGACCGGATACGTCCTGATGACTTTACCGGCGCGCAAACAACTGGGCGCGTAGCCTGTGAACCAATATAGCAACTTGCAGGGGAAGCCAGTTGCTATACTGCTCAAGGTTAATTGAGCAAAGTGACTGAATACGTTCAAGGCGCTGCGTCAGAGTGTTGCGATGAACATCCAGTATGTCGGATGCCTCTTTGACATTGCCCCGGTGCGCCAGAAACACTTCCAGGGTGTCAAGCAGTTCAGCGCGTTTGTGTCCCTGATCGTAGCGAGCGATGGTCGCAACCTGTTCCAGGTAAAGGTCATTTCGCGTAAGATCGCGAGCAAAGGCATAGATGTAGCGGTACGCGCCAAGATCGCTAAATCGCATGCTGGCTGCGCGTGTATACAGGCATTCCGCTATGGTAAGCGCCTCTTTCGCCCCCGTAAAACCATCCTGATAATCACATAAGGCGTGACAGGTATTGCTGATACCCGCGAACAAGCTGACCTGCAACTCGCTCTCCACCTGCTGAAGCAGCGTATCGAGCCAGGTTTTGAGATCTTCAGCAACCGTTTCTCTGCCAGACACTCCACCGGGCGCTACGATAGCGTACAGGCGCTGTTCTCGCTCGTCGCAGAGGGAACCAGGATAATGCGCCAGCAAACGCTGCGCAACCAGTTTGAGGGCATGGCGGCAAATTGCCTGTTTACTGGCTCGCGTTTCAGCTTGCTCACTAGTATCGAACACGCGCGCAATTTCAAGCTCCAGCATGGTATGTGGCTGCGCGCAATCACAACCAAGCGCGGCTGCGCGACTACGCACTGAGTCCGCGAGAGCGATATTATCCGCCAACAGATCATCA
>Ga0307374_10011046_pt1 | contig 12938 bp, 13 predicted proteins | sample OX3MG_FD_202532 | JGI IMG/M metagenome (GOLD analysis project Ga0307374, IMG submission 202532) | Soil microbial communities from Risofladan, Vaasa, Finland - OX-3 | ecosystem: Environmental > Terrestrial > Soil > Coastal area > Acid sulfate soil | place: Finland: Risofladan, Vaasa | collected...
AGCCATGTCCCCGGCATCGGAGACTACTCTGAGCCTGACACCAAGCAGCTAGTCGCCGCCCGGGACTCGAAATCCCTCAGCGGCGAGCGCCGCTTCCACGCGGCCGTCAAGCGAACGGAGACGCTGCTTGACGATCTGCAGCGGGCGGTCAGGCATTGCGTCAGCGATCATCCGGTGATTCCGGCTGTCCCTGGAATCTATCTCTTTCACTACGACGGAAAGCCGATTTATGTGGGACAGAGCCGCAACCTTCGCCGACGCTTGTCTCAGCACACGGCAATGGGGTCTCGTCAGAACCAGGCCAGTTTTGCCTTTAACCTAGCGAAGCGCTCGGCCGGCGAGGCTGGGCTCAACGTGGTGGGCTCCCGCGCGGCTGTCGAGTCAGACCGAGAGTTCGCCAAGCACTTCGAGCGGGCCCGCAGGCAAGTCGCCGAAATGGATGTTCAGTTCATTGAACTCGAGAACCCGATCGAGCGCACTCTGTTTGAGGTCTACGCAGCGCTCTCCCTTGGGACTGAGGAGTTCAACAGCTTCGAGACTCACTAGCGCCACAGAACGCGCTCACCAGAACATTTGGTTGAACATCGCTCCTCCCGCTACCTGCGTTCCCTAGAGAACTACAATACAACGGTGGGTGAAGACACAGTAGGTCAAGCCGATACCGGAGCGGAACGCCTACGAGGTTTGGAGGAAAACGGACAGCCAGAAGATCCAGCTCGCCACCGCCAAGATGATGCTTAGACAAATGATCGCAGCACCGTGTCCACCTCGACCAGGCTTTGTGGCAGTGATGATCCCGAGGATCAGCCCAGCCAGACCAAGGATCGGCAAGATTAGGGATGCGCCAGCCATCGAGTAGCCAACGATCATCACGGTTCGTCCCTCGTTCGGATCGACTGGAACCTCAGGCGGCGCGTACTGGCCCCAGGACGATCCACTCCAGTAACGCCGATGGCCTGTCCCTGGCTCCGCATACCAACCGGCCGGCGGTGATGGTGGCGGCATACTCTCCTGGGCGTCGGTCACGGCGTGCCTCCGCCGGAGATGAGCCAATCATCCATCTGGCTCAGAAGAAGCTCAGCCGGCCGAGCGGCGAGGTGCGCATGATCGTGACGCCGACGATCCAGCTTGTGGGGACTGGCCCCCAGAAGCGGCTGTCGTCGGATTCACCGCGGTTGTCGCCGAGCATGTACCAGTCGCCGGACGGGATCTTGACCGGCGTCCGGAAGTTGCACTCCGAGACGCCCGGACAGGGACGAATGTAGGAGTCGTACTCGCGGGCACCGTTGCGTATGACGTGTCCTTCGACGATCGAGACGGTGTCGCCCGGGCCGGCGACGACTCGCTTGATGAAGTCGAAGGTCCCCTCTTGCGGTACCGGCGCAGCGCATGCTGCACCGCCGGCCGCGATCGTGTGGGGTGTTGGGCCGCAGATCTCCTGTTCGGCGCCTGCGGGCGGATGAAAGATCACGATCTCGCCGACATGGATGCCACTGATGCCGGTGCGGTCGGCGAGCACCTTGTCGCCGATATGCAGTGTCGGCTCCATCGAACCTGACGGCACGCGGTACTTCTTAAGGGCAACGGTCGCAATTAGGATCCCGCCTGGGATCGGGAGGACGAGCGCCAGCACCAGCATGGTGACCCCGATCGCGGTGCGGCGCCGGACGATCAGCAGGATGCCGACCACGAACGGCACGACCGCTAGCAGCCAGAACGGGAGCGCTACGACGCCGAGGACGACGGCCAGCGCGAGGGCGATGAAGCCTATGGGGACCCACCAGCCGGGTGCGGGAGGCCTGGCCGCCACCGGCTGGGACGGCTGCCCCGTCGGCGGTGGGGGCGGAGAGGGCACGTCGGATATTGGCTCTGCGGGCGCAGGTGACGTCTTCTCATCAAATCGGTACCCGCAGTGCTTACACACACGCGCCTCCGCGAGCACGATCTCCGCGCAGTCCGGGCATTGCTTGGTGCTATTCACCGCATTTCCCCTCTAGATCCAGGCTATGCCAGGCTCCCCGTCAGTCATGAGCTGTGCGGCAACGACGACACGCGCCGAGCGCAGGACGGATAGTCAGACTGATCGACAGGATCGCGAAATTGGACCGTCGCCCCCATATGCGCGCAGCATAACCGAAACCGGACTTGACGATATGTCTCTTGGCTTTCTGGGCTACCGCGCAGAAGCTATCGGCCGTGAGCCCTCTAGAGCGCTTCGCGGCCAACCTAAAGGCAGCCAGAGCTGAACGCGGCTGGTCCCAAGAGGATCTATCGCGCGCCACCGGCCTACACACGACAGCGATCTCGAAGATGGAGCGCGGGAACCGTGCACCTCGGTTCCCGACGATCGTGATCCTGGCCGAAGCACTTGAGGTACCCGCTGGGCGGCTGTTCGACCGCATCCCGTAATCAGCCACACACGTTAGGAAGATGTCTGGGAGGTTCTGCGGACGTCAACGACGCTGGCGACGGACCTCCGCACGACATACGATCGGTTGATGGAGCGAGATGTTCGTCGTATGTTCAGCCGCCGTGAGGTGTGGCGTGCTTGGCAGTTGCAGGGACGGGTCTGCAAACTGTGTAGGCGGAACATCCCTTTCGATCTGATGCACGGGGATCACATAGTGCCTTGGAGCCGCGGCGGGCTGACGGTGATCGAGAATCTGCAAGTCCTGTGCGGTTCCTGCAACCTGCGGAAGGGCAGCAATCCCCAGGAGGTCATTGGCGCGCAGTTCGATGTTACTCGGCTCACGGCCGGTGTCGGAGAGACGCGTAAATGGCAGCGTGAGGCACTGCCGCTGACGCTCACAACTCTCGAGTGTGAGCCGGTGCTGATCGAGGCGTGTCCGGGCGCCGGCAAGACCCAGTTCGGGCTCGAAGTCGCCTACCGTCTCGTCGAGCAGGGCGTTATATCTAGGGTGCTCGTTGTGGTTCCCACGCTTGCCATCGCCGACGGGTGGCAGTTCGCGGCCTCGCCGGCGAATCGTCGTGCGCCAACGATTCCGCTTCGCAGTCAGCGGACGTGGCGGGCCGTGGACCCGATCGGCGACGAGTGGCTTGGCGCGATCATCACCTACCAGTCGCTGTTGGCCTCGACCGACCTTTTCCTCGCACATGCATCAGATCCTGGACAGCGCACCCTTGTGATTTTCGACGAGGTCCATCACGCAGGCGCTAGTGCTGCCTGGGGCGCTTCAGCGCAGACCGCGTTTGCGGCGGGCGCGTCCAAGATCCTGTCGCTCAGCGGCACTCCGTTCCGCACCCAGGGCGATCCGATCGTCTTTGTGCCCTCGGAGGGCGGTAGCGCCACACCGCATTTCCGTTACTCCTACGATGACGCGATCCGCGACGGCGCGTGTCGGCCCGTACAGTTTGTCGAGGCACGAGGAACGACGGAGTTTCGCACCGAGGACAACGTCGTCCATACCGTCAGCTTCGACGATGACGTCACACCCGTGGGCGAGCGCCGCCGCCTACGGTCCGCCATCGAGTGGGTGGGAGCAGCGTCGATCGCCGACACGATGCTGCGCAGCGCCAACGACTACATCTTGTCGCTGCGCCAGCGCGGTGACTCCGACGCGGCGGGACTGGTTGTCTGCGCCGACTGCGACCACGCCGCGGTGATCTCCGACTATTTGTCAGATCACATCCTCGGTCGACGTGCGGTGGTCGCCTGCTCCCGCACACACGATCGCAACGACGCGGCTCCAGCGAATATCATCCGTGTGTTCGGCTCCTCCCACGATCCATGGATCGTGGCCGTCAACATGATTTCCGAGGGTGTCGATATCGCTCGGCTGCGAGCTGTGGTGTATCTGACTAACCGGCTTACGCTGCTTGCGTTCCGCCAGATCGTTGGGCGCGTCGTGCGCACCGATCCGGCAAACGCCGACGATCACGGCCGTGTCTATCTGCCCGCCGACGCGACGCTCATCGAGATGGCCTCGCAGATCACCGACAGTGCCGACATTCTCCCACCACCGATCGTCATCTTCACCGATACCCAGCCTGTTCAGCACGTCCCCATTACTGGTGAGCCTCAACCCGAGCGCGTCCCCTTCGAGACGCTGCGAACCACGGGCGCACCAGGCAACGTCTTCGACACCGAGGGACGTGCGGCAACCGCCAACCTTGTCGATTGTGCCCAGCGCTTCATCGAACGTGAAGGGCTGTCAGATACCGATCCGGCTTCGCTGGCACTCGCAGCGGCCGAGAACGCCGAGCTGCGGGCTGCGCTACTCGCGCTGTCCGGCGAGCCGTGACGAACGTGGAGGCGAGAGTCAACGAGTCCAAGGCCGTCGGCCCCACAGTGATTCTCCTCGGTGGACCCATGACCGTCGAGGATGGTTCCTCGCTCGACTCACGCCAGCCGATCAAAGATGATCCGCAATGCCGGATCATGCGGACGTGCCTTGCCGGATCGATGCGCTGGTGGCTCACGGTCATCTCGCTCGTCCAGCCTTTGCTTCGCGCGGCCGGCGACGATGCCTTCTGTCTCATCATCGGTGGACGAACGCTTTTGGAGCTAGAGGCCGACGGGTCCGTCCGGCGGACCGGCCTGCGGTCCGTGGTCCCAGGCGGACTGAGCAGGGTCGAGATCGTCCGAACGGGCATAGAAGAGGGTCTCGATCCGACATACGAACCCGCCGGCAAGATGGACCCGTCGTGGAATGGAACGAGCATGGGCGAGATTGGTCTCCGGCACTCCGAACCCCGCCGCGCCTGGCGAGTCCTCGACGGCAACGAGTGGTACCTGAAGCAGGCCGGTCCAACACTGCGGCCAGCGGTCATCATCGACACGACTGAGGGTGTGCTGCTGGACCGCACCTTTGAGACACTCTCGACAAGGCGCCTCTTCGACGAGCAAATCACCTTGGTGCTCCCGCACACGCAGGCCGCCGAGCGCTACATCCGAGCCTACGCCCGTGCAACCGACCCGGACCAACTCGCAGCACCGGCAATCACGCCGCCTCCCTGGGACCCAGACGCTCCCCCAGATCCAGTGCGGTACACAAAGCTCATCCCGATCGAGACCAGTTTCGGCGTAACCGGGCTCGTTCAGTGCGGGCAATGGAAGGATCCATCCGATCTTGAGGCTGCCCGTGCCCTACTCGAGGCCCGATTCGATCTGCAGATCGGGATCTGGGATCTCGTCGGCAACGCCACCCTCCGCCAGACGCTCCTCAATACCGTCCCCGCCGTGCCGCCCCCCGCTGATGCCGCTCCTATCCCAGCTGGCGCAGCGAAGCGAGCTACAAGCCACGTCGCCAAAAAGGAAGCCGAAGCCACCACCGAAAAACAGACATTACGTACGATCACCAAGCACTTCGCGCCTCTACTGAAGTTGGGGTGGGAGGCTAACCACAGGGTCCGGTGGTTCCTTCGACTGCCACTGACTGAGCTCGTGAGCTACTGGCCTGGAGCGGACCCCTTTCCGCTGTTACAGCTTGAGTTCGTCGTCAGAAAGCGCCAGTGCTCTGTGACCGCATTCGCGAGGAACCGTCCCAACATCGACGATTATGTTCTCACGCGGCGGGCGATTCTCGAGCAGATAGCGTACCCCGACGATTCTCCACTAGCTCCGAGCATGCGACCCGTGCTGTGGCAGGCCGCCGGTGGATGGGCCGACGACGTCGACTGGGACGAGCGCGCCGTCGCACTCGTCAACCGGACCGAACCGTGGGACTTCTTGTTCGAGGAGTTCTGCAACGAGGCGCGGCGCATTCACCAAGAGATATCCGCGTCCTAGCCAGGGAGGCGCACGGCTCGCCTCGGCAACTTTGACTACCGGAGCCTCGCCGGGCCACTGATCGTCGAGGTCGCAGTCAGGGAGCCCAGCGCGACGGCAAGAGCAGGCGTGTCGCGATCAGCGCGCGCCGGGAGCGGTCGTGGCCTACGGCGGGCTGCTGCTCAGCACCCGCCTCCCCCTCGACCGTCCGTCCGTCGATCGCCGCGACTACGTCGTCGAGGGCCGCATCGGGTGGGGCTCCGACCTGGAGATCTGGAACCCGAGCCGGTCCGTCTGTTTGAGCTACGGCAGGCGGCTGGTCGGCTACGCGGTGCTCGCGCGACGAGGGCGGGAGTACGCTGTTGTGGCGATGGACAAGGCGGAGCCGGAGAGGTTTGTGGAGATGGCGATCGAGGCCAGCCTGCAAGAGCAGAGGTTGCGCGTAATCCTGTTCGACGGCGAGATTGTCGAAGGCTTCTGTACCGCCACCGACGAGGATGCCTCCACGGCCGCGCTCCCCGGTGCGACCCCGCTTGAGGAAGCCACCTTTGGGCCGCCGAACCGCGAGATCACGATCGACGGAAGGACAATCCCCGCCGCAGATATCGCCTCTATGGACATGATCGCCCATCGGTTTCGTGTCAGCCTGAGTTTTGGGGAGCCGCAGCCCAGGGCGCCAGGCGAGACCACTCCGGAGGCTTGGAGCTACGACTTCGAGGCATCAGGCCCCGAAGTCGCGCTCGGCCAAGCGGAACAGCAGTGGCGCGACGAGCATCATGTGCAGCCGGGCCAGGGGACGCCTTCCCGCGCGATCATTATCCGGCTCGATGACGAGTAGCGCCGCGCAGACGTCCCAGTAGCCTTTGCCGCGATGACTGGGTTCGACGGAGCGCGTGTTCGAGGGCGGCTGATGACCGGCGGCTTCGCCCAGGCGTTCGCCAGACTGGAAGCCGCACGAGCCGCCGAGGACGCCAGGCGGGAGAACGAACGGGCTACGGTCGACCTCGAAGCCGCCAGGGACGCCTATGGCGCTCAGTGGGACAACGCCCGGCGGGCCTTCCGAGAGCGCCGCGCATCCTGACGCCGGTCTCGATCGGCCACCAACCGCACAGCGCAAGACCACTACGGTTCTACGGCCGGCGTGAGAGATCCCGATCCTTTACCGCGTCCGACATACTCGAGCAGCCGACCGGAGAGCAGATTCAGGGCTGATACTCAGCCCGCGCCGAGACGGCGCTTATGCTCGGTGAGTGTCCGAACTTCCACCGATCACGACACGAGCCGAAGCGGAAGAGCGAGTGCAGGCGGATCTAGGGCCGCAGGTCGCGGCATGCGAGCGCTTCATGGAGTTCTCGTGGGAGGTCATTGGCACGGAGCCGTGGACCGGTAGGCCGATTAGCGAGGACTTGAGCGAGCGACTGGTCGCCAGCGAGATGTCGCGGGGCTTCAAGAGCTACAAGGGCGTGCTCGATGCGGCGCTCGGCGGTTACGGGCCGCAAGGCGCGATGGTCGATCGGTCCCTGTTCGAGGGGATGGCCGTGGCGCACTGGGTCAAGCTGAACCCCGAGCTTGCAGAAGACCGGTTCCGGAAACACATGAGACACAACGCGGCGATGTGGAACAAGCGGCTCGGCGGACAGGGCCAGAAGGGAGTCCAGCTGACGCTCACCGAGGCCGAGGTGAAGGAATACGACAAGCTCTTCGGGCCGTGGGGCGACAAGCTGTGGTGCGGGATGCCGATGCACAAGCTCATCGACGAGATCGAGTGCGAGTGGGAGGAGGGCGAGCGCCGCAGCGAACTGCGCTTCATGTTCGCTGTGGCGCACGCGGACAACACGGAGACGATGCACACGACGGCCATGTCGCTTACCAACAGCATCGTGCAGGACAACCTCGACGGGCTTCGGACGGAAGCCGGGCCAAGCATCTTTCAGGTCGATCGTGCGCTGCTCGGCGCGCTGTGGCCCTGGGCGCACATGCTGAGGATGGCGGCGGGCTACTTCGAACTCGACGGCGCAGACCGTGTTGACGATGAGTTCATCAAAGCCCGTGCCTCTTTCATCTCGATCAGTGATGAGCTGCTCGCTGGCACCGGCCGAAACGACGCCTGCCCATGCGGGAGCGGCAAGAAGTTCAAGAAGTGCCACGGCCTTTAGCTGCTGACAGCTTGGGCGGAGCAACGGCCCGATGAGTTGCAGCCGTCCATTAGCTCGACGGCCACAGCTAATTGAGCAGCCGGGGGTCGAGGAGACGCAAGGGATAAGGCGCTACCACCACCCGGGCTAGTTGGAGTCCAAGCGCACCGCTTTGTTGGCGTGTTCAAGGAATCGCGATTGATCGAAACCGTATTTCACCCAGACGCCATCGAGAGCCAGCCTGATCTCTGGCGTCGTCTGTTTGGCTTCCACGCGTTTCCGGGCGATGTGGATTAGCGCATCACCATCGCTCGCCAGTTCGCCAAGCCACTTGGGGACCTCCGCTTCTGGGCCGAGCAGGACCACCAACACACGCCGGTCTCGTCGGAGCCTCTCCGCCGTCTTTCCGACCTGATCCACCGGCTGCTGGATGGCGTCTTTCCACTCGTCGAACTCGCGGTTCCCCGCGCCGCGCGGGTGGGTCGTGCTACAGCCCTGAGTGGCTCTTGATGAGCCCTGCGAGCAAAGCGGTGACAACGCCCTGGCCAACCTCGCCGGCACTATCTCTGAGGCGACGAAGCCCGCTTCGTTCCTCCTCGGGCGTCTGCGGGTCTGCGATCTTGGCTTCGATCGCCGCCAGGAACTGGGCGCCGAGATCACTGGCAGGGGCGCCGGGCCAACCGGCGACTTGCTGCAGACCCTTCTCACTGAGTCGGCAGAAGATTGGCCCGTCGACCTGATCGACCGTCATCTCTCCTGTGAGATAGCCAGCCTCTCGGCCAGCGTATCTAACGTGGGGTAGACCGTCGTGTTGCTCTCGTAAGGCGCTGGCATCACGAATACCTTGCTGTGAGCGAGACACAGGCCAGGCACGAATCCGTTCCCCGTGAACGAGCCGAAGAGGCTTTCCGCGGCTTTCTTGAACGTGAAGATCACGAATTCGGGTGGGTGCGCCTCGAGCTTTGCTTCGAGCACGTGCTGGCCGTGCTCGAACTCCGCGGCGGAGACTGCAGTTGCGTTCGGCGTCGGACGCTTGACGATGTCTGTGAAGCCGACGCCGGATGCAAACGCCGCATCGTCCTCGAAACCATCGCTGTCCTCGCTGAGGAGCCCGACATAGCGAAGGCGCCCGAAGAATCGCTGACCTAGGATTCCCTGGTAGTAGTGGCCGGCCTCGACGCTCATGGGAGATGGATTGATGCCGACGCAAACTGCCCGCAACCCGGGCTGAAGAAGGTCCTCGAGCGTCTGCACCCGATCGCCCATCCACTGCTCCCATGAACGGTGGTCCGCCACTGTTCAGATGCTACGGCCTCTATCGCGATCAGGCAGCCCGCGGGCAAGATCCGCCCTCCGACCAAGCAGCCGACGTACGACCGCTGCGCTCGGCTTCGTGAGCTTCTGCCGGTCGACGTTCTGCGGCATGCGGTCTGGTCACTCGTCTCCCTCTGCTCGCGCTGATAGTCGCTCTTCCCCGAGCGCGGCTAGGCGCGCACGAAAGTCCTTGCAGGCTTCGAACTCCTGCACGCTGATCACCCGCGAGGGCAGATTGCCATAGCGGGCGCGCGCGTTGAACGTGAGCTGCTCGGCGGCTCGCATCCACGCTTTGTCGTGCCAAGCGCGAAGCGCAGAAAAAACGGTCGGGTCCAGCCACCAGCGTCTCGTGTGCGACCAGCTCTCGACGTGGGCCCACGGCCACACTCCGAGCGCTCTGAGCAACTGCCTGCCATGGCTCAGGTAGCGCCTTCCGCCGCGCGAGTCGCCGGTCACGGTGCCGCCTTGCCGCGGGACGGGCAGCTGATGATCAGTCAGGTCAAGCCACGAAGCCAACTCACTCAGCCCCCTGCCCGAAATGTCGTGCTCGGCCGCAACCTCGATCGCTCTCGCGGGCCGTCCGTGGTTACGCAGGTGCTCGTTGGGCGATAAGACCATTAGGTCGGTGAACGGTCCGCTCAGGATGTATTCCCGGGCAGGCGCGTCCTTCACTCCTGCGTTCTCGAGGACCTCGTCCAGGACCGCGTCCGACGGACGGTTACGTGGTTCCGACGCGCCCGGAGCCTTAGTCCAGGGCAGCGAGCAAGGCAGTGCCCGCCAGGTGAGGGCGCCCGGTGGGGTGAGTTGAGAGATCAGCATCTCGAGCTCGGTGCTCGGGGCCGGGAGCCCTGGAGCACCGGACAGATCGGGGGGTGGTGGGGGTCGCGAACTGTCCTTTTGGTCGGCGGCGTGCTGCGTCACGCTTCGAGTGTGCACGATCGGACCGACGAGCTGCTCGCAATTCTCGATCCAGCCAGCGCGGAAAGCTTCGCGCGGCGGCTACTTTGGGCGCTGGTAGTGCGGCGCTTTGTTGTGGCGTTGACTCCAATCGTGATCGTTGCTCTACAGCTGCTCCGCTAGAGCTGCTTCGCATGCGCGGAGTGAACCGCGCTACTCATGGCACGGCGCGTGGCCACGTCGCGTGCAGTCCGCGAAAGCGCGTCAAGGGGATGGCGGAACGCCCCACCGGCCTCGGGCGCTCGCTGTCCGGCGATACCCGGAGCCTCCGTGCCCGGTCGGTGCTTCGCGTTAGTTGCTTCGACCTGCGCAGCGTTCGACTGGACTATGCTCTCCCGACTCGTTGGCCGTGTGCTTGCCCATCGTCATGCGGTGCTGCGATCGCCCCTAGGCCCGAGTAAGGGCGAGGATACGTTTCTCAGTTCCGTAGGCGCTACCGGTAGCCTAGTAGCCATGTCTGCCTACGCGCCTCAAAAGATGCTCCAGAGGGTCTCCCTCGCCAAGAAGAGGGACATCGAGCATTGGAACGAGGGCCTCCATCTGGAGAAAAACTCTGGTCGCACCATCGCGGACCTCCGGCAGCGTGCCATAGCAGATCGATGGACATTGGCCAACTCATTTCGGCGCAACGCCGATCGAATGATGGCTCTGGAGCCGCCGCTTTACCGTGACGCGATTAGTCGCTACTACTACGCGATGTATCACGCGATGCGTTCAGTGGTGTACTTCGCCGAGGGGGGCGATGATTACCAGGCGCATTCAAACCTGCCCGGCCATGCCCCGGCCGACTTAGCCGACGCCGAACAGTGGCAGAACGTCCTCAAGGACGCGCGCGAGCGCCGTAACGCGGTCGACTACGACGCCTATCCGAAGTCTGGTTCCGCATACAGCAAGGTCGCGTACGATCTTCAAACGACCTCTACGCGCTTTCTTTCCGTCACGCGCGCCTACCTCCGAGCGAGGGGATGTGGACACATATGAATACTAGTGTCTCGCCTGACGATGCCGAGGCACTCGTCCGCGGAGCCTTCGATGAGAAAGGTATAGACGTTTACAACGTTTCGGTGCGCAGCTACCCCGAGGAGACGATCTTTGTGATTACGGTTGCAGAGGCTGACCTTCCCGAGGCCGCCATAGTCGGGAACGCACTGGACGCCCAGCTTGCAGAGCTGGGCTATGGCGGCTTTGTCACTGTCCGAAAGGCTTCTAGTGGAGAAGCCCCGCCCGCGAGCATTGGCACGGTCTCGGGCGTTCACGACCCCCGCGTATCAGAGTTGATAAGACTCATCGCTTCGCGGTCACGAACATCCGAGATGCAGCCTAGCCTCACCTACGTGAGGGACCTTGCCGGAAATGTATTGCACGTAACGGCACCTCGCCATTATTTGATATTTGGTCGCCGGGGTGCAGGTAAGACCGCGTTGATGGTCGAGGCCAAGCGGTCGATTTCGCTGGAGGGCGGGCTGAGCATCTGGATGAATATTCAGACGCTGCGGCATGAGGGAGTAGCTCGAATCTTCCTGCGCTTTGCGCAGCTCGTATTCGCCCAGGTGCACCTCTATTATAAAGACCGATCCTCTGTACCGACGATTGCGGTCACCGCCGAGCGGCTTGACCAGCGTGTGACGAGCCTTCTCTTGGCAGACGATGTGACTATCGCATCTGCTCAGCGCATTATACCGGATATTCAGCAGCTTTTGCAGCGGTTTCTCAGCACAAACGGTTTAAGGCTCTTTATCTTCATCGATGACTTTTACTACCTGGCCAGGAGCGATCAGCCGCAACTTCTTGACATGCTTCACGGGTCAGTGCGGGACGCCGACGCCTGGCTAAAGATCGCCACGATTAAGCATCTCACGAGGTGGTATCAGACCGCACCGCCACTTGGGCTACAGACTGGGCACGACGCCGGCCATCTAGACCTTGACGTTTCGCTCCAAGACCCAGCTCGCGCTAAGGCGTTTCTAGAGGAAATCCTCGCTAACTATGCGTGGCATGTGGGAATCAAGCGTCTGTCAAGTCTATTTGCATCGGGTGCGCTCAATCGACTAGTTTTGGCCTCGGGGGCTGTGCCTCGCGACTATTTGACGCTAAGCGCTGGAGCGCTCACTCGCACCCGGACGAGATCCAAGTCAAGACTCGTGGGCACCCAGGACGTAAACCAAGCCGCAGGCGATGCCGCCCAAGTGAAGGTGCAAGAGCTGGAAGATGATCTTGCCGCAGAACATGCGGGTGGAAGTCGTACTCTGGCTGCGCTAGAGCGTCTCCGAGCGTTTTGTCTCGAAGGAGAGTCGTCCACGTATTTCCGCGTGGACTTTAGGGATAAGGAGAGAAACCCAACCGAGTACGGCATGCTTACGAGCTTGCTCGAGGTTCGTCTAACGCACCTGATCGATCCGAGTATCTCGGGAGGACGAGCTGGCGAGCGCTTCGAGGTGTTTATGCTGGATCTCAGTCAGTTTTCCGGGGCTCGGCTCAAGCAGGCTATCCGCGTGCTTGACTTGGAAAAGGGTGTCATTGTCGCAAAGATGACAGGACAGAAGAAGTCGACCCGGGCCGGCCGCACCCCTCGACAGCTTGTCAGTATTTACCGCGCAGGTCCGGTTCTGCCGCTTACTGTCTTCACTGGTATGGAGTCGCTGTTCTGAGCCATCTGAACGGTGGTGCAGCTGCTGAGTATTGTCGCGACGAACCGGCTCGCTGTCTCGAATGGACTCGGTGAGGGGGACATCTACAGCTTTGAGCTTCCAGGCGAGAAGCGCTACGAAACGTAGTCATCGCTCTGGAACTCTACGCTGCACCGG
>Ga0307374_10011047_pt1 | contig 12938 bp, 14 predicted proteins | sample OX3MG_FD_202532 | JGI IMG/M metagenome (GOLD analysis project Ga0307374, IMG submission 202532) | Soil microbial communities from Risofladan, Vaasa, Finland - OX-3 | ecosystem: Environmental > Terrestrial > Soil > Coastal area > Acid sulfate soil | place: Finland: Risofladan, Vaasa | collected...
AAGACCTCGGCGATGCCCTCGGGCCGGTCCTCGTCGCCGAGGATCGCCCGCCACCGCTGGGCCGAGGCCCACGGGTCCAGCTCGCCCTGGCAGATGAGGGTCCGTGCCCGGCGGTGGACGGCCAGGCAGTTGAGAAACGCACCGTCGCCGATGTCGAGATGACCGGCCAGATTGAAGACGAGCCGGCTCTTCGAGACGCCCCGGGGACCGGCGACGACCACGAGTTCGCCCGCCCGCATGAGGTTGTCGATGAGCACGGGAGGCTCGGGCGGAGGGTTGTCGAGGGTCTTGCCCACCCAGTGCAGGAACGGGTCGTCGGTGGTCATCGTGTCTCCTTCCCTGTCGGGTTCGAGCGGGCGTCCCGCTGGTGCCGTTTTCGTCCGCGCTCGGCGTGGCCGGTGCAGCAGTAGGTGCGGCGCCCGTCGATCGGGCGCGAGCAGCCGTCGAGCGCACAGGTCCGGCGGTCCTCGCCCCCGAGCAGCGGGACCAGCTCGGCGGTCCACCGGGCGTCGGGGAGCCACGTGCCGTTGCTCCACCGCTTTGCCGTGGCGAGCGGCACCCCGAACGCCTCGGCGAAGGCAACCGGTCCCATCGCCCGCACCCGTTCGACGACGACGGGCCGCAGGTCCGGCGAGCGGTAGGTGACACGCAATGTCTCGGTGGGCGTCTCGGTGTCGCCGGCCGCCCTCGCGGCGATCAGCCGGCCGCCCCGGCCGACGGTGCGGATCATCCGGGCGTCGTCGATGACGAGCGGCGTGTGCGGAAGGGGACGGGGCCGCAGCCACGCCAGCGCCTTGTCGTCGAGGGAGCGCAGGACGTGTGCCCGGGCGCCCTTTGCCGGGTCGGTGGTGACGGCAACCTCTCTGCCCCCGACCGCCCGCCACGAGAGCGAGCGCCAGTCGCTCAAGTCCCCGCCCGGGTCGAGCGCGGCAACCGGGGGCGCCTCGGCGGAGCCGAGCGGCGGCAGCGAGAGCCCGAGCACGTAGCGCCCGAAGGGTGCCGGAGAGATCCCGTAGCGCTCGGCGAGGTCGACGACCGCCTCGGGCGAGCCGACCTGGCACCGTTGCAGCGCTGGGTAGGGCTCGTCGCCCTCGGCGTCCCACGGCCACCGCTCGATGGTGGGGCGAGAGGGATCGGCCGCTCGGCGCAGCGCCTCGGCGGCCACGGCCCGCGTCCAGAGGTGCTGCCCGTCGGGACCACGGCCGGGGAGACCGGGCGGGTCGGCGACCTGGCCGCCGAGCCCGTGCTCGGTCGCCTTCACCAGCTCGACCAGCTCGCCGTTCTCGAAGGTCCCGAGCGCGTAACGCTTCACCCGCAGCACGGTCCCGAACAGCGGCCGGCCGCCGTGCTCGCGCAATGGCGCCTTGAAGAAAGGCACGCCGGGACCGAACGGAGCGAGCCCGTCGAAGCGGGCGAGGATGGCGTCGAGTGCCCCCCACGAGATCGCCCCGACCACCCGCCCGTCCGCGAGGGTGACCGGACCGCCCTCGGGCGACGAGACGAGCAAGAGGCCGTCGGTGTCCCGGCTCGCCACCGTGCCCCCGGCTTTCTCGACCAGGTGCTCGGCGAGCCCCACCACCAGCCGGCAACCGTCGGTGACCGATGCGGCGATGGGCGGGAAGGACCCCCGGGAGACGCGCTCCGCCAGTACCTCGCGGCGTCCCTGGCGGGCGTAGTACTGGTCGATGCGGGCGGCGTTGCCGTAGAGAGAGTTGACGACGACCCGGAGATCGGCGGCGAGCCGGTCGTCGTCTCGCCGCTTCGCCTCGTCCCGCAACCGCACCAGCGCCAGGGCCGGGTCCTCGCCGTTCCGCACCCACCGTCCGCCGTAGAGCGGGAAGGTGGAGACGACCTGTCGCTGGCGCCCCCTCGGCACGAGCCGGACGGCGGAGCGCAGGTCGACCACCCGCCCGGCCCGGAGAGAGGCGAGCGCCACGGCGCACCAGGTGAAGGGAAGCGGAACCGACGAGGTCACCGGCCGCATGGCGGCGTGCCCGTCGGGGAAGTCCCGATCGGGACTGTGCACCGACCATGTCTCACCGGCGGGGCGCAGCTCGCAGACCGTCGCCCCGAACCGCTCCCACGTCGCCGGATCGAGCAGGGCGTCCACCTTGCCGGCGGCGAGGTCGGCGCACAGCGCCCGGAGGTCGGCGGTGACGTCCTCGCGCTCGTAGCGCTCGGCCACCCGCAGCTCGTGGCACCCGAGCTGGCGGTAGTCCGTCGGATAGCCGGAGTGCACGTCGACGTCGACGGCCGAGAAGAGCCCGGCCCCGGCCAGCTCGGCCGAGAGCCACGCGCCGTGATGAGCGCCCATCCAACGCCCCATCTCCCGGTCGTCGGGCGCACCGGGGACCGACAGCATGGGCACCGCCCGGGACCGCTCGTCGATGCGGGCGGCCAGCGTGCCCGGTGACGTCAGGAACCGGAGATCGATGCGCCCCACCCGCTCCCGGCGGTCCTGGGCGGAGGTGAGCCACTGCCGGCCCTCGACGTCGAGAGCATCGGCGAGCCGGCGCACCACGTCGAGGGTCTCCGCCAGCGCCTCGGCTCCGGTCACGTCCACCGGGACGGCCGCCGGGACCGACCGGCGAGGGAGCCCGAACGCCTCGGCGTGGTCGGCCAGGTCGGCGGACTCGACGCCGTCGAGCGGGAAGGCCGCCGCCACCACGTCGAAGAAGAGGCCCTTGTAGTGCGAGCCGTCGGGGAGCCGGCGCCCGAAGCCCGGACCCCCGGGCGGGCGCCCCCACGCCACGCTGTAGGAGGTCGCCGTCGAGGCCACCACCCGGAGTGGCGGCAGGTTGGGCGAGACGGACCCCAGCATCTTGCGGCCGGTGGCGTCCTCGCGCCACCGCGACCAGCCGCGTGGCCAGAGGGTGAAGCCGCCGGCATAGGTCCCCCTGGCCGGCCGCCACTCCTCTGCGATGAGGCCCAGGGATCGGCCGAGGTCGGCGCCGACGAGCCAGCCGCTCCGGCCGTAGACCAGGCGCCGCAGGGACCCCCGCCACGGGTTGCAGAACGCAGAGAGGCTCTCGCACCGCCACGGCTGCCTGCCGGCCGGCGTTTCGACGAACCGGCGGGCGCACCAGGCCGCCAGCTCCCCGGCCGCCGGGTGGTCGTCGGGGATCACGAGGCCAGCGGCCACGGTGCTCGCCCCGTCGACGTGCCAGAAGGCGCCGAGCCCGAAGCGCTCCACCTCCCGGGCCGCAGCGTCGGCGGCGGCCACGAACACGAGCCGGGACTGGCCGGCGAGGGCCGGCACCGGCGGGAGCGGCGCCGGCACCCCGGCCGGGCGCTCGCCTTCCGGCCAGCCCTGGAGGTACAGAGCGCCGGTCACGCCGGCGCCCCGAAGCCCACGAGGCAGCCCTGCGCCAGCCGAGCCGCTGCCGTCGCCACGTAGGACTCTGTCACCTCGACCCCGATGGCACGGCGCCCGAGCTGGCGAGCGGCGACGAGCGTCGAAGCGCTGCCGCAGAACGGGTCGGCGACGGTGCCCGGGTGCAGCGCGATCAGCGTTGCCAGCACGTCGAGCGGCTTTGCGTGCGGATGACCGGAGCGGGCGGCGAGCCCCGACGGGGAGCCGACCAGTCGCCAGCCCGTCTCGATGGTCGAGCTACGGCCGCCGATGCCCGAGCCCCACGGACCGACCAGGTAGACCGCCTCCAGGTCCCGGCGGAAGCCGGCCGTCGCGCCCCGCACGCCGGAGCCCGGAGGCTTGCGGTAGACGAGGACCTGCCGGGTGCCGGCGGGCGGCGGGAGCATGAGCGACCCGAACACGACCGCCGGCCGGTCTCCCCACAGTGCGAGCGCGGCTTCGCGCACCGACGTGTCGTCGTCGCCGACGATGCCCTCGTGCCGTGTGCCGTGGCCCAGATCGCCCTGGCGCCAGCGGAGCCCATAGGGCGGATCGGTGACGAGCACGTCCGCCTCCAGCCACGCCGTCAGCTCCCGGCAGTCGCCGCGGTAAAGCCGGACGAGGTCGTCCTCGAAGATCGGAGCGGCGGTCACGCCACGGCCCTCCGGCCGCCGACGGCGAGCGCCGCCGCCAGCGGAGCGGCGAGCCGACCGGCTCCGCGGGCGTCGACGGCCAAGCGCTCGACGCCGTGCTCGGCTGCCAGGTGGCCGACAAGCCAGCTTGCGGCGTCGAGGACTGCGAGGTCGTAGACGGCGACGCAGCAGAGCCGACACGCCGAGCCCGAGCACCGCGGGCGCTCGTCGCTCACGACCACCCCGACAGGCCGGCCGGCAGCGACGATCGAGAAGCCCGTCCGTAGGGGCGGCCGGATGAAGTGCCGCGCAACGTCGATGGTGCGGCGCGCCGTCATGACCCCTCCAGCGCCTCGACAACGTCGAGCCACAGCGCCTGCACCGCTCGTGCAGCGTTGGGGTCGAAGGTGAGGGCGCACCCTCCGTCCGCCGCCCACCCGAACGTGACCGCTTGGCGGCGGGCACGGTGCAGGAGCACCGACTCGTCAGCGGTCGGCCACCGGAGCCCGAGGTCGTCGAGCAGTAGGTGCAACAGCCGGTGGTCCGTCGGCGAAAGCGCGACGACGAGGTCGTCGGCGATGTACCCGAGCCCTGGCCCGTGACGGCCGTCCAGGTGGTGCCGGTGCAGCACGCTCACCGCCGGCGCCTCGGCAGGGTCCGCGGCCGAGGGAGCGGGCGAGCCCGGCCCGAGTCAATCCATGTCTCGATGCCTTCGGCCTGGGCTTGCACCGCAAGCGCAAGCACCGTCGCCGCGTCGGCCACGAAGCGATAGAGGCCGGCCACCTCAGCGGGGCCGAGGACCTCGACGGGGCGCCAGCCGCGGACCCGTCGCTCGAAGGCGGCCGACGCCATCTTGCCGGCGGTGAGCTGGCGGACGAGCGCGTCGTAATGCGCGACACGGCGGATGTCAGCCCGGGAGACCTCGACGTCCCGCAAGAGCCGGGGACCGCCGCCCTCAATCGGCTCGGCGAAGAAAGAGCCGCTCGGTCCGGTCGAACCTGGCGGCGCGTGTCCGGCCGCCTCCCTGGCAGACACCGTGGGGCGTGCGGACCGACGCTGGGCATATTCGGCGGCGCCCGCGGCACGCCGACCAGCGGTGCCCGGCGTCGTGTTCGATCGACTGAGCAGCCCGACCTCGGCGGCATCGCGCAACGCCTGCGATGGCACCCGACCCCGCGGCCCTGCGGGCCGAGCAGCCGCGCGGCGAAGCGAGCGAGGAACCGGGTCAGGACGTGGCGCCACGACCACCCGGCTCCGGCTCGGTGCCGGGACCAGGTACGATGGTCTCGGCGATCAGGCAAAGCTCGCTCGCACCGCCCGGGGTCAAGGCTCCGGGCGGATGCGCGTCACGGGAGAGGTGGGCCAACCGCTCGCGGGCCGGGGCGATCAGTGCCACGGAAATATCATCCGGACTCGATCCCGGAGCCGCCGGTACATCGACCGGGTAGGCGAGCGAGAGCGTGGTACGGAGCCACCGATCCGTCCGCTCGGCGACCAGCTCGGGCAGCACGTCGACGAGCAATCTTGCCGCCAGCTCCTCGACTGGGATTCCTTCGGTGACAGCCCGGTCAGTCAAGGCGGCGACGATCTCGGCGGGGAGCCGGAGCCGGCTCGGCGTGGTGACACGCCGGGCGTCGACGAGACGGGTGGTCATGCCGCTTTCTGGTCGAGCGCCCGTCGAAGTGCGGCCGTGGCGGCATCGGACTCGTTCGGGTACCAGCGGAACTGGCGGCAGAGGTAGGTCAGTACCGACGCCACGCCGACGGGCAGGCGCCATACGACGCTGACAACCTCCTCGCGGGTTGCCGGAAGGTTCTCCATGCCATCCATGTTCCAGGTGGCATCTGACTGCGCCCGGTACGCGTACCCGCCGTCACCGGTCAGTGTCCGGTACGGCGTGATATGCTTTCTCCATGAAAAGGGCGCCGGCCATCCAACCGGGGAAATCGTGGCGGACTTGGCGACGGACCAGTGCGGCGACGGCTGCACTGGTCGCTCTATTGGACGACCACGGCGTCACGCTCGGCAACCGTGCGGTCACCGCCCGCAAGGTGGAGGGCCTGAGTGCGGCAGGGCTCTTGTTCGAGCCGGACATAAGCGACGACCAGAAGGTGGCGCACGTCCGGGCGCTCGGCGAGCTGGATTACGGACCGCACCGGTCAGCCGACGAGACCGCACTCCGAATGCTTGCGATGGGACACTGCACGGGTCGAGCACGATCCGTGCTGGCCGCCAAGCATCCCCCCGTCGACCTGCTCACGTCACTGGGCAGAGTGCTCCCACCGGAAGTGATCGACGCCCTCCGGGCCGGGAGCGACGGAGCTGCTGTCATCGCCCAACCGGTTCGACGTATATTCGCGGCGCTGGGCGACGTGCCCGAAGGTGGGCGCGAGACGTACAACGGCGAGCTGATCCGAGAGACCCCCGACGCCCGAGCGTCAACCTTCTTCGGTGACGTGGCGCAAATGATGACCCGTAGCTCCGTTGCCGACCCGGAACTCATTTACGACGTCGCCTACAGCGACTCCGGGCCATGGGGACCTGACAAGCATCGCTATCGCCGCAACGCGTTGCCGTATGAGGTCGAGACGGTCGAACAGGTCGCCGCTCAGCTCGGCACTGCGTGCGCCCGTTACTCCGAGATCGTGGCAACTGCCCCGATGGACACCTTGGTATCTGCTGCCGTCACCGCTCGCCAGATGCTCCCCGGACCGGGATTCGACGCTCGATCAGCAGACGTAATGGCAGCGTTCATGGCCCCGCTCCTGCTCGGTGCCGTACAGGCCGGGTGGGCTCCGGACCCGAGCTGGTCAGCGTCGCCGCCGACCCCATCCCTCGGAGGTAACACCTAGACAGCAAAGCCCCGGCGCCGGTAGGAGCCGGCCCGGGGCGTGGCCAGTACCTACAGAGGAGGTACCGACATGGCGCACGATATTCCCCAGCCGGCAGGCCCGGCACCCGTTGTGGTCCCGGTGTCCGCCGTCGAGCAGCCGCTCGCGTTCTGCTCGACGCTGCGCTCGCTCTCTCGGGTATGGCAGGAGCGCGCGGACAAGTTGGCGCTCGACCTGGACGACGATTTCGCCCGCGGAGCGGTCATCGCCCTACGGGAGGTCGCCGGCGAGGTGGCGGCGGTGGCCGACCGGGCAGAGCATCGGAACCGGCCGTGACCGCCACCGCCCCCGACGCCCGCATCGTGTCCGCCGGGCCGGTGCTCACCGCCGAGGACGTGCGCGATCGCGTGGCCGCGATCGTCGACACCTATTCGACCGACGGAGACGCGCAGGTCGTCGTCTGCGACGGCTTCAACGTCCGCGTCGTCGTGCACCACGGCGCGTTGACGATCACCGACGGCGTAGGCGAGCACCGCCGGGAGCGCTCCTACAGCAAGGTCTCCGCACCCTCGCGCCTCGTCGTGGCGGGCGACGGAATGCTCACCGTTGAGGCCCTGTCGTGGTGCCGGGCGCAGGGCGTGGCCGTGGTGGTGCTCCGGGCCGGCACCGAGGTCCTGCTCGCAGCGTCCCCGCCCGGCCGGGACGATGCCCGGTTGCGGCGGGCGCAGGCCCTCGCTGGGGTCGACGGGTCGCCGGTGGGGCTGGCGGTGGTGCGGTTGCTCCTCGCCCGCAAGCTGGCCGGGCAGGCCGCCGTGTTGCGTGGCGTGCTCGGGTCCCCCGACACCGCGGCCACCCTGGACGACCTGGCCGGCGGCATCGATGTCGCAGGCTTCGTCGACGAGGCTCGCCAGCTCGAAGCCGCGGGCGCCTCCAGCTACTTCGCGGCGTGGGCCGGGCATCCGGCGACGGCGGTGGGGTTCCAGAGCAGGGACCGACGCCGGGTCCCGCCGCACTGGCGAGTCTTCGACTCTCGACGATCGGCCATCACCGGAGCCTCGAACACGAACCGGCTCGCCGAGAGACCGATCAACGCTCTTCTGAACCTCGTCTACCGATTGGCCGAGGTCGAGGCTCGCTTCGCCTGCGTGCGCCTCGGGCTCGACCCCGGGCTCGGCGTGCTCCACCTGGACGCACCGGGTCGGGACAGTCTTGCCCTGGACGTGCTGGAGCCGGTGCGGCCCGAGGTCGACCGGTTCGTGCTCGACCTGGTCTCCGAGCGCACCTTCGCCAAGCGCACATTCGTCGAGCGCTCCGACGGACATGTCCGGGTGGCAGTCCCGCTCTCCCACGAGCTGGCCGCCACCATGCCGACGTGGCGCCGAGCAGTCGCCCCCCACGCCGAAGCCGTCGCCCACGCGTTCGCCGACGCGATCGTCGGCAAGACGACGAAGGCAACGCCGTTGACGAACCGGAAGGCCACGGCGGCACAAGCCGAGGTCCGCCGTCGCAAGGCGCAGGAGGCCCGGGAGCGCGCAGAGAGCGCTGCCGGCGAGCGCCGGGCCGCCCACACGGTGCGGCGCCCGAGCGCACCGGCGCCCGAGCAGGCCGCCGCTGCACTCGCCCGGTGCCTGACATGCGGCGGGGCGCTCACCCGACCCCGCCACGTCCGCTGCGAGCGGTGCTGGGAGCGTCAGGGCGGCGCCCAGTCGAGGGAGGCCCGGCGTCGTCGTGGCCGCTCGATCGCGATGGCCCGGAGCGAGCTGGACGCGTGGCGGGCCGAGCACCCGCACGCGGTTGCCAGGCCCGAGGACTTTACCGCCGTCCGGGCCGGGCTCGCTGGCGTCACGCTCGCCCGCATCATGACGGCAGCCGGCGTGAGCAAGGCAACCGCCTCCGGGTGGCGCACGGGACGCCACGTGCCCGCGCTCCGGCACTGGCACGCGCTCGCCGAGCTGGCCGGCGTCCCGCTGCCCGCCGGCATCCCGGTCGATCCTCCGGCCGGTGCCTCAGTGGTGGACCTGGCCCGCGAGGTCGAGCTACGCGAGAAGGTGCTCGACGACTGGGAGCACGACCAGGCGCAGCGGATGATGGCCGAGGACGCGGCCGAGCGGCACGTCGACCCCGAGACCGGCGAGATACTGAGGGTGACGGGATGACCGCCCGCCCCCTCCTCACTGGCGACCAGCGCAAGCGCTACGCCATCGCCCGGACCAGGGAACGCCGGGCCGACGAGCTGGCACCCCTGCTCGCCCAGGTCGACCGGTCCGTCGCCGAGGTCGGCTGGCGCCGTGCGCGGGCCGTGGTGGCCGACGCCATGGCACCGGTGAGGGTGACCGGTCCCCGGGGAGCCTGGCGGCGACGGATGGGGAAGCGCACCGGCGCCCGCATCCTCGCCGGGCTCTCGACCCTCCCGGTGCAGGGGCGCCTGCCGCTCAACGCGCAACCCGGTCGTACCCTCACGAGAGAAAGGAAGCCCCAATGCACGTCCTGACCATCGACACGGAGCATGAGAGAGGATCGGTCGGCATCGTCGAGGTGTCCGACAGCGACCCCGACGTACAGCGGATCGTGCTCGCACTCGGCAACGTCGGCGACCCTCACGACGAGCACGCGCAACGCCGTGCCCGGGACATGGGCGCCGATGCCGGATGGTTGATCGCCGGTCCCTGGGAGCTGACCACCGACGCCTATGCGGCCCCTGTCGTCCCTGCCACAGCGGCGCCAGCCGCCGTCGACCCCCTCGGGCTGGAACGGTGCGCCCTGTGCGCCAACGCGTTCAGCTACGACGCCGACGAGACGGCGACCTACCGGTGGCGTCGGACGGGACGCCACGGGTTCGTGTGCCGCTGGTGCGCCGACGACGTGCCTGCCGTTCCCGATGATCCCGAGAGCTGGTCCTGACCATGACCATGCAGCCGACCGACTATCGCCAGTGGCGTGCCGACGCCGCTACCCGTGACCACGCCTACCGCGATGCCTACCTGGCCGGCGTCGCAGACGGACGCCGGGAACATCGCGAACGGCGCCAGCTGGTGACCGTTGCCCTGGTCGTCGGCGGATCCGTGCTCTTCAGCCGGGTTCACGTCCTGGCCGCGTTGGCATGGATCGTCGTCGTGGTCGCCGTCTTGTGGCCCGTCCTGCTCCTGGGCGTTGTCGTGGAGCTGACCATCCGCCAGCATCGGCGACACCGGGACTGGCGGCGCACGCTGGCCTACGTCCTGACGTGGCTGGTGGGCTCGGGGCTCGTCCTCCTGGCCGTGGTCCACCTCTCGGCGTGGCCCCTGGCCGGCGTCGTCCTGCTGGTAGGGGCATGGACCCTCGGTCCCCGTGCCCGCCGGTGGCACCGGCACGGCGACGGACCGGGACAGTCTGACGGGGGCAGGCACTCCGACTGGCCGCCACCCGAACCCTCCCCCCTCACCGACGACGACGCCAGGCCGACGGCCGCATGGGACCGGCGTCCTTACCGGGTCACCTTCACCAGCAAGGCCCAGCACCGAGAGCGACGCAAGTACCCCGATGGTCACGTCGTCACCCTCGACACGCTCACCGACCAAGAGGTGAACGACGCGCTCGACCGGTTCTGACAGGGCGGCGCAGGGCACCTCCCCTCCCCCCAAACGTGCCTGTAGGGTCTGCGTAGACCTTGGAGCGGGAGCCTAAACCCGTCCCCACCTGGGGTAACGTAACCTAGACCCTATGGCCCTCGCCCCGATCGAAACCTCTACTAAAGGCGCAGCGAAAGGCGCTGCCGCCGAAGGTGCGGCACGTGGCCGGGAGAACGCGGATCGTATCTTGCGCCATCTGCGTGACCACGGCCCGGCCAGCGCACCGGCCATCGGGATGGCGGTCGGCCTGTCCGCCGTCAGCGTCGGAGGCCACCTTCGCCGCATGGCCGGAGAAGGGCTCGTGACCAAGAGCGGCACCCGGTGGTCCCTCACGCCAACCGGAACCGCCCGGACGGGGCCGTCAACGGGCAGGGCCGAGCTGGCGGACGTGCTCGCGCTTCTCCCGTCCGAGGCCCACCAGGCGATGGCCTGCCTCATGCTCGATGCCGTCATCGCCCGGTCCCGTCCCGACGCGGCGGGCGTCACCGGCTGGCCCAGCTTCGGGCTCTACGGCGCTCCGGGGACCGGCAAGACGACGGTGCCGAGAGTGCTCGCCCGGCTGCTCGGGCTCGCCGACGTGGAGGCCGTCCGCGTCGCCTCGGACCTCGACCGCGCAGAGCTGCTCGGCCGGCGCGTGCCCGACGGGAAGGGCGGCTACCGCTTCGCGCCGGCCGCCGCGCTCGGCCGCCCGCTGCTCTGCCTCGACGAGCTGGACAAGGTGCGCGGGGACGGGCGGCTCGACGCCCTGCGACTCCTCCAAGGCGACGGTGCGATCACGCTCGAAGGCGAGACCTTCGCGCTGCGTCCCGTCGTCGTCGCCACCTTCAACGCGGGTGCTCGGCCCGACGACGTGCTCCCCTCTGACCGGCTCCGGCGCATGGTGCTCTGCCGGACCGACGGGCTTGTGAGTGCGGCACAGGTTGCTCGCTCGGCCCGTCGCCTCTTCGATGGCGCACCCCTGCCGGTCCTCGACCTCTCGGCCCTCGGCTCGCCAGGCGACGGCGCAGCGGGAGCCGAGCTGCTCATTGACGAGCTGCCCCGCTACCTCATACCGGGGACGCGGGAGCGCTACCCCGGCCACGCGCTCTCGCTCCTCGTCGGCGGCCGCATGGCGATCGACGACTGCGGCGCCGAGGCCGCGGCCGAGCGGATCGCCCGGGACTACCTCACGTGTGCTGCGACCTGGGGCGAGACGACGCCGGCTCTCGTGGCCCGCTTCGACCGTCGGACGGGCGGCGGTGCCCCCGAGCCGAGGGACGACGAGGGAGCGGCGCACGGTGCCGAGGTCAGCGAGCGGGCCGAGCGGGTGATGCTCGCCGAGGCGAAGGCCATCGGCGCCAAGGTCATCGCGGCCGAGGTCCGCGGTCTCGGGGCGACCGATGACGAGGAGGGCACGCGCCTTCGGGCCGGGCTCGCCGAGGTCTCCCGCCAGCTGAAGGCCGCCCGCACGATGACGGAAGCCGAGAGCGTGAGCCGCGTGTTCGACGAGCTGCACGAGCGAGCCGAACGTAGAGCGAAGCAGATCGAAGCTCGGCGCTGGGTCGCCGCCGAGCGCCCGCGCCGGGCGGGCACGCGTGGAGTGGTCCCCGGCCGGCTGGCGACGCTGGAGGCCCTGGCCGCCCGCGGGCACCGCACAGCGCCGGGACCGGTACTCGAATCCCTCGGGCTCGTGGTCTCCGAACCGCTGCCGACAGGCGGTCAGCGTTGGCACGGCGCCGCGCCGGGTGAGACCTGGGGCGCCGTCGTCTTCGAGGACACCGCCTGGCACGACCTCGCGGTGGTGGCGATCCTCGCCCACGCGCTCGCCGTCGAGCGAGGCTTGCGCCCCGCGGTCCGCCCAGCGCTCTTGGCCTGAACGCGCCCCGTCCGCGAGCCCTGCCACGACGCCGGCAAGGCCGAGCCCCTGGGCGTCTGGGGCGGGACCACCCCGGCCGACCGCGGCTACGCCGGCAGGCGCCGGGGTCCCTGACGCCCTGGGGTCCCTGAGCCCCTGAGGTGCCCGCGGCCGCCGCCCGTCGCCAGTGCCCGCACCGTCTCGACGCCAGGGGCTTTCGGCCGACGCCCTGACCAGGGAGTCCTTACACGAATTGCGCGCCAGGAGCCCCGCAAACGGCCGCGGGGTACCTGCGTAGCCTCCGGCCCCTTCCCGGGCTCAGGGGCCGTCCTGCGGCAGCTGGCCGGCGGGCTGCGGCAAGCGGCCAGGGTCCGGCGGCCCGCGTGTCGGCTCCCGTCTCCCCGGGGCGCCGTAGGCGCCTGCCCCTTGAACTCCTCTCCTGCCTGCCCGCCCGGCGCTCCCGGCGCTCGCCCTGGCGGGCGCCGCCGGGCCGCCGGGCCCCTCCGCTGCCCGTGCTCGTTGCCCGCTTCCGGCCGCCCGCTTCCGGCGGCCCGGCGGCCGTGCCCGCGTGCCCCCTGGCCTGGGGTTTGTCCCGGTTCCGGTGCCGGGTGCCTGCTCCTGCCTCTCTCTCCCCACCACATCGCCGTATTCGAACTTCGGCACGGCAAAGAGCAGGTCGAA
>Ga0307374_10011051_pt1 | contig 12933 bp, 10 predicted proteins | sample OX3MG_FD_202532 | JGI IMG/M metagenome (GOLD analysis project Ga0307374, IMG submission 202532) | Soil microbial communities from Risofladan, Vaasa, Finland - OX-3 | ecosystem: Environmental > Terrestrial > Soil > Coastal area > Acid sulfate soil | place: Finland: Risofladan, Vaasa | collected...
TCGGAGGCCCGGCATGAGACGCCCGAGGATGGCGCGCCTTCCCCGGCTCCGTCACCTCCCGAGAAGCGTGTGGAAGTTCGCGGTCTTCGCGGCGGCGTGCCTGGTCTTGCTCGTCGGCCTCGCCGTGCACGTGGGCAACATCACGCTCTTCAGCTCCCGTCACACGGTGTACGCGCAGCTCTCCGACGTGACCGGCCTGACGACGGGGACACCCGTGGACGTCGCAGGAGTACCGGTGGGCCAGGTGTCCTCGATCGCCGTCCAGCACGGCCACGCTCTGGTCGGCATGAGCATCGACGACACCGTCGCGCTCCGGCGCGGCACCGACGTCGGGCTGCGGTGGAAGAACGTCATCGGACAGAAGGACGTCTACCTGTACCCCTCGACACAAGGCACCCTCCTCCGTGCCGGGCAGACCATCCCGCTCACCCACGACGTGACGGACGCGAGCGTGAACGCCTTCTTGAGCTCGCTCGGTCCGCTGCTCCAGGCCATCAACCCCAAGGAGGCGAATGCCTTCGTGGTGAACGTGTCGGGGACGCTCAACGGCGATACGGCGCAGGTCGACCAGCTGATCAACAACGGGGCCAGGATCTCCTCGACGGTCGGCGCCCTCGACGCGCAGGTCGGGCAGGTCATCGGGAGTCTCGACCAGGTCCTCACGGCGATCGCCCGGCGCAGCGGCGACGTCGGGACCCTCGTCACGAATCTCGACTCGGTCGCAAGATCGCTCGCCTCACGGAACAACCTCCTCGACACGCTCGTTGGGAACCTGTCGACGGTCGCGGGCGACATGGCGACCCTCATCGGGCAGAACCGCTCCACCCTGTCCTCGACGATCACCGACCTGAACGCCGCGGTCACGACGATCGACGCGCACCAGGCGCAGTTGGCGGAGAGCCTCACAACGTTGGGGTCGGGGCTCGCGCCCTACGTCGAGATCTCCTCGTACGGTCAGTGGTTCGGGGTCCAGACGATCTACAACTGCCTCGCCAACCAGAGCGTCTGCAGCTACGACGCACCCACAACCCCACCCGCCGGCTCTGGCCCCGGCGGCGGTCCGCCGCCCGGCACACCCGCGTCGGCACTCGGCGTGTCCGGGGCGGGCGGGCTCCTCGGCTCGGGGGGAGGTGCGGGCGGGACAGGGACAGGCGGCCCGTCCAGCGTCCCCGCCATCCTCCGCACGCTCGCCGGGGGCTCGGGCGGCGGTGGCGGATGAAGGCCTTCACGGAGCGGCGGCCGAAGGTGATCGGCGCCATCGCGATCGCGGCGATGGCGGTCGTCGTCGCCGCGGTGCTCTTCTTGAACCGCAGCGTCTTCTCGTCCGGCTACGAGATCTCCGCGCGCTTCCCGAACGCCGCGGGCGTCGCGGGGGGGACCGACGTGCTCCTCGCCGGAGTGAAGGTCGGCACCGTCGACTCGGTCCGGGTGCACGGCAATGCGGTCGACACGACGATGACCATCGACGACGGCGTCGTCCTTCCCCGCCACACCTCGGCGGACATCCAGGTCGAAACCCTGCTCGGTGTCGTGGACGTCACCTTGGACCCGCTCAGCGGCTGGGCCCGCCCCCTGCACGGAGGAGCCCTCCTCACGGACACCTCGGTGCCGACCGAGTTCTACCAACTGAAGAACGTTGCGGGGCACCTGATGGCCCACTCCAACGCGAAGGCGTTGAATGCCCTGGTCGAGGATCTCGCGCACATCACCAAGGGCAAGGAGCACCAGGTCGCGCAGATCATCGGGGGGCTCTCGAAGCTGCTGTCGACCGTGAGCGACCGCAGCGCGCAGGTCGGGCAGCTCATCGACTCGTCGAACACGCTCGCGGCGACGCTCGCCCAGCACGACCACCAGCTCTCCACAGCCGTCGGCCAGCTCGACACCGTCGCCGCCGGTCTCGCCGGCCACAGCACCCAGCTCGCGTCGCTCATCGACAACCTCGACGCGGTGGCGTCGCAGACCAACGGGCTCCTGTCCGAGAACCGACCCCAGATCGACGCGCTGATCACGCACCTGACGGCGACGCTCGGGGTCGTGAGCCACCACCAGGACGACCTGGCGCAGGCCGTCTCGTACCTCGGGGCCGCGATCAAGGGGTTCTCGTCGATCGGCTACTCGGGGTCCACCCCGCTCACATGGGCGAACATCTACGTGAGCACCACCGGCATGACCGGCACCGCCGGCGCGCTCGGGGCGTGCGGGGGTGTCACAGCGGCACTCGACGACGCGCTCGGGGCCACACCGTTGCCGTGCGCGACACGGACAGGCGAGCCCGCCGGGACCGGGCTGCCGCTCACAGGGACAGGGACAGGGACGGGGACGGGGACGGGGACGGGGACGGGGACGGGGACGGGGAGCCCGACCCGGAACGGCGCCGCGGCGGGGGGCGTGACCCTGCCGGGGAGCCTGGGCCTCACACCGTCCGCCGCGCCGAACGCGGGCCTCGGCGGGCTCGCGCAGCTGTTCGGCCCGCTCATGGGGGGCGGCTGATGGCCGTCTTCACGAGATCGACCGGGGAGCGGGCGGGCCTCGAGGCGGCGTCCTGGCCCGGTGGTGACGGCCGCGGGCCGGGCCCGCTGGGCACGGCGCGTACGGCCGTGCTGCGGCGCTGGTGGTGGGCGGCTGTCGCCGTCGCGATCGCCGCCGCGTCGCTCGCCGCGGTCGCGGCGACCGCAGGGCCGCCGACCTACCCCGTGACGGCGCGCTTCGCCCAGGCACCCGGACTCTTCCCCGGTGCGGACGTCGAGGTGCTCGGCGTTCCCGTGGGGACGGTGACCGCCGTCGACAACGTCGGGGACGAGGTGGTCGTGCGGCTCGCCGTCGACCGTGGTCGCCCGCTACCCGCCACGGTCGGCGCCGCCCTCGTGTCCCCCGAGCTCCTCGGCGAGCCGAGCATCGACCTGACGCCCGGGTACACGGGGGGACCGAGGCTCGCGTCGGGCGCGGTCATCCCCCTGTCGCGCACCGCGGTCCCCGTGTCGACCGAGCAGGTGCTCAAGTCCCTCCGACGCACCCTCGAGCGCCTCGATCCCCGTGCGGTGGGCGGTCTGGTGTCGAACCTCGCCCAGGACCTGCGCGGGCAAGGGAAGAGCCTGAACAAGCTCATCGCCGGCGCGGCCGGCACCTTGAAGCTGCTCGCCACAAAGGCCAGCGCGCTCGGCCAGCTGAACGGCTCGCTCGCACAGCTGACGGGTGCCCTGGACGCGCGCACCAGCCAGATCACGCGGCTCATCACCGACTACGACACCGTCTCGGGCGTGATCGCCCAGCACAGCTCTCAGCTCGGCGGCGCGCTCGTCCAGCTCTCCCAGGCGAGTGGCCAGCTCGTCCAGCTCCTCGTCCCGAACCTGGGACCGGTCGAGTCCGACGTCGGGACGATCGCGACCGTCGGGCGCACCATCGACAGGAACCTCACATCGGTCGACGAGGTGCTCTCCTCGGAGGTCGCGCTGTTCACAGGGGCGCGCCGTGTCTACACACCGACGTACAACTGGCTGACACTCAACGCCCAGACCCCGGCGGGCCTCACTGGCGCCCTCCTCATCGGCATGGTGCGGTCGAGGCTCGAGGGCGTCTGCCGGAGGATCCTCGCCCACCACGCCACGGGGCTGACCGAAAAGCAGCGCAAGACCCTCGAGACATGCGGCAAGCCGACATCGACCTACTTCGACGCCGTGACCTCGCAGATCCCGGCGATCCTCCGGGACGTCCGTGCCGGCAAGCTCCCGTCCTCGGCCTCGCCTGCGTCGATGTTCTCGAAGGGACTGAACACCGTTCCCGGCGTCACATCCTCGTCGTCGAAGAAGTCCTCGACGAACCCCGCGACGAACCCCGCGCCGACGACCACCTCACCGCCACCGGGCTCGGGCGGGAGCGCCACAGGCACTGGCGGCACACCGAGCACATCCGGCACCGGCTCGACAGGCGGGTCCGGGTCGTCGACAGGGACATGCTTCGACGTGCTCGGCATCCTCGAGTGCACGTCGAGCGGATCGACCACCTCGACGAGCTCCCCCTCGGGATCGGGGTCGAACGGGCTCCTCTCGTACGACCGGCCGGCGAGGGCACCGCACACCCCGTCGCTCACGCCGCGCTCGGTGCGGGCCCTTCCTCCTCTGCCCCAGGACGCGCCCGGTGCACGACACCGCCGCGCGCAGGCCCGGCTGCAGTCGCACCACGTCACTCGTCGCCACCGGCACCGACGTCGCGTGCGTCGCGAAGGATCGCGGCGGTGACCCGCCGTCGTCGGCTCGGGTCGGTCACCGCGGTGGCCTGGATCGGCGCGCTCTCGCTCGGGCTCTCGGGGTGCACCGGTGGCTCCGCGGGAACGATCACGACGACGGCGCTCTTCTCCGACGCCGGCACACTCGCGCTCGGCGCACCCGTGAAGCTCGCAGACGTGCCGGTCGGGAACGTCACGGGGATCTCCCTCGACGGCAGCCGGGCCAAGGTCACCATGGCGATCGAGCAGCACGCGGACGTCCCCGCCGACGTGGTCGCCAAGATCGACCGGACGACGATCCTCGGCGAGCGCTACGTCGAGCTGTCCGTCCCGGGTACCCCGAGCGGAAGGCTGGCGAACGGCGGTGCCATCCGTCACACCGCGGTCGTGCCGACAGCGGAGCAGGTGATCGGGGCAGGTTCCGAGGTCTTCGGTGCGATCTCCGCCTCGGATCTCGCCGAGATCGTCAACGCGGGCGGCCAGGGGTTCTCCGGGGAGGCCGCGGCGCTGCGGCAATTCCTCGACGACACGTCCGCCGTCGCCGCGGGCTACGCCTCGCGCACCGCACGGATCCGGACCGTCGTGCAGAGCCTCGACCGCCTCGGGTCCTCCCTGGCGCCCACATCGGGACCGGACGCGCAGGCGATCTCGAACCTGTCCCAGACCGTGACGGTCCTCGCGGCGAATTCGGCCCGATTCGAGCAGCTCCTCCAGTCCCTCAACGCCGTATCCGCCCAGGGCGCGTCGATCCTCTCGAGCGAGTACCCCCAGATCGTCGACCAGCTGCGGGCGCTGGCGGCCGTCTCGCACCAGCTGGCCGCGCACCAGCAGGACCTCGCGCGGCTGCTCGAATGGCTCCCGGCACACGACGCCACCATGTCGTCGTCGGTGCGCCACAACTTCCTGCAGATCATGAACAACCTCGTCGTCTGCGGCCTCCCCGACGGTGGGGGCACACAGACACCGGGGACGAGCTGCGCGAAACGGTAGGTCGGACGATGGGCATGCGCACCTGGCGACTCGTCCTGAACCTCATCGCGTTCACGCTCGTCGCGGCCGCGCTGGTCGCGTACGGCGTGGTCGATCTGCTCGGGAACCCCTTCCGGCCTTCCACGCACCTGTCGGCGGTCTTCCCCAACGCCTCGGGGGTCTACGCGAACTTCCCGGTCGAGCTGAACGGGGTGGCGGTCGGCAGCGTGTCGTCGGTGCACCTGGTGCGCCGCGGGGCAGAGGTCGCCATGACGATCGACCCGGGCGTCTCGGTGCCCCGCGACGTGATCGCCAGCATCGGCATCGCCAACGACCTCGGCGAGCAGGTCGTCGAGCTCACGCCGCGCCACCACGGCCGGGTCCCGCCGCTGGCCTCGGGCGCCGTCGTCCCCGTCGCCAAGAACGATGTGCCGGTCCAGATCGGCAAGGTCGTGGCCCTCGCCACGCAGCTCCTTCGGGCGATCCCCCCCGGTCGTCTCGACCAGCTGCTCTCCGAGCTCGCGACCGGTCTGCGGGGTCAGGCGCAGAACCTCCGCACGATCGTCTCGGCGGGCACCGCGTTCTCCGACGAGTTCCTCCGCTACCAGCGCCAGTTCGAGGCGCTGCTCGCCAACGCCCCGCCGGTCATGGACGCGGTGACGGCCGCGGGTCCCCAGCTCGCCGCGGCGCTCGCGAACACCGAGGCCATGGTGCAGGCCCTCGCCCGCGAGAAGCGCGCGGTCCAAGGAGACCTGGCGAACGGCCAGTCCGCGGCGGGCGCGCTCGGCACGTTCACGACCAGCCAGGCGCCGGACCTCGCCTGTCTCGCCCACGACGTCGCGCAGCTGAACGCCAATCTCGCCGAGCCGCAGAACCTCTCCAACCTGTCGTCGTCGCTCGCCTTGAACCGAGACTTCTTCGGTGCGGTCACAGCGGTGGCGGTGACCGGGACTGCGAAGCCCCTCGCGTCCGGGCAGTCCGCCAACCCCGATCAGACCGTGCTGCGCACGCGGCTGCTCATCCCGCCGTCGCTCACGCAGGGCGCGACCTATGCGTCGCCGGTTCCCATCCCCGCCGTGAAGCCCGGTGCGGGGTGCAACACCGAGCTCGGCCGGGGCGTCGGGCAGGCGAGCCAGCCCGGCTTCCGTCCCGCGGCGGGGGGTGCGTTCGTCCCGCCGACGTCCACCGAGTCCCAGGTGCGCGGCCGAGGCGACCCGTCGGGCAACGCCACCACCGTCACGGGCCAGCAGCCGGCCTCCTTCGACGGATCGGGCCCGCCGGTTCCGGCGCTCCTGGTCGTGGGAGGCCTTGTCCTGCCGGCGCTGGCGCTCGCCTGGGGCGTCCGCCCGTCACGTCGGCGGACGCGCCGGCGGGTGTGAGCGGGCCGGCGTGAGGCGCAGGGCAGTTCCACGTTGTGCAATCCAGAGGAGGACGCGCGGCGCGGGGGAGTCTGCGCCGCGTCGGAAGGAGGTCAGGGACGATGGCAAGCGGAGTGAAGGTCGTCGGCGGGCCGGGCCTGACCGGCTCGCACAAGGCAGAGCACGCCGACGGGCCGGCGGCCCTCGCGGAGGTCGCAGCCGTGGTCCGTCCCGACGAACCCGGCGCGGCGTCGCCCGTGGCGCGCCGTCGCCCCCGCCGCCCCCGCCGCCGGTGGTCCGTCGGCCTGCTCGCATGCCTCGCGGTGCTCGGGATCGCGGGGACCGTCGGGTTCGGCCTCGCCTGGGCGGGCCTGCACTCGCGCGCCGACGGGGAGGTGCAGGCGAAGACGGCCGCCAGGTCGTTCCTGGTCGACCTCACGAACTTCGACGCCAAGAGCGTGGACGCCGACTTCCAGGCGATCACCTCGATGGCGACCGGTCAATTCGCCAACCAGGCGCAGCGGTTCTTCAACTCGTCGATCCGCCAGCAGCTCCAGAAGGCGCTCGCGTCGTCACGGGGTCAGGTGCGCGCGCTCTACGTCCAGTCCTACGCCTCGGGGCAGGCGACGGTCTACGGGGTCGTCGACCAGCTCTACGCGAACGACAAGCTGTCCTCGCCGCAGACCGACGTGCTGCGGATCGTCCTGTCGATGACCGAGGTCTCGGGGCGCTGGAGGGTGGCCGACGTCACCGTGCTCCAGGGGCCGTCGCTGTCCCCGTCGTCGCCCGGATCCGGGTCGTCGTCTGGCGGCTGAACGTCCGGCAGTTGAACGTCCGGCGGCTGAACGGCCGGCAGTTGACGTCCGGCGGTTGACGTCGGGCGGCACGGGGCATATGCCCGTCGCCGAACAACGGCCACGCGGGGCGAGCGCGCCGTCGGGTCCCGCGGACTGGGGATTGCCTGGGGACACCAACCTCGCTGTTGGGGACGACTCGCGTCGAGTTGGGGACATCCGCCACATTTGTGGGGACAACTTCGGGATTTCCCCAAACCCTCTTGCCTTTCTTCGCGTCGAGGCGCAACCTTTGGATTGTTCGAGTGATCGAACCCGTCAACGAACGGAGGGGCGCCGCAAGGCGGACCGACGGACGAGCAAGCGGGGGGCCGCAAGGCTGAACCAGGAGCCCCGACGGAAGGCCGCAAGGCCGACCGACGGGACCGGCTGGCGCCGAAAGGCAACAGTCGGAGGCGGGGGACTGACATTCGAGCAGAGGTGGCTCGTGACAACGGGTCGGGGGTTCCCTGGAAGCCCCGGCACGGTTGACGGGAACGGGGTTGTCCGACACTGCCCCGGAAACGGAGACCGCGAGTCGCCGTGGACGTGGCCCCGAGGAGCTGGACGGTCTAGGCCGGACGGTTACTCGGGGTCGCTCCGCGTCCCGGCCCGGTGCGCCCTGCGCCCGCTGCGCTCCGGTCGCGCTCCGATCTCCCTGTCCGCCACCTCGTTGCCGGTCTCGCGTGACGGGACCCCCACCGCCACCGCCACCGCCAGTGCCTCGTCCACGGCGCATGGGTCGGCGAGCTCGTCGTCGCAGCGCTCGCACTCCATCTCGAACGTCGCGTGGGCGATGCCGAAACGGGGGGACACCTCCTCGCGGACGTTCGCTCCCACCGCCTGGGCCTCCTCGAGGCTCGGGTGGCCGGTGAGGACCATGTGCGCGGAGAGCGCGCGGTAGTCGCTCGAGAGGCTCCAGACATGGAGGTCGTGGACCTCCGCGACGCCGGTCACCGACGTGAGCGCAGTCCGGAGCGCTGCGAGGTCCACGTCCGGGGGCGTCGACTCCAAGAGCACGTCGGCGCTCTCCCGCACGACCCGCACCGCCTGGACGAGGACGAACACGGCCACCGCCAACGAGGCCGCGGGGTCGGCCAGGTCGGCGCGCTCGCCCGCGGTCGCCACGACGATGCCTGCGACCACCACCGCGGCCGCCGCCGCGGCGTCAGCGGACATGTGCAGCGCGATGCTCCGGATGTTGAGGTCGTGTCCCGGCTCGCGCAGGACCCAGACGGCGACCGCGTTCACGACGAGGGCGGCCCCCGCGACCTCGATCATGAGCGCGCCGTGGACGGCCGAGGGGTGCACCAGGCGGTCGACGGCGAGGGCGACGATCGCGCAGGTGACCACGGCCAGGACGGTCGCGTTCGCGAGGGCCGCCAGGATCGTGCCGCGGTGGTTCCCGTAGGAGCGCAGCTCGCTCCTCGGCCGGAGCGCCCAGCGCACCGCTGCGAGCGAGAGCACGACTGCGGCCACGTCCGACAAGTTGTGCGCGGCGTCCGAGAGGAGGGCGGCCGAGTGCGCGGCGAGCCCGGCCAGGATCTCGGCCACGACGAGGGATCCGTTCACCGCGGCCGTCGCCACGAGCCGGCGCGATCGCGTCGCCGCCTTCCGCGTGGCGTCCGCGCCGGTCACGTGCCCCCCGCCACCGCGCCCCACAGCGGCGCGGGCCGGTCTCCGCGCGCGATCTCTCGCGCGAGCTCTGCCTGGACCAGGGCGACGTCACCGGGATGGGTCACCCCGATGCACCGCCCGTCGGCCTCCAGCACCTGCACCCGCACCTCGGTCCCGTCCACGCCGGACCGGCGCCCGGCGACGAGGTCGTCGATCACCACCGGTAGGAGCACTTCGCCGTCGTCACGGCCGTCGCCCTCGCGGCCACGCGTGCGCGCCGCCTCTTCGAGGACGGGGCGGAGTTCGGGCCTGAAGCCCCACAGGTTCACCGAGACGAGCTGGTCGGGGTCGAGCTCCTTGGGCTCGCGCCCGTCGTCGGCGACGATCCTCCCGTCCGGGAGCGGGGTCACCCGGCGTCGCTCGTCCACCGCGTCGAGCAGCCCGGTGCCGCCCACCCGGCACGTGCCCCTCGTGACGGGCGCGTCACCGAGGAGCGAGGCGCGCAGGCGGTAGCAGACCGCAGCGTTCGTCGGCTCGCCCCGACGGAGGTGGCCGGCCAGCAGGGCGAGGCCGGACTCGCCGGGGAGGTCGTCCGCGTTCGCCACGCCGAACGGTGACCGGTCGTCGAGCAACGGACCGGCGGCGAGCACTGCGTCGACGGTGCCCCGGGGACGCTCCTGGCGCGCGAACGCCACGTGCACGGCTCCGGGCCAGGTGCGCTCGACGTGGTAGCGGATGGCGGGGCCGGTCTCGGGCCCGACCACGATCACGAGCCGTTCAAAGCCCGCCGCCAGCGCGTCGCTGGCGAGCACGTCGAGGACCGCCTCGCCGGCCAGTCCGACGGGGGCCAGCGGCTTCACGCCGCCGTAGCGGGTGGCCCGGCCCGCCGCCAGCACCACGAGCGTGACGCCCTGAGGGTCGCCGCCTGGCGACGGTGCGCTCATCCCCTCCAGCGTAGGACGGCGCTCGCCCAGGTCATCCCCCCGCCGAACCCGGTGAACAGGAGATGGTCCCCGGGTGAGACCCGACCCGTGCGCAGCGCGTCGTCGAGGGCGAGCGGGATGGAGGCGGACGAGGTGTTGCCGTAGCGGTCGATGACGACCGCCGTGCGCTCCTCGGGGATCCCGAGCCGCTGGCACGCGGCCTGGATGATCCGGAGGTTCGCCTGGTGCGGCACGAGCAGGTCGACGTCGGACGCCGCGAGTCCCGCGTCGGCCAGCGCACGTTCCGCCGACTCCACGACGACGCGGACCGCCTTGCGGAAGACCTCCTTGCCGTCCATGTACAGGTAGCCGCCGTGGTCGCACATGAGCAGGTGGCGGAGCTTGCCGTTCGCGCCGAAATTCCAGCTGAGCAGGTCGCCCGGCCCGTCCACGGGCTCCACGACGACCGCCCCGGCGCCGTCGCCGACCAGCACCGCCATCGTCCGGTCGTCCCAGTCGGTGATCCGGCTCAGGGCGTCCGAGCCGATGACGAGGACACGACCCGAGCCGATCGCGGCGAGGCCGGCCGCCGTCACGAGGCCGTAGACGAAGCCGGAGCACGCGGCATTGAGGTCGAAGGCGCCGCCGGGGACGCCGATGCCCGCCTGGACCGTCGCCGACGTCCCCGGCACGAGTGCGTCCGGGGTCGTGGTGGCGAGCAGGACGACGTCGATGTCGGAGGGTTCGAGCCCTGCATCCTCGAGGGCGCGCTGCCCGGCTTCGATCGCCATCTGCGAGGTGACGCCCCCGACGCGGCGCTCCCGGATGCCGGTGCGCTCGGTGATCCACGCGTCGCTCGTGTCGAGCGTCGCCGAGAGGTCGTCGTTCGTGACGACCTTGTCGGGGACGGAGATCCCGCACCCCCGTACCGTGATGCCGCGCACGGTCACCGACTGCCGGCCGCCACGGCGTGCATGCCGACGTAGGCGGCGTCGCCCTCGATCACCCCGCCCGTGTTGACCGCGAGGCCGAGCCGCGCGCGTGGTGCCTGGCGGTGGCCCCCGCGGCCGCGCAGCTGGATCGCCAGCTCTGCGAGCTGGGCCAGCCCGGTGGCGCCGAGCGGATGGCCCCGCCCGACGAGCCCACCGCTCGGGTTGACGCAGAGTCCCGACCCTCCGATCGCCGTGGTGCCGGCGAGCGTCGCGGGACCCGCCTCCCCGACCCCGAAGAGCCCGAGCGACTCGAGGGCGTAGATCTCCTCGGGGCTCGTGGCGTCGTGGATCTCGGCGAGGTCGAAGTCGCTCGGCCCGAGACCGCTCGCCTCCCACATCGCCGCCGCCGTCTCGGCGAGGCGGTCGTGGTAGTCGATCTCGCCGTTCCCCGAACGCGCCACGGACGAGATGATACGCGGTGCGTCGGCCGGCGCCCCGGCTGCAGGCGCCAGGACGATCGCTGCGGCCCCGTCGGTGAACGAGCTGCACATGAGGCGGGTGAGCACGCCCGACACCTGCGGCGCCGAGAGCACCTCGTCGAGGCTGACCACCTCTTGCATCTGCGCGTTCGGGTTCCAGCTCGCATGGAGGCGCGCCTTGACCGCGGCAGCGGCGAACTGCTCGAGCGTGGCGCCGTGCTCCTCCATGCACGCACGCGCCCACCGGTCGTTCAGCCCCATGAGGATGCTCCCGCCCGGGTTCTGGTCGGCGACGAAGCGGGCGTGCATGTCGGCCCGGTAGTCCGAGGGGAGCCCGTCCTCGATTCCCGCGAGCGTCGCGGCACGGTCGCCGGTCCACATCTTCTCGACGCCGAGCACGAGGACCGCACCCGCGCCCCCGCGGGCCGCGAACGTGGCCACGTGGGCGGCCGAGGTCCCCCCGGCGCACGAGTTGTCGACGTTGACCACGGGCACGCTGCCGAGACCTGCCTTGCGCAGCCAGGACTGCCCCCGGATGCAGCCCTGGTCGCTCAGGCGCCCGCCCATCGCGTTGCTCACGACGACGAGCGCCAGCTGTTCGGCCTCGATCCCCGCGTCGGCGAGCGCCGCGTGGACCGCCTGGTGTGCCATCGCCTCGGGGGAGAGGTCCCGCCGGCTCATGTCGGTCATCCCCGTCCCGAGGATCGCCACGTGGTCGGACCGGCTGCTCATGCACCCACCTCCGCGAGCTCGTTGGAGGACGTCCACGCGCCGTCAGGACGACCGGCGACCTCCGGGGACGGCGCCGCCTCGTGCCGAGGGCGAGCGCGCGAACCGTCGAACGCGGTGGTGATCGCTTGGAACTGGCCGAGCGCGTCGTCGTCGGCGATCAGGACCACCACGTGTTCCGCCCCGGCCTCCATGTACTCGGCCGCGACGTCGGCGCAGTGCGTGGCGGGCCCGGCGACGAGGTGCCGCTCGAACGCTCTTTGCGGGAGGCCGTAGAGCCGGGAGAGCCACGTGGTGCCTGCGTCCCTGGCACGTTGCCTGTCCCTTCTTGCGGTGGCGACCATCACCACCGCCCGGGTGACCGCATCGGCGGCGCGCCCCGCGGCGGCGGCTGCCTCGTCGAGGCGCCGGAGCGACGCCGCGTACTCGCGGGGTGCGATGAACAGAGGCATCCATCCGTCCCCGGCGGTAGCTGCCCGGCGGATGGCCGCCGGGCTGTTCCCGCCGACCCAGACGGGAACGGGAGGTGCCGGACTGAGCCGGTACTCGCCGGGACCGTCCGCCGTCCCGCAGGCGGCCCGGAGAAGGGTGATCCCCGCGTCGAGGGCGCGGCCGCGGGAGCCGAAGCGCACGTTGGCGAGCTCGTACTCACCCGGATGGCTGCCGACCCCGACCCCCAGCACGGCGCGTCCGCCGCTCAGGACCTGGAGCGCGGCTGCCTGCTTGGCGACGGCCGCGGGCGCACGCAGCGGGAGCTGGAGCACGCACGAGCCCACGGTGACCCCACGCGTCGCCGCGGCGGCGACGGCGAGCGTGGTCAGGCACTCGGTTGCCGGCTGGCGCCAGAAGAGATGATCGGACGCCCACACGC
>Ga0307374_10011053_pt1 | contig 12933 bp, 9 predicted proteins | sample OX3MG_FD_202532 | JGI IMG/M metagenome (GOLD analysis project Ga0307374, IMG submission 202532) | Soil microbial communities from Risofladan, Vaasa, Finland - OX-3 | ecosystem: Environmental > Terrestrial > Soil > Coastal area > Acid sulfate soil | place: Finland: Risofladan, Vaasa | collected...
CCGGTGCGGCGCTCTAAGGCGAGTTGAACGCCAACGGGCTCGCGGACAATTAGCGAACGTGAAGGTACCCGTAAAAAGCGACCACGCTCGTCTCGATACAGCTTTGGAAGCGCCACGAGCAGAGCGGGCGCCCGCTGCCGCCAGTCGAAGCCCGCCCACAAGCGACCAGCGGGAGCGACCCAACGAAAAGTGGCGAGCCACCGCGCCAAACGGTCCAGGCATATCCGCGCGCTGGACTTCCAGCGCCAAGACTGGGCTTGGTACGGCCTTGAGCAACCAGAGTCACGTCTGGTTCACCTTGAGCCACGGCATCTTCAACGAGATTTATTATCCGCGAATTGACCAAGCCTGCATCCGCGACCTGGGGTTGATCGTCACCGACGGCGCGGCTTTTTTCTCCGAGGAGAAGCGCGATGCCGGCCACACCGCGGAATGGTTGGCCGACGGCGTGCCGGCCTTCAAGCTGGTCAATACCTGCCGCGATGGCCGTTACCGCATTGAGAAGCGGATCGTGGCCGATCCGCACCGGGACACGGTGTTGCAACAGGTACAGTTTTTCGCGCTGCAAGGCGCCTTGCCGGATTATCACCTGCACGTCGTGCTCGCGCCGCATTTGGGAAACCACGGAGGCGGCAACACCGCCTGGGTGGGCGAATTTGAAGGGACGCCCATGCTGTTTGCGCAGCGGAACGATTGCGCGCTGGCGCTGGCGTGTTCCGCGCCCTGGACCAAGCGGTCGGCCGGCTACGTTGGATCGTCGGACGGCTGGCAGGATTTGAAGACACACCACCAGATGACATGGGAATACACGCGGGCGGAAAATGGCAACGTGGCTTTGACCGCCGGAATTGATCTTCCGGAATCTGACGGGAAGTTTGTCTTGGCTCTGGGCTTTGGCCAAGGCCCGGATGAAGCGGCCCGGAATGCCATCGCCAGCCTGCGCGACGGTTTTGATCAGGCGAGGCACGACTATATCGCCGGCTGGCAGGAATGGATGAAAACCCATGCTGCGCCGAAGCCGGGAGAAGCCGATCCGGGCATGTTTGCCCAAAAGAGCCTCGCCGTCTTGCGCACGCATGAGTCCAAACAATCGCCCGGCGCCGTCATCGCCAGCCTCGCCATTCCATGGGGATTTAGCCACGGGGACAATGATCAGGGCGGCTATCATCTCGTTTGGTCGCGCGACATGGTGGAAGCGGCGGGCGGTTTGCTCGCGGCCGGCGCGCATGAGGATGCCCGGCGGGTGCTCGCATTTTTGCAGCGAACCCAGGAGCTGGACGGTCACTGGGTGCAGAACATGTGGTTGGATGGCTCGCCCTTTTGGAATGGAATCCAAATGGATGAGACGGCGTTGCCAATTCTCCTGGTGGATTTGGCGCGGCGCGAGCAAGCCCTGGCCGCGGACGACCTCAAAAAGTTTTGGCCGATGGTGAAGAAGGCGGCCGGTTATCTGGCACGCAATGGACCGGTCAGCCCGCAGGACCGCTGGGAGGAGGATCCCGGCTACACCCCGTTCACCGTCGCGGCGGAAATCGCGGCGCTGCTGGCTGCGGCCGCGCTGGCCGACTTGCTTCACGAAGCTGCCCTCGCGACCCGCCTCCGCGAGATCGCCGACGTCTGGAATGATTCCATTGATCGCTGGATGTATATGTCCGCCACGGATTGGTGCGAAAAATACGACGTCGCAGGCTATTACGTCCGCATCGCGCCCAAACAGACGGGGGCTGGCGGGCCCAGTGTTCACCAGGATGTTCGCGTGAAGAACGTGACGGCCTCCGAGGACACCCGCCGCGCCAGTCATCTCATCAGTCCCGACGCACTGGCGCTGACGCGCTTTGGTTTGCGCGCGCCCGATGACCCGCGCATGCGCGATACCGCCAAGGTCATGGATGCCCTGCTCAAGGTCGAGACGCCGAACGGTTCCACCTGGCATCGCTACAACGACGACGGCTATGGCGAGCACGAGGATGGATCGCCTTTTGACGGAACCGGGATTGGCCGTTGCTGGCCGCTGCTGACTGGCGAGCGGGCCCACTACGAACTGGCGGGCGGACGGATTAAAGATGCGAAGCGGCTCCTGAAGGCGCTGGAATCCTTCGCCAACGAAAGCGGCTTTATTCCCGAGCAGGTCTGGGATTCACCCGACATTGCGGCGCGCGAACTTCATTGTGGCCGGCCTTCCGGCTCGGCCATGCCGCTGGTCTGGGCGCACGCCGAGTATCTCAAGCTGCGCCGCTCGCTGCGCGATGGACGGCTCTTCGATCAGCCGCCGCAAACGGTGCAACGCTACCTGAAGGAAAAAACCGTCTCCCCGTGCTTGACCTGGCGCTTCAATCACAAGCTGCGTTCGCTGCCGCCCGGCAAACTCCTGCGCATTGAGACGCTGGCGCCGGCAATCATTCATTGGAGCGCTGATGATTGGAAGACGTGCCAGGACATCAAGACACTTGATGATGGCCTGGGGATCCATCTCGCCGATCTAGCGACCCAGCCGCTGCCCGAGGGGGCGCAGATCACTTTCACGTTCTACTGGCCGGACGCCGGTCATTGGGAAGGCAACGATTTCGTGGTCCGCATCGCCGCCTGGCGCCGGGAAGGCGGCATCGCGGCGAACGGGGACGGGACCAATGGCACCCCAGGCTAATGCTGAAGTAAAGCCGTTTGTCTATGTCGCGGTGGGGATCGCGGCCATTGGCGGCCTGCTCTTCGGCTATGATACGGGCGTTATCTCCGGGGCCATACTGTTCATTAAAAAGCAGTTCTCCCTGTCAGCCAGCATGGAGGAGATTGTCGTCAGCGCCGTCTTGGTTGGCGCGGTATTGGGTGCGGTCCTGGGTGGTGTTCTGACCAGCCGCTTCGGGCGGCGCAAATTGATCATCCTGGCCGGCATCATCTTTACGGTCAGCGCCCTCGGCACGGCTCTCGCACCAACGATACCGTGGTTGATTGCAGCCATGATCGTGAGCGGTATCGCCATCGGTATTGCGTCATTTATTTCTCCGATGTATATCGCTGAAGTGGTGCCGGCGGCGGTTCGCGGTTCATTGGTGGCGGTCAACATGCTGGCGATTACCAGCGGCATCGTGATTGCCTACCTGGTGGACTATGCCTTTTCCTCCAGCGGAGGATGGCGCTACATGTTTGGCCTGGCGGCAATCCCGTCCATCGCCCTGGTTATCGGCATGTTACGGTTGCCGGACAGTCCGCGCTGGTTGATCAGCCGGTCCATGCTGGAACAGGCGAAGCAGGCTCTACAGCGGGTTCGGACCAATGCCGACGTCAGTCCGGAGTTCGCCGACATCCAGAAAAGCATGGAACAGCAGGGTGCCGCCGGGCTGAAGGGACTGTTCCAGCCCTCGCTCCGGATGCCCCTGATCATCGGCTTGGGGCTGGCGGTATTTCAGCAGATCACCGGCATCAATACGGTCATCTATTACGCCCCCACCATTTTCAAGTTCGCTGGCATTGCCGCGGTGGGCCCCGCGATCCTGGCCGGAGCGGGGTTGGCCATGGTGATGTGGCTTTTTCATGTGCTGGCCATCTTCTTGCTGGACCGGGTCGGCCGGAGACCCTTGTTGCTGGCCGGCGTGGCCGGCCAGATTGTCGGCCTGGCGATTCTGGGCTCAGCTTTCCATTTCCAGCAGTTGGCGAATCTCAAAAGCTATGTCGCCATGGGCGGCCTGGTGATTTATGTTGCGTGTTTCGCCTTTGGGCTCGGACCGATCTTCTGGCTGCTGATTTCCGAGATCTATCCACTGAAGATTCGCGGTGCGGCCATGAGCGCGGTGACGGTCACGAACTGGGTATTCAATCTGCTGGTGGCGGTGACCTTTTTGACCCTGGTCGGGGTTCTGGGGCACGCGGGAACGTTCTGGCTCTATGGTGTCATCGCGATCGGTGCCTGGGTCTTCTTTTATCGACTGGCGCCGGAAACCAAGGGAAAAACGCTGGAGCAAATTGAAGCGCACTGGCGGTCGGGAAAACTCTCACACGAATAATGAAAGCCACTTTAAAGTTACGAGGCGGCTCTGGCGGCGTCAATGCGGTGGCGGCGGACTGGAAATGGTCGAGCGGCGGGAGACTATAGCTCACTGCGGCGAGAGGACCAACGGCAACTGCTCCGCGGCCTACGCCGACAGGTGCTGAGGATCCAACACCACACCCTGGTGGTCGCCTTCGACGCTGGCCACGTAGGCGAGGGCGACGGTGGCGGCGGTGAGGCCGGGGCCGGGGTCCATGCCGAGCTTGACCATGGTCTCCTTCACCCAGGGCGGGCTGACCACATTGATGCGCAGGCGGCGGGGTAGTTCCAGCGCGGCGGCGCGCACAAAGCCGTTGAGCCCGGCGTTGACCAGCGAGATGGCGGCGCTGCCCGGCATGGGCTGGGTGGCCAGGATGCCCGACGTCAGCGTGATCGAGCCGCCGCTGCGCAGGCGGTCCTTGGCGATCCGTGCCAGGGCGACTTGGCCCATGAGTTTACTGCGCAGGCCGAGCTGGTAGTCGGCGTCGGTCAAGCTGGCCAACGATCCAAAGGTGGCGTTGCCAGCGCAGCACACCACGGCGTCGACGGCGGGGACGGTGTCGAACAGCCGCTGAATCGAGGTGCCGTCTTCAATCTCTACCGCCAGAGCAGCGTGGCGGCTGGCGCCGATCACTTCATGCCGGCGCGCCGCCAAGGCTTGCGCGACCGCCGACCCAATCGTACCTGTTGCGCCAATGACGATGATTTTCACGGTGGCACCAGTATAGTCCCAGCGGTTGAGGGTGAGATGCCCCAGCCCCGGCCCAGCCGCCACTGGAGGCAGCTTGGAGATGCCACGAGCAGAACGGGCAGCCCCTGCCGCCTATCGAAGCCCGCCCTCAAGCGACCAGCGGGAGCGGCCAAGCGAAAAGTGGCGAGCCACTCACCTGGTTATCGCCTGTGTGAGGAGCACGCTCCCGACTGCGATCAGGCTGAAGTAAATAAGGCGGGTAAAATCGTGACCGCTCATGCGTTGATTGATCGCGCCTCCCAGCAGGACCGCGACAGCGATCGCAGGAAGCGAGAGGAGAAAGTAATGCGTCAGCACCGGACTCCATAGTCCGGCGGCGGCATAACAGATCAGTCCGACGAGGCTGGCGGGCAGGAAATATCCTTGCAGCGTCGCCCGAAAGCGCTGGGGAGACCATCCGCTCAACGCACCGTAGATGGCCAGAGGCGGACCATTCATGCCATAGGCACCCCCGAGTATGCCGGAAAGAAGCCCGCAACCCAGCAGCCATCCGTAGTGGTTGTCCGATAAGCGCCGCGTTGTGCGCGTGGTCAACGCATAAAACGAGAAGCCGACGATCGACACGCCCAGGATTGATTTCACAATGTGTTCATTGCCTCGTGTGAGGAGCAGAACTCCGGCCGGAATCCCCGGTAGCGATGAGAAAATCAGCCCCGCGGCGCTACGCAGTTCGACGCGGCGCCAGTCCTGAACCAGGACAACCGCAGCCACAAGGACGGAAATCAGCACCGCCAGCGGCGCGGCAACCGTAATCGGAATACATATGGCCAGCAGAGGCACGGCAACCAGCGCCTCACCGAACCCGAGAGCCGAGCGAATGAGGGTGGCGACAAAGACGATGCACACCACATAAATGACAATCGGGTCAAACATGGGGCTCTCCTGCCGGCGATGCGCACGCTAATCGTAAGCTCGCCGCCGATTCCACCAACTCCTTGAGCTCGGTTCCAGTCACTGCAATCACGATGATTTTCGCGGGGACGCTCCTGAACGGGAGACCTCGCGGGAACATTGCACCACCCGCATGGCTTTGACGGCTGGAGAACGGCTGGAGCGGCGGCGGTTGCGGGCGTCTCCGCCGAGCCCGATAATGGTGACATGAGTCCCGTCATCCCCGCCTCCAAAAACCCGAGTGCCGCGCCGCTGTCGTTTGAAGACAAGCTCGACCGCCTCGCCCAGGTGGCCGTGCACTCCGGCCTGGGACTGGCAAGCGGCCAGTCGCTCGTCATGACCGCCACGCTGGAGGCGGTGCCGCTGGTGCGGCGGATTACCGAACACGCTTACCGCGCCGGGGCCACGCTGGTGACCACGTTGCTCAGCGATGAGGAAGCAACGCTGCTGCGCTTCCGCCATGGCGCCGAGGCCAGCTTCGATGCGGCGCCCGCGTGGCTCTACGACGGCATGGCGGCGGCGTACCGCAGCGGCGCGGCCCGCCTGGCCATCGCCGGCGGCAATCCCGCGCTGCTGTCCAAGGAAGACCCGGAGAAGGTCAGCCGTGCCAACCGCGCGACATCCACCGCCTACCGGCCTGCCTTGGAGCTGATCACCAAACACGCCATCAACTGGACCATCGTCGCCTGCGCCACGCCGGCGTGGGCAAAGACGGTGTTTCCGGACCTGCCTGAGGCGGAAGCGGTGACGCGGCTCTGGGATGCCATCTTCGCCGCCTCGCGCGTCGACCGCCCCGATCCGGTGGCGGCCTGGAAGGAGCATGACGCCAAGCTGCATGCGCGCGCGGCGCTGTTGAACCAGAAACGCTACGCCGCGCTGCATTTCCGCGGCCCGGGCACGGATTTGCGGGTGGGACTCTCCGACGGCCACCTCTGGCTCGGCGGGGGCATGAACGCCGCCAACGGCCGCTACTGCATCCCCAACATGCCCACCGAAGAAGTGTTTACCACCCCCCACAAAGACCGCGTCGACGGTCACGTCACCAGCACCAAGCCGCTCTCCCATCAGGGCACCATGATCGAGAAGATTGCCGTGCGATTCGAGGGCGGCAAGGTCGTGGAAGCGCACGCCGCGCAGGGCGAGGAGGTGTTGCAGCGCATGATCGATACCGACGCGGGCGCGCGCCGGCTGGGGGAGGTGGCGCTGGTGCCGCACTCCTCGCCCATCGCCGCCAGCGGCCTGCTGTTTAATAGCACGTTGTTTGACGAGAACGCCGCCTGCCATATCGCGCTGGGACAGGCCTATAGCAGTTGCCTGCAAGGCGGCGACCACGCCACCCCCGCCGAACTCGCCGCGCGCGGGGCGAACGAGAGCCTGATTCACGTCGATTGGATGATCGGCTCCGGCCGCATCGACGTGGACGGAATCACCGCCGCCGGCAGCGCCGAGCCGGTCATGCGCCAGGGCGAATGGGCGTAACGCCCCCTAGGCAACATTAGAATCCACTCAGCAAACTGCCGGATTGGTTGGCCCTGAGCGTGCCTGGATCTGGATCGGCGCCACAACTCCGTTCGTGACGGCGCTGGCGCTCCATGCGCCCCAGGATGCGCACCAGGACCATGACTCAAGTTGCCGGCGACGATAGTGAGGATGCCGCCGCACTGGCGCTGGCGAATTGCCTGGCGTCGGGCCTGGATCCGCGCCCCTCCCTGGCGCCGTTGCGCGGGCTGCAGGGCTATGGCTGTGGCGGGGCCGCGGTAGTGGATTTCGGCTCGACAACGGCGATGGCGATTTCGCCGCGGGGCTTTGCCGCCGCCGGGCGGGCGTATCGCGACCTGGAGGAGTACGCCCGTGATGAGGGCGCCGCAGCCGCGGGCGACCGCGCCGCCGAATCCCTGCGTGACCTTCTCCGCGCCGAGCTGGGTCTGGCGCCGGAGGAAGCCGACATCGTCTTTTCGCCTTCGGGCACCGATTCCCAGGTCCATGCCCTCTACGCCGCCCAGGTCATGCTCGGGGCACCGCTGGTCAGCGTCGTTGCCGCCGCCGATGAAACCGGCAGCGGCACCGCCTACACCGCCGCCGGGCGCCATTTCAATGCCTGCACTGCCGGTGGCGCGCGGGTGGCGCGCGGTGCGCCGATCGCCGGGTTGTCCGTGCTGGATCCGGTCTTCATTCCCGTACGCAGCCCGGAGGGCGAGTTGCGTTCTCCCGCGACCATCGATCGCGAGGTGTGCGCGGCGGCAGCCGGCGCCCTCGCCTTCGGAGCGCGTGTCGTGGTGCACGCCATGGATAGCTCCAAGTTCGGTTCGCGATGCCCAAGCCTGGCCGCGCTGGAAGAAATCGAAGAAACCGGCGCGCTTGGGGCAATCGGCGCACTGGGGGCGGCACGGGGCGGTGCTGTGCAGGTGGTCGTCGACGCCTGTCAAATGCGGCTCGGCCGCCGTCGCCTGCAGATGTATTTGCGCCGGGGCTGGATGGTCTTGATCACCGGCTCCAAATTTTTCTCGGGTCCGGCGCTAAGCGGCGCCCTGATCGTCCCGCCCGCAGTGGCGGCGCGGCTGGCGCACACCGCCACACCCGCCGGTTTGCGGCTCTATAGCTGCCGGCAGGACTGGCCACCCGCTTGGCTGGGCATCCGCGCGGGGTTGCCGTCGCGGCCGAACGTGGGTCAGCTCCTGCGCTGGGCCGCGGCGGTGGAAGAGCTGCGTACCTACTACACCGTGCCTGGAGCCGACCGCGCCGCAACCCTGCGCGGCTTCGCCGCCGCGATGCATCGCGCCCTCGCCCGGCGGCCGTATTTTCATCTGTTGTCGACTTGGCCAGAAGACGGCGGCGCGGCGCTGTTGGACGATGAGATGAGCGTGCGCACCATCTTTCCTTTCCTGGTGGAACACCGCGGCCGCTATCTCTCCGTTGCGGCCTGCGACCGCATTTATCGGGCCATGAGCGCCGATCTCTCGCTCCTTCCTCTTGCACCGCCGCAGCGTGTCATCGCCGCGCGTGGTTGCCACATCGGACAACCCGTGGCCGTGCGGCACCCGCGGTGGGGCGTGGTGGGCGCCTTGCGCATCGCCGCCAGCGCGCGCACCGTTTCCGACGCCTGCTATGGCGCGCGCCCAGTCGAAACTGAGGACGCTCGCCTCGCCGCGGTGCTGGATAAAATCGATCTGCTTGCGGCCACGCATGGCCTCCATCGCCTTGAACTTCCATCCCATGAGCCTCGATCCCATGAACTTCGATCCCATGAACATCGACCAGCGTTCCACCCGCCCCGCCGCCACGCTGTGCATGGCGCAACTGTTCAAAACGGCCTTTGACGGTGGCGACTTGAAGCCGCTGCGGGCACTGCTCACGGCCCGCTTGCAAGCGGCTCCCGCCGATGCCGGGACGCGGATGAACCTGTGCATGGTCGACCAGCTTCTCGGCGATCCCGCCGGCGGGTTGCAGCGCCAGGGGGAAGCGCTGCGGCTGCAGCGCTTATACCAGCCCTCGTGGCCCGCCTCCCGGCAGGCGCTGCGCGTGCTGGCGCTGATGGCTCCTGGCAGCGTGGGCGCCAACATGCCCATCGAGTTCCTCTTGGAAGACCGGGACGTCGTGCTGGTCGCGCTGTACCTGCTCGCTGGCGAGGCCATCCCGGAGCAGCTGCCCGACCACGATGTGGCGATCGTCGCCGCCGACATGTCGGATGCCAATCGCCTCTTACTCGAACAGATTGGGAGCCGCGTCCCGGCGTGGCCGCGTCCGGTGCTGAACCGGCCGAGCCGGCTGCCGCTGCTGATGCGGGAGCGGATGTTCCACGCCTTGGCGGGGATTCCCGGTTTGGTCGTGCCGCCGACGCTGCGCGTGCCCCGGGCGGCGCTGGAGCGGTTGATCGTGCGGCTGGCGGGCGATATCGGCGTCAGCAGCGCCGCTGATGTGCTTGGCCCCGGTATGGCAATGCCGCTCATTGCGCGTCCGGTAGGCTCCCATGGGGGCCGCGGCCTGGTCAGGTTCGATACCGCCGCCGACGTGGCCGCCTGTCTCGCAGCCGAGCCGGCGGCGGAGTTCTATCTCTCGCCTTTTATCGATTACCGCGGTCCCGGAGGGGTGTACTGCAAATATCGCATCATGATGGTCGACGGGCACGCCTATCCCTGCCACATGGCGATCGGTGACGAATGGAAACTGTGGTATCACAACGCCGAGATGGCGGCGAGCGCCGAAAAGCGAGCCGAAGAAGACGCCTTCATGACCGGTTTCGAGCGCGGGTTTGGGCACCGGCACGGCGCCGCGCTCGCTGCCATGGCGGAGCGCATCGGCCTGGAGTACTGGGGCATCGACTGCGCCGAAACCGCCGCCGGCGAGCTGCTGCTGTTTGAGGGCTCGACCTGCCTCGCCGCTCACGCCATGGATTCCCCGCAAATATTCCCCTACAAACGCCCGGCGATGCGCCAGCTTTTCGCCGCCTTCGAGGCGATGCTGCGGCGCCAGAGCGGCGCCGCCGCCCGCGCCGCGCTATGATCCCGCCCGAGGCGCCGACGCTGGACCCGGAGACGTGGGACCCGCTGCGCGCGCTCGCCCACCGCATGCTCGACGACATGCTGGACTACACCGCGGAGATTCGCCGCCGGCCGGTGTGGCAGGCCATGCCGGCGGAGGTGCGGGCGCGGTTCCGGGCGCCGCTGCCGGCCGCACCCGCGGATCTGGCGGAGGTGTACCGCGAGTTCCAGGAGATCGTGCTGCCGTATGCGGGGGGCAATGTGCATCCCGGCTTCATGGGCTGGGTGCACGGTGGCGGCACGGCCGTCGGGATGCTGGCCGAGATGCTCGCCGCGGGCTTGAACTCCAACCTCGGCGGACGCGATCACGCGCCCATCGAGATCGAACGGCAGGTGAGCGCGTGGATGCGGGAGGTGTTCGGCTTTCCCGAGGGCGCTTCGGGGTTGTTTGTCACCGGCTCCTCGCAAGCCAACTTTATCGCCGTCCTCATCGCGCGTGAGCGCGAGGCGCGTAAGGCGCGTGAAGCGGCGCTGCCTGCCGGCGGCCTGAACGGCAACAGCGACGGCCAGCTCACCGCCTATACCTCCGCCGCCGCCCACGCCTGCATTGGCAAGGCGATGCATATGTCCGGGCTCGGCGCTGCCGCGCTGCGCCGAATTCCTGTGGATGAGCATCACCGTATCCGCCTGGCGGAACTGCGCGCCGCCATCACCGCCGACCGTGCCGCCGGCCGGATTCCGTTCCTGCTGGTGGCGACCGCCGGCACCGTCGATATCGGCGCCATCGATCCGCTGCGGGAACTGAGTGGGATTGCCGCCCGCGAGGGACTGTGGTTTCACGTCGATGGCGCCTTTGGCGCCTGGGCGAAGCTCGCCCCCGAGCTGGCCCCACGGCTCGAAGGCCTCGAGCGCGCCGACTCCATCGCCTGCGATTTTCATAAGTGGGCGCAGACACCCTACGATGCCGGTTTCATTTTGGTGCGCGATGGGAAGCAAGCCCTGGCGACGTTCGCGGTCGACGCCCCCTATCTGCGGCGCGCCACGCGCGGGGCCGCGGCGGGCTCGCCTTGGCCTTGCGATTACGGTCCCGATCTCTCGCGTGGGTTCCGTGCCCTGAAAGCCTGGTTCACGCTCAGGGTCTACGGCACGGAACGATTAGGTGAGGTGGTCGCCAGATGCTGCCGCCTGGCGCAGTACCTTGAGACGCGCATCGCGGCCACCGCCGAGCTGGAATTGGCGGCGCCGGTGCCGCTCAATATCGTCTGCTTCCGGTACCGCGGCGGCGCCGGCGATACCGGCGAACATAGGGACGCGGTCAATGCCGCGATCGCCGCCGCGGTTCAGCACTCCGGCATCGCCGTCCCCTCGACCACGGTGCTGAATGGCCGGGTGGTGCTGCGGGCCGCGATCGTAAACCACCGCACCCAGCCGCGCGACCTCGACGCCTTGGTCGAGGCCGTCACGCGCTGCGGCCGCCAAATCGCCGCCGCCCAAGCCACTCGCCCCGTCAGCCGCGATCTTGGCGGAACTGGATGATGCGCCGGCGGTCGCGTTTGCTGGGGCGGCTGGAGCCGAAATCCGGGCCCGGGCCCTGCGCCTTGCGCTCGGCGGCGGCTTGCTGACGGGCGGCGCGGCTGGCGTCGCTTTCGCTGTACAGCGTCCGCGCCACCGCCGCCGGTCCGCGGACCTCGCTCAGCGCCACGATCTCAATGTCGAACGTGCCGCCCTCGGTGGTGACGCGCAGGCGATCGCCGGCGTGCAGCTCGCGCGCGGGTTTCACGTTCTGTTCGCCGAGTTGCACGCGTCCCAGCTCGCAGGCCCGCTGCGCCAGCGCCCGGGTTTTGAAAAACCGCGCCGCCCATAGCCACTTATCGATGCGCATGCCTGGCATTTTGCCTCACCCGTATCACTGGGCGGATCATGGGGCGGCTTGCGCCCAGTTCAGAGAGGCGATCAGGCCGGGTTCGAGCTGCAACGTCAGCGTCAATTGCGCGCCGGTTTGCCGTACCTGAAGACGGTCGAGAACGTCGCGCAGGCTGAGTTTGCCGCCGGCATCGGGGGGCAGGGATTGAGCGAGGGCGGCGAGGGCAGGTTCGAGCCAATTCCTCGCCGCGGCGGCGTTGGCGGGGCTGGTGGTCTGTTCGACGCCGTTGAGGGTCAGGCCGGAGGCGGCGGAGAGGTTGATGCGGGCCTCAATGCTTTGGGCGCCGCGCCAGGGGGGCCTGGTGCCGTCTAGTTGCCGCGCGGCGGCGAGATCGAGCGTGTTGACGGCGAGGTAGCCGACTGGGGGCGTGCGCCATAGCCACGTTGCGAGCGAGGACCAGGGCGAGCGCGACGACCGGGCGCGCTGCCATAAACTTGGCGTCTGCGGCGCGCGGGCGGCGAGGGCGGCCGGATCGGCGGCGTTGGTAGCGACCAGATGGGTGGCGTCGGCAAGGAAGACGTACAGCGGCCGCGTGGGCTGCGCCAATCCGGGGAACTGATAGGCCGCCCCGCCGCGCGGGAGCGCGATGCGGTGCAGGGCGTGGGCGGCGAGCCAGGCGGTGAAGCGCGGGCCGAAATGGCCGGCTAAAACACACGTCGTCCCGGCAGGGTGCAGCGGTGCTCCCCTCAGTGAGCACGCCACCGCGTCGAGATCGCGCGTGAAGTCAAACCCTGAGCCGGCGATGAAGGCGGCATAGCTGGCTGCATCGCCGGGCGCGGCCGCCGGTGCGATGGCGGCGCTTTGCAGCCATCCCGCCCGGCGCAGCGGCTGCAGGTTGAGGTACAGCAGCGTCTGCCCCGGGGGCGTC
>Ga0307374_10011055_pt1 | contig 12931 bp, 17 predicted proteins | sample OX3MG_FD_202532 | JGI IMG/M metagenome (GOLD analysis project Ga0307374, IMG submission 202532) | Soil microbial communities from Risofladan, Vaasa, Finland - OX-3 | ecosystem: Environmental > Terrestrial > Soil > Coastal area > Acid sulfate soil | place: Finland: Risofladan, Vaasa | collected...
CCTTCGAGCAGAATCCTCGGTCAGCTTCCTCCAGAATCACCGGTCACGTTCGATCAGAATCAGCGGTCAACTTGGTCCGGAATACTCACCCGGAACCGTGGCGGGTGCGGATCTGCTCGGCGTGCTCCCAACGCTGTTCGCCCTGGGCGTAGTCGACGAGCGGATCGGGACCACTCAACCCGAGTTGCCGGCGCAGCGTCTGCTGCACAGCGGTAGGAACCGAGCTCAGTTCCTCAAGGAACTTGCCGAGGAATCGCACGGTGGTCAGCTGGAGCGCGGAGCCGAGACGATTGTGTACTCCGCGCTTGTCGGCGACGGCAGCACGGTCGGCATCGTTGAGGTGAAAGTAGCGGGCGAGATCTTCTGCCGAGGGGTCGCCGTCATACCGGCCGTAACGTTCGCGCTGCGCAGGGCTCAGGAAACTGACCGGCATGGGAAAACCTCCGGCGGCTTAAAATGGCTGTTGCGCAAAGGACGGTTTGCGCAACGGAACCCCGAGTGCCTGAAAATTGCCGCTTGCGTGTTGCGAAATGGTGTTGCACTATTAGACTTCTTTGCAACAGCTTTGCGCAACCATGCGAATCGGCTACGCCCGCGTCTCCACCGGCGACCAATACACCGCCGCCCAAAGCGGCGCACTCAAGACGGCCGGCTGCGAACTTATCTTCCGCGAGAAGGCCTCCGGTGGCCGTTGGGATCGCCCCGAGCTGCACAAACTCTTAAATCAACTGCGTAAGGGCGACGTGCTGGTCGTGTGGAAGCTCGATCGGCTGTCCCGATCGCTTCAGGATGTGCTCACCATCATGGATCGGGTCCAGGAGAAAAAGGCCGGCTTTCGCAGCCTCACCGAAGCGATCGACACCACGACGCCGGCCGGGCGCATGATGATGCAGATGGTGGCCTCGTTCGCGGAGTTCGAGCGCGCCATGCTCAAAGAACGCACGAAGATAGGCCTGGATGCTGCGCGCAGGGATGGACGCATCGGCGGACGTAAGCCAAAGCTCAAGCCACAGCAGCAGTTGGAAATCCTGCAGCTCGTAAAAATGGGGAAGAAAACTGCCGCTGACGCGGCACGTTTATTTGGAGTCCATCGGGCGACGGTTACTCGGCTACTGCAGCGAAAGCTGGCCGCTTAACCCGGCTTTCTGTTCCATTGCTCCCGAGCCCCCAAGCTGAAGAACGCCCATCGGAGAACATCGATGTCGATGTGGTGCAGGAGTGATGTGAGTTTTGCCTTCTTGTGCCTGTTTACGGCTTCACGGATGCGGTCCTGCGCCTGTGACACGGCCTCATTCCTCTTGGTCCCACCGTTTCCCTCCACCGACTCCGCAGCGGATCGCCCCGCCTTGTTCGCCGGCATCGTAGGTAATATCGGCGAGTCCGACTTCCCCGTCCCGTTCATCAGCGGCTACGACCGAAGTCTTTCCGATGCGGCCCTGGAGTCGAATCCCCAGGGCGGTGACAGGGATCTCCCGGTTCCCGCGCAGAAGACGTACATACGTCCCAAGGTCTCTGACGGCGCCAGGTCAGCACAGCGCTCGCGATGACGCGCCGTGTCATATTGCGTTCTGCTACTGTGGCAGCATCAGCACCCGGGAATTTACTTACGCCGCTCAATACTTGGCCCACATGTTCCCCTGTCAACGCTTCACCGACTGCCTCGCGGCCGCCTGTGCATGACTCGGGGCGGTGCGGGTCGCTACCCCTTCACCGTAATGGATTCGCACCATCAATCTCCTGCCGGTCTCCCGGCGCACCACAGTAGAAGTAGAGATCACTCATGCAATACCCCCACGGCACGACCATCGCTGTCACCGACGGCCGCAAGCTGCGACTGTTCCGCAACACCGGCGACGAACTGCACCTGCAGCTGCTGGAGCTACCAGAGCCCGACGTGCACGGACACGAGGAGAGCGCACCCAGACACCAGCATACGGGCCAGAACAATAGGGATCAGCAGCGCCTCCACGATCGACGCGTCGACAAACAGAACCAGGAAGAGAGCTTCGAAGCCGCGGTTGCTGCATGGCTCAACCACGAAGTGCTGACCGGCAAGATCGCGCAGCTGTTCGTTGTGGCGCCGCCTCGCACACTGGGTGTACTTCGGCTGCATTATCATGTGGCGCTGAAAGAGAAGCTGCTGGGGGAGCTTGATAGGGAGCACACCCACGACAAGATCGAATCGCTGCGCGAGACACTCATCAAGGGCTAAAAGTCGCGCCGTGACCTCCCCCAAGGGCGGCCGCTCGCCGGCGTCCGCTAGGGGGAACGGGCATAGCACGGAAGATCGTCGCTATCGGACCAACTGGCCGGAGCCTAAAATGCCGAGTTATCTATGAACCGGCTTCTCATCACCCTAGGAACGATTCTGATCATTGCCGGACTGCTCTGGCCGTGGCTCAAGAGGGCGCCTCTGTTTCATCTCCCCGGCGACATCATCATCGATCGCCCGGGATTCAGGTTCATGTTTCCGATCACGACGATGTTAATCGTGAGCGCGATTCTGTCGCTCATTTTCTGGCTGATGCGGCGCTAAGCTTTTAACGCGGGTTGTAATCCTTTCCCGTGGAGGAGCGGCGATTTCCTCGACAAATCAAGATTGGCACGCGTGCTGTAGTTTGGCTCGAAGGAAAAGTGCAAGCATGGCCTTCCAGCCGCGTTGAATGCAGCCGTAGTCAGTCAGCCTGCGAACCAGGAGCCGATGGCACTTCCCCCGAACGCCCCTGCTTAGTCGCACGCTGACCGGAGGCCGTGCCGCATTGCGATGTATTTCGCCGACCAGCCGCTGCCGCACTTCCATGTGATCACGGTAGACGACGAGGAGATTCAGGTCGAGATCGAACCGCTCGCGATTCTCAAAGGCGAAGCTGACCCGCGTGATACGGCCGAAGCGCTTGCATGGGCCGAGTCGAACAGAGAGGAGCTCAGAGCACGCTGGCGTGAAAACCGTGCGTGACTACACGCTGAAACTCGCCTTCCTGAACGGCAGAGCGTTCACATTGGATTTGCGCGAGTTCGTGCACCGCTTGAAGGGCCTGCGCCCGCTGCGCGATCCGGGCGTGTTCGCGCTCGCTGATGTCGGCGAGGGTGGATTTAGCCTCGTGTGGCCAGGCGAGTTCGACGGGGGCGCCGACCGGCTCTACGAAATCGCGCTCGAGTGCCTGCGCGAGCTGCGACTGCGGGGTGGCACTCACACCGCCTGCGTCTTCACGGCGCCCAACGGTCGAGATGATCCGGCCGAGCACATCGACGCCTACTGATACGTCGCGCTCTAGGCCGCAGGTATCGGCGCTTTTCACGTCCACGACTTGAGGCACACCACGGCATCGATGCTCGCGGCGCCGGGTGCATCGCTCCTCGAAATTGCCGACGTGCTGGGACGCAAGACGCTCGCGATGCTATTCGCACTTGGTCGTCGAGCACAAAGCGAAGGTCACAGAAAGGATGATCGCGGCGACGGGGCTATAGGGGCCAAGCAGCACATGCTGATTGACGCCTGCAATCCCTCTCACGGCAACAACGCTGAGACGTGTCCCGTCAGCGCTCCAGACCGTGCGACCGAACCGGCTGAGCGCGACTGGGATTAGTCGGCTATGCGTGGCGGTGGATGATTACGCCGGCATCCATGGAAAGGCTGGGGACGGTTGAATTGCCAAAGGCTATTGAGCTGAGAGATTGAATCCTGCCATTACCGCAGCAGGGGCCGTTCTTCAAAGAAGCGGTGAACCGGTAATTGACGGCAAATGGCAGCGGTGCAAATGAGCGCGACCCGCCATACGTGCGCGAGTTAACGACTGAGATTGACGAAGATGTCCAGCATGATCGGCGCCGGGTTAAGTAACAGCTACGGGCGCGGAAATGTAAATCACGGTACGTGGCTTAGTGACTGTCGTGCACGGCGTGTTTTTCGGGGCACTGCTGCTGCTGACCTTTGCAGGGGCCGCTGCCAGCCTCTATGCAATGTCAGCTTCGAATTCTGGCTGGACGCCACCCCCCCCGCAGCATCGCGCTATGACGATTTATGCAAATGATGCCGATGCCGGGCGGCCCAACCCGACTGGCAGATCACTGAGCTGCCACCGCAGGGGCCCTCTACGCACTGTTGCCTATTGACCGGCTGTGTGGGGCGTCAGAGGATCTGTTGATGCAAGCCACCGAGCATTCCCCTCCGACACCTGCCCACGACGATCACGCAGCGCTTGAGCCTCGCGGGCTCGCAGAGCATATCGATCCAGTTTGCGGCATGCGTGTGAGCACGGCCAGTCCCCATCATGCCCCCTTTCAGGGGCGTGTATATCTGTTTTGCAGCGCGCACTGTCGGGACAAGTTCATCGCCGATCCCACTCGCTACACAGGCGGGCACTTGGCGCCCACCGGGGATTCCCGCACCGAGCTCTACACCTGCCCGATGCATCCGCAGATTCGCCAGCGCGGGCCTGGCAGCTGTCCGATCTGCGGCATGGCCCTCGAGCCGATGCAGGCGAGCGTCGAGACTCAGGCGAGCGCAGAACTGCACGACATGATGAGGCGCTTCCGGGTGAGCGCCGTGTTCGTCGTGCCGCTGGTGGTCGTAGAGATGAGCGCCCTCTGGCCGGGGCATCCTCTCGGGTCCTGGCTTACCCCCCGAGCCTCCGTGTGGATTCAGCTGCTGCTCGCGAGTCCCGTGGTGCTATGGGGCGGCTCGCCGTTCTTCGTGCGCGCCTGGACCTCATTGGTCAACCGCTCACTGAACATGTTCACGTTGATCGGGCTGGGCGTGGCAACCGCCTATGTCTACAGCCTCGTGGCGACGTTTCTGCCCGGTGCCTTCCCGCAGAGCGTGCGCGGTGCCAGCGGCGTGGTGGCCGTCTATTACGAACCCGCGGCCGTAATCATCACCCTGGTGCTGCTCGGGCAGGTTTTCGAGCTGCGCGCGCGCGAGCGCACAGGCGGGGCGATCCGCTCGCTGCTGAGGCTCGCACCCAAGTTGGCCAGACGCCTGCAGGAGAATGGAGTCGAGGAGGAGATCTCTCTCGAGCACAGGGTGGCCGCACTGCAGCGGCGCTACCCGATGTGGCGGGATATCGTGGCCATGCTGTTGGTCCTGAGACTCGTGATCCTATTGGGCTACGCTGCGCACCGTAGCGCGGATGCTCGCCGCCATGCTCGCGTCGCTGCTGTTCACGTTCACGTACGCGACTTTGGCGGCTAAGAGCCGCCGGGCCGAAATGGTGCGGATACCCCTCCTGGATGCACTGCAATCGGTACCGATTCTCGGGTATCTGTCCGTCACCGTGGTGTTTTCTCGTATCGTTTCTGGAACTTGGAGGTTCCCTTTGCCATGCCGGGTCATGATCTGGAACATGATGATGTCGATGTCGGGCGGCTGGTTCTTCGTCGTCGCCTCTGAGGCCATTTCCGTCGGCACGCTGCACGTCTCCCTCCCAGGGGTCGGCTCGTACGTCGCCCGGGCCATTGAAGTGCGCGATCTGGCCGCGATTGGCTGGGCCATTGTGGCCATGAGCGCTGCCATCGTTCTGTACGATCAATTGCTATTTCGCCCGCTGGTGGCTTGGGCCGAAAGGTTCCGGTCCGAGCAAACCGCCGCTCAGACCGTGTCGCGAAGTTGGGTCCTGGATCTGCTGCGACGATCGCGCTTGATCGCTCTGATCGGCGCACCGGTGGCGGGAGCTTGGCAACGGGGCCGCCGGGCGCGATTTGCGTTTCGCCCCCATCTGAATTCCGCAGATACGGGAAAAACCCTGCGCACGGCGATCGGCTGGGGACGATACGCCGAGCTGTTCAGCTACGACGATCAGGCACGCACCTTCGCGCTCGCGCCGGCGGCGCCATGACCGAACCCGCTGCATCCGGCACGCGCCCATATAAGGGCAAGCCGATCGGGCTTCGATCGGGTGCCACCGTGCGGCACGGGTTCACCACGATCATGCGCGCCGGCGTCGACCATCTGGTCAGGAACCAACGCGCCGCTTTGAATGGCGGCGGCATTGAGTGCGTACATCAGATGCGAGTGGCGCTGCGGCAATTACACGCCACGCTCGCCCTGTTCAAGGACGTCGCCCCCCGAGACGGAGCGGCGAACATCCCACAGGACTTGAAGTGGCTCCGCTCCAGATTGGGCGGCGCTCGGGATTGGGATGTATTTGAAACGCACACCCTGCAGAACGTCGCGCGACACACGGCGAAGCCGGCGGTCGCGGCACGGATCGCGCAGGCGGTGCGTGCACCCCATCGTGCCGCAGACCGGCGGGCCATGGCGGCCATGGATTCGGCTCGGTATCGCAGCTTCATTCGCACGCTGACGTTTTGGCTCGCACACGCACGCTGGTGCGAGCAGCTTGATCCCGTCGCTCGCTCCCTGCTCGACGCACCGCTGGTGCAAGCGGGTCGCCCGTGGCTGCGCCGCAGCGCCCGAAAGGCACACCACGCCGGTAAACACATTCGACAGCTGACGGCTAAGCGGCGCCATAGGCTGCGCATCGCCGTCAAGCAGCTGCGTTACGACACCCATTCCCTTGCCAGCCTTTATCCTGCGAAGAAGGTCGACCGCTACGTCGATGCTCTCAGTGCTTTGCAGGACGTTCTGGGCGACCTCAACGATTTCGCGGTCGCGCGCAATCTATTGTGCAAAATAGACTGTGGGGCCTGCTCGTTCATCGACGAGGATCTGGCGCTCGCCCAAGTGAAGCGGCTGAAAGATCTGCCCGCCGCCTGGAAAGTCTTCAGACGCATTGCGCCATTTTGGAAAATTAGACACTAATAATACGTAGGGTTACGCATCGTCGATCGCCATAACCCATCCCACAATGCCTCCATCGCCCCGCGCTTCTATACGGGGCAATGAATCGGCTCCAGATGGGTCCGCACGCTGACGACGGGGAGTATGGTGAAAAGCTGGATGGCTCTGTTACTGATCATGTCAATCGGGATGCTGTCGACGCCACGAACGCACGCACAGACCGCGGCGGAGATGACGTCTAACTGTGCACCCTACCAGCACGGTATCGTGCTTGCGCACCGGAGGCGGATGCATCGTGGAGGCGCCCGGGGCTCAAGGCCGCCCTCGCGCGCTATCGGGCGCTGGCGTCGGATCCAGACTTGACGCGGTTGCCACCAATCCCGGAACACTCGCTGCACGCCGGGGATACCTACCTCGGCACGGCTCAGTTGAGAAGACTGCTGACAGCGCTGGGGGATCTGGTGCCCTCCGCCGCCGTCGGATGACCGCAAGCTGGATCGCCCGCTGCTCGCCGCACTCGCGCGCTTTCAGGATTAGGAGTTGTCTATCGGTGACCGCACGGCTACCGCGAAGACGGCGCCCAGAAACTCTTCGCCACTATTACCCAAAATGGGCTGAACTGCTGCTACAGCCCGTTCCACTGCGTCGATTTACCTGCGCTACGTTGCCTTGCCAACTCAGGGGACCGCCGCCGTGGCATCGCTTGCGGACACGATGATCTCGGACTCAAGCACGCGTTGTCCGCGCAGCGAGTTTCCCACCAGGCAACTTCGCTCCGAACGCCCCAGAATATCCCGAGCCTTGAATACATCCGCGTCTGGTTCAATCGTGAGCCTTGCAGAGATCGCAAAGCGTGTGAAGCGCGCCACGCCCTCGACGCGTTCGAGCACTCCCTCGACACGACAGTCCAGGGAAATCCACTTGAAATGGCTCGCTTGGGCGACGGCCCGAAAGGTAAGCACGAAACAATCAGCCACAGCGGCGATCAGCAGGGTCTCGGGTGACCACATTCCCTCTGGACCCTCAAATTGCACCGGCGGTGTAGCTTGTAGCGCTGGTAGTCCCCGGGAGGTGATCTCCGTGGCCCCGGTAGCGGCGCCACGCGCCGCCGCCCTGTAGATATGGGGATAAGGATGCATCGTCTCTCTCGCCCCTCATGCAGGGTTGATGAGAGAAGATTACTATCTTGCGCACCGCACTGTGAATCGTGACTAGTGCGTATGCGTTCGCCAAGAACGCTGACCAGGGCGCTACGGCATTGAAATACCTCCCGAGCGTATCGGATAGCCTTGCAGCGTCTTGATGTAGTGGGCCCGCTCAAATGCCTCCGGGTCAGCAACGTTTCGATGGTTCATACGAGCACGCACCGACGTGAGCGAATCCAGATGACGCACAGCCAGCCAACGCTCGAGCCCAGACAGCAGTGTCTGCGACGTCGGCACCGACGAGCAGGTATTTGACCACCTCGTCCACGCTATCGACGCCGGTGCTTGCGGCCAACGAGGCCATGACCTGCCCCGACAAGACCGCTATCCAGAGTAGCGGCAGCCGAATTTCGTAGGGACTACTGAGCTCGAGGTGCGCCTCATAGAACCGATTGAACAGCACCAAGCCATCGGCGCCGGCCTGGTCGAGCCGCCGCGCCGTATGGCCCACGGCACTAAAGTAGGGGCCGATCTTGACTGCAACAACACCCTTCACCGCCGCCTTAACTGCCGCGACAATGTCTAGGTAGCGTTGCTCGCTGTCACCGCCCGACAGCTCGAGATTGGTGGGCAGGGGCAGGAAGTAAATGTTCAACTCGATCGCGCGAGCGCCGGCTTGCTCGATCTGCCGCGCGTACCTGCACCCAGCCATGATTGGTGAAACCGTTGAGACTAGTGATGACCGGGATCTCCACCGCCTCGACGGCACGGCGCACCAGGCCGAGGTAGCGCTCAGGATCCGTCGCATAGGCGGTTTTCGGCGGCCCTCATAGCGCACCTGTGGCTCCGCAAGGCCTTCGACCACCTCTGCAAAGCCGCTCAGCCGCTTGGCCAAGGCGAGAGTTTTCTGCGGGCTGGCGTCGGCATCGGTATAGAGCGGCAGATGCAGCATGACGCTCGCCCGTTGCCATGGAGTACTCCTCTTACGGCTCCTGAAATAATGATCCCCAGTCCAACAGCGCGTCGATAAGGGGCTTCCGACCGGGATCACGGTAGGGACGCGCATTGCTGCGCGCCCCCCGTACAAAACCGAGCGGGCCCTATTCAGGCACTCGGCTTCCACCTAGGGTGAGTGACAAAGAAGCGCGCGTCCGGCCAGGGATGAAGTATTCGCGGAGTTGGTAGAAAGGTCGCAGCGAGTCGAGTAATCCGCTTCCAGGTTATCCCGTGCCGCTGACCACGACGTCGAAGCGTGCGTAGCCAGAGCTTCGTCACGGAATGAAGGAACACGCCCAGACTCGCGAAGTTGGTCGGCACCGCGTGGTACGCGAAATAGCCGCGGACCACTTGAGCCAACCACCGACCTTGTACCGGAATCGGCTCGTGCCGCCGCCGCAGCAGTTCAATTTTGAGGGCCTTGAGCTTCACCCGCATCCGATCCCGGCGCGACTTCCGCCTGAGCTGGAAGTGGCCGGCCCGAGAGCGGCCGCTGATGTGCTTGAGACCCAGAAAATCGAACGTCTCCGGTTTACCGAGTCCCCGCCTGGCACGATTTGCAGCCGCGAAGCGGCCGAACTCGATCAGGCGAGTCTTCTCCGGATGCAGCGTCAACGCGAACCGACCCAACCGCTCGCGTAGCTCCCCTAGAAAACGCTGGGCGTCATCGGCATGCTCGAAGCCAACGACAAGATCGTCGGCGTAGCGCACGTAGATGACGTTGCCTCGAGCCTCGCGGTGTCGCCACCGTTCAGCCCATAGATCGAAGCAGTAGTGCAGGTAGACGTTGGCGAGCGTCGGGGAGATCACCGACCCCTGTGGGGTCCCGGCCTCCGTCGGCGTCCAGCTCCCGTCCTCCATTACTCCGGCCTTGAGCCATTTGCGTATCAGGCGGATCACGCGTGGATCGCCAATGCGATGCTCAACGAAGCGGACCAACCAATCGTGGTTGACCGAATGGTCGGTAGAGACGAGTCTTGATGACGGTAGCCCATGCGGAGCCTGACGCGCCCGTGCGCTTTCGCGCCGACGCCTCACCGAGTAGGCATGGCCTCTTGATCTCGTCCCCCCGGTCAGAACCCGCCGTGCGGATTGCCCGCAACGGGCTCCCCAGAGCGCTTTCGTCTTGAAGGTAGACATGGGCGTCAGACCGTTTGGTGTACCGTTTTGGGGTACGGCAGTTCGAACCACGAACGGCTCGCCAGGTAGCTCCAGTACAACCGATGACGCTGGCTCTGCCGACGCAGAGTGCGAATCCATTGTCGCTGAACCTCCCTCATGATCCATTGCAGCTTGCGCTGGCAGTGATGTAGTCCGAAGTACTGATAGAACCCGGTCAGCATGACATGCAGATGTCGCTGCTGGTCGCGTCTCTTCCAGTGCATGTGGCGGACTAACGACTCGTGGGTCCGAGCCAGAAATTTCCTGCAGCTTTTCACACTCGGTATTCGAACCAGGGCAAATCTTCCGCTTCAGTCCACACCGCAGACGTGTTTCAGGCCCAGGAATTCGAAGGTCTTCGGTCGCTTGCCGTACGTCGCTCGTCGCTCCGTGGCAAATCTCCCAAAGAGCATCACCTGAGTTTTCTCCTCAGCCAATGTCAGGTTGAACTTTGCAAAACGCCCTCGCAGTTGTCCGAGAAAGTCATCCGCCTCCCGCCCGTTTTCGAAGCACCCCACGAAATCATCAACGAAGCGCACCAGATATGCCTCGCCTTGACATTGCGGCTTGAACTTCTTTTCAAACCACAGGTCCAGACAATGATGCAGGTAGAGATTGCTGAGGATGCAGGAGATCGGACCACCTTGCGGCGTCCCCTCTTCCGTTCTCAACAGCACTCCATCATGCATCACCCCGGCATGGAGCCATTTTCCAATCAGGCTCAGAATCACCGGGTCGGCGATCCGATGTGCCACCATCTGGCGTAACCAGTGATGACTGATATGCGTGAAATAGCCGCGAATATCGGCTTCGGCCACATGCCGTACCTTGCCCGTCACGATCCGCGTGCGTAACGCTCGCAGCGCGTGGTGGGGACTACGCCCCGGCCGAAAACCATAACTGCAGTCGAGGAAGTCCGCCTCAAACACCGCCTCGAGAATGCGCGCCACCGACCGCTGTAGCAGCCGGTCCGCGACAGTGGGAATTCCCAACGGCCGCGTCCCAGTCTTTCCCGGTCCTTTGGGTATATCTACCCGTCGCACCGGCGGGGCTCGGTAGGTGCCCGCTCGAAGTCGTTCGCACAGTTCCTGAACCCTTCGATCCAGCTCGCTTTCAAACTGCTCGCAACTCTCCCCGTCGATGCCACTCGCCGCCTTCCGGTTCATCTTTCCCCAAGTTTCCCTGAGGAAGTCCGGAGTCAGCAGGTGCGCCAACGAGGTGAACCGCGCTTTCTGATCCCATTTCGCCTTCAGGGCTATCTGACCGAGTTGCGTTGACATCGTGCTCCCGTCACTGTGGGTACAGGTAATGTGTCCCTCAGCCAGTCTCGCTCTGCCTCGCCCCTTCCCCCTGTACGCGGCTTTCCCGCGCTCTGAGTACCTATGGGCGAGTCCGACTTCCACCGCAGCATCTGCTTCCCTATGGATGGTCCGTTCAGTCGGCATACTCGGTTCGGCTGATGCCGCACCAAGACCACGGTGGATCTCTCAGGTTCCATGACGCTTCCGTTTCCAAACGTGCCGTGCTCTCAGACCCCGTCGCAGTCTCCAGTCACCATCGCCTTTTGCGGTGACCTACTGTTGCCTTCCAGGTTTTCGACCCTGTCGGCCTGCGAGTTATCGTCTCACGAGGCTCAATCACTTCACTTGCGTTACGGCCCGTTCGTCGCTCGTACCTACGCTTAACTCATTTCGTTACCTCCACGAGTCCAAGGTTCGATTCCCGGTGGGGCGGCTCGTTCCCCTTGCCGGTGCGGGAATTGCACCCGCTGGAAGCGCCAGGCTTGGCCTGACGCACCGAAAAACGACCGCACGTCGCAATCCAGAATGTAGTTCACCTTCGTACGGGTAATCCCGACAGCAAGCGCATCCAGCGCATTGTGCTGGTTGCGTCCGGGGCGAAACCCGTATGAGAACCCGAGGAAGTCTTCCTCATAGATCGCATTGAGTACCTCCACCACCGCCCGCTGGACGATCTTGTCTTCCAGCGCAGCCACTCCAAGCGGCCGAAATCCTGCCCCTTTCGGGATGAACTTCCGCCGCGAGGGCAGCGCCAGATAGGCACCACGGTGAAGGCGCGCGTGCAAATCCATGAGACGCTCTTCCAGGTTCTGTTCGTACTCCCGCCATGTCAGGCCATCTACTCCCGCGGCCGCATCCCGCTTGAGCCAGGAAAAGGCTGCCCGCAGTAGATCGACGTTCACATGGTGAAGCAGAGCGGTGAACCGTTCCTTCTTCTCTTGTCTTGCTCGCTCTCGTACACGTTCAAGCCCCGGAACCACGCTACCCCGGCACAGTGTCCGGCGCGTGCGAGTCCAGACCTCCTGACATAGCCCGTTTTGACGGCTGGAATGGAGGGTTTCGCGCCCCTGGGGTGCGGACCAATACCTGTCCGGTTTTTGAGACCGCTAGAGCGTAACGCGCTGAAATGAGGGGGATTCTGCCGGGTCGGGTTGCGGACCCAAACCTGTCCGGTATAGCTGTGGGCCATGAACACGCAGCTGGCCCTGGCGCTGCCCCCCTCGGCGCCGTTGAACACCGTAATCATCAATGCACGCTGCACGTTACGGGCGCAGGAGAATGAGCGCGTGATCGTCGTTGGGGGACTGCCGGTGCATCACTATCGGAGCGATGATGCTGTGGCAGAAGCCTATGCGATGGTGTTGTTGGTCGATTCCGGTTTCGCGCAGCAAACCGAGGTGGCGTGCGCGTTCGGAAAATCTGAGCGCACGGTGCGTCGGCACCAGGAGCGCTACGCGCAGGCAGGGATGGTGGCGCTGGGTCGACCCGAGGGTTGGCGTCGCAGTCGGCGGCGCATTTCCGGCAAGCGGTTGCGAATCATCGAGAGGCTGAAGAGCCAGGGGTTGAGCAACCGGGCAGTCGCGCAGCGG
>Ga0307374_10011056_pt1 | contig 12930 bp, 10 predicted proteins | sample OX3MG_FD_202532 | JGI IMG/M metagenome (GOLD analysis project Ga0307374, IMG submission 202532) | Soil microbial communities from Risofladan, Vaasa, Finland - OX-3 | ecosystem: Environmental > Terrestrial > Soil > Coastal area > Acid sulfate soil | place: Finland: Risofladan, Vaasa | collected...
TGACGCTCACTGTGACCCGCAACGAGCTGGAGGATGGCGCACGGGCGACGCCGACCGGCTTCAAGCTGAGCGCCGAGACGCAGGTGTTGCTGGATGGCAAGCGCAGCGGGCGCATCAGCCAGCTCGCGTTCGACGCCGGGACGCGGCGCATCTGGCGGCTGGTGATCGACCGGGGGCTGGGCGGCGAGTGGACGGCGCCGGCGCGCTACATCACCCAGCTCGACGCCAAGCAGATCACGCTGACCGGCGCCAAACTCACGACGTTCGTCTCCAACCAACATCTCGCCGACGACATCCACCGCGCAATGGAGAACTACAACAAGCTGCGCATCGATCTGGGCGGCGTGCAGGTCCAGGTCGCGGACGGCGTGGTGTGGCTGGAAGGCCACGTCTCGAACGATCTCAACCGACGCATCGTCTCCGATCAGTTGCAAGGCGTGCATGGGATCGCCGAAGTCCACAACAACCTGCACTCGGATACCGAGGTTGCCAACAACGTCTCACAGGCGCTAGCGAACGATCCCCGCGCCGCTCACGCACACGTCGGCGTCTACCCGTCGCTGGGCGAGGTCCACCTGCGTGGCGTGGCGCCCGACGCCGAGACCCGCACGGCGGTCGCCGCCATCGCGCGGGGCGTCGCGGGGGTTGGCGCCGTCGTCAACGAACTACATGTTGACCCGCGCGCCGATACCCTGCCCGTGATGGCGGGCGTCACCGGCGACGAAGACATCGTGCCCGGCGGCAGCTAATACGCCAACTAGCCGCTTCGTCCGCATCACACTCTGCGCTCCCTCTCCCCCTCATTCACGTCACCTTCTGCACTCCCTCTCCCGCCGCAGCGGGGGAGGGGCCGGGGGTGGGGGTTACGCGGGAACGTCAACGACGAAGTTGTTGTAGACGACCGTGAGGTGGTCAACCGGAACGGCCAAGGCGATCGTTCCCGATGAAATTGCGCCGTCGCTTGCCTGCCCGACCATCACGCCATTCACTGTGAAGACGAAATGGCTCCCCTGCGCGGTGACGGTCAGCGTGTTGCTGGCGCCCAGCCCGGCAGCGATGTGGCTATTGGACGTTGGCGCGACGATGGCTTTGCCATTGCGGGGGGCGCCGATTGAGAACGTCCACTGTTGATTGGCCGAGACGCCAAAAAAGTAATAGGTGTTCCCATTGCCGCCCCGGAGCACGATGCCGTAGAACTGATCGGTGGGGCCGCTGATCTGCCGCGTACGCACGGAAATCGTCACATTGCTTAGATTGTTGGTCGGCGCGTAGGTAATCCAGTATCCCTGCACGGTATAGCCACCGTTGGCGAAGTACGAATTCCCCGATGTGAACCACTTGCGGTCACTCGCCGCCAGGCTATCCTGAAAGACCACCTGTACAGCTGCCGTCGCGGTCGCCTGTGGGGTGGCGGTCGCGCTGTGGTGGCTGGTCGGTGTCGGCGTATGCGAGATCGCCGCCGTCGGCGTGTGATGGCTCCCCAGCGTCAACGCGACCACCAGGATGATGATCAGCGCGAGGACGCCGATCCCCCCCAGCGCCCAGGGTCGTCGCCCCAGCGGCCCGAGTCGCTCCAGCATGCCCGCCGCCATTCCGGCCATCCCGGCGCCACGCCCATTGGCGGCGCCATCCGCAGGCAGCGGTTGCAGGAGGATGACCGGCGCTGCCGCACGGGCTGCTGGTGGCGTCCGTTGGGGTGGCGGCTCCTGTTCGGCGCGCGGCGTGGCGGCTGGCTTGTCGGGCGTGGCAACGATGACTGGCGCGACCGCTGCGACTGCCGCTGGCTGGCCCGTCGGTCTGGGTTGCTGCGCCCCTTGTGGCCTGGCGGGTGTGCGACCAACCGCACTGTTTTGGCGTGACTGTCCAGAGCGGCGAGCCTGCCCGACCTGGCTGTTCTGACCAGACGACGACTTCTTGTTGGCGCCGCTGCCCGCGCCCGGCGCTGGTTTCACCGACGGCCCAACCGGACTGAGACGATCTGCCGGTGGCGTTCGTGGGGCAGACGACTTGGCCGCTATCGGTGGTGTTCGTGGAGTGGGCTGCTTCGGCGCGGCGGTGGCAGGGCGCGCTGGGGGCGGCGTGGGTGTCGCGGGCGACGCCGCCGGGGCTATTGCGTTGGCTGCGGCTGGCATCTCGGCGCGCTGCGTCTCGGCGCTATCGATAGGCGCGGTCGCGTCCGCCGCTACGGTGGCAGGCGCAGGCGGCTCGCTGACCGCCAGCGACGGTTCGCTCTGCATCGTCGGCGCGCTGGATGGCGAGCTCGATGTTTCGGAGGACGAGGCGCCCACAGCAGAGGAGCCGGACGCCGGGGAGGATGGCGTGAGCCGCTCGCTCCCCGGCGGGCTGACGATGGTCGTCAACGCGGACTCGGTCAACGAATCTTCGAGCGCGGCGGCAAGTTCGGTTCCGGTGGCGAAGCGGTCTTCTGGTCGCTTGGCGAGGCAGCGCAGGATCACCTCTTCCAGGGCGACGGGCAGGTCGGGGCGCACCTCGCGCGGGGGGATTGGTGGGGCCGAGATATGCTTGAAGACCGCTTCGCTGAGCGTGCGCACGCGAAATGGCGGCGCCCCGGTCGCCAGTTCGTAGAGCACGACGCCGAGCGAATACAGGTCACTGCGCCCATCGATGGCGCCGCCCTGGCACTGCTCCGGCGACATGTAGGCGGGCGTCCCCATGACGACGCCCGTCATCGTCAGCTCGGTGGTGTCTTCCATCAGCCGGGCCAGCCCAAAATCGCTGATCTTCAACAGGTAGCGCTCTTCGCCGGTGGCGTCGGTTGCGGGCGTCAGCCGTTGGAGCAGCAGGTTATCCGGCTTGATGTCGCGGTGGACCATGCCATGCGCATGCGCGTAGGCCAGCCCTTCCGCCGTCTGGCGCGCCAGATCGACCCCCAGGCCCAGCGACCAGCCGTCGCCCTTGGCGCGCTGTCGCAGCAGTGAGCGCAACGAGCCATCCGGCACCAACTCCATCACCAGATAGGAGTTGTCATCTTGCTCGCCAAAGTCAAACACCTCGACGATGTTGGGGTGGGAGAGCGCAGCGGCGGCGCGGGCCTCGCGCAGGAAGCGCGCCTGAAACGTCGAGTCCACCGCCTGATCGGCGTGCAGCACCTTGATCGCCGCCGGGCGATTGAGCAGGGTGTGGACAGCGCGATAGACCTCGCCCATGCCACCGCGCCCCAGGCGCGCGACGATGCGATAATTGCCGAGGTTATGGCCAACCAGATCGGCCATCTGCATCCTCCACCCAAAGCGCTCATGCCAATCACTGCATAACAAGCAGTGTAGAACTTTACGCTGATGATACCATGCGCGTCAAGAAAATCACAAGTGGACGATGTGACACATCACACAGGAACGGACGTTTGATCGTGTTATCGAAACCAGAGCAGCAGCCAGACCAGAAACCAGACACCCCCCAGCGCCAGCGCGCTGAACGCCAGCCAGCGGAACTCGCGCGCCGTCTCGTGGATGGCGCGTAGTAGATAGACGCTCCACGCCGCCAACAGTAGCGCGGGCGCGAGGAAGAGCAGCATCGGGCGCGCAAACGGGGCGACAAAGCTCAGCGTCAGGCAGACTACGGCGAGAAACCCGGCGATGCTGCCGTACGCCTCGCGTGGGGTCGCCGGTTGGGTCGCCAGCGTGGCGGCGGTCGCGCCGTTGGGCCAGTGGCGAGGCGCGGGCCGATGGTCAGGATAGGGCTGGCGGGCGCGATACGGCGCGGGCGCGGCGGCGACGCCTGGTTGCGGCGGATATGGCGGACGCGCCTGATAGGGTGGGCGCGCCTGGGGCAGCGGCTGGTGGGCCACATGCGCCGCGTAGCCGCCCACCGCTGGGGCCGCGCCGAGGGGCGCCAGTGCGGGGGTGGGCGCGACGGGCGTGACGCCACTGGCGCCTTGGGCCAACCGTGCTGCGCCGGTATCATCCCAAGGATTCGGCGTGATGGGTTGGTTGGGCGCGACTGGCGCCTCCAGCATGGGGTTGGTGGCGTTATCGTGCGCGCGGAGGGCGTCGGTCGCGCCGGTGTCATAGAGCGGATTGGCGCCGGGGCGACGCGCGGCGTCTGCGGCGGCGTTGGCGGCGACGAGGCGGGCCGCTGTGTCGTCGGGCTGACGATCGCTGGATTGTTGCGGAAGGCCATTGGGCGCCAGTGGTGGCGTCGGGCGCGCCTGTCCGGCGGATCCCTCCTGGGCGCGCATCGGAACGACCGTTGGCTGCTCCAACGCGACACGGCAGGCGCGCAGGTCGTTAGCGAGATCACGCATGCTCTGGTAGCGCAGCGTGGGGTCAAGCTCCATCGCGCGCAACACAATCGCCTCGACAGCGCGTGAGAGCGCAGGGTTGAGCGCGCGTGGCGGTGGCAGCGCATGCGCGCTGAGGCGGGCGGGCGCCTCGGTCGGCTGGTAGCCCGTCAGCAGGAAGTAGAGCGTGGCGCCCATGCCATACACATCGGTGCGCTGGTCGGTCGCGCCCATCGCCTGATACTGCTCCGGCGGCGCGTAGCCGGGGGTGAAAGCGAGCGCAGCGCCCAGTGTCCGCTGGCCGTGGGCGAACAGTTTGGCCAGGCCCAGATCGATCAGCACCGGGATGCCCAACGTGTCGCTTAGTTTGATGTTGGCGGGCTTGATGTCGCGGTGGATGATGGGTCTGGGCTGGGAGTGTAGCGTCTCGACGGCGCCGCATATTGGCAGAATCCACTCGATTACCTGGGCCTCGCTGGGGGTGCGCCCGGTGCGGCGGATGCGCTCGATGGCGATGTCTTCCAGCGTCTTGCCGTCCACATAGTCCATCACCAGATAGAGCTTGCCGCCTGAGTGGAAGACGCTGTAGCCGCGCACCAGGTTGGGGTGGCGCGCGTTGACCAGAAACTCGGCCTCGAGTTGGAACTGCTGTTGGGTGCCGGGGTCGCGGTAGAACGCCTCTTTGATGGCGCGCCGGTAGCCAAACATCATATCGTGCGCGCGATAGATATGCCCGAAGCCACCGCCGCCGATGTAGCCCTCGATCACGTAGCGGTTGAGCAGACGCGCGCCCGGTGGCAACGCCGGGGGTTGTGGGAGCCGCGCTGCTCCCGCTGCTGCTGGCGCCTGCATAATACCCAACCTGACCTTCGCCGTTCGGTGACGGCTGACTGGCGTCCGCGAGGCGCCGAATTGACGACATGTGGTGATCTGTGCGGATAGTATGACGACAATACTACTGAGTGTACACGCCAGAGGCGGTTCAGGCAAGTAGCCGTCCGAAATGGGCCATACCCCCACCCTGCCGCGTCGCCCGTGGCGCGCGGCTGTCCCTCCCCCATAGAGAGAGGGACGGTTTGCGTACCATGCTCACCGTCCCTTCCCTCACAGGGAGAGGGACGGGGTGTGGCGGGTGGCGCCGCAACCGGGACTGGGCGACGCATGATGGCTCCCCCTACGGGGAGCGGGACGGCTGCGGGTGTTGCAACGTGGTGATGGTTGGGTTGTCTGAGTGGATGAACAGGCGGGTGACGGGATGAGACACGTCGCCGAATGGCAGGAGCTGTACCAGAGGTGAGGCGTTTGGGGCGCTCTGGCGGACGTCCACTGAATCTCTGTATGTTTAGTCGCGTCGGTGGCCGTAGATGGGTCGCGGGTAGGAGAGATGGGAAAGGAGATCGTGATGGCAGATGTGCGCATGGTTCGTCGGGCGTCTTTGCGGGGGGGCGCGGCGACCCGCGCTACGTTGCGCGTCGCGCTGCTGGCGCCGTTGCTCGTGGCGCTGCTCGTGGCGCTGCTCGTGGCGCTGCTGGCGCTGGCCGCGTGCCAGCCTTCGGTGGCGACGCGACCAGCGGCCACGCCGAGCGCTGGGCATACCGCGACTACGACGCCCTCCGCCACCGCGACGCCCACGCGCCCGGCTGGCCCTGCGCGCTACAGCCAGGTCAACCTCGTCCAGGGCGTGACCAGCCCTGACGACCTCACGTTTGATGCGCAAGGACGGCTGCTCTTTGTCGATTTGGCGACTGGCAGCGTGGAGCGGCGCGAGACGAGCGGCGCCATCACCACGCTGGCGCGCGGCCTGCCCACGCCGGAGGGGATCGTTGCGCTGGCGGATGGCTCAGTGTTGGTGGCGGCGCAGGGCGTGGCAGGCCAGGGCATAGACGAGATACTGCGCATCCCAGCGCAGGGCGGCGCGCCCACCGTCTACGCCCACTGGGCGAACACGACCGGCAATGAGGGGCTGGATAGCATCCGGCTCGATCCCACGACCGGCGATCTATTGGTCCCTGATAGCCCCAACGGGATCGTCTATCGCCTCAGCCTGGATGGCCAGCGGCAGACGGTGGTGACGCGCGGCCTTGTCCGCCCCACCGACGCCCTCGCCGATCCGGCGACCGGCGCGCTCTATGTGGCCGACGAGTGGGGGGACCGTGTCGTGCGTGTCGGCCCGGACGGCGCCGTGATCACCCTCGCGCGTCTCCCCTACCCCGATGACCTCGCGCTGGATGTGGATGGCTCGCTGCTCGTCACATCGCTGGGCGACAACACGCTCGTCCGGCTGGACCCCACGACCGGCGCGCAGCTCACGGTCGTGGCCAGCGGCCTTCAGCAGCCGCAGGGATTGGCGATTGACGCCAGCGGTGACCTCTATGTGTCCGAGCAGGACGTCCATCGCATCGTCGAGTTCGTCCGCCAATAACAACTTTGAGAAATTTGCCGCTTGACATGACCGCTTTCACCATGTATCATAAGAATGTGCTTATGGAAGGAGATGGTTATGTATGGCGGTTGATCAATTGAGCGCCGTGTTCCGGGCGCTTGCCGACCCGACTCGTCGCGCGATCCTGGGGCGCCTGACTACGGGTGATGCGACCGTCGCGGAACTCGCCGCGCCGTTCGACATGACGCAGCCAGCCATCTCCCAACACCTGAAGGCGCTCGAACAGGCGGGGCTGATCTCGCGCAAGCGGCGCGCTACCGCCAACTTCAGCCACCTGGAGGCGGAGCCGCTGCGCGAGGCGACGGCCTGGCTGGCCCGCTACCAGCAGTTCTGGGACGAGCGTTACGACCGGCTCGACGCGCTGCTGGCTGAGCAGCAGAACGAGCGTGCCGACTGACGGCGCTAATGCAGCGCCGTGACGTATGAGAGACGTTTCATCAGAAAGGGATACCAGCATGGCGAAGACACAGATTACCGCAGAACCAGGTATGCCGCAGGTCGTGATCACCCGCGAGTTCGCCGCGCCGCGCGAACTGCTCTTTCGCGCCTACACGGATCCGAAGTTGCTGGCGCAGTGGCTTGGCCCACGCCAACTGACGACGACCGAGATGCAGATTGACGCCCGCGATGGCGGCTCCTGGCGCTACGTCCACCGCGATCCCAAGGGCGCTGACTTTGGGTTTCACGGCGTCTTTCATGGGACGCCCTCGCCTGAGCGTGGCATCGTCCAGACCTTCGAGTTCGAGGGCGCGCCGGGCCACGTCTCGTTAGAGACCGTCACCTTCGAGGAGCGCGATGGCAAGACGTTGGCGCGCACCAACGATGTGTTCCAGTCGGTTGAGGATCGCGATGCGATGATTGCCTCCGGGATGGAGTTTGGGATCAACGAGTCAAATGAGCGCCTGGACGAACTGCTGGCCCGACTGCAAAAGGAGGACTGACATGGCTACGGTGATCGCCGATATGACGATGTCGTTGGATGGCTTCATCGCCGACCCCAATGATGGAGTCGAGCAACTCTTCGGGTGGTACGACAACGGCCCTGTCACCATACCGACTGCTGATCCGGGGTTGACGTTTCACACGTCTGAAGTGAGCGCGGCTCGCCTGCACGAAATGCTCGCCAGCGCCGGCGCGCTGATCGGTGGTCGCCGCATTTTCAACATCACCAACGGGTGGGGCGGCCATCATCCGATGGGCGTTCCGGCGTTCATCGTCACGCATAGCATACCGGACGGCTGGCCGCGTGATGGCGACGCGCTCACCTTCGTCACCGATGGCGTCGCGAGTGCGGTGGCGCAGGCGAAGGCCGTCGCAGGCGATAAGGTCGTTGCGGTCGCCAGCGCCAACATCGCCCAGCAGTGCCTCGATTTGGGGCTGCTGGATGGCGTCTCGGTGAATCTGGTCCCTGTGCTGTTGGGTCAGGGTATCCGCTTCTTCGACCACCTCAAAACTGCGCCGATCCAGCTGGAGGACCCAGAGGTAATCGAGGGCACGGGCGTGACACACCTGTACTTCCGTGTGAAGGCCCGGTGACACTGCCGCAGCGTCGCCATTGCGCTCACCAGGAACTGCGTCACCTACGGCCAGTTCGGCGCCTTCAACTGTGTGGGCGCGATGGTGAAGAAGGCGTCCGGCGGTACGCCAGCAACAACGTGGAAGTCGAAAACGTGCAGGAGATAACGATATGGACACAAACGTGAGCTGGTGTTGGTCTCCGCGATCTTCAACACCGTCGGCTACTACCATCGACCACCATCGGCTGGCCGGATATGTCGTCCCAGGCGCTTAGGGGAACACCGATGGGGCAGGTGTACTTCCAGACCGCGCCGAACGTCGAGCGTTGGCCAGGGTTCGTCGAAAAGATGAAGCGCGTCCTGATGGATTTTCAGGGCTGGCCCACCGAGGAAGTGCGGTCGATCATTGCGCCAACGCTGCTCCTGTTTCGCCAACCTACTGTCGGCATGCAACCAACCACTCCATTGGTTCGCCAACACATGCATACCTAAGGCAATAGAGGTTGTCAAGTGACACGGTCGCCCACCAGCGCCACCACCACCTGCATTGGCGTCGTTCAGGAGGTTGCGCAAACGAAGCGCGACGATGGAGGCGCTGCGCGTGTTGATACTCTTTTGTTCGCCAGCGGAAAGCTCATTCCACGTCGCCAGCGATTGGAGACTGCGGCCACAGAGATCGAGCAGGTCGCGCGGCTCGCGCGCCGATCGTCGCCCGGCGCAGGCAGGTGGGCGCAACGCTACGAGGCGCTGGAGCGCACGCTCGGCCTGGGCCGGTGGCGCCTCGGCGTCAACGGGCGTCGCGCTGGGGACTGATTGCGTCGCCCCCTCGTCATATCTCTCTCCGGTCTGGGACCAACAGTGTGGCGATCTCATCGGCCTGAAGCGGCGACGAGGGGATGGCCGCGATGTGCAAGGGATACCAGCTGGCTTATCGAGTGAAATACAGCAGAACATTGAACATGCGGAAAGCGGTGGACTCACGTAATGCTACGGCTACAGGCGCCATCATTCCTTGTCTGGCTCTGGCGTCAGGGACTGGGGCCGCTCCATATGCCGCGTTGCAGGGTTGACCAGCAAGCTGGCCGTCATCACTATGTAGATGGCGCCCATCACGATCAGGGTGGTTCGCAGGCCCAACCAGAGGCCGAGATAGCCGCTCAGCAGCGCGCCCAGCGGGACGCCGATGTACGCGCCGGAGGTTATCACACCGAAGACGCGGGCGCGCATCGCCGCCGGTACGCGCTCGTAGCTGATCGTATCAATCAGTGGGTTGACCGGGCCGATGAAGAAGCCCGCCACGACGTTGATCGCCACCAGCAGCGCGGGGAACGGGATCAGCGCCAGCGCGATGAAACGTGTGCCCCCCGCCAGTGTGAAGCCCACGCCCAGGCTGAGCCGACGCGGCATCTGGTGGCCGATCGCGCCAAACACCACCGTCCCCAGGAAGGCTGTGCCGCCGAAGCCCGCGATCATCGCCCCCCAGATCACCGCGCTCCCAAACACTTGCCGGATGTACGCAGGGGCCAGCACGGCGGCGAACCCAGCGTCAAGCAGGTTTGTCACCAGCACCGTCACGATCAGGCTGAGGATCAGGCTATCGGCCAGGATGAAGCGCAGCCCGGCGAACATGCCGCCATCGCCTGCGCGTCGCGCCTGCGCTGGTGTCTGCCCGTCGTTCGACGCGGCGCCTGCTGTCGCTGCCGATGGCGCAGCGTGCGGGGCCAGCCGAGGGACAAGCGCGCCGATCAGCGCCGCCGAGATGGCGAACGTCGCGGCGTCCACCCAGAGCAGGTTGCTGGCGCCGATCAGCGCGATCAAGACGCCTGCCAGCGGCGCGCCAATGAAGGTGGCGATCCGCGAAATCCCGTCGGTCGCGGCGCTTACGCGCTCCAGGCGGGCGCCCGCCAGTTCGGCCAGATCGGGGACGAGGGCGGAGCGCGCCGTCGAGCCGGGCGTCGTCCCCAACCCCGATAGAAACACCAGGACCAACAGCTCCCAGAAGCGCAAGCCAACCGTGAAATACAGCGCTGGGACCAGCGCCACACAGACGGCGCTCACCAGATCGCTCGCCACGCTAACGCGCCGGAACCCGACGCGATCCACCAGCGCGCCGCCGAAGAACGCGGTGAACGCGACGGCGATCGTGGCGCAGAAGCCAACAAGACCCGTTTTGGCGAGGCTGCCCGTCGTCTGCAACGTGAACCACGGCAGCGCCAGCAGCGTCAGCGTATCGCCCACCCGCGAGATCGCGTTTGCCGCGTAGAGCGCATAGAGCGGCAGGCGACGCGGCGTGGGGGATGGTGGGACGCCCACAGAGGGCGCCCCGCCATCTGATGTAGGTGATGCGCTGGCAGAGAATACTTCATCGGTTTGCATGATCATGTCTCGCTTTGTATACGCGGGTGGGCCGAGCGTAGCGTCGGCTGCCAAGCCGGTCGCCGTGCCTCGTGGAGTGACGACACCGCAGCCCCAACGCCGGATCCGCTCACCCGGAAAGGATGCGCTGAGGCGCGAGGCACGGCGACCGGCTTGGCAGCCGACGCTACGCTCGGCCCACCTGCCTCATGGGCTACCCGAACAAGGGCAGAAGTGACACGCGCCGGTCAGGAGACCGGCGGTATGGCAGTCGGGCGGGCGTTGGCTTCATCGGTGGCGTCGGGCGCGCCGTAGACGCGCAGCAGCTCGAAGGTGTCGGCGGACGTGATCAGCGTCAGGCGTTCGCCAGTGGTCATGCTCTCGAAGGGCGAGACGATGGCGGCGCGCCCCTCGGTTTCCACGAAGGTGTGGGGCAGGCCGCGCATGCGAGGATGGCGCTGCGCGAACTGGCGACCGACAGGCGTCGCCAACAGCAACCCATGCAGCGACTCCCAGAAGTAGGCGCGGCAGACGGGACACCAGTGGTAGACGCCGGGCGACTCACCATGCAACGCACGCGGAATATCGGTGGGGCGACTGAGATCGAAATGGAGGGGCATTGCATAGCCGCAGTGAGGGCAGGGCGCGTGGCCCTGGCGCAGGTTAGGATGGTAGTAGGTTTCCACCCAATTGGTCAGCCGGTTGACGGCGCGCTTGTATCCCGTGACGCCGCCGAGAATTTGGCGCGAATGGGTGTGGATCAGCATATGCTCGTCGTCGTCGTCGCCATGCGGTTGAGCGGGAATGCACGCTGGACACCAGAGCCAAAGTTCACCCTCGTCGGGGTCGTAGCGGCCCATCAGGCGGCGCTGGCCGCACATTGTACACCACAGGCGCGTCTCTTCCCACTGCCCGGCGTCGGTCGCGCCCAGCCCATACGCCGCCAGGTCCGTGCGAAACTCCGTCGTGAGGACGCGCCGCAACGCCAACTTGCCGCGTTGCAGGCGCATGGCGACCGCGCTGGCGCTGGCGCCCAGCCGCCCCGCGATCTCCGCCAGCGGCGAATCTTCGACGTAATGGGCGATCAGCGCGGCGCGGGTCTCCGGCGGTAGGCTGGCCAGCGCGCGGTCGAGCAGTGTCACCAACTCGTGCCGCTCCAACTCCACCTCCAGGTCGAAAGCGTCGGCAGGATCGATGACAGGCGCAAGGAGCGCGTCGGTGGCGGCGCCATTGGCGTCGGTCGCCAGCGTTCCTAACGCGAATGTCGCTTCGTGGGCGAGGCGGCGCCCGCGCTGACGCGCCCAGCGCAGGCAGACGTTACGTGCGACGCCGGAGAGCCACTGCGCCCGTTTCTCCGGCTCGCGCAAGGCGCTACGATGGCTCCAAGCTTCGAGCAACGCTTCCTGGGCGAGGTCTTCGGCGGCGTCGGCGTCGCCGGTCAGCCGCGTGCAAAGCCGCACCAGCCGCGCCCGCTCGTCGCGCCACAGCGCCCGCCACGCATCGCCATCGGCGCGCTCATCCAACATATCCAATTCGCTGATCTGGCTCACGATGTATCTCACTCCCATTCTGAGATGTTATGATCCGTATTCCTTAGTCGCCATGACGCGCTCACATATAACGCAAAAAGTGGCGCCGCATGCCCACCCACCGCGCGTGCTACAATGCAGGAAGTGTATGTCAAATGCGGCGCATCGTGATGCTGCGCGCCGTGAGAATGGAGTAGGGTCAGATGGCGCGGGGAGACCGTGGCGACGGGCAGCGTCCACAACAACAGCCACAGACGCAACAACAACCAACCACGACGCCGGGGGCGCAAGCGGCGCACGACCGTCGCCGCGACCGGCACGATAAACACGCCCGGCAGAGCGCGCTGAGGTCCGCAGGTCAGCAACCGAAAGGCGCCCAGAAGGACCGCGACACGCTGCCGACGCTGAGCGAGGGGCAGACCGGCGCGCTCAAGATGCTGCTGGCGCAGGTACCCGAGCTAGCGGCCAGCCTGCGCGCCGCGCAGGGCGCCGACCGCACGGCCATCGGCGCGCGGCTGGCCATCGTCGCAGCGGCGGATGAGGCAGTGGCGCAGGTGTTCGCCGCGCGGCTGGGTGAGGCGCGTGGCCTCGTCGCCCCCGACGCCAGCGAGATCGCCCAGGCGCTTGGCGCGCTCGATGCGCGCCACACCGTCGCCCGCGAGGCCCGCCGCGCCAGCAATCGTCTCCGTGGCGCCGGAGCCAACCCTACGCTCACCATCCCCGCGCCTGCGCCGCAGACGTTCGTGCTGCCGGGCCAGTCGGGCGCGCCTTCGGTTGTCACCGGCGCGCGGCCCGTCCACCTGCATCCGGTTGGCGCGCATGAACATGACGGCGGCGAGGAGGATG
>Ga0307374_10011058_pt1 | contig 12928 bp, 17 predicted proteins | sample OX3MG_FD_202532 | JGI IMG/M metagenome (GOLD analysis project Ga0307374, IMG submission 202532) | Soil microbial communities from Risofladan, Vaasa, Finland - OX-3 | ecosystem: Environmental > Terrestrial > Soil > Coastal area > Acid sulfate soil | place: Finland: Risofladan, Vaasa | collected...
GTCGGCATGCGCTTGCAGGCGTTTCTGCTGACCCTTGAGCGAGCGCGCCCGGCGATCCGCCAACACATTCTCAGCCGCCCAGGGTCTCTTTTCGACCAAGAGTGCTTCGCAAACCAGGCGCCCCTTGCTGTCGCGTATCCAGACCTTGGATTCGTCGTGGATGTCGTACTCGACCACGACCTTACGTCGCTCGTATTGCGCCAGCTCAGCGGCCTTGTAAAAGCGGTTCTCGAAGCGGACTTCCCAGCTGCGCACGCTGGCTTCCCGGCGCGGACGCATGAGCACGTCCAGTGGCAGATGCAATGGGTTGGGATTGAGCTGCTCCCAGAGTTGATTGGGCGTCTGGCCGTCGAGTGACTTCTTCGCCGTGTTGTTGTAGGTCTCAATGTAGTCGCGCACCGCATCGTGGTACTGCTCGAACGTGGGGATGGAGATATCACCGCGTTTGATCCGCATGGCCAACCGCGACAGTTCGTCATCGGTGCGGCAATGCCCGCAGAACGCCGGAAACCGCTTGCCCAAACGCTCCTCGAACCAGCGGAACCACCCCTCCTGCAAGCCCTTCCCCCGCGCGTTGCCGGGGATCGTGGTGACTGCCGTGATGTCCAGACGCGCATAGAAGCCGGTGGCCTCGTCGCTCAGCATCTTGTTGACGTAGCCGCTGCCGGGATCGGTATGCAGCATCACCGGCACATGACCGTAATTGCGGATGGCGCTGCTCAAGGCATAGAGCACGTCGATGGAGTTCTCGAACTCGCCCAGCCACCAACCGGTGATCTTGCTGCTGCGCACGTCGATGAAGGTGGTCAGCTCCGGGCGAAAGTGCTTTCCGGTTTGCGGGTGCTGCACATAGTCATCGCAACAATGCCCATCAGCCTCATAGACATCGCCGACGTTGAGCACCGTGACATCGCGCCGCACATGCGGGCGGATATTCTGATCGTAGTAATGACCGCCGACGCGCTTGCGCGAGGTCTCGGTCTGGTTGCTGGGCAGTGATTTGAGATAGCGGCGCACGCGGCTTTCGCTGGCGCTGTCGAAGCCTTCCTGGCGCAGCCAATAAGCCACCGTGCTGTAGGCCGGTCGCTGGGGCTGGGCAAACAGGCGTTGTGCCCGCACTTCCCAGCCGTAAGCCTTGCGCACGCGGCCGGTGTATCCCGGCGCAAGCGCTTCCACTCCATTCTGCGACAAGGCCGATGCCCAGCGTCGCAACGCCGGTTCGCTCGGTGTTTTGCCGAGCAGCCGGATGGCGTTGTTATGCAGCCCTGCACGAATCTCGCACACGACCGACCGGAGCGCCGCACGCTGGCTCTGCCATTCCATCCGCTCGACCACGCGGCGCGCAATGGCACTGCGCGTAAGGGCAATCTGTCTCATGGATTCCGGCAGTTGCTCCCAAACACCGGGCTGGCGCTGGGCCAGCTCGCTGGCAGGGCGTAGGGCGACGACGGGCGGCATGACTCAGCTCAGACGTTCCCGGTGCCGAGCTTGCGACCTCTGCGGCCAGGGCGGCTGTTGGCGCGGTCGATATCGCGCAGGGCAAAGTCCTTGCGTGCGGCCTGGAAGATCTGGCAGCGGGCCGCTTCGCAGCGCTCGGCTTCCGCTGGCGACAGCAGGTGATCGGGTGCCACGCCGAGGGTGATGTCATCGCCGAAGCTGGCGCGCAAGCGGTCTGCCAGGGCGGCTGCGCGGACACCCGCAGCGTAGATGGTGTGATACAACGTACCGGCGGCGGCTTGCTGATGGCGCGCACGCTCCGCTCGATCCTGCTGACCGGCCGGCGCATTCAGCAGATGTTTGTCGATGGCCTCGGTGAGGATATCCAAGGCGGTGGAGAGCGCTTGGCCTTGGCAGACGGCTTCGGATCGGGCCGCGACCGCCCAATGGGCAAGATCGAAGCCAGCCGCTTCATGTTCGATGACCTGCTTTTCGAGGCGTGCTTCCTCGGCGTCGCTGGCCAGCTTGCGATTTTCGGCATGCAGTTTGGCGAGTTCACGTTTTAGATCGCGCACGGATAGCGAGGCTTCGCCGTCCAGCCGATCTTCGGCCAGCAGATACTCGACGACTTCCGGGTCGGCATTGACCAGCGGTATAATTTTTGAAGGCGGCAGCCCTGCGATGCGGCGCGCGTGGTCTGGCGGCAATGCGGCCACGTAACGAGCGATCTGCATGGCGCGCTGGGCTTGGCGTGGCTGTACGTCTACCGCAGAGAGAGCTTGCCAAAAGCCGCCTTCGGAACTTAACGATGGCGCTGTCGCTAAGTCTTTTCGTGTGCCTTGTATGCAGCTGACTGCCTTGAGCCGCAGAAAATAGGCTCCAGCACGCAGCACACTGAACTCGGCACGATTGAGTTCCTCGGCGCCCAGCGCAGCCAGCACATCCTGCGATGCGCTCAGATCCACGCGGGCAATTTGTTCCAACTGTTCGAACTGTGTCGCAGATACCGTGGTGGTATCGATGCTGGCCATTTCAGAGATGGCGGTTTTTTCTGGTGTATTCATCTATCCCCCCAATCGGGTTTGCTGCTCACGGATCACGCGGCGCAGCCGCGCGGACTGAATCAGGTTCTCGCCCAGGTGCTGGGCTTCCATCTCACGCGCGTCCACCAACCCGAAGCCCAGCGCGGCGGCGACGACGCGGAGCGGCTCTTCGCTGTTGGTGGCGCTGCAGAACGCAGCGAGATAACGCAGCGGAAACGTGTGCTCTTCGACTTTGCTGGCCGCTGTCCAGGCGTTGATCTGGCGCAGGGTCACGGGCTTGTCCAATTCCGGCAGGAGCCGGTTCATGGCATCGACGATCCGTTCCCGGCTCAGACCGGCGGTGCGGGCCTGGCGGATCGCGGTGTTGAGTGCTCCCAGCAGTTCGTAGTGGATGTCCAGATCGAGCGCAGGAGCCGAGCTCAACGTGGGCCTTTCGAGTTGCCGGAAAAGATCGGGCTGATCTGTGGAGATAGAATCTCGCCCGTTGGCCGGTGACGGACGGCCCCGTCTGTGCGAACCTACCGACATGGAGAATCCTGGAATGAGGTCATTAGCGACACGCAGCCTTACGCGTGCGGACGACTGGATAACGCCCCGGCCAGATTTGATTGACGGGACGGCCGATAATCCTGGCGATCTCCGTCGCAACGCGAACGTTGTACCTTCTACTCTTGATCACAGCGCAGACCATGCTGCGCGAGAGCTTGACCTTGCGTCCGACTGCGGCAGCATTGGAGGCATGGAGCTTCAATTCGGCTTGGATGAAGGCGGGGTGCACGGTGTCTACAAGTTGGCGCTGTATGTTTACTTGTAACCACAATACAACTGTTTGTTGACACATGCAAGCGTCGACAATCAACAGTCGTTTAAAAGAAGAACGCGAACGGCTCAAGCTGTCGCAGAGCGCCTGCGCTGATCTCGCGGATGTCAGTCTTTCTGCGTGGCGCGGGTGGGAGCGCAATAGGGCGATGCCGGCCGAAACGCTGGATGTGCTCGGACGGTCCTCTTTCGACGTCGGCTATCTGATCTCAGGCGTCAGAAACGAAGAACGGATGACGCGCGATGTCCGTTTGACGGCGCAGGAAGCCGTGAATCTCGTCAGTGAGGTGATGATCGAGATGCACCTCGACAAAGACTTCAGCCTTGAACAGGTCAAGAGCCTGGTGTCCTACACGATCGAGCAGCATGCATCGGTAGAGCAGGTGCGCGAGTTCATCGAATCGGCCTATAAAGTGATGGGCTCAAAGCTCCCCGACGCGATGCACAGGTCTTCTAACGTGGCTCGAACCTTGCCAGTGCAGGCCTACGATTCTGAGCTGCTGAAGGGCTGTATCGAGGCGCTGGAAGAACGACAGGCGTATTTAAAACTCAACGCCGCCGACAAAGCCAGCGCGATCAACTCGCTGTACGTTTTATGCAATATTCAGCAACAGAGCCCCAGAGTGGCGTTACAGAACCGGAGCGCGACATGACGATATATAGTGGGGGAGAGCAGTGGCCGATATCATTAACCTGCCGGAGCGACCGTCGATGATCGCGAAATCGAATTTAACTAATCTGCTCGGCGCCGATCTCAGTGGGCCTCAAACTGACAGGGAACGTCGCAAACAGACAAAAAAAACAGTTGGAGACGTCCGCGATGGAAACTCTTCGGCTGGAGCGCCGATCATCACGATTTCTGGACGCGCTAACATAACGGTGATCTATGGCGCGGCGACCGTGACCATCCGCACCGGCTGCGGGAAATGATCAAGCGCAAGCATGGAGACAGAGACATGATACGCAACTACAAACTGTCTATGGCACGGTGATGTCGAAGAAGTAAGGCGGACGTACGATGCCATCTCGCCACGCGACGCGAGAAAAAAGAAAACAGACGGGGAAGAAATGATCGTTTTTATCATGCTGGTCTCCATCGTCACTGTGACGATATGCGGGCTCTGGGTCGGTAGACGTATCGGAAATCCAGTTGTCGGTGGAATCATCGCGATCAGTGGGGTTTTCGCGTCCATCATGATCACGGCGTGGGTGTTCGATGGCGGGTTTGCTTCTAACAATAGTCAGCAGACGACATCCTCAGTTCCTCAAACATCACACATGAAACAATCGCCTTCCGCGATATCCGCGCATGTTTATGATGCCGATAAACCGCTAACCAAGGCGCAAACGATTGCTGATCTGAAAGAGGGATTGCAGGCAGCGCAAAAGACACTCCGACAAACTGAAGCAGTCCATAAACAACTGGACGATGCGATCCTGCATGACGACCTCAATGGATGGATGTACTCCATTGATCCGCGGGCCACCAAAATTTACGATTACACCCCTCCGATACCAAAAGAATTTTATCTTGCCTACGTCGAATGTTGGGGTGCTGCCGACTACGTCTACAATATCGGGAGCGCCTTCTTTGGGGCGAGCAGCGCAGCAGACTTGGGAACTGCGCAAAAGGAATATCAAAGAGCAGTAGCAGAATGCAAAAAAGAATTGGCCGATCCACTAACTTATCAAGACGTGGCTAATAATTGACGCCTCACTCCCCACGCACTAACATCACCCCATCGCCCCGCTCACTGCGGGGCGAAGTGTTTCCACGGTCTTAAACCGGTGCCCTGTCGTTCACACTGGCGGCATGTCGAACATTTCTTATATTCAGGTCATCGCACCGAAATACAGTCTCGATCCCGCGCTGGTGGCGACGATCGTGCAGGTGGAATCGGGCGGCAATCGCTTTGCGCACCGCTACGAGAGCGCGTACGAATACTTGTGGAACCTGTCCCACAACGTGCCCTATCGGGTTCGGCCGGCGGATCGCACGCGCGACAATGCGCCCGCCGATTTCCCGTCGCCCGGCGGCGCTGAAACCGCCGACACCGAGTGGATCGACCAGCAGGCGAGTTGGGGCTTGATGCAGGTGATGGGCGCTGTCGCCCGCGAGCAGGGGTTCACGGGGTTTCTGACTGGCTTGACGGATCCGCTGGCAGGGCTGCACCACGGCTGCCAATTGCTGGCCAAGCGCCGGGATCGCTATTTAAAGTCGGACGGTTGGGCCGGCGTCGTCGCCAGCTACAACGGCGGCGCGCCCTATCGCACGCTCACCGGCACGCTGCGCGATCAATCTTATGTCGACAAAGTCTGCCTGACCGGCGGAGCCGGCATTGCTTCGCTGTTCACTGCTTGAGGATTCTCCTATGTTGACAATCATCTTTATCGTGTTGGCCCTCATCGTCATCGTTGCGGTCTTCTGGTTATTGCGCGCTCATCTCGCGACCACCAAAGCAATCGAGGACAGGCTTGATAGATTTGCGAGACAACAGCTGTCGCTGGTCGCCACCAAGCTGGGCATGATCGAATCCAAGTTGGGTCTGATCCATCTCGCAGTGACGCACCCGCCGGTTGCACCGGCAGCGCCGAGTGCTGCGGCCAAACCTAGACCGGCGAAGCCGAGTCGAAGCTAACGGGTGCACCCGGCCGATCGGCCTCAACATGACCATCAAGGCTTTCATCCGCTTCGGCGTGTTGCTATGGGCGGTCAGTTTGATCACCTGGGCCGCACTGCGGGTGTTCGGCCCCGATGCTTTGCATGTGACAGCAGATTCCGCTGCGGCCTTTAGTGCGCTCACCGGCGTGTTGGCGGTCGCGGTGGCTTTGTACGAGTGGCGAGAACGCCGATGCGCTCAGGACGATAAACCCTGATGTTCGCGTGGATCGCTTCATTCGCCGTTACCAAGCTGGGGAACGCCGGCGGCAAGCTGCTGGAGTTCATCGTCGCGATGGGGTTGTTGCTCGTGCTGGTCGGAGGGCCTTATTGGTTGGGGCTGCGACACCAGACGGCGGTGGATCAGATCGCGCAGCAGCAGGCGCAGATCGTCAGTCAGCAAAAGCTCGCCAAGGCTCAAGCCGTGGGTCAGCAGATCGCCACCCAGCTGGCGGTTAATCGAGTCAAGACGCAGATCGTCTATCAGACGATCACCAAGGAGGTGCCGCATGTTATTGTCAAATACCGGACTGCGCCGGGCGCGCCGTTACAGCTTCTGCCTCGCTTTGTCTTCACTGTTGGGGCTGTCGGCCTGTGGAACTGTGCCCTCGATCCCAGCCTGTCCGCAACCGCCTGCGAGTCTCCTGACGCCGCCTCGGGGACCGATCCTGCTCTCGATGCCGGCATCAGCGAGCAGCAGCTCCTCTCCAACCACATCGATAATGCCGAGCGCTGCGATGACATCCGCCAGCAGCTTCAAGCGTTGATCGACTGGCACCACCAGACCGCCGGCGTGCACTGACCGGACATGGAGTTCCAACTCGGATTCTGGGATTTTTTCATCTTCATCGCTTCTGCGGTGGTCACCTGCGTCTCCGCGGTGTGGGCGCTGTCGCGGGTGGTGCTGCGGGGGATGGACAGCCGCTTCGACATGCAGGACGCCAAGTTCCGCACGTTGGGGGAAGACATGCGCCGTTTGGAATCGAGTGGCCACGAAAACGAGAAGGCGCTGCTGCGCCTGCGCGCGGACCTGCCCAACCAATACGTGCGGCGCGAGGACTGGATTCGTTTTAGCGGCCTGATCGATACCAAGATGGATCGCCTCAGCGAGAAGATCGACATCATTGTGGGAATGGGGACCAAACATGCCGAATGAAATCGACCTGGAGCGCGCGCAGCGGGAGGAATCACGCTGGCGCATTCTGCGCGTGCTGGATGCCGGGCGCCCTCAGCCGGTATCCGAATCGCTGATTCTGCGCACGCTGCAAGACATCTCGCTGCCGATCACGCCACACGGTCTGCGCCGAGAGCTGGACTATCTGCGCGATCGTGGGCTGGTCACGCTGCAGGCCGAAGATCAGCCCACCTGGCTGGCCTCCCTGACGCGTTACGGGGTGGACGTGGTCGAGTACACGCAGGCCTGCGAGCCAGGCATCGCACGGCCGCGGAAGTGGTATTAGTATGCCGCGCCGCTCGGCGGTGTTGAGTCTGCCGGAAACGCTCAAGGCGGAGCTGGATCGACGGCTGGTGGCGTCAGGATTCGCGGGCTATGAGCAGTTGTCGGCGTGGCTGGCCGAGCATGGGCAGTCCATCGGCAAGAGTTCGATCCATCGCTACGGCGAGCAGTTCGAGCAGCGCATCCGCTCGCTCAAGCTGGTCACCGAGCAGGCGCGGGCGATTGTCGCGGAGAGCCCGGATCACGAAAACGCCGTCGGCGATGCCCTCGCGCGCCTGGTGCAGGAAAAGCTGTTCGCGGTGTTGATGGACTTGCAGGTCGATCCCGAACAGATCGACATCCACAAGATCGGCCGGCTGATCGCGGATCTGGGCCGCGCCACCATTTCGCAGAAAAAGTGGGCGGCGGAAGCCCGTCAGGCGGCGATCGCGGAGGTGAAATCGAAGATCGATGGTCTGGAGCGCTCTGGCACACGGACACTGGACAAGGAGACCCTGCGCGCGATTCGCGAGGAAGTCTACGGTCTGGCCTGATGAGCGCGATCCAACTCTACGCTTCGCAGCGCCGTTGGAAGGCGGATACCGCCAAGTTCAAGGCGGCGATGTTCGCGCGCCAGATCGGCAAAACCTTCTCGTCGGCGCTGGAAATCGTCGACGATTGTCTAGACGCCGAGGTCAACGGCAGCCGGCGGCGTTGGGTGATCCTCTCGCGCGGCGAGCGCCAAGCGAAAGAAGCGATTAACGAAGGCATCAAGGTGCATTTATCGGCCTACCAAGCGGCGTTCGATGCTTATGAAGTGTCCTGGGCAGGCACCACCGAGAACGCACTGGAAGTGCGGCTGCCGAACGGCTCCAAGATCACCGCGGTACCGGCCAATCCGGACACCGCGCGCGGCTTCACGGCCAGCGTGTTGCTGGATGAGTTCGCGTTTCATCCCGACAGCCGCAAGATTTGGGGCGCGCTGTTTCCAGTGGTGTCGCGCGGCGATCTCAAGCTGCGGGTGATCTCCACGCCCAACGGCAAGGGCAACAAGTTTTACGAGATCATGACCGCCGGCGGCATCGAGGATGAATTGCGCGCCAACGGCCTCGCCCACAGTGGCGTCTGGAACCTGTATTTCTGCGATATCGCGCGGGCCGTGGCCGAAGGCCTGGACCGCGATATCGAGATGCTCAAGGCCGGCCTGAACGACGATGATCTCTGGGAGCAGGAATTCGAGCTCAAATGGCTCGATGAAGCCAGCGCGTGGCTCGACTATGAGCTGATCAACGCTGCAGAACACGATCGCGCCGGCATTCCGGAGCATTACGCGGGCGGCCCGTGCTACGCCGGCATCGACATCGGGCGGCGTCGCGATCTGTTCGTGATCTGGGTCGATGAGATGATGGGAGATGTCGCCTGGTGTCGTGAGGTGATCGCGCGTCGCCGCATCAGCTTTCGCGAGCAGGATACGCTGGTCGACGAGGTGATGAGTCGCTACCGCATCGCCAGGCTCTGCGCCGACCAGACCGGCATGGGCGAAAAGCCGGTCGAGGATTGGCAGCGCAAATACGGCGAGTACATGGTCGAGGGCGTGCTGTTTACCGGCCCAACCAAGCTGCACCTGGCGACCGTCGGCAAGCAGAGTTTTGAGGATCGCCGCTCGCGGATCCCGATGGGTGATCGCGATCTGCGTTCGGATTTGCACAGCCTGCGCAAGATGACCACCGCTGCCGGCAATGTCCGCTTTGATGCGGACCGTTCTGAAAACGGCCATGCCGACCGTGCCTGGGCCAAGTTCCTGGCTGTCCACGCTGCCGAGCAGCCTTACCAGCCCTACGATTACCATGCAGCGACCGTCGCGTCGCTGCGCCGCGAGCGGCGCGGTCGCCTGAGCGCAGCGGATGAAGAATTCGACGACGCCGTTCACAGCATCCACGCCACAGCCGGCTTCGGCCGTCGCGGAGGTATTTTCTGATGGCACTTTCTAAATTGGTAGACCGTTTCGGTCAACCGATCGAATACGATGTGCTGGATGAACGTATCGCCGAACCGCAGTTGGTCGGCGTGCGTCAGGCCTGGCATCAGGCCGTGACCGGCGATCTGACGCCGGAGCGCATGGCGGCGATCCTCGAATCGTCGATGGATACCATCGACCCACGCCAGTACCTGTATATGGCGGAGGAGATGGAAGAAAAAGAAACCCACTATTTCGCGGTGCTCGCGCAGCGCAAACTGGCGGTCGAATCGGTGGATGCCAAGGTTGAGGCCGCCTCCGACAGCACCCAGGACGTCCGCATCGCAGACGCCGTTCGTGATCTGTTCGAGCTGGATTGCGTGGTCGGCTCACGGTTCGACCTGCTCGATGGTCTGGGCAAGAGTTTTGGGGTGTCCGAGATCGTCTGGGACACCAGCGAAAGCCAGTGGCAGCCCAAAACCATCGTGCGCTGCGAGCCGAGCTGGTTCTTGTTCGATCTGATCGACCGCTCGACGCTGCGTCTGCGCGATATGGCCGATCCGGCATTGGGCGCGCCGCTGAAACCGTTCAAATTCATCGTGCACAAGCCGCGGCTCAAGAGCGGGCTGCCGATTCGCAACGGGTTGGCGCGCATCGTCGCCTTCGTCTGGATCGCCAAGCAATACATGCTCAAGGATTGGCTGGCATTCGCCGAAGTATTCGGGATGCCGATCCGTATCGGCCGCTACGGCGGCTCGGCGACCCCTCAGGATGTTGCGGTGTTGCGACGTGCGGTGGCGAATATCGGGTCGGATGCCGCCTGCGTGATTCCGGAGAGCATGAAACTGGAGCTGGTGCAGGTCGGCAACGTCTCCGGTGCCGCCGATTTGTTCGAGCGCGGCTGCAAATATTTGGACGAGCAGATCAGCAAGGCGGTGGTGGGCCAGACCAGTTCTGCGGACCATCACAGCAGCGGGCTCGGCAGCCGTAACGCCGACGTTCACAATCAGGTGCGCGGTGATATCCGTGACGCCGATTGTCTGGCCTTGGCCAACACCTACAATCGGGATCTGGTGCGCCCATTCGTCGATCTCAATTTCGGGCCACAGCGCCGTTATCCCACGGTGCACATTCGCAAACCCAAGGCGCGTGACCTGTCGATGATCGCCGATTCGTTGGCCAAACTGGTGCCGGTTGGGCTGCGCGTCGAAGCCAGCGAAGTGCGGGATATGTTCGGGTTCTCCGAACCGGCCCAGGGCAAAACCGTAGAGCTGTTGCAACCGCCTCCGGCAGTGGCAACCGGCAAGGTGGCGCTCAACCGTCGCGATCCCGCAGCACCGGCCACGCCTGCACAGGCCGGCTCGGTAGTCGATGGCCAGGTCGATCTCATGAGCCGGCAAGCGGATAAAGCGATCGACGGCATGTATGCCGTCATCCGCGACAAGCTCGACGCCGTGATCGACAATGGCGGCTCGCTGCAGGACTTCCGTGATCAGATCATGGATCTGTACCCGCGGCTGAACGCTGCTCAGTTTGCCAATGTCATGCAGATGGGTTTCGCCGCAGCGACACTGGCGGGCCGTTATGAAGTCCTGGAAGAGTCCGATGGCGAAGCCGAAGGCTGATTTCGGCAGCCTGCCCTTCGACGAGCAAACCGCGTTCTTCCGCCGCAAGCTCAATCTCCCCACTCGCGCCTGGACGGACATCTACGGCGCCGAACACGACCGGGCCTTTGTTGTCGCCGGCGCGGCCAAGATGGATTTATTGCAAGACTTTCGAGGCGCCGTCGACAAAGCCATCACCAACGGAGAGACCCTGCGCGACTTCCGCAAGCGCTTCGACACCATCGTCGCCGATCACGGCTGGACCTACAATGGCGGTCGCAACTGGCGATCTCGTGTGATTTACGAGACCAACCTGCGCACCAGCTACATGGCGGGGCGTCACACACAGATGCAGGCGATCAAGCATCGCCGTCCATACTGGCGCTATGTCCATCAGGACGGCGAGCTGCATCCGCGCCCTTGGCATCAAGCCTGGAACGGCATCGTCCTGCACGCCGACGATCCCTGGTGGGACGGCCATTTCCCACCCGGCGGCTGGTACTGTAAATGCACGGTCGACACCCTGTCGCAAAGCGATCTGGATGACATGGGCAAAACGGGCCCGGATACCGCGCCAGACAGTGATCCGCAGACCGTCACCATCGGCAAAAACGGGCCGTCTCCACGCACCGTAACGACGCTAAAAGGGATCGATCCGGGTTTCGGCCATGTCCAGGGCAAGACCAGCTTGGGTGCAGCCACCGAACGATTGGTCAGGAAGAGCGCAGTCCTTGCACCCAAGGTTTCAGCTGCCGCGATAGGGACTGCCCTGTCAAAACCACGCATCCTTAAATCCTTCACGTCGCAGTTCTCGTCGTGGGCGCAGAGGGTTGGGAAAGGGAAATCGAAGAACAATTATTTTGCCGCCGGCGTGATATCTGAGCCCCTGATCGACAAGCTCAAACTACATCACCAAAAAGTGACAGCGGCGCCCATCCTCATCCGCGATGTCGATGCAAAGCAGTTGCTAGACGACGCTGAAACGCTTCCGAAGCGTCTGACCCAGGCTGAATTGCTGAACTTGCCGACGATGATCGCCAAGCCGGCCGCTGTGCTGTTGGAGCCAGGGCCTCCAGCGAAACTTTTTTACATCTTCAATCAAGCACACGGATCGACTGGGAAGATCGTCGTCACCGTGAACGTCACACACAAGCTCGCTGGTGGCGATAAAACGACGTTTAATGCCGTCCAGAAGGCCTCTTTAATCGATACCAGCGACCTGCAAAAGGACATCGCCGCCGGCAAGATGATCCTGCTCGAAGGCAAACTGTGATCGCCGTATCATGACCACGTTGTATGCCGTCATCGACGACAAATTAGTCTTGGATGACTTTCGCCATCTCGTCGAACTCGTCGAATCCCCAAAGGACTTCTACCGAGAGGCCGGCGAAGCACTGTTGATCAGCACCCGAGAGCGCATCCAACGCGGCGTCACGCCGACCGGAGAAAAGTTCACTCCGCTCGAGCCCAGCTATGCTGCTAGAAAGTTAAAGAAGGTAGGCAACCGCCCGATCCTCGAATACGATCTTCACATGGCCGGCGACAGGTTCGATTACTCCGTCGACGATGAGGGTCTACTCATCGAATCCAAGACCCCGTACGCTCGCGCGCAACAGTTCGGGTTCCCTGACCTCAACATTCCAGCTCGACCTTGGCTGGGTCTTTCGGACGACGATTTAAAGCACCTGAAATCCATCCTCAGCGAACACCTTCTTGACGCAGTTCGCCACAGATTCTGACCCTATTATTCTCCTGCAATGACCATTCTTCTAAATAAATAGGTGCGTCAAACCAAACGTCACTCCTTTTTATATTATCTTCGCAACCCTTTCTTTTCACATCACTTCCCGTTTTGTTTCCTTTCTTCCCGCCTGCGTCATACCATACGTCTCACTGCACGATAGCACGCTGTTGTATCCGGCGCACGACTACAAGGGGTGGACCTCGTCTTCCATCGTTGAGGAAAAGCGCCAT
>Ga0307374_10011060_pt1 | contig 12925 bp, 12 predicted proteins | sample OX3MG_FD_202532 | JGI IMG/M metagenome (GOLD analysis project Ga0307374, IMG submission 202532) | Soil microbial communities from Risofladan, Vaasa, Finland - OX-3 | ecosystem: Environmental > Terrestrial > Soil > Coastal area > Acid sulfate soil | place: Finland: Risofladan, Vaasa | collected...
CGGAGCCCGGCCACCGTCGCGACCGCGCCGGGGATGGGAACCCGGCCAAGCCGCTGAGCCAGCAACCCGCCGACGGTTTCCACGTCCTGCGCCTCGATGCCGACGTCGAACAGTTCCTCGAGCTCCTCGACCGGGAGCCGGGCCGTGACCCTGGCCTGCCCCTCGCCGAGCCACTCCACCGCCGGCTCCTCCCGGTCGTACTCGTCCGCGATCTCGCCGACGATCTCCTCCAGGATGTCCTCGATGGTGACCAGGCCCGCGGTGCCGCCATACTCGTCGATCACGATCGCCAGGTGGATCTGGCGGGCCTGCATCTCGCGGAGAAGCTCGTTGATCGGCTTGCTCTCCGGCACGAAGGTCGCCGGGCGCATGACTGAGTCGACGGTCTCCACCGACTCGCCTTCCCGGTGCTCGTGGCTGCGGGTCACGAGGTCCTTGAGGTAGGCGATCCCCACGACGTCATCGAGGTTCTCGCCCACCACCGGGATACGCGAGAACCCGCTGCGCAGCGCCAGCGACAGGGCCTGGCGCAGGGTCTTGCCGCCCTCGACGAACACCATGTCCGTGCGCGGCACCATGACCTCGCGCACGATCGTATCGCCCAGCTCGAACACCGAATGGATCATCGCCCGCTCGTCCGGCTGGATGATCTGGCGCTGCTCCAGCAGGTCAACCAGCCCGCGGAGCTCTTCTTCCGACCCGGACGGTCCGTCGCGGCCCTCGCGACCGAGCCCGCTCCCGATCGCCAGCAGCAGCGCCGGCAGCGGACCGAGCAGGCGAACCACGGGACGCAGGACGGCGGCGGCCGCGCTGGCCACCCCCACCGCGTGCTGCCGCCCGATGCTGCGCGGGACGACCGCGGCGATGAGGTAGGACACCGCGATCATGATCGCGGCGGCGACGAGGAAGGCCCGCCAGTCCGGCGCGATCCAGTGCACGAGGACGGCCGTGACCAGGACAGTCGCCGACACCTCGCCCGCCACCCGGGCCAGCACGAGCACTGATAGATAACGGGATATCTCGCCCAGCACAGCTTGCAGCGGTGCCGCTCCTTCGCCAGGCGACCGGCCTAGCTCCTTGGCACCTGCCCTGGACACGCGCAGCAGGGCGGTCTCGGCGCTCGCGCACCAGGCCGCCAGCAGCGTCAGCGCCAGCGCCGCTACCAGCAGCCAGCCCATGGGTACCTCACCCAGGCCCTTTGTGCCCGTCGGGACCGGCAGCGTCCGGGCCGGCCGCGTCCGGGCCGTCCGGGCGGGCGGCGCCGTCGCGGGCCGCGCGCCAGGTGCCCAGCAGCTTGTCCTGCAGGCCGAACATCACGGCGTGCTCCTCTGGCTCGCCGTGGTCATAGCCGAGCAGGTGCAGGATGCCGTGCGTGCACAGCAGGCTGATCTCGTCCCCGACGCCGTGGCTGGCCTGCTGCGCCTGGACCGCGGCCACCTGCGGACAGATCACCACGTCTCCGAGCAGGCCGGGTATCTCGGGCGGCTCGGCGGTCGAGTGATCGGCATGCGTGCCGCCCGGCTGCGGCGGCCGGATCTCGTCCATCGGGAAGGCCAGCACGTCGGTCGGCCCCGGCTCGCCCATCCAGCGCATGTGCAGCTCGGTCATGGCCGGCTCGTCGACGAGCAGGACGGACAGCTCGGCCAGCGGATGCACCCGCATGCCGTCCAGGACGTGCCTGGCCAGCGAGGCCAGCGACGTCTCGTCTACCTCAACGCCCGACTCGTTGGCGATTTCGATGCTCACCTGTTTCCCGTCGCTTTCGCCATCACATTCGTCCTACCCCGCCCGGCCTTGTCTAGCCAGGCCCCGTGGTTCGCTGGCCCGTGGTTCGCTGGCCCGTGGTTCGCTGGCCCGTGGTGAGCTAGCCGGGTGACAGCCCGGAAGGTCCCGTCAGCGGGTGCGACGGCTATCGCGCCGCGGGCGGGTACCGGACAGCTGACCAGGGCCATCCACGGCCTGCCGGGCGTCGTACCGCTCGTAGGCGTCAACAATGTCGGCCACCAGCTTGTGCCTGACCACATCGTGACTGGTCAGCCGGGAGAAGTACACATCGTCAACGCCCTCGAGGATGTCCTGCACCAGGCGCAGCCCGCTGGTCTGCCCGGCGGGCAGGTCGACCTGAGTCACGTCACCGGTGACCACGATCCGGGAGCCGAAGCCCAGCCTGGTCAGGAACATTTTCATCTGCTCGGCCGAGGTGTTCTGGGCCTCGTCCAAGATGATGAACGAATCGTTCAGCGTCCGGCCGCGCATATACGCCAGCGGCGCGATCTCGATGGTCCCGGCCGCGGTCAGCTTGGGAATGGAGTCGGCGTCCACCATGTCGTGCAGGGCGTCGTAGAGCGGCCGCAGGTAGGGGTCGATCTTCTCGTACAGGGTGCCCGGCAGGAAGCCGAGCCGCTCGCCCGCCTCGACGGCCGGCCGGGTCAGGATGATCCGGCTGACCTCCTTGTCCTGCAGCGCCCGTACGGCCTTGGCCATGGCCAGGTAGGTCTTGCCCGTTCCGGCCGGCCCGATCGAGAACACGATCGTGTGACTGTCGATGGCGTCGACGTAGCGCTTCTGGTTCAGCGTCTTGGGGCGGATGGTGCGGCCGCGCGAGGACAGGATGCCCAGGTTCAGCACCTCGGCCGGACGGGCCCCGCTCTTGCGGCGCAGCATGGAGACGCTGCGCTCGACCGCGTCCGCGGTCAGCTCGGCACCGCTGGCGACCAGCTCGGTAAGCTCATCAAACAGCCGGGCCACCAGCGCGGTCTCGTGCGGCTGCCCGGTCACGGTAATCTCATTGCCGCGGACGTGAACGTCGGCGTCGAAGGATTTCTCGATGACTCTCAGCAGCTCGTCGCGAGAGCCGAGAAGGCTGACCATCGAGTGGTCATCCGGAATCACGATCTTGACCTGAGCGGTGCTGTCGGCGTCAGCCTGAGCCTTAGCCGTTTCGCGCGATTTGTCTGTCAATGACCCTTCCCTGCTCGGGCACGCGCCCTTCGTACCCTTCGTACCCAGCATATCCCGCGCGCTCCCCCTGCCAGCGCGCTCATGCCAAGCACACTGGCCATGTTATGCCGGCCGGGACAGCTGCTCATCCAGGCGGCCAGGTCATGGCCCTGCCGCCCAGGACATGCGCGTGCGCGTGCGGCACAGTCTGCCCGGCGTCGGGACCGGTGTTAAAGACCACCCGATAACCGCCCTGCGCCAGGCCCTCATTGACCGCTACCTGATGCGCCTGCGCCGCCATCTCGTCCAGCAGGCCCTCGCCCGCCGCGGCGACCGCGGCGAGATCAGCGAGGTGCACCCGCGGGATTACCAGCACATGCACGGGCGCCTGGGGGTTGACGTCACGGAATGCAATGGTGCGGTCACTATCTAGCACGAGCTGCGCAGGAACGTCACCGGCGACGATGCTGCAGAAGAGACACTGAGGCACAGGAGGATCTTATTGCGTGTCCCAGGTCCGGCGCCCCGCTGACATATATGGTGACACTACTGCGAACCCATGATCCACCACCCCTCTGGTGCGCGGTCTCGCCATCTCCTGGCCTTCCGTCGCCGCGGGTGCGTCGGGTGCGGTCATCGCGGTGATGCGTTCCAGGTATGGACAGGCATGGGGGGAAGTGCGAGCGTTGAGTTATGTCGGCGCCCGAGTAATCGGCGGCGTGGGCCCGCCATGACCGCGGGTGAACGTGGATCCGCCATGACTGCAGGTGAACCTAGCGACATGGCTGAGCGTCCTATTACCGTGACCGAGACCCTTATAGCGAATGTCGCCCTGGGCCCGGTTCACGCCGAGTGGGATGCCGACCGTGCAGTGACCGCCCTCTACAGCGAGCACTACCGCTCGCTGGTGCGTCTGGCGGCTCTGCTGGTCCGAGATGTCGCAACCGCGGAGGAAGTGGTGCAGGACTCGTTCGTCGCGATGCACGGCGGGTGGCGCCGTCTTCGCGACAGCGACAAAGCGCTGTCCTACCTGCGCCAGTCGGTCGTGAACCGGTCCCGATCGGTACTGCGGCATCGCGTCGTCGTGGACCGCAACGCACCCAAGCCAGCGCCGGATATGCCCAGCGCCGAGCATGGGGCGATCGCCCTGCTGGAGCGGTCTGCCGTCGTGGCAGCGCTCCGGACGCTGCCGCCGAGGCAGCGCGAGGCGCTCGTACTGCGCTACTACGGTGATCTCTCCGAGGCACAGATCGCGGCGGCCATGAACATCAGCAAGGGCGCGGTCAAGAGCCACACGGCCAGGGCCATGATCGCCCTGCGCAGCGTGCTGGAGCGTGAAGCGTGAACGCTGCGAACCGCGACTACGACGAGGTGCTCCGCCGCGCGCTGCGGGCCGCCGCCGACAGTGTCGAGCCATCCGCGGACGGACTGGAGCGCATCAGGGCGCGGCTTTCTGGCCGGCCGCTGATGTCGTTCGCGTCGGCCTCGGCCTGGTGCTCCGACGCCGCGCTGCGCTTCGCGACCTGGGCGGCGCCTTTCATCGATTCCGCCCTGAATGCCTTCTGGTCAGTCATTGACCGCTTCAAGCCCGGCGGCGTATTTTCCGGTCGCACCGGCCGACGGCTTGGCTGGCTGCGGCCATTCGCCGCCATGGGCACGGCTATTTTCGTGGTCGCGGCCGGCGCCTTCGCGATCATGACGCTGCCGCAGGACATCTCGTCCAGCGGCTCGACCTTCACGATCTTCCCGTGGACTCAGCACTCCGGGCCAAAAGGCGGCTCCGGCAAGTCCGGGGTAGCCGGCTCCGGCTCGTACTTCCAGGGGAGCGCCAGTTCGCCCGGGTCGTCCGGCGGATCGTCACTCGCGTCCCCGTCGCCCTCCCCGTGCACGTCGCCTAAGGCCCCGGCGACGGGGAGTGCCACGCCCACGCCCACGATGTCGGCGAGCACGGCACCGTCGGCGCCCAGCAGCAGCAGCCCGCCAGCGTCGATACCGCCGACCGTGAACCCGACGACGCCGACCGTGACCCCGACCGTGAGTGACAGCGCGACGCCCAATCCAGGCTCGGCCACCACGCCAAACCCGTCGGCCAGCCCGGCCAGCACCGGCAACACCGCCGCGGGCCTGGCAGCCGCGGCTCAGCCGGGAACAGCGTTCCTGTACCGGGCCCACGTGCAGGATCCGCATGTGGCGCTGATGGTGCCCTCCAGGTCCTCGGCTGCGGCGGCGACCCCCTGCCCGTCGCCCTCGGCCAAGAAGAAGAGCAGCCCGCCGCTCGCCGCGGGATTGTCCGCCCTGGGCATCGCGCCGGACGGCGTCACCGAGCGCGGCGATGCCCGGCACGAGTCCTGATCCGGGAATCGGGCCCAGGCCGGGCCCAGGCCGGTGCCGGGCCGACCCCATTTCTCCCAGCAGCCCCAGCAGCGGGGCAAGATCCCCCAGCAGCGCTGGGCAAGAAAAGATCTTGCAGCCTTTGCGGGGGCGGGACCACCAAAAGGCTTCACGCTAACGACGGCCGGGGCGCAGGCGCTGCGCGCGGCGGCTGGACCTCGACTGGCCGGCCGGCCGTCAGGCCCAGCGGCCCGAGGAACTCATGACCAAAGCGGCCGCGACCGCCCCCGCCGAGGAAGCGCGCAGCACCGTCAGCCCGAGTCGCGCGCCGACCGCGCCGGCCTGCGCCAGCAGGGCAGCTTCCCTCTCGGAGATGCCGCCCTCCGGCCCGACAACCAGAACGATGTCCCTCGCTCCGTCCCCGTCACGACCGCTGCCGACGTCCCTGGCAGCGCACGTAACGATCGATGCCAGCGGCTGCGGCGCGTCCGGGTCCAGCAGCAGCGCCAGGGCCGCGGCCTGGACCAGCTCGGCGACGGCAGCGGTCCCCGCGCCGGCCGTGACCTCGGGGAACCAGGACCGGCGCGACTGCTTAGCGGCCGCGAGCGCGGTGGATCGCCAGCGGGCGACCCCCTTGTCCGCCCGGTCGCCCCGCCATCTGACCACGCAGCGCTCGGCCGACCACGGTACCACCACGTCCACGCCGACCTCGGTCATCGTCTCCACGGCCAGCTCGCCCCGGTCGCCCTTGGGGATGGCCTGGACGACGACGACCCTGGGGCTGGGCGCCGGCTGCGTGTGCCGCGCCAGCACCGTCAGCTCCAGCACGCCGGGCCGGGCGGACTTGACGACGCATTCAGCGACCGTTCCCGCCCCGTCGGTGAGATCCGCGCGCTCACCCGCGGATAGCCTGCGGACGGTCGTGGCGTGGCGGCCTTCGGCTCCGGCCAGCACGACCGTGTCACGGGCCAGCTCGGCGCCGTCAGCGAGGAATACGGGCGGTCTCAGGGCTAGTGCTCGTTCCGGGTATCAGCGCCCGTTAAAGGCGTCCCGGAGCCGGGAAAAAAAACCCTGCTGTCCCGGTGCGAATCTGCCGGGCGGGGCCTCCTCGCCGCGAAGTTTGGCCAGCTCGCGCAGCAGGTTTTCCTGCTCCGGCTCCAGCTTGATGGGCGTTTCCACCGTGACGTGGATCACCAGGTCGCCGCGGCCAGAGGAGTTCAGGTGCGCGGTGCCCTGGCCGTAGAGGGGGATCGCCTGGCCCGACTGCGTGCCCGGCCGGATATCGATGTCGGCCGGCCCGTCCAGCGTCTCCACCTGCAGCGTCGCGCCGAGCGCCGCCGCCACCATCGGGATCGTAACCGTGCAGTGCAGGTCATCCCCCTGGCGCTCGAAGATGGCGTGCGGCCGCTGCACGATCTCCAGGAACAGGTCTCCTGGCGGCCCGCCGCCCGGCCCGGTCTCGCCCTCGCCGGCCAGCTGGATGTGCGTGCCGTCCTCGACTCCCGCCGGGATCCGCACCTTGATCGTGCGGCGGGTCCTGACCCGGCCGTCGCCGTCGCATTCCGGGCACGGCTTGCGGATCACGGTGCCGAAGCCGCCGCAGCCGGGGCACGGCCGGGACGTCATCACCTGGCCGAGGAAGGACCGGGTGACCTGGCTCACCTCGCCGCGGCCGTTGCAGACCTCGCAGGTGGTCGGGTGCGTTCCGGGCGCCGTGCCCTCGCCCGAGCAGGTCGGGCAGACCACGGCCGTGTCCACCACCAGCTCCTTGGTGGCGCCGAACGCGCACTCCGACAGGTCGAGCTCGACCCGGATCGTGGCGTTCCGGCCGCGGCGAGCCCTGGTACGCGGGCCGCGCGGGCCGGCGCCACCGCCGAAGAAGGCGTCCATGATGTCGCTGAAGGGGAATCCGGCGGCGTTACCGAAGCCGCCCGCCCCGGCGCCGCCGCCCGGCGCGAACGGGTCAGCGCCCAGGTCATACATCTGGCGCTTCTCCGGGTCGGAGAGCACCTCGTAGGCCTGAGTGATCTCCTTGAACCGCTCCTGAGTCTGCGGGTCGGGGTTCACGTCGGGATGCAGCTCGCGCGCGAGCCTCCGGTATGCCTTCTTGATCTCGTCGGCTTGCGCGTCCCTGCGAACGCCCAGGACGCCGTAATAGTCGTTCACGACCGGCATACCCTATGCCCCTGCCAGGATCTGACCTACATACCGTGCCACCGCGCGCACCGCTCCCATCGCCGTCGGGTAGTCCATCCGTGTCGGGCCAAGCACTCCGAGCCTGGCCAGTGCCTGCTCCCCGGAGCCGTAGCCCGCCGCCACCAGCGAGGTGCTCTGCAGCCCCTCGACCTGGTTCTCCGCGCCGATACGCACCGTCACCGAGGCCTGATCGCCCGACTCGCCCAGCAGGCGCATCAGGACCACCTGTTCTTCCAACGCCTCCAGGACCTCGTGCAATCCCTTGGAGAAATCCGCCGAGGCCAGGTTGGCCGCTCCGCCGACCACCACGCGCTCCTCATGCCGTTCGACCAGCGTCTCCAGGATCACGGAGAACACCGCCGCGGCGGTGGGCCGCTCGACGGGGTCAACGCGCTCGGGCAGCTCATCGACCACCGACGCCACCTCGGTGAGCCTACGTCCATCGAGGTAGGCGTTGAGCACTGCCCGCAGGTGGGTGATCGAGTCATCACCGACCGGACCGGGCAGCTCCACCGCCCGCTGCTCAACCCGGCCGGTGTCAGTGATCAGCACCAGCAGCAGCCGCTGGTCGGTCAGCGGAACGAGCTCGATATGCCGGACGACCGACCGGCTCAGCGATGGATACTGCACCACTGCCACCTGCCGGGTGAGCTGGGCGAGGAGCCGGACCGTCCGCATGACGACGTCATCGAGGTCGTAGGCGCCGGCGAGGAACGTCTCGACCGCGCGGCGCTCCGCCGAGGAGAACGGCTTGACCCCCGACAGCCGGTCCACGAACAGCCGGTATCCCTTGTCGGTCGGCACCCGGCCCGCACTGGTATGCGGCTGGACGATGAACCCCTGCTCCTCCAGCACGGCCATGTCGTTACGGATGGTGGCCGGGGACACATCCAGGCTGTGCCTGTCCACAAGGTTCTTGGACCCTACGGGCTCATTCGTGGAGACATAGTCCTCCACGATGGCGCGCAGGACAGCAAGTTTCCTGTCGTCGAGCACGCTGCCCACCTCCCTGGCACTCCCGCATCTAGAGTGCCAATTCTATTGCGCGAAGAATACTGTGGCGGCGGCCCGCAGGGCAGTGCTCTAGGGCGCCCAATCGCCGCGCACCGGCTAGCGTGTGCGCAAGACACGACGAACGAGGGCGGATGACAAGCTTCTCACCCCTTCCGGAGCCGCGGCGACCGGCTGGAGGGCGACCGGCTGGAGGGTCCGACGGCGGCTGGCGCACGGGACCCGATGAGGACTGGCACACCGCGCCGCAGCCGGCCGTCCCGGCCCCGCGGCCGGGGGTGCCGGCCCCGCCGTGGGTGGCCGCGCCCGCCCCGGAGCCCGCGGTGCCGCAGTGGGCGGCCGTCCCGGCCCCGCAGACCCCGGCCCCGCAGACCCCGGCCCCGCGGCCGCCTGAGGAGGCGGCACAGGCCAGCCAGCCGGTCCGGGATGGCGACGAGGCCTGGGCCATGCTCAGCTACCTGGGAGTGCCATTCGTCAGCATCCTGGCCCCGCTGGCGGTCTTCCTCGTCCGGGCCCGCAGCTCCGACTACGTCCGGCAGCACGCGACCCAGGCACTGAACCTGTCGATCACGATCGCGCTCTACAACATCTGCGCCGTGATCGTGGCCGCCATGCTCTCGCTGGATGCCGTCGGCGTGGCCCTGGAGGTCGCGGTGCCAGCGGCGCTGGCGCTGTGGCTGGTGACGCTGGCCTACCTGCTGCGGGCCGCCATCTGGGCCAGCCTCGGGGAGTTCTACCAGCTTCCCCGCTGGATCTGCGCGACGATCGCCCGCTAGTCGGTCAGGGCGCGGATCACGGCGTCGGCCAGCAGCCGCCCGCGGGTGGTCAGCACCACCCGTCCGGCCGCGTAAGCCTCCGGCTGCGCCAGTCCGTCGGCCACGGCCTGCGCGGCGGCCTTGCGCCCGGTCGGCGTCAGGTCCGCCAGCGGGCAGCCCTCCGACAGCCGGGTGGTGAGCATCACCCGCTCCATGGCTCGCTCCGCCCCGGTCAGGATCTCCCGGGCCTGGCCAGGACTGCGTCCCGCGCTGATCCGCTCGGCGTAGGCGGCCGGATGCCGCACGTTCCACCAGCGGGTGCCGCCGACGTGGCTGTGCGCCCCCGGCCCGATCCCCCACCAGTCGCCGCCGGTCCAGTAGAGCTGGTTGTGGCGGCACCTGGCGGACTCCCCCGCGGCCCAGTTGGAGATCTCGTACCAGCCCAGCCCGGCCGACGCCAGGTAGGCGTCGGCCGCCAGGTAGCGATCGGCCAGCTCGTCGTCGTCGGGCGCGGCCAGCTCACCGCGCCGGATCCGGGCGGCCAGCCGGGTGCCCTCCTCGACGATCAGCGCATAGGCCGAGATGTGGTCGGGACCGGCGGCGGCGGCGCTGTCCAGCGACCGCGCCCAGTCGGCGTCGGTCTCGCCGGGAGTGCCGTAGATCAGGTCCAGGCTGACATGCTCGAACCCGGCCGCGCGGGCCCAGGCCACGCACTGCTGCGGACGGCCCGGCTGATGGACCCGGTCCAGCACGCTCAGCACGTGCGGCGCGGCGCTCTGCATGCCCAGCGAGATCCGGGTGAACCCGCCGCGGCGCAACTGCTCCAGCATCCGCTGGTCCACGGTCTCCGGGTTGGCTTCCGCCGTTACCTCGGCGCCGCGCGCGAGCCCGAACTCCTCATCGATGGACCGCAGGATCGCCGCCAGGTCGGCCGCGGGCAGCAGCGTCGGCGTGCCACCGCCGAAGAACACGGTCTGCACCGGCCCCGCCTGCACCGGCCCCGCGCGCCCCGCGCGCCCGCCCAGCACCCGCCCCGCTTGCCGGACCTCGGCGATCGCCAGCCCGGCGTAGGACTCCCGGGACGCGCCTGAGCCGAGCTCGGTGGCGGTATAGGTGTTGAAGTCGCAGTAACCGCACCGGGTCATGCAGAACGGGACATGCACGTAGACGCCGAATGGGCGACTGCCGAGCTGAGCCACCGCGTCCGGGGGCAGCGCCCCGTCGGCGGGCACCGGCTGGCCATCGGGCGGCTGGCCGGCCACCGTCAGCTCGGCCCGCGGGCCAGGCACCAGCCCCGCTGAGAACCGCCGCGCCGAGAACCGCCGCGCCGATCTGGTCCCACTTCTGGCTTCGTCCTTCCACCTCAAGCAGCCTGCGCATGATCTGCGCGTCACCGTCATAGGCGCGCATGGATTCTGCCACCGTAACCCGGTGGGCCGGGCGGTCGAGCACGCTCGCCGGCGCACCGGCGCTGAGCACGCCCTCGGACAGCACCCGCAGGCAGGCCCCGGCCCCGGCCCGGCTGGAGCGCATTCCGCGCGTGGCGGGACATCCCTCGCGGTCGCGGTTATCCTAGAAGATGAGCTACGCAGGTCCTGGACAGTAGCAGGCGAAACCCGATCAGGTGGGCACGGGGACGATGACAAACGAGCGGGCTCCGGGTGGCTTCAGGTTCACGCAGCCACAGGCGCCAGTCGCGCCGATCCGGGCCACCGACCGGGACCGGGACGCGGCCATCGGCGTTCTGCAGGCCTCCTACACCGTGGGCCGGCTCACCAAGGCCGAGTACGACACCCGGATCGGCCGCGCACTGACCGCTCAGACCTACGCCGAGCTCGACGTGCTGACGGCCGATCTGCCGGGGCAGCCGGGCTACCCGGACGCGCCCGCCCTGCCCCAGCCGCGGCATACGAACGGGCTGGCGATCGCCGCGCTACTGTGCGGCGTGGCGCAGCCATTCACCGGGATGCTCACCACCATCCCGGCCATTGCCCTCGGACATATAGCTCGCGGCAAGATCCGGCGCACTGGCGAGGACGGCCGGTCCATGGCCACCTGGGGCCTGGCCCTGGGCTGGGCTGGGCTGGCGGCCCTCGTCGCGTTCGTCCTAGTGATTCTCGCGTTCGTCGTCCTTGTGTCTGGGCCGGCGCAAGGCACCTAACGACGGGACGAGCAGACCATGACACCGTAAACCCGGCGGTCACGACCACCATCAGCGGCGTCAAGATCAGGGCGGCTCAGCCACCGCCACGACGGTGCAGGGCGGCGGCGGTCACCAGCGGCGGCGCGAGTCGGACTCCACGAGCGCCGACGCCGTGAGCGGCAGCACGCTCACCAGGAACCATGCCACCGCCGCGACGACCGGGGCTGGCCAGGCCACCGCGGCCGGCGGCGGGCTGGCCGAGGCCGAGGGCGGCGGGGCGGGGATCTTCGAATCCGTCACGCAGGACGCACTGACCGGCCTGACGGCCGCCGGCAACGCCGTCTCGGCGCGCAGCACCACCGCGGGTGCAGCCATGCTGGGCGGCGGCGTGCTCGGAGTGGCGTCGGGCAGCGGCGCGGCCATCAGCGACTCCACGATCTCGGATAACGAGGCATCATCGGCCGATGCCAGCCGCAAGCCGGGCCCGCGCTCAGCGTTTCTTGTCGGGCGCCTGCTCGGTCGACAGGGCGGCGACGAAGGCCTCCTGCGGGACGTCCACCCGGCCGATGGTCTTCATCCGCCGCTTGCCCTCTTTCTGCTTCTCCAGCAGCTTGCGCTTGCGGCTGATGTCACCGCCGTAGCACTTGGCCAGCACGTCCTTGCGCATCGCGCGGATATTCTCCCGCGCGATGATCCGCGAGCCGATGGCCGCCTGGATCGGCACCTCGAACTGCTGGCGCGGGATGAGCTCCTTCAGCCGGGCGGTCATGGCCAGGCCGTAATCGCGCGCCTTGTCGGCGTGCACGATCTGGCTGAAGGCGTCGACCGGGATGCCCTGCAGCAGGATGTCCACCTTGACCAGGCTCGCGTCCTGCTCGCCGTCTGGCTCGTAGTCCAGCGAGGCATAGCCGCGGGTCCGCGACTTGAGCTGGTCGAAGAAGTCAAAGATGATCTCCGCCAGCGGCATCGTGTAGCGGATCTCCACCCGGTCGGCCGACAGGTACTCCATGCCGAGCAGCACGCCGCGCCTGGACTGGCACAGTTCCATGATCGCGCCGATGTAGTCACTGGGCGCCAGCAAGGTCGCCCGGACCACGGGCTCGAAGATCTGGCCGATCTTGCCCTCGGGGAACTCACTGGGATTGGTCACGACGAGCTCGGTCCCGGACTCGGTGACCACCCGGTAGACGACGTTGGGCGCGGTCGAGATGAGCACGAGGTCGAACTCGCGCTCCAGCCGCTCGCGGACGATCTCCATGTGCAGCAGGCCGAGAAAGCCGCAGCGGAAGCCGAAGCCGAGCGCGGTGGAGGTCTCGGGCTCGTAGACCAGCGCGGCGTCGTTCAGCCGCAGCTTGTCCAGCGCGTCGCGCAGTTCGGGGTAGTCGTCGCCGTCCACCGGGAACAGGCCGGAGAACACCATCGGCCGGGGGGTGGCGTAGCCGGGCAGCGCCTGGCTGGCCGGGTGCGCCGCGGTCGTCACCGTGTCGCCCACCCGCGCCTGGCGGACGTCCTTGACGCCGGTGATCAGGTAGCCGACCTCGCCCGCCAC
>Ga0307374_10011063_pt1 | contig 12923 bp, 8 predicted proteins | sample OX3MG_FD_202532 | JGI IMG/M metagenome (GOLD analysis project Ga0307374, IMG submission 202532) | Soil microbial communities from Risofladan, Vaasa, Finland - OX-3 | ecosystem: Environmental > Terrestrial > Soil > Coastal area > Acid sulfate soil | place: Finland: Risofladan, Vaasa | collected...
GGGTGTGCCTGCTTGCGTCACAGGCTGCAAGAGAATCGAGTAGAGTTCTTCAGCAACCCGAACATTATCGTGTTTCGCGCGGATGCTACTGAGGTAGGTTTGTGTTAGCGCGCGAATCGCCTGTTTTCCAGCTGGCAAGACTGTCAGGCCAGCATGTTCCTTTGAAATCCAAAGGCAGAAAGCGTGAGGCTCGTCCAGAACATACTCCAGCGCAAGCTCGTTGGGATGGAGAACGGCCTGAATCGATTTCAGGGACGCAGGCCTTTCAAGCCATTCGTGCCGCGATGCGTCCTGGTCGTTTCTTGTCCAATCTAACCGACGTTCGTATTCGATGAGTTGATCGTTCAAGTCCTTGCGTTCCGTGACACTGTCCGAGCGCATAAGACGAAGTTGAAGCTCTGAAACGGTCGCCGCCAGCGGTTGCACGGCGGACGATTGGTCATTGCTAAACGACACCCTGTCTTCGAGGAGAGCCGCTGCCGTTCTGCCCCGCACTCGTTCGAGGATATCTAGCGCCTGCGCTACATTTCCGGTTCGTGCAATGAGTTCGAAATGATGCAAGTACGTGTCGCCCATCGCACCCGCCAGAGAGCTGCTCCAATAGGTTTCGTCGGCATTGACCAGCATCCCGTCAATCACCTGTTCCGCTTGTTCATACAATGCGTCGGCCTGGGCGACATGGCCTTCGCGTGCCTTCAGATCAGCGAGGGCGGTAAGATCGCGCGGCAGGAAATAGCGGTCCCCGACGCGCCGACTGGCGTCCAACCCCAAGGAAGCATATCGCTCGGCGGATTTCAGGTCTCCGCCTGCGGAGTAAATGTTCGTGAGATCAGAGAAGGCTTGATCCGCCATGCGATAGAACGCATGCGTCCATCCAAGTTGGCCTGCTTCCTCCAAATATGCGGTTGCCTCGTTTCGGGTTCCGGTCAGGAGATCCAATTCTCCAAGTTGGATGAATATTTGTGACTGATGGCCGAATTTGTCGTTCTTTTTCGCAATCGCCAATGCTTGACTAAGCGTATCCCTTGCTTCTCGGAGTTTGTTCTGCCCGACTAAGGCCTGCGCCCTACCTTCGAACGCCATATACGGGAATCCCGCATCCGGCGTATCCGTGGCAACCTTAATTGCCCGGTCGAAGAACGCAAGAGCCTCTGCATATCGTTGAACTGTATTGAAGCCATTGCCGAGCATTTCGAGAGATCGAACCTGACCGCCGGTGTCCCCGCTCGCCATCGCGGAAAGAAGCGCATCACCAACTAACTTTGCAGCGTGCCCACTTTCGCCTTGCAGGAATGCAATGATTCCGAGTTCAGCGTTTGCGCGTGCTTCCCATTGGGCTTCTCCTAGACCCTTTGCAATCTTCCGTGCTTGGATCCAATCCCATTTCGTAGCCGCCGGACTGATTTCTATATCGGTGTAGCCCTTCTGGGCGAGACACCAAAGTTTCAATTCGGGATCGCTTTTTACAACGGGGTCATCGAGCTCCTTACCGATCATCTCTGAGACATCTACATACGACATGGTTTCGGATTGTGCCCGAATGCGTCCGACGCGAGCATAAACCTCGTCTCTGGTGTCTCCGTTTTCCTTGAACAACTCCTGCGCGCGGCCATAAAGGGGCCCTGCTTTCGGCCAGTTAAATAGCCAAGACAAGCGATTCGCTTCCGCAAGCAAAAGTTGAGGGCTGCTCACAGTCTTCTGGCTCTGCGTGCGGGGCTCGGTGGGCATTACGGCGCTGGATGTTCTTGAGAGGTACAGCGATAAATATTTCCTGGACGGCACAATAACGAGCACAAGAAGAGAGAGCACGAAACACAAGAGCGTCACACGCCCTTTCGAGAGATGTATCCGCAATGCCGTGCCCTGAAGTTACCCGCTGGCAGCCTGTTTCATCTGAGGATGCAAGAGAGGGAAGCGGGTTAATTCCAGTAGTACGTTATTCGTTTCATAGTAGAACGTCAATAGGTCCCGGCATGGTAAGAGCGAATTGATGTTGGGTGAAATCATTTGTTACCACAGAATTGTTTCTTGGGGTTACGCGGAGGCCGACCTGTTGTTTTCCCAAAGAAAATATGGCATCCTTCCTGTTGGAAACCTAGATGGCGGTGCTGTGAAAGAAAAAATGGACGTCCTGCAAGGTACGTTGGCGTTGATGATCCTCAAGACTCTCGATGTCCTGGGGCCGCTGCACGGCTACGGCATCGCCCGGCGCATTGAGCAGATCAGCCGAGACGTGCTCTCCGTGAATCAAGGCACTTTGTATCCCGTGCTGTTGAAGCTGGAGCAGGAAGGCGCGATTGCATCGGAATGGGGTGCTTCGGAGAATAACCGCAAGGCGCGCTTCTATCGGCTGACACGGGCTGGACGTAAGCAGTTGCAGGCCGAGACTCACGATTGGGAACAAACGGCGGCGATCATCGGTCGCTTTTTCGAGATAAAAGCGGAGGATTTGTCATGAGATTTCTGAGGCGGTTCCTCACGCGTCTGGCGAACTTCGCGACGAGGCGGCGAAATGACGAACGATTGAAGGAAGAGATTGAGGAACACCTCGCTCTGCAAACCGCCGAAAATCTTCGCGCCGGTGTATCGCCGGCTGAGGCGCGACGCCAAGCGTTGCTGAAGTTCGGAGGGGTGGAGGCAATCAAGGAAGATTATCGGGCTGAACGAGGAATGCTGTTCATCGAAACTTTGGTCCAGGACCTTCACTACGCCTTACGCATGCTGCGCAAATCCCCCGGCTTCACCGCCGTCGCCGTGCTTACTCTCGCTCTGGGCATCGGCGCGAATACGGCAATTTTCAGTCTGATTGATGCGGTTATGCTGCGCTCGCTTCCGGTGAAGAATCCTTCTCAGTTGGTGCTGCTCAGGTGGAGCGCACACCACTTGCCAAGAATTCACAGTTACATTTTCTCGGGCGATTGCCTTGAGACGGGCCTGCCCGGGCAAGGGGGTAATTCGAATCCGTCTGGCTGCTCGTTTTCCGAGCCAATGTTCCGGGAAATGGAGCAGGCAAATATATTTTCATCAGTTGGCGCGTTTGCCAATCTCGATCCGGGCAGCTTGGACTTGTCGGGGAACGGCCCAGCAACCGCCATCAATGGCGAACTGGTTTCCGGGCAATTCTTCCATACTATGGGAGTCAAAGCGGCCCTCGGGCGGCTGCTCGAACCGGCCGACAATACGCCATCGGCAGAACCGGTGGCCGCGCTGAGCTACGGCTACTGGCAAAGCGCCTTTGGCGGCTCTCGCGACGCAGTCGGTCGGGTGATCGAACTGAACAGGGTCCCGGTCATGATTATAGGCGTCGCCGAGTCGCGGTTCACTGGAATTACTCCGGGGACGGATTGCGATGTCTGGCTACCTCTTTCAGGTGTGCAGCGGATCACTGGCAGGCAGAACCCCCAGGACGACGCGGGCAATTGGTGGTTGGCGATTGTCGGGCGGCTGAAGCCAGGAGTGCAGCGCGGGCAAGCGCAGACAATTGTGAGCGGCCTGTTCCGCAACGAAATGCTTCACGGACCGCTCCCGCTGTTCGATGGAGGCGCCGCGAAGCGAGCATCGCCGCGAAGCCGGCTGCGAACATTGTCCGTTGCCAGCGACAATCCGGAAGTGACCCTGGTACCTGCGCAGGCTGGCCTGACCGGCGACCGGGGCTCGTACGCAAATCAGCTCTATGTGCTGATGCTCGCCGTCGGGATCATCCTATTGATCGCGTGTACGAACGTAGCGGGGCTGATGCTGGCCCGGGCCACCGCGCGGCAAAAAGAGATGGCAGTGCGGCTTGCGCTTGGCGCTGGGCGGGGTCGTGTGGTGCGCCAGCTATTGACAGAGAGCGTGATGCTTTCGCTACTCGGCGGAGCCCTGGGAATTCTTTTCGCCTATTGGGGCGCGCACGCGATCCTTTCATTTGTGTCCAGGAATCAACCGCAGCCGCTGGCCTTTGCGATAATTGTCGACACGCGCGTGCTCGGCTTCACCATCGCCGTGTCTTTGCTCGCGGGAATTCTCTTTGGCCTCGCGCCAGCTTTTCGCAGCGTACAGGTCGATCTAACTCCTGCCCTCAAGGCAGGCGAGGGGAGCTCGGCGAGTTCGGGACATGCGGGCGGAAAGTGGTTCAGTATCGGCAATGGCCTGGTAGTTGCGCAGGTAGCGCTAACAGTCGTCGTGCTCGCCGGTGCAGGATTGCTTGTACGCACGCTAGCAAACCTGCGCAGCGTCGACATCGGTTTCGATGCGCACAACATTCTGAGTTTCTCAGTCGACCCGACGCTGTTGGGTTACAAAGGCCCGCAATTAAACAGCCTCTTCCGCAATCTCCAAAGCCGACTGGCTGAGACGCCGGGCGTGCGAGCCGCTAGCTATTCGTGGGACCTACTGCTGGGCAATTACTTGGGCAATACCTCCTTTCATTGGCCGGGGATGCCGCAGCATGAAGAATACGAAGCGGACGAACTGCTAGTCGGGCCGAATTTCTTCTCGACCATGCGTGTTCCCTTTCTCGCTGGCCGCGACTTCAGCTCTTCTGACTTGGAGCTGTCCGCTTCGGACACTGGCCAGAAATCTTCCAATGCGCCGACTCCGGTGATTGTGAATCAGGCCTTCGTTGAGGAATATGTCGGCAAAGAGAATGCAATCGGGAAGCGGTTTCTCCAATCACCGGTCGACGCGAACGGCCCAGCGAATCCGAACTGCGAAATCATCGGCGTGGTGCGCGACACGAAGTTCAACAATCTCCGGCAGGAAATCCAGCCCCTAATCTATGAGCCGCGGAATCCCGGATGGGCTTGGTTCGAATTGCGCACCGCGGCTGATCCAGAGGCGATTCTTCCCGAGGTACGCAACGTCGTCGCGCAAGTTGACCCGAATTTGCCTCTCTTCTATGTGACAACAGGGTCCAAGCAGATCGACCGGCTGCTGTTTCGGGAAAGGCTGATGGCGCGGTTTTCTCTATTTTTTGGCGTCCTGGCGCTAGTGCTGGCGTGTATCGGTGTCTACGGTTTGGTTTCCTACGAAGTGTCGCGGCGCACACGCGAAATCGGGATTCGCATGGCGCTGGGCGCACAGCAGCGGGACGTTCTGCGGCTCGTGGTGGGTCAGGGAATCATTCTTGCGATGGTTGGCGCAGCGGTGGGCGTGGGAGTGGCGCTCGGCGTCACGCGCTATTTGTCGACCATGTTGTACGACGTGCACGCGAACGACCCAGTGACGATCGCCTCCGTGGCGATTCTTCTGCTCTTCGTCGCCCTTGCGGCGTGCTACATTCCGGCCCGCCGCGCCATGCGCGTCGACCCCATGGTCGCCCTTCGACACGAATAAATAATCGTTGTGGAGAAACGGGCGACATCTTTCGCTCTGACGTTCTGGCAGAAAAAAGGCCCTCCGATGAAAGTCGGAGGGCCAATGCAGTCTAGGCCTAGAACGGATCGCCATCGGATGTTTGAACGATTTGGTCCGAAGCACTAGAACCGGAAACGACTGTTTCCGGCTCAGGCTCACCGCGGTCGAGCTTTCGCACGACATCGGCGCGAATGCACCAAAAGGTTTGCTTGGTCGTCTTGGCTTTCTTGCCCTTGCCGACTTCGCGTTCGTACGCGGTGCTGATAAGGCTGCCCTCAACGAGCACGTGCGAACCCTTCTTGATCGCCGTCGCGACGTATTCCGCCAGCCGCGGACGGAAGATGCAGACGCGGTGCCACTCGGTTTTCGAGGACCACTCGTCCTGCGCGTTCTTCCACGACCGCTGCGTAGCGACCGAAAGAACGGTGAACTTCGAGCCGTTGTTGTTCCGCGCTTGGCGCTGCTCCGGGTCTGCTCCAACAAATCCGATTATCGTCACTGAGTTAAGGTAAGACATTTGTTTCTCCTTTTTCTGCCTCATTTTCTTGAGGCACCCAAAAGCGAGAGGCTTCTGCTCCCAAAGCGAGCGGCTGCTTTATGGGAGGGAACCAATGCATTCCGGGAGGAACCGTGAAAGCAGAAGCCGTGAAGCTGCCGGGCGCAGGAATTAGCCCGAAGCAGTGACGAAGAAAATGCACGGCAGGAAAAGGGGGCGCGCCGGACTCAGTGAGAATCGGGTGATGAGCAGGCTCGCGTCGGCAACCAGCGAGATGGTTTGGAGCCACGCCTCTCTTGAAGACACTATCGGTGAATGCATTGAAGGTTGGCCTCCTGGTGCATGTAGCCTGGGTGTAGAATGTTCCCGTTTTTGGCAATCGAAAGGGATTTTGGCGCATTGCTGGAGAGGCAACGCGCCAATTCTCGTTCAAATGAACTTCAAGAGCGTGTGACGGCATGGCTTTCATCAAGTATTGCGTGTGGGTAGCGCGGGCAATCAGTGCGAACCTGCAGAACATTATTGTAGAGGCGGTCCCTTCGGTCTTCGAAGCACAACCGGCGGTCGAGGCAGACTACAGATCGCGAAATCAGGTGGTCTGTTTCTATCAGGCGCGGGTTCAAGAACTCGTGAGATTTCGTGCCCTGGCTACCGCTAGCCGCGCAAGATATCTGCTCGTCGTTCTGGTGCTGTCCGTCGCTCTCGCCATTTTACTCTTACTGTCTTTCGGAATCGCTGTGCTTCCGTTCTGGCTGGCAGCGTTGCCGTTGCTCCCAGGAATTGTCTCGCTTGAAAGAGCGCGGAGGTCCCAGGCACGCGCTCGGGAGATGAACGGTCTGGTTGGCATGTATCAGCGGCGACTGGCGCGGGCACAACACGAATGGATGGGCAAAGGCGATCCGGGCATAGACCTCAGAATGCCTGACCACCTGAATGCACGAGATCTCGACTTGTTTGGCGACGGTTCCATGTTCGAATTGCTTTGCGATGTCGACACGCCTGCGGGGCGCGAGACGCTCGCGACATGGTTCCAAAACCCCGCTTCGCGCACGGAGGCGATTTCTCGGCAAAAATCGATCCAGAGCCTTCGCGACCGCATGGATTTGCGGGAGCGGCTGGCACTATTGCGCGAGGGTGAGGCCAGCGAATATTCGTGGAACGCGCTCCGAGAATGGCTGGTTGCGGACCCCGTTATGTTGCCTCGCTGGATGCCATCGAGCCTGCCGTTCCTTCCTCTCACTATGATCCTTGTCGCCGGCTGCCGGTGGGCAGGTCTTTTGCAGGGGATCACTGCCGTCTGGCTCATCGCTGCACTTGTGGTCGTCGAAGTTGTGCTCGTTGTGTTCCTTCGCCGCCGAATACTGTCCATCCTCTTTGACCTGCATTTGCCAGCCCGCAAGGTAGAGTCCCTCCGCCGATTGTGTGCCTTCATCCGAGAGGAACACTGGGAGAATCCCCGGCTGGTTGACCTGCAGGGTAAGCTGCGAGGCTCATCCGAGCGTATCGCAGGACTGCAGCGGCTGGTTCGCTTGCTGAAACTCCGCGACAGTGATTTCCTGGTGTGGCCATATTTGTTGCTTGCGGGAACGACACAGGTGGCCAGCCGGATTGAATGGTGGCGGCAGCGCCACGGGCGGGAACTTGTGGAATGGATCACCGTCCTGGGAGAGTTCGAAGTGTTGATGGCCATTGCAGCGTATGCATACGAAAACCCTGATGATCCGTTCCCTGAGTTTGTCGATGGTACTACGCTGTTCGAAGCGAAGGATTTGGGACATCCTCTGATTGACCCGCAAAAGTGCATTTCCAACGATCTCGTGCTCGACCGTGAGACTCGCTTCTTGATGGTGACCGGATCGAACATGTCGGGCAAGAGCACCCTGCTACGCGCCGTGGGGCTGAATGCAACGCTTGCATGGATGGGCGCACCGGTTCGGGCATCTCAACTCCGCATCTCCCCAGTCCAAGTTTGCACATCGATTCGCATTGATGACTCCCTTCTTGATGGCACCTCGCGTTTTTATGCAGAAGTCCAGCGACTCAAGGTCGTGCTTGACCTGGCAAGGTCAGGTGCGCCCGTGCTGTTTCTCATTGACGAGCTTTTCGCTGGCACGAATTCTGCCGACCGTCGAGTGGCCGCCGAAGCCGTGATTCGGGCGCTGCTGGACCACCAGGCGATTGGACTCGTCACGTCGCACGACTTGGCCTTGAGCGAAATCGGTGAAATGCAGAAGTTGAAGGGTGCAAACGTACACTTCACCGACTTGGCCACGACGGACGGGCCGATGATGTTCGATTACCGCATCCATGAGGGAAGGCTGGAACACGGGAACGCGCTCAAGATAATTCGGCTCGTGGGGCTTACGCCGGAATGAATACCGGCTCTTGTGAGTGTTTCAAGCAACGCGATCGGTGACACAAGTGGGCCGTGCGCAAAGCACGGCCCACTGTGAAGAGCTTAACGCTGTGATTGTCGCGTTGCGGCTTCGGATTTGCGTTTCAGTTTATTTGCTGCTTCCTTTCCAATTTTTGAGATTGGCGATTTATCCTTCGCTTTTGCCATTTCGGTTCGGATCGCTGCGGTAATTTTTGCCGAATCGACGTTGTATCGCGCAGCCGCGCGAGCGAGATTTGAATCCTTTGCGAGCGGCTGGTGAGGATTGTATCCGGGGCAATACAAATCGGACACGAGAGCGCAGACAACAAGAAAACGATGCAGGTCGGCGGCGGTCATGCCTTCGACTGCTGCTGTTGCGATTTTCTCGTAGTCCACAGTTTGCCCGCCCCATGATGTTTTGCTTTTCTTCTCTTCCCAGCCGTACACCCTGCACAAGCGGCGGTGATTGTCGTGACCCAAGCGGCGGAAGTAATCGAGAGCAATCATCTCCACGTCCGCACGAGGGAGAGCATCCGGCAACTTCTTGCGAATCGCATCGAGGATGCGGAAGCGTGACTGCTTCTCAACGCGCTCGGCCAATCTTTCTTTGGCGCGTTGGGCGCGTTCCTGCGGCGTCGGTTCGTAACGAGTGATGCGAGAATGCACGGGGCATTTCTCATCGCGGCAGATGTGGAAGATGGCACCCGCGTTCTTGCCGTCGATAAGCACAGCGGGCTTCGTGTGCAGACACTCGCTCTTGCTTTTCGCTCTCAGGAACTGGCCTTCGACGAGCACGTCTCGTGCGTGCCCGTTTGTCTGCCATGATGGAGCTTGCGAGACGCGCACGGGTTTCTCGCCCTTTTCCTCAAGCGGCTTCACGCGGATTTGCACAAGGGCTTCCACCTTTGCGCGGTAGCATTCGCGGTCAGTGCAGATGGACTTCTGCCGCACTTCGGGGAAAAGCAAGGGATTGCTTCCGGTGCGCTTCGGGCAGCGGGCGCACGCGCCCGCTGACGGCAGAAGAGTTTCATCCTGTGGATCGAACGGCGCATTGGTGAGGTCAAGATGGATTTCACGCTCAATCCACTGCCGTAGCTCCCGCACGGTGACCGCTTCCGCTTTTTTGTCCTTCAGAATGGCAGCGGCACTGCGATGCTGCGGGAAGCACTCCTGCAGGGCGCGTTGCTGGTCGTGCGGTTGTAAGCGAGCCATTTCGAAGGCGTGCGCCACAGTGAGCTTACCTTCGTAGAATGCCTGCCTCGCTTCGGGAACGAGATGCAGAAGCCGGAGCCGGGCATAAACGTAAGCCTCAGACCGCCCCACTTTTGTTGCGATGGTTTCAACCGTGTAGTTCTCCGGTTGCAGTTGCATGAGCGCGGCATACCCTTGCGCTTCGTCCAGTTCGTGAACGTCAGACCGCTGGAGGTTTTCAATCAACTGCAATTCGAGGCACTGCGTGTCCGTCAGTTCGCGGACAGTAGCGGGAATGGTTTCTCGTCCAGCGAGTTTCGATGCGCGATAGCGGCGCGTCCCCGCCACGACTTCGTAGCTGTTATCCGTGCCGATCGGACGCACGAGGATGGCTTGGAGCACGCCGTATTGCCTGATGTTGTCCGCGAGTTCGGCAAGCTTCGTTTCGTCAAACTGGCGGCGTGGATTGGTTTTGGACTCCGAGATTTTGCTCAACGGAATTTCTCGAACACTTACGGGCACAGGGATTGCTGCGCTGCTCGTGCTTACTGCTGTTGCTGCGTTCATTTCATTCTTCTCCTTTTTTGTCAGATTTTTTTCAGTTCAATACTCTCTGGGTAGCAAGAGGGTGGTTACGGAGCGGTCGGCCTCGGTGATAACCCAGACCGTCTCGTTCGCGGCGGTGCGATAACTGCTCAAGAGCCGGAATCCGCGTTCGAGGCTGAACTGGTTTTCCTTGCGGTCTTCGTCGGGCACGTTTCCCCATTCGCCGTAAACGTGGCGTGCGAGGAATTCGTGCGGTTGCTGTCCAGCTTTTTCGAGAGCGGCCAGAGCGCCCGGTGTGGCAACGATTTGGCCAAGCGGAAAAAGCGGTTGTTTCTTGGTTTGGTGCATCGAAAAAAACTCCTTTCGTGGTTGGATTTTTGCTTTCGAGGCGACGCGGAGCGGCGCATTAAAAGCAAATGCCCTTCCTGGCGGGGGGAAGCGCCTGACCGTCTGCGCTGTCAAGGGCGCGGGGTTGGCGTTTATCGGAGCGAAGCGGAGACCCTTGACAGGAGAAGCGGGCGGTTCAGGCGCAGGCTTTCAGCAGGAAGGGCAAGGGAGTGGAAGTGACGTAACGAATAGTGCCTTGCGTAGATGCACAAATCCATGGAGCAGAAGTAAATGACTATTGGGCGGGTGCGACAGAAATGAAGTGCGATTCTAGCGGCCTTCGGGGTCTTCGTCGGGTATTCCTACAGCGCGTCGCGGACGTCGCCACCACTCAAAGCGATTGCTTCCTGATTGCCCGTCGGGCATTACAGAATGTTTGATGACCTGTTCGCTCGTGTGTATCGCGGCATCTATTCGCATCCAATAACGGAGGACCAGTACAACCCTCCCTTCAACTAGCGACATCCACTAGGAGCACGAGCGTTCAACCCATGCTTTCACGAACACTTCGTTGGTTGTGCACCGGAGAACTCCGCACATTCGTTTGCATAACCCTTCTCGCAAGCCTCACACCGTTATCCTTCGCACAAGGAACTTCGCACGAGATTCCACCGGAGCGGCTCAAGGTATTGCCGAATCTAACGCTCGCTCGGCAGCTACTCGAGAAAGCCGAGTCGCCCGGCTCCACGGATCCTACCTCTCGCGCACTTCTACTCTATCGGAGCGCCGGAGCATGGTTAGCGCTCGATGCGGCGCGTGCCACTAATGAGTATCGCGACGCTTTTTTGTGCGCCCGTCAGGCGTCCACGATCGTCAGAGCGCCGCTAGAAGCCGCGATCTTGAACGAACTCATCCCCTTGTCCCCAAACGACGTCGCCGAATTGCTCCCAAGCGCAGAATTAGAAACAAGAAAGCAGCTCTTCCAAAGTCTCGTCAAGTATTGGCTATTTCAGGGCGATTATCGCAGAGCGATGACCACGCTAGACACCGCGATGGCCAACGGAGTCTTCCCCAGTGACTCCGCGATCCAATTAGTAGCGACGATTCCGGCGGACGATCTGCGGAATCGGGTACTTGTTTTCGGTGAAATGCTCCGCTATTGCCGCGATCACCCCGAGTATTATCGGTCGCTCGCTTTCTGGATCGCGCGCTTTCATCCTCTATTGCCCGCGGAACTTGTTCAGGAGGCGGCGAGCACCGTCTTGGCGCAGGCGGAAGTCGAGGACAAAGAGCATCCTATCGCGGTCATGTCGGAGGGTTCGGTTGTGTTCCACTCCATCTATGATATGACGTTATTCGAGGTTGCTAAGGCCCTTCGAGAAACCGACCCTGACCTGGCAGATAAGTTGATTGCCGCCCGACCGGAAGTTAGCAACGCTCTCAAGAGATATCCAAATGGCTACGAATCGATCGCTTCCTACGAATTCGCGCTGAACTATTCCATCATTCCGAATCACCTTAAGCCAATGGATTTGCGACTGTGGGGTGACCCCGACCCTCAGGCTCCCCTGAACCTCAGACCGGAAGATTGGGCACTCGAATTCCACGACCCATTGGGACAGCTTCTCGCCCCAGTCGGCGGACTCTCCTCGTTGGATCAACACGGACCTGAGGCCGCCGTGCTCAAACAATTGGGGGCATGCCCTTCGGATATGCCCCAGAGGTTGAGCCAACTTGCTGCCCCGGTTCCGATCGCTCGCAAAGTCCCTGTTATTTGTACTGAGCGAGGCTGCAGCTACGAGGTCGGATACCCGCGGCTCGAACTCTTTGAGTCATTGGCGCTTGGCTGCTTCATGTCCCAAAAGTGGGTTGACTCTCGCGCCGCAGTGGATGGCCTGGCTCAAGCTCTCGATCAAGTTCCGGAGACAGACCGTGTGAACTTCATTGCTCTTACGGCGGATCTTTATCTTCGCCTCAACGATCGAGAGGACGCCGGTAAGTTGGTTCAACAAGGGTTCGAACTGGCGAGCAAAACTTTCGAAAGTGAGAGCAAATCAGAGAGTCTTCAGAAAGTCCCACCGGGTTTTTGGCCGGCGGCCAATATCTATCGTCGAATGGCAACGCTTGGTGTCTTCGCGTCGCTCGATCAAACGGAGAAGACGGTTGATTCGATTTCGGACGCGGAGCTACGTGTGTTCGAGGAGGTAATGATCGCGCGCGCGTTACTTGGCGTCCCGCTCCGTCGTTGGATCATCGTCGACCCAAATGGACATGTGTCTGCCGACCAGGGAATCACATATGGCGGCACTTTCCGATAGTATTAGCCGATTAACTCCGATTAGTCGGCGACCCGGAAACTATCGCGAACGGACAGCAATTGGTGGTTGCGGCGGTGTGCTAGTAAACTTTGTTGCGAGTTGTTGGTCGTGCATAATGCGGTCGAGGGGTGGAAGCTACTTCTTCTGAATTTTGGCAAAGACGAAAGATCCCGCCGCCGTCAAGCTTGGACGGAAGGGTGGGAAGGAGATCGCCAAGCGCGGCCCTGAATACTTCAGGCAGTTACAAGCCAGACGGAAAAAGCGCAAGGGCGGTCGGCCTCCCAAGTCCAAGAAATCCCGCTGAAAAGCTCATTGTAAAACAACGAGCGCT
>Ga0307374_10011064_pt1 | contig 12922 bp, 9 predicted proteins | sample OX3MG_FD_202532 | JGI IMG/M metagenome (GOLD analysis project Ga0307374, IMG submission 202532) | Soil microbial communities from Risofladan, Vaasa, Finland - OX-3 | ecosystem: Environmental > Terrestrial > Soil > Coastal area > Acid sulfate soil | place: Finland: Risofladan, Vaasa | collected...
CTCGCCAGATCGCACGGATTCGCGTTACCAGAATCGCGCGGCGTTGCAGCGATGCAACAAAAAGCGCCTAATCCAGCTCCATTTTCGCGGCATGGCGCTTGCTCGATTCGTTGAGATCCGGCTGGCGGAGGACGAAGCGTGTATCGATCGAGCGGGAAGTCGCGATGAACCTCGCATGGGCTAATCCTGCGGAGACGACTGAATTCGCGGTGGCGCAAACTGAAACGGTGCGCGTTTCCAATTACGCGAAACCGGTTGCGATTTTCCTTGCCTCGCGCATCGTCGTGTTTGTCGCGATCGCCTTCTCGGCGAGCCTCATCCCGCCGAACCATCCCGCCGGCGCGTGGAACGCAGACTCCACAATTTGGCATTACCTGCTCCGCTGGGATTCCGGCTGGTACCTCGCGATCATGCGCGGCGGATATCACTACGTGCCCGATTCATCGGTGCAGCAAACGGTTGCGTTTTTTCCGCTGTATCCTGCGCTGTCGTGGTGCATCGCAAGGATTTTTCAGATTCGGAATTCCAGCGCCGCCCTGCTGGTTTCCAACACCGCGAGTGTCGCGGCCGTCCTGCTCCTTTTCAGGTACGTTCGCGAGGACCACGGCGCGCGGATCGCAGATGGCGCCGTGCTGCTGTTCAGTTTCTTTCCGGCCTCGATATTTCTTTCCGCTGGATACGCCGAATCTCTCGCGATGGCGCTAACGATGGCGGCGTTTATCGATCTAGGCCGCGGCCGATACCTTCGGGCCGCTTTGTGGTGTGGTCTCCTGACCGCGGCGCGGCCAACGGGAATCGTGCTGTTCGCGCCACTGGCATACTGCATATACACGCGCGGGCGACATACGCCCGCGGCAGCGATACGGATGCTCATCGGCCTCGGAATCGCGGGTTCGGGTCTCGCAGCCTTCTTCGTTTACCTGGGCGTGAGATTCGGCGCTCCCCTTGCCTTCATTACTTCTGAGAACGGCTGGAACAGCGGAGCGCATTGGTCGCTCAAGTCTGGGCTCTATGCCTTCGCGGGACTGGCCGATCTGTTCCGGAGCCTCCCGATGCCATCGACGCTCGACCCCTGGTGGTTCGTCGCGTTCGCTGCCGTCATCTTCGCGATGCGTTCCCAGCTCAGCGTCCCGGAGCTGCTGATGGCGGGCGTGTCGTTCGCGTTTCTGGCTGCGACACGGCTTTGCGACGGACACCTATTCGGCTCGATGGGGCGTGAGATGATCGTTATATTCCCCGCGTACATCGCCGCCGCCAAGCTGCTCGGCAAACGGCCATGGCTGATGGCCGGGGTGTGCATCTGGATGGCGATCGGGCTTTTCTGGTACTCGGCGTTGTTCGCGCAATGGCATTGGGTGGACTAAAAGTGAGGGAAGGCGCCGGGACCGCAACGCGTCGAGAGTCGCGGCTCTTCGCACTTCTCGCCGCCGAGATAATCGCGCTCAATATTCTCTGGGCACCGCTCAGCCTGGATTTCGCCCACTTTGCGTTCTGCGACAGCGGCGCCAATTTTTCGCTCCAATACCTGATCGCGCACGGATACAGACCCGCGATAGATTTCGCCTACCCATATGGCCTGCTTCCGATTCTGCTCGGACGGATCTGGTTCGCCATCGCTGGCGCAACTCCCTTTTCACTCCAGGCACTGATTCTGGTCTGCGAGTTAGGAATAGGCCTGGCCTTTGCCAGAATCTCCGCGGCGCTTCGCTTCGGTAAACTGAGTATCGCCATTATACTCATTACGCTGTGGTTCAGTATTCACCCTAACTATCCATCGATCACCCACGCCGCCGAGGCGCTACTACTCACTCTGGCGCTCTCCGAGCAAGCTTCCGGGCGGCAAAGCCGCGCCGTGATCTACGCGACCGCGGCCATCTTCGCAAAGCCAAGCATGGGCTATGTATACTTGGTGTGGCTGGCCGCATTCTGGTTTTGGCGGACGCCGCGGACCGAGCGACGAAAGCTTATTCTGCCTGAGTTGATGATTCCGGCGGCGATTACCGGCGCTGGATGCGCGGTGCTGTTGTCGGCCGTCTATGGACCGTTGGCATTGATTCACACCGCCTTTCCCCTCGAAGGAATAGCCGGATACAAGGAACTTGATTTCGGATTTTTCACCGGCTCGGGACGGTTTTTCTGGAACTCATCGCAAAATTCGCTGCTATCATATGTGTTTGGTGTTTCCGGCCTGTGGATCCTGGCGACGCTATTTCTCGCCTGCGCCGCAGCCGGTGCCGCCAAACGGACCTGGTTAAGTCCAGGTGATCGTGACGGGCCCGCCAAGTCCCGCGACGAGGTTATTCTGACCTGTTTTGCGTTGCATGCGGCTTTCGTCTGTTTCTTTTTTGGCAACCAATGGTCATGGTTTTATTATTCGTATTTCCTGTCGATTGGAGTCGCCGCTGCCGCCGATCTCGGGAGCGTGAGCCGCCGCGCGGGATTCGCCGTATGCTGCATCGGCGCGCTTTCGCTGATTGGCTCCACGCTCGCACTCCTGCATGACTGGAATACCCGCCAGCCTCGCGCGGTGACGGCGTGGTTATGGTCGCCCCTGAAGCAAGCCGATGAATGGCGCCACGTACTCGATCTTGCGCGTGGCGCGCACGCGACGATCCTCGATACCAAGGGCGCGGCGGAATTGATGTATCCGCAGTTTCAGCCGCCAGTGAGTCTCTACCTCGATCGAGGCTTGATGCGGCAATCAGAAGTCGAGCGCAAGGCGCGCCAGCTCGCCAACTCCGAGTTGGTGGTGGTGCCGCTCGGAACACCGCCGTGCGGCGGGATCCCTCCCGCACCGGAGATTCTTGCCGCGATGACCAAGTTCGATCCCGTCTTCAGCGGCCAATATTTCACCGTTTACCGGCGCACATCCGTGAATCCTGGCGCGCCGGACGTTCGACGATGAGTCGGCTCCGCAATGACAGTTTAGCCGGCTGCGCGATGCGCGGCGCGCTCGCGGTTCTGATCTATTGCGGATTTTCCGGGTTGATATTCGGCCGCGAGTTGAGCACCGGACTGACTATTCGGTACATCGGACAGGGCACCGATCCGAGCGCGTTCTTCTGGTTCATTGCGTGGTGGCCTTACGCGCTTCGGAATCATCTGGATCCGCTATTCACGAACCTGCTGTGGGCGCCGCAAGGTACCAGCCTTGCCTGGGCCACGCCGATTCCGCTGCCCGCGCTCGTCGCCGCGCCGGTCACGAAACTGCTCGGTCCGGTCGCGGCGTACAACTTCCTGTGCCTCGCGGCTCCGGTGGCGGCGGCCTTTTCCACCTACCTTCTATGCCGATGGATCACCGGAAAATTCTGGCCGTCGATCCTGGGCGGGCTGATATTTGGCTTTTCGCCGTACATGCTCGGGCAGATGCTCGCACACGTCGATTTGCTCATGATCTTCCCGGTTCCGTTGGCGTTGCTGGCCGTGCTGAAATTTCAGAGCGGTGAGATTCGGCCTCGCACCTATACGATTGCGATGGCCGCGCTAATGGTGATCCAATTCCTGTGCTTTCCGGAAATATTCGCGACCACCGCGGTGTTCGGCGCGATTGCATTCGCGATCGCGCTCAGAGTATGGCCCCGACGTCCCGCTCTGCTGGCGATGATCTTGCCCACCGCAGTGGCGTTCGCCGCCGCATCGGCGATCCTCTCGCCATATCTTTACGCGATGCTCGCGGCGGGTGCTCCGCGCGAGACGATCTATCCGCCAAGCCTCTATTCCGCGGATATTTTGAATCTGATCCTGCCGGAGCGCTTCAACTGGCTCGGGAGCTTCGCGCCGATGCGCGCGATAAGCGATCATTTTCCGGGATTCTGGATCGAGCATGGCGCATGTTTCGGCGTGCCCTTGCTTGCCCTCGCGGCCGACTATGGCCGTCGCAACTGGCTCGCGCCGGCCGCCAGGATTGCAATTCTATCGTTCATCGCGATCGTAATCGCGGCGCTCGGGCCCGCCCTGACGATCGCCGGCAAACCGATTTTGCCGATGCCGTGGGCGCTGGCGACGCACGCTCCGCTGATCGCGAACGCACTGCCGATCCGGTTTGCGATGTACGGATTCCTCGTCCTCGCGATTATTGCCGCGATGTGGTTTGCCTCAAGCAGCGCGAGCGCGATCGTCAAGGCCGCGGCGGCGGGCGCGATCGTAATCTTGATGCTACCCCGGCTCGGCGCCGGATTCTGGACCAGCGCCGTGCGGCAACCGGCGCTGTTCACGGGCGGCTCATGGCGCGCGGTCATTCGGCCTAACCAGATAATTCTGCCGCTCCCGTATGAACGCAACGGCGCCTCGATGCTGTGGCAGACCTCGGCGGACATGCAGTTTCGCATGGCCAGCGGCTACACCTCGATTGTTCCGCCCGCCTTCAAGCGTTTTCCGGCGGTGAAGTTTTTTCTCGGCGCGATCGATCTGCCGGAGGCCGGCGAGCAGGTGAAGGCGTTCGTCGCACAGCATGAGATCGCGGCGATCGTGATCGACGATACCGACCCGAATCTCGCAAGCTGGCGCCGGGCGATCGATCCGATCGGGCTGCCGCCGATCGAAACTGGCGGGGTGCGCGTGTACCAGATTCCCGCCGGCGATTATTCAGCATACGCGCGGCTGAGCGTCGGCGACCTGGAGGCGCGCGCGGTCGCGCTTCGAGCCGACATCCTGATCGACGCGCTGGCGCGATGGTTTCGCGAAGGAAGGAAAATCGAATCGGTCTCTCCGGCGGCGCTCGAGGCGGCTGGTTTGTTGCCGCCCGGATGGATCATCAGGTCCGGATTTTTCGACTACCGCGATTTTACCGTGGCGCCGCTGGACTCGAAGCGGCTCGCGATAGTGCTCAGCGGCAGCTACGCCGCCCTGCGTCCAATCGCGGATCGATATCGCACGCGGGCGGAGGAAATTTATTCGGCGTATCCGAAACTATGGCGGCCCGATGCGATGTACGCCCGCGATACGCCGATGCGGTTTGTCTTCGCATTCACGCCGGCCGCTCTGGAAGCCGCATCGGCGGATCTGAAGTCCACGCCGCCGCCCGAGCGCAGCGCGGCCTTCTGGCCCGACGCGAAGTAGGATTCTCTCCTTCGGGAGGCTGGTCTCAACTCAATCCGAAGGGCCGCTTTCAGGCGGGCTGCGCGTTATTCCTGGCGGTGATCGGCACGCACTTTTTCGCTTATCGTCATCGCGTTGATCGCCGCGCTCTGGCGCACCGGATACTCGACCGGCTTGCGAATCATCCGATAGCGCGGATCGAGTTTTTCGAGCGCGGCGGCGGCGCGGGCGCGGCTCTGGTTCAACTCGGGTCGCGGCATTTTTCTCACTCCATGCTCCATCTGAACTTCCAGCATCGGAAGAACCTGTGCGGCGGGCACTTTCAGGACCCGGGCCACCGTCGCGGGACTCTCGTCGAGCGCGCCGACCAGGTCGCCGATGGATTCGCCCGCGGAATTCAAGGCGCGAAAAATCTGTTTGCGCCCCGGCGTCGAGGCTTTGCCCGCCGACATCTTGAGCCGCGGCTGGCCCTTATACTCGACGAGCTTGTAGGTGAAGTCGCCGGCCGGAGCGTCGTCGCTGACGGCGAGCGCGGTGCCGACGCCGAACGCGTCGATCGGCGCGCGGACCGACAGCAGTTCCGCAATCTTGTATTCGTCAAGGTTGCCGCTGGCGAAGATCGCAACGTCGCCAAGCCCGTGCTGATCGAGGATCTTGCGCGCGCGAACCGCGAGCATTTGCAGATTTCCGCTGTCGAGCCTTATCCCGGCGAGCTTCGCGCCCGACTCGCGCAGCTTCGCGCCGGCCGCGGCGGCGTTCTCGATTCCGCGGATGGTGTCGTAGGTATCGACCAGGAACGTGGCGGGCGCGGCAAAGCTCGCGGCAAAATTCTCGAACGCCGCGCGCTCGCGCTCATGCGCCATCACGAAGCTGTGGCTCATCGTGCCGAAGACGGGAATCCCGTAGCGGCGTCCGGCCAGCACGCTGGCGGTCCCCGCGAAACCCGCCATATAACTCGAGCGCGCGGCGATCAGCGCCGCGTCGGCGCCTTGCGCGCGGCGCGCGCCGAAGTCGATAAGCCTGCGACCCTGCGCCACGCCAACGCATCGCGCGGCCTTGGTCGCAGCCATCGCGGCGAACCCGAGCTGATTGAGCACGAGAGTCTCGACGATCTGGCCTTCGATAAGCGGCGCGTGAACTTCGAGGATCGGTTCTCCGGCGAAAAAGATCGCGCCCTCGCCAAGCGCGCGGACATTTCCCGTGAAACGGAAGCCGGCGAGATAGTCAAGGAACGCGGGTTTGAAAATCTTGAGCGACTCGAGGTACGCGATCGCCGCCGCGTCGAAGCGGTAGGACTCGAGCGCCTCGATCAGCCGCTCGACTCCGGCGGCCAGCATGAAGCCGCGATTCGGCGGCATCCGCCGCAGCGCCATCTCGAACGCGGCCGGCTCGTTCATCGCGTGCTCGAAGAACGCGGCGCTTACGGTCAGCTCATAAAGATCGGTGCAGAGCGCAACCTCGCCGGGGTCGAGCCGCAGATCGATTGGCATCGCGGAATCGAATTCGCCCGCTGCCGCGCCGCTTAACGCTGCGGCTCCGGCGGCGCGGGAGGTTTGGGCGCGGGGGCCGCGCTATCCTGCTCGCGGATGATGCGGGTTTCGCGGTCGGGGCGGTCGCGCAGCACGTCGGCCATCTTGCGCAGGCGATTGTCCACCAGAAAATTGATCGTGCCGGGTTCGTCCACCGAGCCCGCGCGCACGCCGGTCAGCAGCTCGATCCCGTGATCGATCGTATCGATTGCGTAGATATGAAACTCGCCGCGTTCGACGGCGGCGACCGTTTCGCGCTCGAGCATCAGGTTATCGACGTTGCTGCGCGGCACCATCACGCCCTGCGTTCCGGTCATCCCGATCGCCTTGCAGACCCGGAAGTAACCCTCGATTTTTTCGTTGGCGCCGCCGATCGCCTGCACGTGGCCGTGCTGATCGACCGATCCGGTGACCGCGAGATCCTGGCGAATCGGCACGCCCGAGAGCGCCGACAAAAGCGCGTAAAGTTCGGTCGAACTGGCGCTGTCGCCGTCGATTCCGGAGTACGATTGCTCGAACGCAATCGACGCGGTCATCGCGAGCGGATGCGCCTGTCCGAAGCGCGCGCGCAGAAAGCCCGAGAGAATCATGATTCCCTTGTCGTGGGTCGAGCCCGACAGCCGCGCCTCGCGCTCGATATTGATCAGCCCGGCCTGCCCGAGCGCGACCGTAGCGGTGACGCGCGAGGGGCGGCCGAACGCGTAGCCGCCCACGTCGATCACGGCGAGTCCGTTTATCTGGCCGACCGCCGTGCCGGCGATCTGCACGACCAGCGTGCCGCGCGCGATCATGCGGCGGATTTCCTCTTCGATATGATTGAGGCGCAGCACGCGCTCGGCCAGCGCGCGTTCGACGTCGGCGCCGGAAACCTCGGCGGAGCGGGCGGTGCGCGCGAAATATGCGGACTCGCGCGCCAGATCGTCAATCGGCTCGAGCATCGCGAGCATCCGGGTCCGGTCGCCCGCCTGGCGCATCCCGAACTCGACGATTTGCCGCAGCGCGTCGCCCGAGAACGGCGGCAGGCTTTCGCGCCGCGCCAGCGAGCCGACGTGGCCGGCGTAGTGGCGCGCGGCGCCGGCGTCGGCGTCGATCGCCGGGAGCATCTCGGCCTTCACCTTGAACAAATCCGAAAACTCCGAGTCGTAGAAATAGAGCAGGTTGTAGAGATACGGGCCGCCCAGCACCACCAGCTTGGTGTGCACCTCGATCGCCTCGGGCTTGAGCCCGCTCATCGAAAAAAACGGCAGCGGCTCGAACGTCTCGACGGTCATGCGCCCGGACTTGAGGCTGCGCTTGAGCGTCTTCCACACCCCCGGCTCGACGACCGCGTCCTCGAGGTCGAGGACCAGGAAGCCGCCGTGCGACTTCAGAAACGAGCCGCCGATGATCCGCGTGAAGTTGGTGCCCGAGCGCCCGAGCGGATCGATCCATCGCTCGATCGTGCCAAACAGGTTGCGATAGTTCGGCGCGTCCTCGCTGACGACCGGAGCGCCCTGGGTCGCCGAGTTATCGACCATCACGTTGATCTGGTACTCGAACCATCGCGGTCCGTCCTCGGACGCGGGAAGCTGCGGCTCGGCGCCCCCCGCCTGCGGGCCGGCGGCGGATTCACGGAAGCGGTCCAGATGCGAGAGCATGTGGTCGGCGACCTGATCGAGGTAGCCGGTCACGCCGGGATTATTAAAGTGACGCTTTAACTCCGCGACCGCCGGGGTGATGAGCCGAGCGGCGAACGCGCGCTCGATTGCGCGGATGTCCTCGACCAGGTCGCGCATCAGCTCCTGCTGGCGGCCGATCAGCGTGCCGAATTCGTTCTCGAGCTCGGCCTGCGCGCGCGCAAGCTGCTCGCGCTCGGCCTCGGACTTTGCGCTCATCGCCTTTTGCAGCACCTCGGGCGATTCGGGCAGCTTGCCGTCGATCAGCGGAATGAAGATGACCTGGCCGCCGGGTCCGCCCTGGATTGCGAAGCCGCGCTCGCGCGCGCGCGACTCGATCTGCTTGAACAACTCCTGGGCGCGCTGATTGTACTTGTCGCGCAGCGCGGTGCGCTCCTGATCGAAATCCTCGCGCCGGAAGGCCTTGGGTAATTGCTCGGCGATGAGCGCGACCAGGTCGCGCATCCGCTGCGCGAGGTCGCGTCCCTGCCCGGCGCGCAGATAGATCGCGGTGGGCGACTCGGAGTTGCGAAAGTTGTTGACATAAACCCAGTCGCCGGGCGTCGGCATCGTGGCCGCCTTTTCCTCCAGCAGCGCCAGCACCGACTCGCGCTCGACGCGCGTGCGCAATCCGCTGACGAACAGGTTGTAGCCTGGCGCGTCGATTCCGATCGCCAGCCGAATCGCATCGATTGCGCGGCTCTGCCCGAGCAGCTCCGCGTCACCTTCGGTTTCCGAGGCGCGCTTTAACTCGGCGCCGTCGATGGCAACGCTGGCGCGAAGCTCAGCCGGAGCTAGTTCCGCGGCGGCGGCGGCGGGCTTCAGATCGGTTGGGACCTCAGGACCGGCAGGTGCAATATGTTCGGCCATGCGGGCTCCGGCGGGCGGGCGCAATTCATTGCGCCTTGAGCGCAATTCTTCGAGCTTTGTTTTTGGGAACGATTACGGTCAAAACGCCGTTGGACCACGCCGCTGTTGCGGACTCGGGCTCGACGTTCTCGGCAAAGGCGAATCCGCTTTCCAGGCGTCCGAATTGTCCGGCAGAGGCGCGGACCGTCAGCCGCTGGCCGCGGCTTTCGACTTCGATCGTGCCGGTCTCGACGCCGCGCGAGGCGAGCCGGATTTCATAGCGGTCCGGCAAATCGGAAAGCTCGGTGTGCTCGAACCCCGAGGCGGCGCCGCATTTCCATCGATCAACGAGCATCTCATCGAAGAACGCGTCAATCGCGCGCTCGAAGTCGCCAAAGATAAGGCTGCCCGCCATGGGCGCGAATTTCGGGATACGTGCCGCCACGGAGTCATTCTAATGCCGCTGCGCCCCCGCGGTCGAGACGCGCCGCGCCGGGGCGCGCGCTTGCCAGACTCGGCGCGGCGGGTTATCTTCCGCATCGTGCCTACGATCGCAAAAGTGCTCGCCGCGACCGACTTTTCGGAAGACTCTTCGCTCGCCTTCAGCTACGCCGAGGATATCGCGCGCAAGTTCGGAGCCGAGATCATCGTGCTGCACGTCGATCAGCCGCTGGCGCCGGTGATGGTATCGCCGGACCTGGGACCGGCGATGGATGTCGGCGCGATGAGCAGGATCGCCGAGGAGCAGCGGCTCATCGCGCAGCGCGAACTCGACAAGATCGTGCAGCGCCTGCGCGACGACGGGCTCAAGGCCAAGAGCCTCTTGAAGGTCGGCTCTCCGTTTCTGGAAATCCTGCACGCGACGCAGACCGAGAACGCCGACCTGGTCGTGCTCGGCACGCACGGCCGCACCGGATTGGCGCACGTGCTGATGGGCAGCGTGGCCGAACGCGTCGTCCAGAAGTCGGCGGTGCCGGTCCTGACGATCCGGCATCCCGACCGCAAGTTCAAACACCCGCTCGATAAGTAAGCGTCGCGGGCGTACCCACGGGCGCTGGGCGCGGCGAGCTATTTTCCCTGATAGCGGGCCGGGCGCTTTTCCAGAAAGGCTTTTACCCCTTCCTTGAAATCATCGGACTTCGTCATCGCGGTCATCGACTCGTCGTCGTCGTGAATCGCCGTCGCCAGATCGGTGAACAGATGCTTGTACACGAGCTTCTTGGCGTGCGCGACGCCGAGTGGCGAGCACTTGTTCGCGATATGGCCGGCGACCTCGCGCGCGGTTTCCATCAGCTTGTCTGCTGGAACCACGCGATTGACCAGGCCCATCGCGAGCGCCTCTTGCGCGTCAACCAGGCGTCCGGTCACCGCCATCTCGACCGCGCGCGCAAGGCCCACGATCCGCGGCAGCATCCACGAGGATCCGTGCTCGATCGCCAGCCCGCGCTGCACGAAGATGAGCCCCATCCGCGCCGTGTCCGAAGCAATCCGGATGTCCTGGTAGAGGCAGGTGGTGAAGCCCAGCCCCACGCACGCGCCGTTGATCGCGCCGATAACCGGCTTGGTCAGCGCGAGCAGGTACGAATATTGATTGCGATAATCGACGCGTTGCTGGGCGAGCCAGTCGTCCTGCGCGGCGGCGGGATTGCCGCCGGTGGCGGAAGCGCGGCCCGCGGAAATTTCGGACAGCGCGCCCATGTCGGCGCCGGAGCAATAGGCGCGGCCCGCGCCGGTCATGATAATCGCGCCGACGCTCGGGTCGCGCTCGGCGTCCATCAGGGCGGTGCGCGTCTCGACGCCCATTTTGGGCGTCCATGAATTGAGCTTTGCGGGGCGGTTGAACGTCACCGTCGCAATCCGGTCGGACTTCTCGTAAATGATATCTGCAAATTCCATCGTGAGCCTCCGGGCGGTTGTCCCGCGCCGATCAAAGCACTATCGCGGCGCGAAATCTAACCGCCGCGCGTTCTTTCTTTGGCTGACGGCGGCTGTTAGTAAGAACCGGTGATGCTCTTCGCACTTTCCAGCCATTTTCGAGCTTGGACCCGTCGCGTGCCCACCGCGCTTGCGGCGATCCTCCTGATTCTCGTCTCGACCGCGCTTGCGGCCGGGTCGCCGCCCGACGCGTCAGTCAGGGGCGCGCACGCGATGGTCGTGGCCGAGACTGCCGAGGCGGCAGCGGCGGGCCTCGAGATTCTCAAACACGGCGGAAATGCGATCGACGCGGCCGCCGCGGCCGCGCTCGCGACGGGAGTCACGCATCCGGCCTCGTGCGGGATCGGCGGCGGCGGTTTCATGCTCATCTATCTGGCGACCACCGGGAAATTTTACGCGCTGGACTATCGCGAGCGCGCGCCGCTCAAGGCGACGCCAACGATGTATATGCGCGGCGGCAAACCCGACGAAGCCCTGGCCCGCGACGGTGCGCTGGCTATCGCCGTGCCGGGCGAGGTCGCGGGGCTCGACGCGGCGCTCACCCGATTCGGCACGATGAAGTTTCAGCAGGTCGCAGCCCCGGCGGTGCGGCTGGCGCGCGACGGCTATCCGCTGGGGACGCATCTGGCCGGTGAGATTAAGCGGATGGCGCCGCGGATCGCGCACGACCCGGGACTCGCGTCGGTGTTCCTCAAGCCCGACGGCAGCGCGCCGGCGCCCGGCGATTTGATCTTTCAGAAGAATCTTGCCGAAACGCTGGTGCATCTGGGCGACAAGCCCGCCGACAAGTTTTACCACGGCGAACTCGCCGCGGAGCTGGCCGGCTTTATCGACGCGCACGGCGGAATCATCTCGGCCGCCGACCTCGCCGCCTATCAACCCGAGTGGCGCGAGCCTTTGCATCGCGCGTACCAGGGCGATGAGGTTTACGTGATGCCGCCGCCGTCTTCGGGCGGCGTGGTGCTCGAGATGCTCGGGATGCTCGAGCCGGGGCATCTGGTCGGACTCGGCGTCAACTCGCCGCCGTATCTGGCGCGGCTGATCGAAGTGATGCGCCAGGGATTTATCGATCACGATCAGTACGGCGACCCGGCATTCGTCAATGTTCCAGTTGCAACGCTGCTGTCGCCCGAACATATCAACCAGGCGCGCGATCGCGCGCTGCATCACGCGGCGCCCACGCCCGCGCCCACCGCGGCGCATGACCACGGCACCGCGAGCCTGGAAGTCGTGGACAGCACGGGCAACGTTGTCGTGCTGACCACGACGATCAATACGATTTTCGGATCGAAGCTGATGGATCCGAAAACGGGAATTATCTTGAACGACGAGATGGACGACTTCGCCGTGGCGCCCGGCGTGCCTAACGCGTTCCGGCTCGAAGGCGTGGCGGCCAACGAGATCGCTCCGGGCAAGCGGCCGCTGTCTTCGATGACGCCGACGATCGTGGTGAAGAACGGCAAGCCGATTATCGCGACTGGCGGCTCGGGCGGACCGACGATCATCACCGGCGTGCTGCAAATCCTGCTCGACGTGATCGATTTCCATCTCGGCCCGCGCGCGGCCGTCGATGAACCGCGCATCCACGAGCAGGCCGAGCCGGCCACGGTGATAATCGAGGAAAAGATGCCGCTCGAGACGCGCACGGCGCTCGCGCAAATGGGCTACCAGATCAGAGTGGTGCCGATGCTCGGCGGAGTCGGCGCGATCACGATCGAGCACGGCAGCATCCGAGGCGCCGGCGACCCCCGAAAAGGCGGAATGGCCGCAGGGTACTGAGCGTGGCGCCACGCACGCTCCGAATATTCCGCCGTGCGAGATCGGGATTTCTCGCCTATGGCTCGAAATGACGGGTGTAGGCTCGGCAGCATGAATGACGTTGTTTCGGTGGATGATCCTCGGCCGTCATTTCGAGCC